>OJRC01000038.1_pt1 | contig 107186 bp, 108 predicted proteins | sample 1599081 | NCBI WGS metagenome assembly OJRC01 (sample SAMN03922519, study PRJEB24848) | human gut metagenome | isolation source: stool sample | host: Homo sapiens | place: Germany | collected 2010-02 | reverse complement strand
CTGCAAAAGCAGGCCCCGCCGGTTTTTTATTTGCTGCTGCTCAGGTAAGCAGCTCCCACAGAAGCTTTACGAACAGCATCCCCAGCACCACAAAGATCATACCCCGTATCTTCCTGCCGCCGCCTTTGATGGCATACAGCGCACCGCAGTAGTTCCCCACCACACTGCAGATGGTGGCCGGCAGTACCAGCTGCCACATGACGCTGCTGCCGATAATAAAGGATACAGCGGCAGCTATGTTGCTGGCCAGGTTACCTACCTTGGCACAGCCAGAGGCGGTGACCATGTCCAGAGACAGCAGCGCAGTAAAGGCCATGATCATAAAGGTCCCGGTGCCCGGGCCGATCATACCGTCATAGCAGCCGATGGCAAGGCCGATCCCCAGACTCACCAGCAGCTCATAAGTCCTGCCTCTGGTCATCTCCCCCGTCTCCTGGCCAAAATCCTTTTTCAGCACCAGGAACACGGCCACTACCGGCAAAGCCACCAGCATCAGCCCCTGGAGCAAAGAATCAGAAAGGAGCTTGGCGATCTCCGCACCGATATAACCGCCCGCCAAGGCCCCGGCAGCGGCGGGTAGAGCCACTGACAGGCGAATCTTCCCGCTGCGGAAATACTTCACAGTAGCGGTAGCAGTACCAATCCCATTGACCACCTTGTTGGTCCCGGCGGCAAAATGGACCGGCACGCCCGCCATCATATAGGCCGGCAGGGTGATGAGGCCTCCCCCTCCGGCCACGCTGTCCACAAATCCCCCCAGAAAGATCAACGGACATACGATCAGACACATCTTCAGCAGTTCATCCACAACAGTTCCTCCCACACACCGGGGACACATCTTTCCTCCAGGCAGCCGCCGCCCGGCAGCTCATCCTCGCCCCCCATGATTCGGCCCTTTATTGTATCATAATCCCTCTTAAAATGCCACCGTTTTCCTTTATGCACCGTCATACCCACAAAATTAGCAGTAGCGTTTTGCAGTTGCCTATGATACAATGCTGTCTGTGAATATACTGTCTGCCGGATCGCCGCCACCTGTCAGATTTCATCCAGGAATCAGGCAGGAGCTGCGCCCGCTGTTCAACATCGGAGGATATATCAGTATGGATCTCTGTAATTTTCAGGAAATCCGGGCTCTCCTGGGCCGCCACGGGTTTCACTTCTCCAAATCCATGGGACAGAACTTTCTCATCCAGGACTGGGTACCCCGGGACATTGCCGAAGCCAGCGGCGCCGCCCCCGGCACCGGCGTTCTGGAGATCGGTCCCGGTATCGGTCCCCTGACCCGGCAGCTCTGCGCCCGGGCGGACAAGGTGGTGTCTGTGGAGCTGGACAAGGCCCTTCTGCCCGTACTGGCGGAAACCATGGCCGACGCGGGAAATTTCACCCTGATTCCCGGCGATATTCTGAAAACCGATATCCCCGTCCTGGTGGATCAGCAGTTTCCCGGCCTTACGCCCCTGGTGTGCGCCAACCTTCCCTATAATATCACCACCCCTGTCCTTACTGCCCTGGTGGAAGCCCGCCGTTTTGCCGCCATCACGGTGATGATCCAGCGGGAAGTGGCCCTGCGGATCGCCGCCGCCCCCGGTACCAGTGATTACGGCGCCTTCTCTCTGTATATGCAGTACCACACGGAGCCGGAGGTCCTTTTCGATGTACCGCCCTCCTGCTTCTACCCGGCCCCCAAGGTCACCTCCGCTGTCCTGCACTGCACTGTACGGACAGCTCCGCCTGTCTCCCCCGCCTGCGGCGAGGAATTTCTCTTCCGGGTGATCCGTGCAGGCTTCGCCCAGCGGCGGAAAACCCTGGTCAACAGTCTCAGCTCCGTTTTCGGCAGCCAGCTGGACAAGGAGGCCATTACTTCCGCCATAACTGCCTGCAACCTGGACAGCACCATCCGGGGAGAGCGGTTGGGCTTACCGGAATTTGCCGCTCTGGCAGATCAGCTCTACGCTCTCTTGGAGAAAAAATAAAAAATGCATGAGATACCGCCCTGTGCCATGAAACGGCACAGGGCGGTATTTTTAACGTTCTTACTCCATTGTCCTCTCAGCGGGCATTCTCACGGGGGCCAGGACGGAATGCCTCCTCCTCTACCAACAGCTCGATCTGCCCGGCAGAGAGCTCTGTCAGCTTCTCCTGGAGCACATCCGTTTGCTCCGCCGGCAAAAGGACTGTCAGCACCACGTCAGCAGCAAAGTCAGTATCGGCAATGATACCGCCCTCCCCCTCCACCAGCAGCTTCACCCGCTCGTACTGGGAATAAGCGCAGGGGATGGCCAGCGTAGCCCACAGGCGCATACGGCTGATTCCCGCCTCGTTGAGAGCCAGTTTAGCGGTACCTCCGTAGGCCCGGGTCAGCCCACCGGCTCCCAGCAGAATACCACCGAAATACCGAGTCACCACACAGCAGACATTGGTGACCTCCTCCCGGACGAATACATTGAGCATGGGCTGCCCCGCCGTTCCCTGGGGCTCCCCGTCATCGCTGTAGCGCATGACGTTTCCCTCCCGGAGGACATAGCACCAGCAGTTGTGCCGGGCATCGTAGTGGCGCTTTCGGGTCTCCTCGATGCGGCGGCGGGCCTCCTCCTCGCTGTCTACCGGCCAGACATGGCCGATAAAACGGGAGCGCTTCTCCACATATTCCGCCTCGCCCTCGCCAAAGGGTACAATGTAACTCTCCGTCAACGGCCAGCCCCCCTCTCCCAGTCCTCCCGCAGGAGCACATAGAACCGGGTGAGCCGGTCAGGCGAAAATTCGTCGCTGAGATGCTGGTCAAACACATAAGAAAAGCCACACTTCTCGATCACACGGCGGGAACGTTCGTTTTCTGCATAGTGACTGCACCAAATCTCTTTCAAACCAATGGCTGTAAAGCCATACTCCAGTACGCGTTTTGCTACTTCTGTCATCAGACCATGTCCCCAAAATGCAGGACTGAGGGCATAGCCCAATTCATCAGAGCGTCCCTCCTCGTCCCGCGGACGGCCTACAAAGCCCACAGACCCCACTACATGACCACCCATGCGGTCCACCACCGCAAACACATGCGGGGCGGAAAAGACCGTATGGATGATGCGCAGGCTCTCCTCCACACTCTCGTGGGGTTTCCATCCCGCCGCAGGACCCACCCGTGGGTCCTTTGCGTAGGCGTAAAGATCCTGCGCATCGCTGTCCGCAAAGGGCCGCAGCAGGGTCCGCGCTGTCTCCAAAATCATGCTGTCTCTCTCCCTGCGCAAAACAGAGTTTTGCGCCAAAGTTTTCTTTTGGTCCTTTTCTTTTTCAAAAGAAAAGGATAAAAGCTCCTCATTTCATCTGACCATTGTATTACTCCCAGGGTTCCTTGGGTTCCACCCACCCCTCAATGTAGGGCTTTACCAGGCCGATAGCCCGTGGGTTGCAGATAGCCCGTACGTCGATGGTCTCACCGTACTCCACCGACTCCACTTTGGCATCTTTGTAAAGCACGTCCAGGAGTCCCGCCTTGTCATAGGGAATGTGTAAAGTGACACGCCTTGTTCCCTTGTCCAGCAGCTTGTCAATGGCCCGCAGCAGCTCATCCAGTCCTTCGCCGGTCTTGGCGGAGATGTTCACTGCATCCTCGCCGTGGGGCCGGATATCGCCCCAGTACAGGTCACTCTTGTTATAGACCCGCAGGCAAGGGGTCTGCTCCGCCCCCAGTTCCCGGATCAGCTCGTCCACAATGGCCGCCTGCTCCTGCCACTCCGGGTTGGAGATATCGATGACATGGAGCAGCATGTCAGCATACTCCAGCTCCTCCAGGGTTGCCTTAAAAGCGTCCACCAGCTGATGGGGCAGCTTGCGGATAAATCCTACCGTATCGGAGATCACCACATCCAGCGTGTCGCTGACCGACAGGAGTCGGCTTGTGGTGTCCAGGGTATCAAAAAGCCGGTTATTGGCCGGGATACCGGCATCTGTGAGAGCATTGAGCAACGTGGATTTTCCGGCGTTGGTGTAGCCCACGATGGCCACAACAGGGATCTCATTTTTCATCCGCCGCTGGCGCTGGGTACCCCGGACCCTTCTTACCTCCTCCAGCTCCTCCTTCAGCTTGTCGATCTTCCGGTGGATGTGGCGGCGGTCTGTCTCCAGCTGGGTCTCGCCAGGGCCTTTGGAACCAATGGGCCCCTTGCCGCTGGTGCCCGCCTGGCGTTCCAAGTGGGTCCACATACCAGTGAGTCGGGGCAACAGGTATTGATACTGGGCCAGTTCCACCTGGAGTCGGCCCTCTCTTGTCCGTGCCCGCTGGGCAAAGATGTCCAAAATCAAGGCACTGCGGTCCAGGACCTGGACCTTCAGATCCTCGGTGAGGGAGCGCTGCTGAGAGGGGCTCAGGTCATTGTCAAAGATGACCATAGTGGCCTCCTCGTTTCGCACCAGCTCCCGGACCTCCTCCACCTTACCCTCGCCGATAAAGGTGCGAGGTTCCGGGGAAAAGCGGGTCTGGAAGACAGTAGCCACCACCTCGCCTCCGGCGGTCTCCACCAGGGCGGAAAGCTCCTCCAGGGTATCCTCATCCGCATTATCCCGCTTGTCCAGCTTGGGACTGCTGAGCCCCACCAGGACCGCCCGGTCCCGGGGCTGTTCTATTGTCATGTTGGTTGTATTCTCCATAAAACCTCTCGATGTGTGTGTTTGTCCCTAGTATAACAAAAACAGGACAGCTTGCAAGTGGCAGCCGTGAATTTTCCACTCCCATGCCCTGAAATATAGTTTTCCCCGTCAGCAGAAATTGCGGTCAAAAAAACACCGCGCCGCAGACATGCGGCGCGGTGCAATTCGTAATGCAATTACTTGTCCAGACCGAACTTCTTGTTGAACTTGGCCACACGTCCGCCGGTATCGACCAGCTTCTGCTTGCCAGTGAAGAAGGGGTGACACTTAGAGCAGACTTCCACGCGAATGTCCTTCTTCGTGGAACCTGTCTCAATTACATTACCGCAGGCGCATTTGATCGTAGTCTGCTGATAATTGGGATGGATACCTTCCTTCATTGCTCTTGTTCACCTCTTTCCTCATAAAATCGGCCATACAGCTTTCACCACAAAGCCAAATGGTATTCTATCACAAAGTGTTCTGTAATGCAAGCTTTTTTTGCAAATTTCTATGTTTCCGTATTTCTATGGAGAAATTCAGCTTATGATGTCGCTGATGTCCACGGGCTTGCCGTCATTCCACAGCCGCTCCAGAGAATAGAAATTTCTCGCCTCATCGTTGAACACATGGACTACGACACAGCCGTAATCCAGCAGCACCCAAATGCCGCCCCGATGGCCCTCCCGGTGAAGAGGCTGCTCCCCTTCCTTCTCCAGGGCTTCTTCCACAGCGTCGCACAGAGCGTTGATCTGGGTATTGCTGCCGCCGGTGCAGATGACAAAATAATCCGCCAGGCTGGTCAGCTCCGTAACCTCCATCACCTTGATATCCGTGCCCTTCTTGCTGTCCAGTGCTTTTACAGCCGTGATCGCCATTTCCTTTGGTGTCATATCGGGTCTTCACTCCTTTTTATGCGTTGCGTTCTGCCGCTGCTCTACCGCAGCCATCCCGGCTTCTCCTCGTCCACTCCCGTGCCCGGGTCAACGGTGCCAGGTTCTGTTGTGCCAGGATCGGTAATCCCCGGGTCAGTGGTACCAGGGTCAGTACTGCCAGGTTCCGTCGTACCGGGGTCAGTGATCCCCGGATCAGTGATGCCTGGGTCGGTGGTCCCGGGATCTGTCGTACCAGGGTCCGTTGTACCCGGATCGGTAATGCCGGGATCGGTAGGCTGGGGATCCAGCGGGGTACCATTTGCATCAGTATACACGATATTTCCGCTTTCGTCCAGAATATAATAGTTCCCCGCCTCATCAATTTTGGGCTTTTCTGGTTTCTTCCCATAGACGATATTACCGTTATCGTCATAATAGGCCTCTCCCCGCCGCACCGCCATAATGGCGTTGTGCTGGGTATCCCGGACACTGCCGGTGGAGGAGGCGATATCGCCGTTGGAAAGGATACTCATGGCATCCAGCATACCGGTCGTCACCTGCTGTTCATAGGGATTGAACCGCTCGTTTACCAGTTCCACCACCTGCTTGGGATAGATGGTCACATAGGACTGCTCGCTGTTCGTGGCACGGCTCCAGGCGCTGTTCCAATAATTTCCCGGAATCGTACAGGTGTATATGTCGTCCATATTCAGAGCTTTTGTCCCGTTGAGCCCCAGTGCCTGGGCTGCAAACCACACGATCGACCCAAATTCCAGGTCTGTCTGTACATTATCCATGGCCAGATCGATATATGCCTTGATCTTTCCCCAGTGCTCCAGGCTCAGGCACTCCTTGATCAGAGCCTTCATGAAATTCTGCTGAACCTCTACCCGCTTGATGTCACCCTCAGAGTACCGGCGGAAACGGACCAGTTCCATGGCCTTTTCTCCGTCCAGAACCTGAAGACCCTCCTCCAGATGGATGTGAAGGTCCTGCCAGGGATCATCGTAGTTCATGTCCTGCGGGACGTAGAACTCAACACCGCCTACCAGGTCCACCAGCTCCACAAACATCTCCAGATCGACCTTCACATAGAAATCCGGCGTAAATCCCACCAGGGTCTTTACCTGCTTTTTCAGGGCACCGATGCCGTCGTTATATCGGGAGTAGACAGAATTGATCTTCTTGATGTCCCAGGAGGCATTGATCATGGTGTCCCGGGGAATGGACATAATGGCCACATCCTGATTGACCGTGTCGTAGCTGGCCACCATGATGGTGTCCGTGTTGCCGTCTCCTTTGTCGGTACCCACCAGCAGGAAGGTATACACCCCTTCCTTCCGGTTTCCGGAGACCGAGGGCATATCGCCGTCGTAGCCGTCGTCCGGATAGAGCTCGTCGTCAGTGGGCCCCTGAGGCTCCTCAGGCTGGTCAATATCCACGTTCTCTTCGTCCTTAGGTATATCGACAGGAATATCCGGTGCTTTGATCCAGCTGCGCAGTGCTGCCGTACCGCCTACAACAGCAAGCAGCAGCACCGTCAGCACTACCGCCAAAACCTTTCCTTTTTTGGAGAGCCAAAATCGGCCCCAGCGGTGCAATATTTCCGCCGCACGCCCTTTTCCATCAGGAGCGGCATCCTCTTCTGCAAATGGATCGTCCTCCTGCTGACTTCCGGAAACAGGCCGAAACAGGGGTTCTTCTACCTGCTCCGCCTCTCCTTCCGTTTCCTCCAGAAAGGGATCCTGCTGTGAGAATGTTTCCTCTTTACGGCCAAATCCCCGTTCCGGCCGGGGCGCTTCGCGCTTTCCTCTGTATCGGCTCATTTTTCGCTGTCCTTTCAGGCAGTTTCATTATCCCACCACTACAAGTTATCCATTGCTGCTCAGCCATCCGGGAGGCACGGTGTCGTCCGGGACACCGGTGCCGGGGTCCGTTGTACCACCGGTACCGGGGTCAGTCGTTCCCCCCGTGCCGGGGTCGGTAACCCCGCCGGTACCGGGATCAGTGGTCCCCCCCGTGCCGGGATCGGTCGTTCCACCGGTACCAGGATCGGTGGTCTCCCCCGTGCCGGGATCGGTCGTTTCACCGGTACCGGGATCCGTGGTCTCTCCCGTGCCGGGATCGGTCGTCTCACCAGTACCAGGATTCGTGGTTTCTCCGGTACCAGAATCGGTCGTTCCGCCGGTACCGGGATCCGTAGTTTCTCCCGTATTGGGATCGGTAGCCTCCTCTGTCGGCGGGTTCGTTGTTGTCTGACCGCCGGAACTGCCGGAGCTGCCAGAACTACCGGAACTGCTGCTGGAACCGCTGGACGTAGCTTTGCCCCATCTGGAATCCAGCAGCGTACCATTGGTGATGTACACAGATCCGTCCTTATTACGTACCATGATCTGAAGATCGTCAGCTGTAATATCCCGGTCATAGGGGTTGAACTGCTCATTGACCACTGTGATGATCTCTTCCCCATCCGGCAATACATAGCTGCCGCCATGGAAGCTGACCGGAGTGTTAGGCATTGTACAGGATTGGATGGTGTCCGCATCCATCCCCATAGCCTGGGTGGCAAACCAAATCAGGTTCTGCAGAGGAAGGTCTGTCTCCACATGCTTCATAAAGATTTCTACGAATTCTTTGACTTTGCCCACATTTTCCAGCTTCAGCGCCTGTTTGACACACGCCTTCAGAAACGCCTGCTGGGTCTTGGTCCGGCCCAGATCGCCGTCGGCATAGCCGGGCATCACGCCGTCAGCCCGTCGGTTATCGTGGCGGTAGCGGATCACGCCCATGGCCTCTTCTCCATTGAGGACCTGAAGGCCTTTCTCCAGATGAATGTGCAGGTTCTGATAAGGATCGTCGTAGTTCATATTGCGGGGTACATCGAATTCCACGCCACCCAGGGCATTTACCAGCTCACCCACGGCTTCCCACTCAATGAGCACATAGAAATCAGGCATGACGCCGGTCAGATAGCTGACCTGCTTTTTCAGATTTTCCAGGCCGCCGCCGCTGGATTCCTTGGCACTGTATACCGAGTTGACCTTTTTGATGGACCAGGGAACATTCACAGCCGTATCCCGGGGAATACTCATCATGTTCACCTGCTGATTCGGCACATCATAGGAAACCAGAATAATGGTATCTGTACTGCCGCTGGAGGTATCTTTTCCCAGCAGAAGGAACGTATAGTACCCGTCCTTCCTTCCGCCGGCAGTACTGGGTTCATCGCCTTCCTCTGTGTCTCCGTTGACACCTGCCGTCTGGCTGCCTCCGCCAGGACGCACGTTATGGCTCACGTCCGGCGGAGCGATCAGTATCTTCCACAGCCCCACCACAAGCACAGCGACCGCTGCGATGCAGCCTAGCGCGATCCACAATGCCTTTTTCTTGCCCACCTGCTTTTTCTTTCTCCCGTGGACAGAGGTGTGGGCCACCCGTTCCTCCTCTGTCTTGCTCTGGATATGCTTTCCTGCCATGATACTCTTTCCTCTCCGGTCATTCCGGAAAATCTCTGTTTTTCAGTTACTTAACTCAACCATCCGGGAGGGACACTGTCATCTGTTGTTTCTCCTGTCTCGGAATCAGTCGTCCCACCGGTATCTGGATCGGTCGTTCCACCCGTGCCGGGATCGGTGGTGCCGCCGGCGCCCGGATCGGTCGTTCCACCCGTGCCGGGATCAGTCGTTTCACCGGTACCCGGGTCAGTTGTTCCACCCGTGCCGGGTTCGGTCGTTTCACCGGTACCCGGATCGGTCGTACCGCCCGTGCTGGGATCGGTCGTTTCACCGGTACCCGGATCTGTCGTTCCGCCCGTGCCGGGATCAGTCGTCCCGCCGGTACTCGGGTCGGTCGTTCCGCCTGTGCTGCCGGAACTACTGCTGGAACTGCCGCCAGAATTACTGCTGGAGCTGCCGGAACTGGAACTGCTGGAACCAGAACTGCTCGAGGAGCCTCCGGAGGATTTCACCGGTGCAGTGGCAGCCTTGGGGTCTGCCAAAGTACCATTGGTTACCCCCAGGGAACCGTCCTTGTTGCGATACATGATCTGGAGATCATCCTCCGTGATATCCTCGGTATACGGGTTGAAATACTGGTTCACCATTTCCACCGTCTCTTCTGGATAGACGAAAACATAGGACTGATTGTTTTTATAGGTGCGGCTCCATGCATAACTATTATAATCACCAGGGATGGTCATCATATGAATATTCTCCGTTTGCAGCCCCATTGCCTGCTCAGCAAACCAGAGAAGATTATTCAAAGGTAAATCGGTTTCTACATTTTCCGCAAATATTTTGGCAAAAGCGCTCACCTTGGTCCAGTTCTGCAGCTTCAGGCACTGCTCTGCCAAAGCCATCAGGAAAGCCTGCTGCACTTCTACACGGGTGGTATCGCCATAGTTGGTGCCATCGTTGTTCTTCCGCCAGCGAACCACCTCCATGGCGTCCTCACCATCCAGCAGACGGTAGCCCTTTTCCTGGTGGATATGGAGGTCTTGGTAGGGGTCATCGTAATTCATATCGAAAGGAACATCAAAATATACCCCGCCCAGGGCTTCCACGATCTCGCCCACGGCTTCCCACTGAACGATCACATAGAAATCGGGCATGACGCCAGTGAGATAACTGACCTGTGTTTTCAATCCTTCCATTCCCAATTTGGAAGAATAAACAGAATTGATCTTTTTGATATCCCAAGACACATTTACCATCGTGTCACGGGGAATGCTCATCATACTGACCTGCTGGTTCTTCACATCGTAAGACGCCAGCATAATGGTATCCGTACTGCCGCTGGAAGTGTCCTCTCCCAGCAGAAGGAATGTAAAGTAATCTCCCTTTCTTCCACTTGTGGTAGAAGGCTCGTCGCCTTTTTCCGCTTCCTCAGTATTTACAGTGTCCGTGTTGGTAGGCTTGATCTTATCACTGACATCCGGAGAAACTACAAAAGTCTTCCACAGGCCAACCACTGCCAGCACCAATACCGCCACACAGCCCAACACAATGGCTACCGTGCGCTTCCAGCCGGTCAGGCCTTTCCCTTTTTTTCGTTTCGGCGTATCGCTGGCAAAAGGATCTCCTCCCTTGTGCCATGTTTCCCGCTCCGCTTCGCGCTTTCCTTTCTGTCTGCTCATGACATGATTCCTTTCAAATAGTCCCTCGCACGCACACTGTCGGGATGCACCACCATCCCTTTTTTCTGCAGATCATCCACGGCCATAGTAAATCCCAGCAGCATCGCCTGGTCCAAATCCGTAAAGGCCAGCCGCCGCAGCTCTGTCAAATCGCAGAAATCCCTGGTAGGCTCAATGTAGTCCGCCAGGTAAATGATCTTTTCCAACAGGGTCATATCCGCCTTGCCTGTGGTGTGCCACCGGATGGCGGATACCGCCGCCGGGCTCAGACCGAACACCTGCTCCGCCACTGCCGCACCAGTAATGGCGTGAAAGAGCTTCGTCTCCAGTTTTTCCGGCTTTTCAACGTCTATATGGTATTGACGGCAAAGGGCCAGCTGTTGTTCCCTGGTCTCCTTTTTTGTACAGTCGTGAAGAAGCGCCGCCCGCCGGGCTTCCTCCTCGTCGGCCCCCCAGCGCAGAGCCAGCTTGGCCGCCGTCTCCTCTGTGCCCAACACATGGGGAATCCGGCTATGAGCCAGCATAGTCAGTGCCACGCACCGCAGATCCTCTAGAGAAAGATGCCGCAGATCCCGTTTTACACCATAAAGCCCCTCCCGGAGGATGTAGCCGTAGACCAGCGGGTCCAGATAATCCCGTCCGCCCCCTTCCTTCAGCTGCTGCCGCAGCTGTGTAGAGGAAATGTCTACGATATGAGGCAGTGTAATGGTCACCACCTTGGCAGAAAACGTCTCTGCCAGGTAGTCCCGCTGCGGTGCCAGCACCTCCTGCGTATCCGCCTGGGTGCGGCCAAAGGCACACAGGGTGCAGCGTTTGGCGATACGCTCCGGGTTCCGCCAGTACTGAAACGTCAGGAACATATCAGTCCCCATCAGAAGATACAGCTTGTCCTTGGGAAAACGCTTATGGAGGGTCTCCACCGTTTCCCAGGTATAGCTCTTACCTTTTCGATTCAGCTCCCAGTCCACAGCCTCCGCTACACCGGGAAGCTCCAGGGCATCGGCAGCCAATCGGGTCATTTCCAGCCTGTGCAGATGGCCCGCCGCATCCTCCTGCAGCGCCTTGTGAGGAGGAATTCCCGCTGGGACCAGATAGAGCTTGTCCAGCTTCAAATATTCCGCAGCAAATTTGGCCGCCGCCATATGGCCCAGATGAATGGGATTAAAGGTCCCGCCATAGATGCCGATCTTCACAGAGTCTCCTCTTTTCGTGTATGATTCAGACGGCGGAAAGGTCTACACTTGTAAACCAATCCTACCATAATAAACATATTATGTCAATTCACTTTCGTTTTGTTGCTGGCTTTTATCAATTCGATCTTCCGCTTGCTCTTATCATAGTGCTGCCGGTAGAGCACGAACTTGGTGCCGATGACCTGGACCTGCTCACTGCGGGTCAGCCGGGACAGCTCGTCGCAGGCCTCCCGGGCGGTAAGCATGGAATTTTCCAGCACCTTGCACTTGATGATCTCCCGGGCCTCCAGGGCGTCATTGGCCTGCTTGACCAAATTGTCTGTGATACCGTCCTTGCCGATGATGACGATGGTGTCGATGGTGTTGGCAATGCCCCGCAGCTGTGCGCGCTGCTTGCTCGTCAATTCCATATATACTGGTTCCTTTCCTGTATTCCAGGGCGCCGCAGCCAGGCTGCCTTCTCTGACATCCACTTCTCCCCGGCCCCCCACAAGCCTATCAAAAGGCCTGTCTAACGTTTCCATACCCGGGAAATAAAATTCCCCGGGACAAAAGTTTCTTTTGGCTCTTTTCTTTTCAAAGAAAAGAGCATATCAACTCGTTTACTTCTTCTCCGCCAGATATGCCCGGAGCTTCTGGTCAAAGACCTCCAGAGCCTTGCCGCGGTGGGACACCGCCGCCTTCTCCTCCGGGGTCAGCTGGGCGTAGGTCTTGCGCAGCTGAGGAAGGAAGAACACCGGATCATAGCCAAAGCCGCCGTTCCCCTGGGGGGCAAAGGCAATAGTACCGGGACAGATGCCTTCAGCCTCAATGGTATCCCCGTTGGGGAAGATACAGGCGATGGCACTGGTAAAGTGGGCGGTGCGGTTGGTGGCCCCCCGGAGGTTATTCAGCAGCAGCTGATAGCGGCCCACATCGTCCAGCTCAGGACCGCCGTACCGGGCGGAGTAGATGCCCGGCGCACCATTGAGAGCGTCCACGCATACGCCGGAGTCGTCGGCAATGGCAGGAAGGCCGCTGGCCTCCATGACAGCTTTTGCCTTCAGCATGGCGTTCTCCGCAAAAGAGGAGCCGGTCTCCTCCACCTCCACATGAAGCCCCAGGTCGCCCTGGAGCACCACCTCCACCCCGTGGGCGGAGAGAATATCCTGCATCTCCACCAGCTTGTGGCGGTTCTGCGAGGCGAGAATGAACTTCATATTACGCCTTACCTCCCAATATCTCTTTCTGCTTGGCGATCAAGGTCTCAATGCCGCCGGCACACAGGCGCACCAGTTCCTGCTGCTCTTCAATGGTGAAGCTGCGGCCCTCGCCAGTACCCTGGAGCTCGATGAGTCGGCCCTCCTCATCCATCACACAGTTGAGATCCACCATGGCGTGGCTGTCCTCCTCATAGCAGAGATCCAGCATGGGAGCATCTCCCACAACACCAGCGGACACCGCCGCTACGCAGCGGCGAATGGGATTTTCGGCGATCCAGCCCTCCTCCACCATTTTCCGGCAGGCCAGAGCCAAGGCAATAAAGCCACCGGTAACAGATGCAGTACGGGTACCGCCGTCCCCCTGGATCACATCGCAGTCGATGGTGATGGTGTGATCCCCCAGGGCAGCCATATCCACCGCGGCCCGGAGGCTGCGGCCAATGAGCCGCTGGATCTCAGCGCTGCGGGGGCTCAGCTTCAGCTTGCTCACATCCCGGCGGCTGCGCTCCCGGTTGGCTCGGGGCAGCATGGAGTACTCCGCCGTCACCCAGCCGGTGCCCTCCGGCACGTGCCGGGGCGCTCCCTGCTCCACACTGGCGCAGCAGAGCACCTTGGTATGGCCGCACTCAATGAGAACGCTGCCCTCCGCATAGTCCACAAAGCCGGTAGTGATCTTCACCGGCCGCAGCTGGTCAAAGTTTCTTCCGTCAATTCGGTTCATTTTCTCTATATCCTCTTTTCCGGCAATATTTCTTTTATCGGGTCTTTTTCGGCACCATCAGATCAATGCGCCCACATACTCCTTGGCGTCAAAGGGCTGCATATCGTCGATACCCTCACCAAGGCCTACAAACTTCACCGGCACCTGCAGCTCCCGGGCAATGGCGATGACTATGCCGCCTTTGGCGGTACCGTCCAGCTTGGTGAGAATGATCCCGGTGCAGCCGGCAGTCTCCTGGAACTGCTTAGCCTGGATGAGGCCGTTCTGACCGGTAGTAGCATCCAGAACCAGCAGGGTCTCCACCGCCGCCTCCGGCAGCTCCCGGTCGATGATCTTACGGAGCTTATGGAGCTCCGCCATGAGGTTTGCCTTGTTATGGAGCCGTCCGGCGGTATCGCAGATCACCACGTCCACGCCCCGGGCCTTGGCGGCCTGGATAGCGTCAAAAAGGACAGCGCCGGGATCGGCCCCTTCCTTCTGGCGCACCAACTCGCAGCGGGAACGATTGGCCCAGATCTCCAGCTGATCGGCAGCGGCAGCACGGAAGGTGTCGCCGGCACACAGCAGTACCCGCTTGCCTTCCTTCCGGAGACGGTTTGCCAGCTTCCCGATAGAAGTTGTCTTGCCCACACCGTTGACTCCGATGACCAGGATCACCGACGGCCGGGTGGAGAGGTTGAGGCCATTGTCCCCCACCTGGAGCTTCTCCGCCAGGATCTCACGAAGGCAGGCCTTCACCGGCTCCTGGCCGGAGATCTTGTCCTCGATCATCCGCTGGCGCAGCTCCTTCACCGCTTCACCGGCAGTCTCCATACCCACGTCTGCCAGGATCAGCATCTCCTCCAGATCGTCGAAGAAGGCCTCGTCGGTCTCGCTGATGGCGGAACCGAACACGTCGCCCATGTACAGTTTCTTCAGTTTCTGCCAGAATCCGGTTTTCTTCTCCTCAACCGGCGGCTCAGCCTGGGCGGGTGCCTCCGGCTCTGCTTTTTCCTCCGCCGGCTCCTGCACCTCCGGTGTCACAGCCTCCACAGATGCTGCAGCGGGCTCCTCCTCCAGAACCACTTCCTCATCCGGGATGTTCTGGACTGCCGGCTCTGTCTCCCGGGGCTCCTTATTTTCTTTCCGCCATTTATCCCAAAAAGCCATATTGTTTCTCCTTCAAACAAATATTGTAACAGTTTCCTGTTTCATCCGTCGTATCAGGCCGGATACCCTACTTGATCTTCAGTTCCTTCGCCACATCGTTGAGATTGATGGTCAGCATCTTACTGACGCCCTTCTCCTGCATGGTCACACCGTACAGTACATCGGCGGCCTCCATGGTGCCGCGGCGGTGAGTGATGACGATGAACTGGGTCTTATCGGAGATGGTCCGCATATACCGGGCGTAGCGCACCACGTTGGCGTCGTCCAGAGCGGCCTCGATCTCGTCCATAACGCAGAAGGGGGTGGGATGTACTTTCAAGATGGCGAAGTACAGGGCGATCGCCACGAAGGCCTTCTCGCCGCCGGAGAGCAGCGTGATAGTCTTGAGGGTCTTGCCCGGGGGCTGGACCTTGATCTCGATGCCGCAGCCCAGAATATCCTCCGGGTCCTCCAGCTCCAAGGTGGCGTGGCCGCCGCCGAAGAGATCCACAAAGGTCTCCTGGAAGGACTGGTTGATAAGCTGAAACTGTTCAGCGAAGATGGCGGTCATCTCCCGGGTGATCTCCTCGATAATACCGGTAAGCTCTCCCTTGGCCTTCTCCACGTCGTCCCGCTGGCCGGTCAGATAGGTGTAACGGGTATTCACCCGTTCAAATTCCTCAATGGCCCCCACATTTACCGGACCAAGGCTGCTCATCTCCCGGCGCAGCTCACTGATACGGCGGTTGGCCTTGGCAGTGGACTCCAGCTCGATGCGCTGCTCCATGGCGGCGGAGTGGCTGAGTTCATAGTTTTCCCAGAGCTTGTCCAGAATCTGCTTTTCCTCCCACTGGCCGGCAGAGAGCTTCTGCTCCAGCCTGGAGGCCTCCCGCTCCGCGTCCAGCACCTCGTCGTTGCAGGTCTTGATCTTCTGCCCCATGGCGCTGCGCTCCTGCTCCATGGCCAGTCTCTCCTGGCGGAGAGTCTCCAGCCGCTCCTTGCAGGCGCCGCTCTGAAGCCGGAGGGATGCCGCCGTCTCGGTACGCCTGGCGATCTCCTCGTCCGTATCCCCAATGGCTTTCCGGTATTCCTCCAGCCGCCGCAGCCGCTGGTCACGATCACCGGCCATATCCCGGCAGACTTGCTCCATATCGCCCAAGGCCTTGCCGGTGGCCTCCCGCTCGGCGCTCAGGCCCGCCAGCTTTTCCTTCTTTCCGGCCACTTCCTCGCTGAGCTGGCCGGACAGGGTCAGAAGGTCGCTCTGGCCGGAGAGTTTCTCCTCTACAGACCGGCGCAGCTGCGCCGCCTGTTCCTCCAGGGCAGCGATCTCCTTCCGGGTCTCCTCTATCTGAGAGCGGCTGTCGGCAAGGCGCTGGGCCAGGGATTCCTTCTCCCCTTCCAGGCTCTCCAGGCTCCGTTCCATGTTCTCCAGCAGGGCCGTGCAGCGGCTGACCTCGCCTTGGGCACGGAGCACCGCGTCCTCCGCCGTCCGGCGCTCCCCTTCGGCTACCTCCAGGGCATACCGGGCTGCCGCCAGGTCGCGGCTGGCCTCATCCTTCTCCCGCTGAGCCGCCTCCAGCTGGTTTTTCAGGTCCTCCTGCCGGCGGCGGAGAGCGGAAAGCTCGTTGGTCCGGGACAGGATACCCGCGCTGCGGGACACGCTGCCGCCGGTCATGGAGCCGCCCCGGTTGATGACCTGACCATCCAGAGTCACGATGCGGAAGCGGTTTTGATACTGCCGGGCCATGGCGATACCACAGTCCAGATCCTCCGCCACCACAGTGCGGCCCAGCAGATTCTGAAAGATATTCTCATATTGAGGATCGTAATGCACCAGTCGGGAGGCAATGCCCACAAAGCCCGGGGCGTTCTCTACGCCTCTCTCCCGGAGGATCTCTCCCCGGATGGCACCAAGGGGCAGGAAGGTGGCACGGCCGCCGTCCCGCTGCTTGAGGTAGGAAATGGCGCCCTTGGCGTCCTCTTCCCTATCCACCACGATGTTCTGCATCCCGGCTCCCAAAGCGATCTCAATGGCCACCGTGTAGCGGTCCTCCACCTGGATGAGACTGGCTACCGGTCCGTGGATACCCCGGAGAGAACGCTTCTCCCCGGCCTGCATCACCACTTTTACCGCCTTGCTGAAGCCCTCATACTCCTTCTCCATCTCTGAGAGGAGGCGAATGCGGGAATCCAGATTGCTCTGCTCCATGGTCAATTCCAAGTGGGCCTTGGCAGCAGTCTCCTCCCGCTTGCGGCGGCTGTCCATCCGCAGGGTATGGCCCTGGATCACGTTTTTCGCGGCATCAGCCGCATCCTGAGCATCCTCCAAGGCCCGCTTCGCCCCCCGCAGCTCCTGCCGGGCACTTTCCTGCTGGGCCTGGGCAGCCTCGATGTCACGGCTGACGGTACCCCGGCGCTCCTCAATCTGCTCCACAGCGGCGCTGAGAGCGGAGAGGCGCTCCTTCTTGTCTGCCGCAGCGGCGGCGGCCAATGTCTCCTTCGCCCGCAGCGCCTCCACCTCGTCGGCGGCACTGCCGGCACGCTCGGCGGCCTTTCGGACCTGCTCCAGCAGCTCCTCCAGCTCTGTCTCCAAGGCCTTGGCCCCGGCGTCAATATCCGCGATCCGCTGCCGCTGCTCCTCCATCTGCTGATGGATGGTCTCACTGCGGCTGTCCTGGTCTGCCATCTCCTTCTCCAGAAGGTCGATGGACTCCCGGCTATGCTGAGCAGTGGTCCTGAGGACCGCAATGGTGCTCTCCTGATCCGCCGCCTGGCTCTCCAGTGCAGCGGCCTCTCCCCGGATCTGTTCCTGACTCAGGTCATTGTCCTGCATCCGCTGGGAAAAGGTCTCGTTCTCCTGATAGAGGGCCTCCAGACGCCCGTTGGCCTCCTCCTTGCGCTTTACAGCGGCGCTGTATTCCGTCTGGAGCCGCATGGCGCTGGTCTTGATCTCCTCCAGCTTGTCCAGCCACACAGAGATCTCCAGGGTACGCAGCTCGTCCCGCAGCAGCAGGTAGCGCTTGGCTTTCTCCGCCTGATCCCGCAGGGGCTCCACCTGCAGCTCCAGCTCTGCGATCTTGTCGTTGATGCGCACCAGGTTCTCCTCGGTGCGGTCCAGCCTGCGCTCCGTCTCCTCCTTGCGGTGGCGGTATTTGCTGATGCCTGCCGCCTCCTCAAAGATCTCCCGGCGCTCGGCACTCTTGATGGACAATATCTCGTCGATACGGCCCTGCCCGATGATGGCGTAGCCCTCCCGGCCCAAGCCCGTGTCCATAAACAGTTCGTTGACGTCCCGCAGACGGACGGACTGCTTGTTGATATAATACTCGCTCTCCCCGCTGCGGTAGTAGCGGCGGGTGACCATGACCTCGCTGCTGTCGATGGCAGGGAAAATGTGGGCGCTGTTGTCCAGTACCAGCGTCACCTGGGCAAAGCCTACAGGGCTGCGTTTCTCCGTGCCGCCGAAAATGACGTCCTCCATCTTGGCACCCCGGAGACTCCGGGCAGACTGCTCCCCCATGACCCAGCAGATGGCGTCGGAAATATTGGATTTTCCGGACCCGTTGGGGCCCACGATGGCGGTCACATCCTCGCCAAAGTTCAGGACCGTTTTATCCGGGAAGGACTTGAAGCCCTGGATCTCCAGCGCTTTAAGGTACATAAGCACACCTCTTTCTTCTCATAACCTCTTATCCCCTTTATTTCAAGGGGTTCCAGGCTTTTGGTGCTTACATAACCCCTCATAGTTTTCTATAACTTACCGATGTAGTGGTGTAAATCCTGGTGCAAAATGGTGTTGGCTGCGGCAAAATGGTGTAAACCTACATGACCTTGATTTTGCCTTCCAGGCTTTGAAAACTTGCGATCTTTCTGGACTCGGTTGCCTCATTATAGACATCCATCGTTGTCCGAATATTTCTATGGCCCATCACATCTTGGATTATCTTGAGATCTTTTTCATTTTCGCAGAACCTTGTGCAGAAAGTGTGGCGCAATATGTGGGCACTGAACTTTGGCAAATAACACGGTTCTCTGTTTTCTTGCTCGGCTTTGAAGTACTCTTCCCTATTAAATGCACTCGTGATGTTTTGTATGGCATCAAACACATACGCCGGAGTAAAAACCTTACCATGACTATTGAGGAAAATAAAACCGGTGTATTCTCCAATAGAGAAGGGCTCTAAATTGGGGTTTCTTCTCTTCGCCTTTTCAGCCAAAAGCGCTTCTTTCACTTCTGATAGCATTGGGATAACTCTTAGACCCGCTTTTGTCTTTGGCTCAGAAATTCGGTACCTGTATCCCCCATTTTCGCTTTGCCTATATAGTAGGGTGTGATTTACACTGATTAACTTTTTATCGAAATCGCAATCACACCATCTAAGTCCAAGTGCTTCACCGATCCGCATACCAGTACCAAGAAGAACAGTGAATAGTGTACCCAGGCGACAATAAATCCGCGACTGATAAACATACTCAATCAATTTCGCCTGTTCTTCTTCCGTTAATGCGTGACGCTTTTCCTGTTCAACCAGCAGCATCTTACGCAAGCTTTTCAAAACATTCGCTGCAGGATTCACACGAATAAGATTGTCCATTACAGCACTCTCAAACATTTGGTACAGTATGGAATGGACACTTTGAACCGTACTTGCCTTGAGGCCAAGATCTTGGACCATATGCATATACAATCTCTGAATGTCAGAAAACTTGACACTCCGGATTTTGCGTCCGCCAAGTTCATCCCGAACATGCTTGTCATATAAGCAAATGTAATTACATCTTGTGGTTTCCTTGAGATCACTGCGCAAGTCCATGAAGGATTTGAACAGCGCGTTAACCGTTATTGTGTTTGCTTCGCCGGCACGTATACCATCCTCAAGATCTCTCTGGATCTGTCTTTCAAGGTCCCGAAGGGCCATCACGCATTTTTTACCCTCCGGCACCTTATCAGTACTGACCAGTTTCCAACTATATACCGCTTTCCGTTTTCCATCCGGATCGGTATATCGGAACATATACATACCGTCTCGCCTTTGCACCTCCCCATTTCTAAGGATTCTGCCTTTGCTGTCTTTTCGTTTACTTGGCATAGTAATTCCCCTTCTATCACGAGAAAAGGAATCTGATATAGCATTTTATTCTACCACATCAGATACTACTTTTCAAGATTCAACCTATTTCCGGTAACTCTGGCGGGATTTCATCACATTTTTCTATTGAATTTAATCTAATTTTGTTTTTTACGGAAATTACCAGTACACCAGTTACAGTTTGCTATATAAAAAGACAGTCTGGCCACGGCTCAAGCCATGTCCAGACCTCCTTTTTATTGCTTACAATGTATCGACATCTTCCAAATACTTTTCAAACTTTTTTCGTTTGATCAGCCTTTTTGTTCCTATCCAAATAACAAATCCACAGTCCGGGTTGCTGGTTATCTCTCGCAGCTTATTTGTCCCAATTCCAAAGTAGGCAGCCGCCTCTTCAATCGTCAAATTGGCCTTCTCCCAAATTGGTACCGCTTGCTTTTCCATTTCCTCAACTCCTTTTTGTAAAAGTCAAAAGAAAAGCAACGGGCGGCAGCTGGCAAGGCCGCTCCGCGAGACTTACTCCCCGAGCTATTGGCACTTCCCGCAACCTGCGACGGAATGGCTACCGCTCGGATCACGGCCAAAGCGACGTATCATGATTAACGAGTATGGGTCATGGCCAACAAACCGCCACAGTTCGTCTGCACACGGCATCCGGCTCCCCCATCTCTCCTTTCCCCCTGCGGGATCATGGCCCGGTCTGCCTGCGCGGCTCTCCATACACGAAACGTACCCGTTGCTGAATATGAGGCGCAGCACGCCTGTTTGTCAAGGTGCATCAGGATGCCTTCCCGGAAGAACATTTCGTCTTCACCTCATTCCCCGTTTCTCGTCGCCTGTTTTGCCACAAAAGAGCAGCCCTACGCCTCTGGAATGCATAGGGCCGCTCTGATTACTGGTCGAAAATTGTTAGATTGTCGAGCATATCATCCAGATCCTGCTGGTTTGGACCTGTGGGCTCCTCTTGCCCGCTCCGATTTTCCTGCTCTATCTGATACTTCATATTGTCCTTGAGACTTTCCAATGCAGCGTCAATCATGCTCTGGATTTTTGCAAAGGTCTGCTCGTCTGTTGGTGTGGATCGGACAGTAATCACAATCTTTGCGTTCTCCGCCATCACTTCGGGATGATTTCCAATATACTCCCAGACCGCCTGGACAATGAGATCGCTCTTGCGATTCTTCAGCTTCTCAAGAAAGTCGCCAACAGCAATTTTCTCAGCAGTATCTCTGCCCCATCCGAGAGAGAATCGGTATTTATCATCCCTGCGCAAATAACTCCCCTCCGTGATTCTGTGGGGCCATCCGTCGCAGCTGCGCAGTGGCCAGCATCCCATAGCCTAGGACTGGCCATACTCGTCGTAGAAGATCCGTGTGGCCCGCAGCGATATGTAGCCGTCGAAGTGCCGGAGCACCTCGGCCATCGCATCCGGGTCGCCACGGGTCGCGGCGCAGATGGCGTCATAGGGCAGCAGCTTCTCTTCCGGGATATTGCTCTTTCTTTTCATCTTACTCCACCATCCGCTTCTTCAACTCGTTGAACAGGAGCTTCCGGTCCTTCTGGATCTTGGACCGGGACAGGCCCAGGAGCGAGGCGATCTCCCGATCCTTGAGCTGGAGGGAGTAGTACAGCAGCAGGATGCTGTACCCCTCGTCGCCGAGCGCGAGGAGGATCTCCGCCAGGCGGTCGTTGCGGATCGGGATCTGATGACCGTAGACGTGGAAGATATACTGCTCCGCCGGATCGCTGTCAAAAGTGCAGAGGCTCGTCAGCACGGTTTCCGGCAGATCGGAAAAGGAGGACTCTCATTCCATCTTCTTCATCAGTTTTCGGAGGTAATCACACCGCTCCCCGTCGATGACCTTCATGCAGAAGATCTCAAATTGGTAACGGACTCTTCTCTGGGTGGTCTGTGTGGACTCCATCAAATCACCTCCTCCCCTACCTGCGGAGGCGGTTTCTTCGTCCCCTTTCGCTCCTTTCCCCGAAAGTGGGCGGCGATTTTGCCACACATGATAAAAACCGCCAAGCAAATTCCTTGCTTGACGGTTTGGTGTCGATTATTCAGAACTATTGGTTCATTGTTGACACAGACAGAGTGGCCGCCGGTCAAGCCGGCTTTTTTCAGATGCTCCGGCCTATCTGCTGCATCTGGCCGTACTGCTACTCACCAGCGTATTCAGTCTCATTCTCTTCCCACCTTTCTCCTGTGATGAACCATTAGAACTGAAATTACGCCACCAATAGAGCATTTCACCTGATTTCTGCACAACATAGAATGTGAGTCGGAGGTGAACCATTGGTGGTAACTAATGATGAATTCAAGGGCTGCGGCATGCAGCTGCGTGCGGAGCGGGAGCGGCTCGGCTATACGAGAGATCAAGCCGCTGAACGGGCCGACATCACTTCACGGTATCTGGCAGCCATCGAATTGGGCGAAAAAATTCCAAAGGCCGATGTACTGGTGAAACTCATCCGGGGTATGGGCGCGTCTGCCAACACTGTGATCTACGCTTCACAGCAGCAGGCGGATGACGAGTGCGAGCGGCTGGCCCGCCTGTTCCTGCAGTGTACCCCGAAAGAGCGCAAGCTCATTGCGGCCATAATTGATACGATCCTCGACCAGCATCGGCAGGAGGATACGCCAGATGAGAAGGCGTAACCATGTTTTCGCCTTGAAAAAGCATGAAGGGCATTGCTCCATCTTGAGGAGCAATGCCCTTTTTTCACGGGAGCGGCCCGTGTTCACCCTATGCAGGCTCCTCAGCAGTATTTCACGCAGTGTCTACTGTTCAAAGAGGGGAAACCTTTTTGTTATTTTATACCCTCGGTTTCATATCCGTTTTTCATTCACTTCATATCTGTTTCATATTTTCAGCTACAGGGCGATTGGATGCGCTTTGAGCGAGGATTACTCCATTCTCAGAAGCTCCATGTAGAATTACATAGGAAAATGCGCTGTGTACTTCAGCAACTTTCTATTGATTATGCAAAATGATGGTAGACACTTTTGTGTCTACCATCATTTTAGCACTTCATCCCACAAGATCGGCGGCCTCTTTATTTTTTTCTGAAGGCGCTCCTCCCCTGCCCTACCTCTCTACCACAGGCTGATCTGAGCCTCCGCTGACGCGCGGGTCAGCTCCGGGGGCGCCACAGTAAGGATCTCAGTCGCGGCATCGGCGTCGGCCAGCCATCTTTGCCGCTGCTCCCCTGTCAGGATCAGGGGCATCCGGTCGTGGATGGGCCGCATGGATGCGTTGGGCGCCGTGGTCAGGATGCAGTAGCACTCCTCGCTCCCCCGCCGGTCATACAGCCCCGCCATATAGAGGGCACCCTCCCGGGGCAGGGTGAACAGATACTTCCGCTTCTGGCCGTCCCACTCATAAAATCCTGTGGACGGGATCAGACAGCGCCGACTTCGGACGCTGTCTCGAAACAGGGGCTTCTCCGCCGCCGTCTCAGCCCGGGCATTGATGACCAGCGTGCCGGGCAGCTGATATCCCCACTTCATCAGCTTTGGGACCGGCCCTCCGGCACCGTCCAGCAGGACCGGGGCATGGTTGGACGGCCGGATCTCCCCCGGCGTCCACGCGCCGGCACCATACTTGCGCTGGATCGCTTCGGCAATCTGCCGAATTTCTTCGCATTGTTCCGCCGTGAACTGATACCGACCACACATGACTTTGGGCCTCCCATGCAACAAGTTGTACGCGCTGGGACAAAATATAGTGTACCATAAACAGGGATGTGGGAAAACAGCTTCCGGCCATTTTCCAGAAATCGGCTCTTGCGATTATCAAACAAATGTTCTATTATGAGGGCAAAGGGGGTGACACCGATGGGCACGCGCCACATTTTACACTGTGATATGAACTGCTTCTACGCCAGCGTCGAGATGCAGCGCCACCCGGAACTGCGGGACACGCCGCTGGCGGTGTGTGGGAGTCAGGAGGAGCGGCACGGCATCGTACTCACCGCGAATTATATCGCCAAGCCCTACGGCGTCAAAACCGGCATGGCCATCTGGCAGGCAAAACAGCGGTGCCCCCAGCTCGTTACCCTGCCCCCCGACATGGACGAGTATATCCGCATCAGCCGCTATGCCAGAGAGATCTACGAGGACTACACAGACCAGGTGGAGCCGTTTGGCCTGGATGAGAGCTGGCTGGATGTGACGGGCAGCGTGGGGCTGTACGGCTCCCCCATGACCATCGCCCGGGAGATCAGCAGCCGGATCAAGTCTGAACTGGGTATCACGGCCAGCATCGGCGTGGCCAACAACAAGATTACCGCCAAGCTGGGGAGCGACTACAAAAAGCCGGACGCCATCACCCGGATCGAGCAGGATAACTATAAGGAGATCGTCTATCCTCTGCCGGTGGAGGACCTGCTCTATGTGGGGCCTGCCACCTCCAAAAAGCTGCGGGCCATTGGGATCGACACCATCGGCCGGCTGGCGGAGTGCCCGGAGGATGTGCTGCAGCGGCGCCTTGGGAAAATGGGGCTGGTCCTCAGTATGTTCGCAAAGGGGCGGGATATCTCCCCTGTGCAGAAGACGGATCATATTCCAAACGTCAAGTCCGTCGGCAACAGCGCCACCACGCCCCGGGACCTGGTATCGGAAGGCGATGTGCAGCTGATGCTGCTCCTGCTGGCCGAAAGCGTCTGCTCCCGGATGCGGGAACTGGCGTCCCGCTGCACGGTGGTGGAGATCTATGTCCGGGACACGGAACTGTGCTCCATGCTCCGGCAGCGGAAGCTGCCGGCCCCCTCCTGCTCCAGCCAGGAGCTGGCGGAGGTGGGTTTGGAATTGTTTCGCCGGAATTACCATTGGGAGTGCCCGATCCGGAGCATCGGGCTGCGGGGAGCCGGCTTGGTGGAGGCTGTCGGCACCGTCCAGATGTCCCTCTATGCGGAGGATCAAAGGCGCGACAAGTGGGAGCGGATCGACCGGGCGGTGGACCACCTGCGCCAGCGGTACGGCTACATGAGCGTCCGCCGCGCCCTGCTGGATACCGACCCGCGCCTGGGCCATATCAATGTGTGGGACGATCACACCGTCCACCCAGTCGGATACTTTGGAGGATAACACCGATGGAGCGTGAAAAGCGATATGTGCCGGTCATCGTCCGGTTTGACGCGGATGGGAAACTGCGGCCGTTGGAGATCGAGTTTGACGAGAGCCACAAGTACCCGGTGGACAAGATCCTGGATGTCCGGCGGACGGCCTGCCAGAGCGTGGGCGGCGTTGGGGACCGCTACACCTGCATGATTCAGGGCAGGGAAACTTACCTCTGGATGGAGAAAGGGCGATGGTTCGTCTGTGCCAAGCGATGAGCCGGGAGAGGAAATGAGGCGGCGCCAATGCTGGCGCCGCCTCTGTCCTTATCTTGGCTTTTCTATTTTATATCCGCTTCGGATGACCGTCTTGATGTAAACCGGGTGTCTGGGATCGTCCTCTAACTTCTGCCGCAGCCGCCAGATGATATTCTCTACCGCGGTGGTCCCATAGCGGTACTCCTCATGCCAGGCGGCGTCATAGAGCTGATCCTTGCTGAACACCCGCCCAGGAGCACTGGCCAGGAACAGGAGCATGGAGAACTCTCCGTGGTTCAGGCGCACCTCCTTCCCTGCTTTGAGCACCGTCCGGCGGTCTGGGCAGATCTCTATGTCCCCAAAGGTGAGGATATCATGAGAAGGCGCGTCAAGTTCAATAACTTCCGCTCGCCTGCCCCTGAGCGCGTCCATGATAGCCCGAAACATACGGCCGTCCGGGTCGGCGGCCCGGATAACGATGATCTTCTCCATGCCGCTCACCTCTTTAGGAAAATTGGAGATGGATTTTTGCCGGAAACTGAAGTAAGGCATCCCCGTTGGAGATGCCTTACTTGCTGACGAGAGATAGAGCTCACTTATGCCTTGCCTTGATTCGACGGGGTAATATCATTTTTCCCGACTACCAAGATGCGCCACACGAAGATGGTGAAGAATAGGGCGGCTACGGCCAGGCCCACCGGATACGCGATGGTGGTAGGCAGATTCAGGCACTCAGGGGCCTGGAAGAAGTAGGTGATGGACACCGCCGACATGAAGGTGGCGGGCAGTGCGGCCATCATGCAGGCCATGGGCGGGAAGCCGTACTTGTGAAGGAATACGGCACCGGTCCACAGCACCATCATGGCCAGGGTCTGGTTGCTCCAGGAGAAGAAGCGCCACAGCACGTCCCAGGGCAGGGCCAGGGCGATGAAGGTGCCCACGGCCAGCAGCGGGAAGGACAGAGCGGCCCGCTTGGGAATATTAGCTTGGTCGATATGGAACCAGTCAGCGATGGTCAGCCGGGCGGCCCGGTAGGCGGTGTCGCCGGAGGTGATGGGGCAGGCGATGACGCCGATCATGGCCAGTACACCGCCCACCGGCCCCAGCAGGGTGGTGGAGATCTCATATACCACGTTGCCGGCGCCGTCGGCATTGATGGCGGCGTTCAGACCAGTCATGCCGTCCAGCAGGGAGCCGTGGTTGGTGTAGAAGGTGACGCCGGCGGCGGCCCAGATCAGGGCGATGACGCCCTCGGCCACCATGGCGCCGTAGAACACCTTGCGGCCCTCCCGCTCGCTCTTGATACACCGGGCCATCAGGGGGGACTGGGTGGCGTGGAAGCCGGAAACGGCGCCGCAGGCCACCGTGACGAACATCATGGCCCAGCGGGGCAGGCCGTCTGGATGGGTGACTGTGAGGTTGGCGATGGTCAGCTCCGGCATATCGGCCCCCATCTCCACTACAATGCCGCCGGCGATGCCAACGGCCATGACGATCAGGCAAATCCCGAACACCGGGTACAGCTTGCCGATGATTTTGTCGATAGGCAGGAATGTGGCCAGCAGGTAGTATATCACGATCACGGCCAGCCAGAACATCTTGTTCAGTACGTCAGGGGTCAGCTTGGCCAGCAGATCGGCGGGGCCCACGGAGAAGTTGACGCCGATCATCACCAGCAGGACAATGGAGAATATCCGCATGATAAAGGTGATGACCTTACCCATGTAGAGTCCCACCACTTCGGAGATGGACTTGCCGTCGTTGCGCTCGCTCATCATGCCGGAGAGGAAGTCGTGTACGCCGCCGCCCAGGATGGTGCCGAATACGATCCACAGGTAGACCGAGGGCCCCCAGCAGGCGCCGGACAGGGCGCCGTAGATGGGCCCCAGACCGGCGATGTTCAGCAGCTGGATCAGAAAGATGCGCCAGGTCTTCATGGGGATGTAGTCCACACCATCCGGGTGGGCAATGGCGGGCGTCGGGCGGTCATCCACCCGAAAGACCTTCTCGATGACCTTGCTGTATGTGAAGAAACCCACCAGCAGAAGGATCAGACACGCAAAAAATGAGATCATGAACAGAAAACCTCCCTTCTGGTGCCGCGCTGTCTTCTTATTAAGGCGAAAGATAGCAAGAGCGCGACATCGCTCTATCTAAAAAGCGGCGGTGCCCTGCTGTGTCGACACCTCGCTGAATATATTTGCTCTTCAACGAAGATACGCCGCTGGAAATAGAGAAGACGGAGGGCGGGCATTCCCTCTAAATCAGGTCAAGCCGCCGTCCGCCTCTTGCCGCAAGCCGGCATATATGTTTAACAGCGGGATAGTTGAGAGGGGGGAGTCCATCCGCTGTCATGATTGAGGATCTAAACCCTCCACAGAGGGAGTGCCCGATTCGCCGGAGGGCTCTGCATTTGACTGCTTCTTCGCATGGAGCCGGTACAGGATGCCACCTGTGGCGGCAACAGCGGCCAAGGTCAATGCGGCCAATGTGCGGTGTGTCTTTCGCGGCTGTGGCAGTTGCTCAACGTGCTGCGTACTTCCCTGTCTCCGTTTCATGGGTCCAGTCCCTTTGTTCAGACATTTCTATGTCTGTGTTCTTTCAGTGGTTGAGTATAGAAGAAAATCCCGCGGAATAAAAGACACCATCCTGCCTGATCCTAATAAAATCGTGCCAAGGAGAATATTTTGTGGAATCTGCTTTCCGTACTGCCCTATGATGCAACATAAGAAAAAGGACGCTGCCGGCTTCAAAACCTGCCGGAGGCGTCCTTTTCCTTATAGCTTGCGGCCGTGGGTCTGGATAGAGACCGGTCAGCAAAGTCCAGCTCTATGCCCCATCATCCGTATGGCTGTCCGCGTCAGATGAGGCGTAAACTTGCGCAAGATACCACGGGTCATAGGGGATGCCGCAGCGATTGCCCGCGTGTCGCTTGCTCACCTGCCCCGGCGACACACCAAAGAGCTTTTTGAACTGCTTGGTAAAATAACTTGCCGATGGAAATCCACAGTCCTCGCTGACCCGGGAGACCGGCCTGGATGTGGTGGAGAGCTGATAAAATGCCACGGTCAGCCGGTGCCGGATCAAAAACTCCAGGGGCGTCTGGCCAAGAATGGTGCGGAAGCGGCGGTAGCACTCCCGCCTGCTCGTCCCTCCGGCCTGAGCGATTTGATCCACCGTGATCGGCTCGGTAAAATTGGCCACGATATACTGGATCATGGGACGCACCAGTTCGGCGGATGCCGGGTCAAAGTCTTGGTGCATCCAGAGACGGCTGGTATCCTCCAACGTATGGAACAGAGCGGCCCAGATCTCACACAGGAGCGCTGCGCCACGCAACTCGTAGTCCTCGCTCCCGGGCGTGAGACCGTAATAGCGCTGAAACAACTCCAGCAGCGGGCGGTCCTCTTCCCGCTGGCTGGAAAACTGCACGCCCATGACCTTGGAGTCGATCAGCGGCAGGATATTCTTCTGATAGAGCGCACCCAAGAGCGGGGTCGCCATCACGCTGGGCAGCATACCGAACACGAACACCCTGGCCCCGGGGGTCAGCTGGCGGCAGCCATGCACCACCCGGGAGTTGATGAACACCCCTTCCCCCTCCTCCAGCTCGTACTCGACTGGGTGCGCTGCATCCTGGTGATAGACGTAAGCAACCCGCCCCTGCAGCACCAGCCCGAAAAGAAACTCCGGGTGCCAATGGGTGGGGACCATACCGGACGGATAATCCCCCAGATGATGCTCCAGTCGGAAGATCGGAATGCTTGGATCAAGGTAGATCGGATGCTCCAGGCCGTTTGCATCTGGGTTGGAAAAGTTTTGCGGCATAAGTACGCTCCTGTAATTTGGCACGATTATTTCAGGTTCAGGCAGTATCATTTCTTTTCAAATCGTTCGGTTTATTCTATCATAATGGCGTGCTGAAAAGCAAGAAAAAGGTGCTTTCCCACATTGCAGTTGATTGCGGGAGGTTCAGAAGGAAGTCAACTTTATATGTCAAAAAGATCCAAAATGAGTAAAGATGATAGGTTCGCAATGTGCGTGGCCATTGGTGCAGTTGTGGGTACATCTTTAGGTTTGGTATTTGGTTTAATCTCTGATAACATTGGGACGGGAATAGGCTTTGGAATCGTAGCAGGCGCTGGTATTGGAGCGGTTTTTGGTGCCTGTCGAGAAAGATAATAGGAAAGGAGCATCCCTCTCATGATGTCAGCAAAAAAGAAGTGGAGCATGCTCATTGCCATGGCCGTGGTGTTTGGCCTGGTGGCTGGGCTTGTGATGTTCGGCGTCAATACCGCCGCGAACCACATTGCGGGTACGGGTGACGCCCCGTCAGAAAATGATGTTGTAACCGACGATACAGAGGACAATTCCACCGCATCCGCAAATATCTCCTCTGCTGGCATAAAAACCCCGGCGCAGGTTGCCCAGGAGGCTATGCCCTCGGTTGTGACCATCTCCACCATGTCGGTGGAGGAGATGCGCAATTTCCTGGGCGGCGTGGCAGAATACAAGGTCCAGGGGGCCGGCACCGGCGTGATCGTGGGCGAAAATGACACAGAGCTGCTGATCGCCACCAACAACCATGTGGTGGAGGGGGCCTCCACCCTGTCGGTGGGTTTCATTGATAACAGCACCGCCTCTGCCGCGCTGAAGGGCGCGGACCCGGACAACGACTTGGCCGTGATCGCCGTCGATCGCTCCGACATTGCAGATGACACCATGTCCCAGCTCAAAATCGCCGCCGTAGGCGACTCGGACGAACTGGAGCTGGGGGAGCAGGTGGTAGCCATCGGCAATGCACTTGGGTACGGCCAATCAGTGACGGTGGGCTGGGTCAGCGCCCTGAACCGGGACATCACCCTGACGGATGAAAACGGCGTGGCCATCAACTCCACCGACCTGATCCAGACAGACGCGGCCATCAACCCCGGCAACAGCGGCGGCGCCCTCCTCAACATGGACGGAGAACTGGTGGGGATCAACGAAGCCAAGACCGGCACCACGCCCACCGGAATCTCTGTGGACAATATGGGCTTCGCCATCCCCATCGACAAGGCGGAGGACAGCCTGAAGGAGCTGATGAGCCTGCCCACACGGGATAAGGTGGATGCCAGCCACGCCTCCGCCCTGGGAATCGAAGGCCAGAGTGTCACCTCGGATCTCACCCAGCTCTATGGGATCCCCGGTGGAGTGATCGTCGCTTCCGTGGTGGAGAACGGACCGGCCGACCAGGCTGGGATTCAAAAGAGCGACATCATCACGGAACTGGACGGCAGATCCGTGGGCAATCTGGAGCAGCTCCAAAATGCCCTGCAATACTACGCCGCCGGCGAAACGGTGGACGTGGTGGTCCAGCGATTGAATGGGCAGAGCTTTGAGGCCCAGACGGTCAGCGTGACCCTCGGCGCCGCAGATGCGACAGGCTGAGGAAGGTTGCAGGCTGTCCCGCCGCTTCCGCGGCGTTGATATATTGCGAGCACGGCTCGATACCGTGTCTCCCTAAACCAAGGCAGCAAATCAACACAAATGTGCAATCAAGGAGGAATGACTTATGTTACCCAGCATTTTTGGTGAAAACCTGTTCGACGATTTCTTTGACGACGGCTTCCTGAACGCTTTCGGCGGCCGGAATCCCCTGTTCGGCAAGCACGCCAAAAACATGATGAAGACCGACGTGCGGGAGACCGACAGCACCTATGAGATCGACGTGGATCTGCCCGGCTTCAAGAAGGACGAGATCAACGTAAATCTGGAGGACGGCTATCTGACCATCAGCGCCGCCAAGGGCCTGGACAAGGACGAGAAGGACAAGAAGGGCAAGTACATCCGCCAGGAGCGGTATGCCGGTGCCATGAGCCGGAGCTTCTATGTGGGCGATGTGGAGTCCAAGGATGTGTCCGCGAAATACGAGGATGGTATCCTGAAGCTGTCGGTGCCCAAGCAGGCCAAGAAGGAACTGCCCAAGAGTTCCACCATTGCAATCGGCTGAGTCACAGCGGGCGCCCCGCAGCTACGGGGCGCCCCATTTTTGCTGCTGGAGGCGTTATAAAATATGAATCGCACCTTATCTCGTGTATTATGGATCATAGCCGGAGTCCTTCTGATCATAGCCGGGGTGCTTTGCCTGGCTTCTCCAGGCGTCGCGGTGGAAAGCCTGGCCCTGTGGTTCGGGCTGGCTATGTTATTTTCCGGTATTGTGGATGTGGCAGTATTCGCTGCGGGGCAGTCCTGCATGGCCGGTTCCGGGTGGTTTCTGGTGGATGGGATCCTGACCATCCTGCTCTCGCTGTTCCTTCTCTTTGACCAGTGGTTCACCGCCCTGACGCTCCCGTTCCTGTTTGGGATGTGGCTGATGTTTTCCGGCATCACCAAGTTTGCAAACTCCTTCGAGCTAAAACGCCTGGGAGTTCGCGGCTGGGGATGGTTTACTGTCCTGGGCCTGGTGCTGGCGGCGGCAGGCTTCCTGTCGTTCCTGGAGCCCGTGGCCGGTTTGCTGGCTTTGTCTATCCTGGTGGGGGTGTTCTTTCTGCTGCAAGGGATCGCTTCCATTCTGCGGGGTTGTTTTTCCAGCAGGTTCTGGCTGTGATAAAGCCGAAAACTGCCCGTTCTGTCAGTACAGACCGGGCAGTTTTTTATAATTCGATGCATGTATTCAGAGATTTACCGGCAAATGAACACGGAAGGTACTTCCATCGCCTGACCGGCTTTCCACATCAATTTTACCACCGCACAGCTCCAGGATCTTATGCACAATGGGAAGTCCCAGGCCGATCCCCTTCCGGGTGTGGGTGGGGTCGGCCTGATAGTAGCGGTCAAAGATATGTGCCTTTACCTCTTCGGACATTCCGATCCCGTTGTCAGTCACAGTAAATACCGCCTCGGAGCCTTCTCGCTTGAGGGAGACTGAGATCTGGCCTCCGTTGGGGGTATATTTGATGGCGTTCCCGATCAGATTCGTCCACACATGGGAGAGCAGCTCCTTGCTCCCATATAGTTCGACCGGCTCAATTTCCGCAGTCAAGTTCTGGTTCTTCTCCCGGAGGCTGCCCTCCAGCATGGTCAGGTCATGGCTTATCTGTTCATCCAGCCAGAATTTCTCCCGCACCACCGGCAGGTTCTGGGTCTCCAGCTTGGTCAGCAGCAGAGCGTCGTTAGCCAGCTCCGCCAGCTGGCAGGTCTCACTGGCGATGATGTGCAGGTACTTCTTCTGCTCCTCCTCGGTAAAGCCCGGCTCCTGGAGCAGCTCGGCAAAGCCGCGGATCGCGGTCAGGGGCGTCTTGAACTCGTGCGTGAAGGTGTTGACATACTCCTCCCGCATGGCCCGCACCTTCTCCAGCTCCTGTGCCATGCGGTTAAAGTCAGAATAGGCGACACGGAAGATCCCTGTGTTCTTTTCTGGCAGGCGCACGCTCAGATCCCCGTCAATGATGGTCTGAAAAGCTTGTCGGAGCTTTCGGAACCGCCGGTTCGCCGGTCCAATAGTCGCGAGCGCGGCACCAACGCCGATCAGGATAGGGAGCAGCAGCGCTGCGGTATAGGACGCCGCGCCCAGGCCGAGTTCCGAAAGGGCTTGGACAGCCAGGCAATACAGCCCTGCGGCGATCGCAGTGCTTACCGCCAGTAAGGCGGAAAAACATACGGTCAATGCTGGACTGCCCAACTGCGGAGTGGCCATCTTGTCTGCCCCCGTCTCCATATCCTATTCCTCCGTATTCTCTCTGTAAGTCGGTGCATAACTTATAAACTATTATAGGGGCCAGCGATTGCTTTGGCAAGGTGCCTCGTGATAATATCAGTCAGAATAAAAATGAATCGGAAGATTTTATCTCAGCCTGACTGGATCAAACGAGGGGGTAAGCATTCTGGAGGAACAGGCGGCGTTTTCCAAAACGCTGTCTGCTCCTCCTTAACACTTGCTACCACAATTTTTTCCGTTTCATGATCCATAGGCACGCAATCACGATGAGTACGCTCGCTGCGATGACAGCCGGATAGCCATACTTCCAGCTCAGCTCCGGCATCCCGGTGAAATTCATCCCATACCAGGCGGCCACCAAAGACAAGGGGAGACAGAGCGTTGTAACCAAGGTCAGCGTCTTCATGATCTTATTCTGCCGAAGATCCACCTGCGTCTGAAACAGTTCCCGAACTTGCAGGCAGTACTCCCGCAGGAGCTGGGCGTCATCCCGCAGACGCCCCAGCCGCCGGGACAGCATATGGAACAGCCGGCTCTCCTCCTCCGTGAATAAGCCCCAGTCATCTTCCTCCAGGGTGTCCGCCACGTTTCCCAACTGGGAGAAGTATCGAGACCAGTGCATCAGCTCCCGGCGCAGGCCGGAGATCGGCGCAGTGAACTGATCCAGCCGGCCAGAGAGCACTTGCTCCTCCAACTGGCTCAACTGATCCTCTAATTCTTCCATGTGGTGAGCATCCTTTGACAAAAGCAGTTCAAGCAGCTGGCACAGCAGCCTTCCAGGACCATTTTCCTGCCAGCGGCCTTCTTTGGACAGTCGGTGAACCAATGCCGGGATCGCTTCACTATCATCACACAGCACCAGCAAATCCGCTGTCAGCAAAAATCCAAAAGCAATCGGGAGCCCGGCTCTGGTGTGCCGCGGCGTAATCACTGTCCCGCTCAAACAGTCTCGGCGTGCCTCCACCCGGCATCCTCTGGCGCCTTGGGCTGAGGGGATGTGGCGGATCACATTTTCAAGTCCCGTCAGTTGCGGTGGATGCTCCATTTCCTGGGTGGTAAGCAGCACCAGCGCCCGATCCCCGGGAGCCAGCGGGCCCTGGATTACTTCCAGTTTTGGACCGATTCGATAGATCTCCACCTTTCACACCTCCTGATCTTTTAAGCGTGCGATAGAATTCCGTATGACGATTGGCAAAGGGAGACAAGAATGGTATCTATTCATTTCTTGTACCGGCGGCTCACAGAGTGATCCCCCAGACCCGGCGGGTAAGCTGGGCGTAGTGCTGGTACAAGATGCCGAAACGGTGGATGTACTTGGGCTTCCAGGGCTTCTCTTTCCCGCAGAAATGGAGGATGGCCGTGTGCTCCATCACCCACCGCAGGTCGCAGCGGCCTCCGCTTCGGAGCAGGTAGTTGGAGTAGTTTCGGGCGTCATAGTTCCACAGTACGTCCTCCAGAGGGAGGATCTTTTCGCTGTATAGGGCATTTAGAATATCCTGATCTGGCAGGATCAGCTCCTTGCGGTGCTGTTCCACATACCGAAAGATCTCCTGGGGGACGATCTCCCGCCGCCCCGCATCCAGATCCATCAGCAGGACACCGGAGTTGTAGTAGTCCTGCTCTGTCCCCAGCCGCAGCTGGTTGACACTGTTGGCCAGCTCTGTCTTGCCGGTGTGGGCGGCGGCGGCAAACAGCTTGCCCTGGAGATCCGTTTCCCACAGGGGCCGGAGGGGGTTGATGACCAAAATATCCGGGTCCAGATAGAGGACCCGTTTCAGCAGTTTGGGCAACAAGTGGGACGCCAGCAGCCGGTAGTACATCTCCCTGGGATACTGCCTGGTGACAGGGGCCCCCTGGAACAGAGTGTCGTCCACCCGGATGGGCAGGAAGGAATATCCGTATGCCCCGCACTGTCGGCGTACTCCTTCCATAGCCTCCTCCGGGATGCCGCTGTGGAGCAGGCTCAGGACAAAGGTATCCTTCGGATTGTTCACGGAAATGGAAGTGAGCAATACCTGGAGCTGGGGAAGATAATTCTGATCCAGCGTTGTTAAAAGAAAAATCGGGTCCATATGCAAGCGCCTTTCCGGTTTCCTTTCTCCCCTTCCGGGGATCAGGACGCCTTCTCGAATTGGCTGTTGTAGAGGTCGGCGTAGAAGCCGCCCCTGGCCAGCAGCTCCTCATGGGTGCCCTGCTCGATGATGTCGCCGTCCTTCAGCACCAGAATCAGGTCGGCGTTGCGGATGGTGGACAGCCGGTGGGCGATGACGAAGCTGGTGCGGCGCTCCGTGAGCTGATCCATAGCTTTCTGGGTGATCTGCTCGGTGCGGGTGTCCACGGAGGAGGTCGCCTCATCCAGAATGAGCATGGGGTTGTTCTGCACCATGGCACGGGCGATGGTGAGCAGCTGCTTTTGGCCGGCGGAGATGGCGATGCTGTCATCCAGAACCGTATCAAAGCCCTTGGGCAGTGTCTCAATGAAGTGATAGATGCCGCAGGCTTTACAGGCCCGCGCCAGCTGCTCCTCCGTGACGCCGGCCTTGTTGTAGACCAGGTTCTCCCGGACGGTGCCCTCAAAAAGCCAGGTGTCCTGGAGCACCATGCTGAACAGATCGTGGACGTCCTCTCTCGTCATCTGGGAGGTGGGGATGCCGTCGATCTTGATGCTACCGCTGTTGATCTCAAAAAATCGCATCAGCAGATTCACCATAGTGGTCTTGCCCGCCCCGGTGGGCCCCACGATGGCCACCTTCTGCCCGGGCAGGATGTGGGCGGAGAAATCCTTGATGATGACCTTGTCCGGGTTGTCGGGGTAGCTGAACCGCACATGGTCGAACTCCACCTCGCCCCGGACGTCCTTGAGTTTTCCCTGCCTGCCGGTCTCGTCGGACAGCTCCTGGGCATGGAGGAAATCGAAGATGTGGTCGCCGGCGGCCGCCGCTGTCTGCATCTGGGTCATACCCTGGGCCAGCGTGCTCAGAGGGGAGGTAAAGAGACGCACATAGAGGATAAAGGCCACGATGACGCCGAAGGAGATCTCCCCAGCCATGGCCAGGCCGGCGCCCAGGACGCACACCGCCACATAGCCCAGGTTGCCCACGATGTTCATCATGGGCTGCATGATGCCGGACAGGAACTGACTGCGCCACTCCGCGTCGTAGAGGACGGCGTTCATGCCGCCGAAGGTCTCCTTGATCTGATCGTTCGCCCGGGACAGGCGTACCACGTCGTGGCCGGAGTACATCTCCTCGATGTAGCCGTTGAGGGTGCTCAGGTTCACCTGCCGGGCGGTGAAGTACTTCTGAGAGCGGAGCATCACAGCGGCCATGAGCACAAAGCCCAGCGCCGTCACGGCAACGGCGGCCAGAGCCATGCGCCACTCGGTGACGAACATCATAACGAGACATCCCACAAACTGGGCCACGGCGCTGATGATGGAGGGCAGGCTGTTGGCCAGGGCCTGCTGCAGGGTACTCACATCGTTGGTCACCCGGCTGAGGATGTCGCCGTGGGATACGGTATTGAAGTAGCTCATGGGCACCCGGTTGATCTTCCGGGACAGATCCTGCCGCAGATTTCGGGACAGGTCCAGGGTGACGGTGGCCATGATGTAGTGCTCCACATAGGTGAAGACAAAGCTGAGGCCATAGATCACCAGCAGGATGATCCCCACCTGGCCAATGGCGCCAAGGTCGATCTCCCCGCCCAGGGAGGCCTCAATGAGGTCGGTGATCTGGCTGAGGAAGCTGGGACCGATGATGGTGAGGACGGCGCCCAGGGCGGCAAAGCTCAGGGCCACGGCCATGGGGGCCTTCAGTTTGCTGGAATAGGTGAGCAGCTCCCGCAGGATCCCCAGGATGCCCCGTTTGCTCTTGGATGCCGGAGCCATCCGGCTTGACAGATTTGGCATGGAATATCCCTCCTTACGCGCCCAGCTCGTCCGGGGAGAGCTGGGACCGGGCGATCTCCTGATAGACCGGGCAAGTCTGCATCAATTCCTCGTGGGTGCCCATGCCCGCGACTTTCCCCTTGTCCAGGACGATGATCTTGTCCGCGTTCCGGATGGTGCCGATGCGCTGGGCCACGATGAGCTTGGTAACATCCTTCAGCTCCCGGGCAAGGCCGGTGCGGAGTTTTGCGTCGGTGCGGTAGTCCAGGGCGGAGAAAGAGTCGTCAAACACCAGGATCTCCGGCTTTCTCGCCAGAGCCCGGGCGATGGACAACCGCTGTTTCTGCCCACCGGAGACATTAGAGCCTCCCTGGGCAATGGGGGCACGGATGCCCTGGGGCAGTTTCTCCACAAATTCACTGGCCTGAGCCAGATCCAGGGCCTCCCGCACGTTTCCGTCCGAGCTGCCGCCCCGGCTCTCGCCAAAGAGTACATTGCTGCGGATGTCCCCGGAGAACAGAATCGCCTTCTGAGTCACATAGCCGATGCGGTCATACAGGGCGTCGAAGGTGTAGTCCTTCACATCCACGCCGTCCACCAGCACCTGTCCCGCCGTAGCGTCGTAGAACCGGGCGGCCAGACTCACCAGGGTGGTCTTGCCGCTGCCTGTGGCGCCGATGAAGGCCACCGTCTCACCTTTCCGGGCGGTGAAGCTGATGTGCTCCAGTACGTCCTTGTCCGAGGAGGGGTAGTGGAAGGACACATCTTTGAACTCCACCGTGCCTGCTTCCGGGGCATCGGAACGGTCCCCCTGCTTCAGATGCACACGGGTATCCAGCACCTCACCGATGCGCTGGGCGGATACCTGGGCCGCGGGCATGAGCATGATGATCATGACCATCATCATAATGGACATGATGACATAGGTGGCATAGGTGCCGAACACCACAATATTGCCGAAGGTGTCCAGACGCGCGGCCGTGTCGGCGGCCGGCACATCATTGACGATGGCGGCCCCCACCCAGTAGATCACCAGGGACAGGGCGTTCATGGCCAGGGTGACGCCGGGCAGCAGGAAGGCGAAAGCCCGCTGGTTAAAGAGCTGGGTGCGCATCAGCTCCTCATTGCTTTTGAGGAACTTGGCGTTCTGGTAGTCCTCGGCGTTGTAGGCGTGGACCACATTGATGCCGGTGAGATTTTCCCGGGCCAGCAGGTTGATATGGTCCACCAGCTTCTGCACCCTGCGGAACCGGGGAAGCACCATGCCGAGGATCACCAGCATCATCACCAGCAGGGCAAGGATAAAGCCCGCGGTGATGGCAGACAGGGTCCAGCTCTTATGGACGATCTTGATGATGGCCCACACCGCCATGATGGGGGACTTGATCAGGATCTGCAACCCCATGGCCAGGAGCATCTGAACCTGGGTGATGTCGTTGGTGGTGCGGGTGATAAGGCTGGGCACGGAGAACACCATCATCTCCTGCTGGCCGAAGTCCGCGATCTTGTAAAAGACCTCCTGCCGGAGGGTGTAACTGAACCCGGCCGACACCCTGGCGGTAAGATAGCCGCAGACGACGCACAGCACCGCGCTGGCCAGGGTACACCCCAGCATCTCGGCACCGGTGCGGAGGATGTCCGACATGGCGCTCTCCGGCGACTCGATGAGCACGGTGAGGTCGCTCATGTAGTCGGGCAGGGCCAGGTCGAAGTAGATCTGTCCCAGGATCAGCAGGGTGCAGACGGCGGCCATGCCCCACTCCCGCCGCCGCATTTTACGAAGCAGCTTTAACACATGGAACCTCCTAACAAAGAAATATGGTTCCCATATCGGGTCGTATCTTCTACGTTACCACCGCGTCCCCATGCGACTGAACGCCATCACCACGCTGTCGATACCCAGCAGGATCAGGTAGAGGCTGGCAAAACAGTGGGTCGCTGTGAGCGTAAGGGAAACATAGAAAGGGGACTATCCCTGCGGAACAGTCCCCCTAGGACAAGTGCTGCGCCAATTTTCCGCTTTTTCATGTTGGATTCCACCTCTGTTGATATTGCGGTATTGCCCTATACTTGAGAGACGTTTTCTATATTGACTGAAATACAAAAGGGGAAACACATCATAACTATCCCATTGTTCAAGTATAGAGTGAAGCTGCAAGAGAGAAAAGATATAATCATGCCTAATCCGGGTAGAATCGTGCCAAGTAAAGATATTTCTCGAACACGCCTTCGCCACGAATGCTCTGCAAAACAGGACGACATAAGACAGTGACTTTTGATAATATAGAAAATCTGACGGGAGGAACACCTCCCGTCAGACTGTTACCCAGTATAGTCCCTTGTAAGATGTACTTTTAAGTCTGTCAACTTTCTGATTGGGATAGCAGCTTCAAAACCTTTATGAGGGACGTCACTTGGTTACAACCAGTTTATCATCCTCAACCGTCAATTGCGCGGTATCCCCGGTATTGAGGGTGCCATCCAGCATTTTCTCTGCCACGGCATCCTCCACCTTATTCTGAATGGCCCGGCGCAACGGACGTGCACCATATTTGGGGTCGAAGCCTTCTCTGGCAAGCTCCTTCACTGCTTCTTCGGTCGCATCCAAATGGATACCCATGGACTCCATGCGGTTTTCCACAGTCTTGAGCATCCGGCGAGCCACCTCTTCGATATCCTGCTCGGTCAGAGCACGGAACACGATGATGTCGTCGATACGGTTCAGGAACTCGGGGCGGAAGGTGCGGCGCAGCTCTTCCATAACGGTTTCCTTGGCCTGCTCGTATGCCTTGTCGGCATCCGCCCCGGCCTTCTTGTCGCCTGTTGCAAAATCCAGTTTGGCTCCGGCATCGGTAAGTGCCTTTGCGCCGATGTTGCTGGTCATGACGATGACGGTGTTCTTGAAGTCAACGGTGCGGCCCTGAGAATCGGTGATACGGCCATCGTCCAGGATCTGGAGCATGATGTTCCACACATCCTCGTGCGCTTTTTCGATTTCATCGAAAAGCACAACAGAATAGGGCTTGCGGCGCACTTTCTCCGTCAGCTGGCCGCCTTCATCGTGCCCCACATATCCGGGAGGCGAACCTACCAGACGGGACACCGTATGCCGTTCCATATATTCGGACATATCGATTCGGATCATGGCGTTTTCGTCGCCAAACATGGCTTCTGCCAGAGATTTACACAGTTCCGTTTTGCCAACACCAGTAGGACCCAGGAACAGGAAACTGCCGATGGGGCGTTTGGGATCTTTCAAGCCGACACGACCACGGCGAATGGCACGAGCCACAGCCTTTACGGCCTCGTCCTGACCTACGACCCGTTTGTGAAGGGTATCTTCCATATGCAGCAGACGCTGACTTTCGTCCTCGGTAAGACGTGTCACAGGGACGCCGGTCCAGTCGGACACAACAGCGGCAATGTCCTCTTCGGTCACATTCCGGTGCTCTTTATTGCTCTTGCGGCGCTTACTGCGCTCGGTCTCCAACTGTTTCTTATAGTCCTTTTCGGTATCCCGTAGTTGGGCAGCCTTCTCAAAATCTTCTGCCGCAATGGCGGCTTCCTTATCTGCAGCAAGGGCGTTGAGCTTTTCTTCAAGGTTCGTGAGTTCTTCGGAAGGTTCTTCTGCCTCCATCTGCACGCGGCTGGCAGCCTCGTCCATCAGGTCGATGGCTTTGTCCGGCAGAAATCGGTCGTTGATGTATCGGGCAGAGAGTTCCACCGCAGCCTTCAGAGCTTCATCAGTAATGTGCAGGCCGTGGTACTGCTCATACTTTTCCCGCAGGCCCCTCAAGATCTCCAGTGTGGCCTCTTGACTTGGTTCACCTACAGTAACCGGCTGGAAACGACGCTCCAGCGCAGCATCCTTTTCGATGTACTTGCGGTATTCATTCAAAGTTGTTGCACCGACGATTTGGATCTCGCCGCGGCTGAGAGCCGGCTTCAGAATATTGGCGGCGTCTACGGCGCCCTCGGCGGAGCCGGCGCCGACAATGGTGTGCAGCTCGTCGATGAAAAGGATGATGTTGCCGTCCTTTTTAGCCTCCTGCATTACCTTCTTGATACGGTCTTCAAATTCGCCACGGTACTTAGCACCGGCTACCATGCCAGTAAGGTCCAAAGCCAGCAGCTTTTTGTCCAGGAGCTTTTCCGGCACCTTACCCTCGGCAATTTTCTGAGCCAGTCCCTCGGCTATGGCCGTCTTGCCGACGCCGGGTTCGCCAATAAGACAGGGGTTATTCTTACTGCGGCGGGACAGGATCTGGATCACCCGCTTGATCTCGTTATCACGACCAATGACAGGATCCAATTTTCCTGTTCTGGCGTCGGCTGTCAAATCGTGGGTAAACTCCGATAAGGTCTTATTCTTGCCGCCCTCCTCGCTGCCTCCGGCATCTGAGGCGTTGCCGTTGCTTTGAGCGTGGGATGCAGCGCTGAGTTTATTCATCAGTGCTGTATACAGTTGACGGGCATCCACACCGGCAGAGCGAAGAATACGGACTGCCATATTGTTGCCCTCACGAAGAATGCCCGCCAACAGATGCTCTGTGCCGATATAGGCATAGCCGCCACGAATAGCATCCTCCATGGCAATTTCCAGTACATGCTTCGTTCTGGGACTCAGGTTCTGGGCAGAACCGCTGCTGTCTGAAGGGCGGGAACCGGCGGTTTTGCGGATCATTTCGGTGAGCAGATCATCCGTCAGACCGGCCTCTGTCAAAACCGCATGGGCAAGTCCCTCATCCTCACGCATCAACCCCAGTAACAGGTGTTCTGTTCCCACGTAGCCGTGACCTAATTCGCCTGCAGCCTCCTGAGCCAGCTGTAAAGCTTCTTCCGCAGTGGGAGTGAATTTATTTTCATCCATAATGCGATACCTCTCTTTGATTATGAAGCGTGTCTATCCTTTAGATGCACGCTTTAATTGTGATCTTTATCATCTTTTTTAGACGCTTCGGCTTCCTTATGAGTTTCTTCCAACTTGTGAATTTCGTCCCGCAGCTCCGCGGCACGCTCAAAGTCTTCTTCGTGAATCGCCTTCTTCTGTGCATGCTTTAATGCATTCATCTGCCGCAGGTAGGAAAAACGGCTCTGGTCCTCACAACTCATCAGGTTATCCTGCCGCTCCTTCTGAACCTCCTGGACCGGAACTGCTCCGATGGCAGGCATTTCGTCGAAGAAATCATCAAAAGGACTCTCCATCATCCGGCCCATCAAAGACGGCATGGAGCCAAAGAAACTATTGTTTCCAAAGAAGCTGTCCATCAAGGATGGCCGCTGATCAAAAAAACTCCGAGTATAGCCCAGCTTTTCGGCACAGGCTTGGCAGAAGTGATGTTCTTCTGTTCTGCCATTGATACTGCTGCGATATACGAAGTTTGCTTCGTTCTTGCCACAATTTTCGCATTTCATGATTCATTCCTCCATGAGACTGTTTTCTGTTCTACAAATTTTAAGGGCCTACCTGCCTCTGTTTCTCGATTCCGTTTTTTCAGAAGACAAGTCACATTTTGAGAACCTGTCCTCTGCCTACACCTTTTCAGAAATCAAGTATAGAAGAATAGCAAAAAGAACACAAGGCACGATCCTGCCTGATTTTAATCGAATCGTGCCAAGTAAAGATATTTCTCGAACTTGGATGGGTTGCGCACCGGGGGCCTCCGTGGTAGGATGGAGGCACGCACACAGAAAGGAGCGCGCAGGATGAAACAGATTTTTTCTCTTGGGCTGACAGCGATACTTTTGATAGGCTGCCTGACCGGCTGCGGCGGACAGGCAGGCGGCGCCGCGCCCGACGGGACAGATCCCTCCGGCGGCCAGGTTCCCCCGGCGTCCTCCGTTCCGGAGACGCCCGCCGGCCAGGGGCAGACGCCGCCTGTGTCCCCCGACCCGGAGGGGGAAGTCGCCGCCGGGGAAATCAGCCGGGAGGAGGCTCTGGCCATCGCTCTGGCCAACGCCGGGGTTCCGGAGGGGGACGCTTACAACATCAAAAACGAGACAGACAGCGACAACGGCATCCCGCTCTACGACATCGAGTTCGAGACGGACTACGGCGACTACGACTTTGAGGTGGCCATGGCCGACGGACGCATCGTGGGGGCGGACTACGAGGTGGACGAGGAGTGGCTGGACGCCCTGGGCGGCTCCCCCATCACGGCGGAGGAGGCCGCTTCCATCGTGGCCGGCAAGATCCCCGGCGCCAGCGCGGCGGACGTGGACATCTGGGAGGAGTCCGGCGATGGCCGGGGCCGCTACGAGGGAGAGCTGTTCCTGGACGGCATGAAATATGAGTTTGAACTGGACCCCCGGACGGGGCGGATCTTCGACTGGACCGCCGATCTGAGGGACTGACCGGCACAGAAAAGCAGCGGGGAGAAGGCACATCTGCCTACTCCCCGCTGCTTTATTTTGCTGATGTTTAGAATGGTTCCTTGGCCGAGAGCCCCAGTTTGGCCTCCAGTTTCCGCATTTTGATCTCCATCTCGTACAGCGCCATGGAGGGCGTTTTTTCCTGCCTGGTCACCATCTTGACCAGGAGCTCGCTCAGGATGGACGCATTCGTCCGCTCCAGCAGCTCCATCGCCCGCTCCAACGTTTGCCCGGAGAATCCGACCTTTTCCAGCTTCCGGCGTTCCTTATCCAAACGCTTCATGGTCTTCACACCCCAATTCGCCTGGTTATTTGGTGAATTGGGACAGGGCCAGCAGCGCCTGGGCGGTCTGTACCCGGGTGGCCGCCTGGCCGGGGGCCAGGGCGCCGTCGAGCCCGGTGAGCACCCCAGCCTCCACCACCCAGGTCATGGCCTCCAGGGCGTAACCGGAGATCTGGGCGAAGTCTCCAAACTCACGAATAGCCATGCCGCCCTGGGCGGTGTCATAGCCCTCATGCCTGGCGTAGCGATAGAGCATGACCGCCAGCTGCTCCCGGGTGATGGGATCGACCGGGCCGAACAGCCCGCCGCCATAGCCGCCGGCGATCCCCTCGGAGGCGGCCCAGCGGACGGCCTCACCATAGGAGGCCGCCGGGTCCACATCGGAGAAGTCCAGCAGATCATTCACCACCGGGCGGCCCTCCAGCTCCCACAGGGTCGCGACCGCCTCGCCCCGGGTCAGCGTCCCATTGGGATCAAAACGATCCGCGCTGACGCCGGACAGCAGGCCGTTTTCACAGACATAGCGCACCGCCTGGGCGTCCCGGGCCTCCACATCGGTGAAGGGCAGGACGGACAGGGCCGCGCCGCCCACCTGATAGACGGCCACGGTGCCGGACACCTCGCAGGCGGCCAGCAGCAGGGCCTCGCCGGTGGGGCTGACGGAGGCGTCCAGGAACAGCAGGCCCTCGGGGGCCACGTCGCCGCCGGTGACCCACTTGTCCAGCTCCCCATCCTCGTACTCCTCGGAGCCGGCCACCACGGAGGCAAAGTCCCGGGTGTTGATGTAGTTGACATACTGAGCGGAGGCAGGCTCGGTCACGTCATAGACCATGACGCCGCCGGTGCGCTCCAGGGCCACAAAGGCATAGGTACGGCCGTCCACGGTGCCCACGGTGACGCTCTCCGCCTCCGGCCCTTTCTTGCCGGAGCGGTCGTCCACCACGGCGTTGTCGTTGGAGCAGTTGTAGTAGTCGGGCAGGTACTGGGCGGTGAGGGCCTCGAAGTCGTCCCCGCTGGTAAACACCTCGGTCAGGCCGTCCGCGCCGGCCTCATAGAGGGTGAAGGTGCGGCCGCCGAAGAGGTAGTCCTTACCGGTATCCAGACCGTCAAAATCCCCGCTCTTGAAAAAAACCACCTTGCCGGTGAGGCCGGAGTTCTCCGCTGTGATGGCCCCAGTGGGGGAGGTCACGCCCTCGTCACCGAAGTCCCGCTCGTCCTCATTGAGGTAAAAGGTGCCCAGATCCTCGTCCCCCCACTCCCGGGCGTCCCCCTCGTTGGCGGTGACCAGATAGGTTTTGCCCTCCGCCTGGAAGGCGGCGATGGCATCGGGCATCCGGATGCCCATGAGGCCGCCGTAGGTCTTGGGGGCGTAGGCGTCGTCCTTCTTGTCGATGTCGACGGGGGTGACGCCGTAGTCCTCAAAGCCCGCGGAGTAGATCCCGTCAAAGGTCCGGGAAGCCAGATTCAGCACGGCGATGGCGTTGTTCTCCTGCAGGGTGATATAGGCCTTGCCGCCAGAGACGGCGATGTACTCTGGCTCCAGGTCGGTGGAGGGGTTCACGCCCTTCTTCAACACCACGCCGGAGGCCGCCAGCTCGTCCCGCCGGCCGTCAAAGGCGTCAAAGCCCACCACCTCACTGGTGAGAGCAGACACGTCCACCACGGTGACCGAGCCTCTGGGGTCGGCGATCCCGTCGCCGTACCCCTCCCGGGGCTCCCCCTCGTCGGCGGTGAGGACGGTGTCGTTGTCGGCAAAGGTCACCATGTCTGGCTGCACGCCGGTCTCCACCAGCCCTTTCAGGGTGAGGGTGCCGTCGGCATTACAGGTGAACAGGGCCACCCGGCCGGCGTCGTTGTACCCCTCCGCCTGAAGGGCGGCGGCCAAGGTGGCGCTGTCCGGAGAGATGGCCACGGAGGTCATGTCCCCATAGCGGAAGGAGCTGTCCGCCGCCTCCACCAGGGCCTTCACGTCGATGTCCGTGCCGCTGAGCCGGGCGACGGAGCTCCCGGCGGCGAGATTTTCCAGAGAAATGGCCGCCAGCAGGCCGCTCTGGCCGTTGATGGCGTAGGCAAAGCCGTTGCTTTGATTGTAGGCCACGATCTCCATGACGCCGCCGTCCACATTGAACTGGCCAGAGGCGTACCGGGCGATCTGGGTCAGGTTCAGGGAAGAATTGCCGTTTTCATACCCGGCGGTGGCGGTGATGTCCGCCGCTGCCGCCGGCACTGCGGCGCCCAGCTGGAGCGCCAGGGCGAGGGCCAGGGCAGTGGCCGCCGGCCTTCTTGCTTTTCTCATGCTGTTTCCTCCTGCGATTTTGATTTGGACAGGGAGCCGGGTATCCTCCCAATTTAAATCAGTATAATCCCGCTGTTGTAAAATCCGAAAGCAGCGGCATGTAAATTCTTTGTAGCTGGATGCGGGCCGGAACGATACTTGGCCCGCAGGCGGCGCACCTCACAGAGATTTGACGCTTTCTTTACTCAAACACAGTCGCACGCACCATAAGGTCCCTGCTATACTGGATGCAGATGCGGCAGGCATCGGTTGGGAGCGGCAGTATGGAGCACAGGTTCAGAAAGCCCAATCAAAATCAACAGCGTACGATCAGCGCCGGTTTGCGCCCTTGCGGGGCGGACCGGCGCTGTTTTTCCGGACACCGCTCCCAAGCATGAAAAAACAGAAAGGCAGGCGCAACGTATGCAGAAGACCTATGTGCTGGACGCCAATGTTCTCCTCCAGGCCCCCTACGCTCTGGAGTCCTTCGAGGACAACCACATCGTGCTGCCTCTGGCGGTGCTGGAGGAGCTGGACACCCTGAAAGGGGCCGACGGCGAAGCGGGAAACAACGCCAGGCAGGCCCTCCGCTTCCTGGAGGACCTGCGGCTCCGGGGCGACCTGGTAAAAAGCGTGACCCTGCCCAGTGGAGGCACCGTGCGCCTGGAGGTCAACCATGTGGACGCGGCCCTCCCCCAGGGGATAGAACCTGACAGTCGGGCGGGGAGGGTGCTGAAGGTGTGCCGGGGCCTCCTGGACGAGGGGACGCCGGTGACACTGGTGAGCCGGGACATAGTCGCCCGCATCCGGGCCCAGATGATGGGGGTGCCGGCGGAGGACTTCACCACCGACCGGCTGCCGGATGGAGCCCAGCCCTACACCGGCCGGGCGGAGGTCTACATCTCGGACAGCCTGCTCACAGCGTTCAAGAAAAAGGGAGCTCCGGCGGAAGAACTCTATACCGTGGACGGCGCGGGGGAGCGGAAGCCGGTTTCCTTGACCGAGAACCAGTTTGTCCTTCTGCACTCGGATACCGAGCCGAAAAAGACCATGCTGGGCCGTTTCCGGGAGGGGAAGGTCACCGCCCTGCGCTTTGGCGGCGTCCGCCCATTCGGCGTCAAGCCCCGGAGCGTGGGGCAGCAATTCCTGCAGGAGGCCCTGCTGCTGCCGGTGGAGGAGGCGCCCCTGGCCATCATCCAAGGGCCGGCGGGCACCGCCAAGACCTTTTACGCCCTGGCTGCAGGGCTGGAGCAGGTGCTGGAGGCGGAGGAACGGCCCTACCGCAAGATTTTGGTGTGCCGCCCCAACGCCCAGTTTGACGCGGACATCGGCTTCCTCCCGGGCAGTGAGCAGGAGAAGATCTCCCCCCTCATGCGGCCTATCGTGGACAATCTGGAGATCCTGCTGGATCTGGAGGGAAAGAAAAAGGAGCGGCGCAACGAGGAGGAGCTCCGGGGGCGCATCGACTACCTCTTTGACACCGGCATCATCACCGCCGAGGCCATGAACTTCATGCGGGGCCGGTCCATCACCGACACCTGGCTCGTCATCGACGAGGCCCAGAACCTCACCCCCCGGCAGGTCAAGGGCATCATCACCCGGGTGGGGAAGGGCACCAAGGTGGTGCTGCTGGGGGACCCGGCCCAGATTGACCACCCCCTGCTGGACACCCGGAGCAACGGATTGACCTACGCCAGCGCCCGCATGAGGGGCAGCCCCCTGTGCGCCCAGCTGACCATGCTCCCCGACGAGTGCCAGCGCTCCCCCCTGGCCCTGGACGCGGCGGTGCGGATGTGAGTGGAAAGGCGCCTGCGCTGGATTTCACTTGTCTTTTACCTGTTCTTGATGTAGAGAGGAGGCCGTCGTGCTAAGATAAAAGTGGGATATTTTATCTGGGACCGTGCTCCCACTGTGTTTTGATCGATTGACCGGAAAGGAAGTGTCCCTTTATGAGACGAATTGGGTGGTCCGTTCTTGGACTGATTCTGGTGTTGCTCCTGGTGGCCTGTGGTAGCGCGCAGTCAGAGGGCGGTACCTCCGGCGGAGATCACGCCTTCAACTATGGCGGGGATGTGACCCTGCGCATTCTCTCCGGCTCGGAGAATCAGGAGCTGGAGGGCATTCTGGATGACTTCGCCCGAGAACGGGGCGTGAACATCGAGATGGAGTACCAGGGCTCCCTGGATATCATGCGAACCCTCCAGGGGGAAACGGTGGACTATGATGCGGTGTGGCCGGCCAGCAGCCTGTGGCTCACCGCCGGAGACACCCAGTACCGGGTAAAGCACGCCCAGTCCATTTCCATCACCCCGGTGGTATTCGGAATCCGCCAGGGGTTAGCCGAGGAGCTGGGTTTCGTGGGCACGGAGGTGTCGGTCAGCGACCTGCTCTCCGCCATCCAGTCTGGGAAGCTGAACTTCTGCATGACCTCCGCCACCCAGTCCAACTCCGGGTGCAGCGCCTACATCGGCTTTCTCTATGCCCTGCTGGGCAATCCAGATGTGATCACGTCGGAGAGCCTCCAGACCCCCAGCCTTTCGGAGCAGATCACCCGGCTGCTCTCCGGCGTGGACCGGTCCTCCGGAAGCTCTGACTGGCTGAAAGACCTGTTCCTCACCGGCGGCTACGACGCCATGGTGAACTATGAGTGCCTCATCATCAGCGCCAATCAAGAGCTGGAGGCGCGGGGGGAGGAGACGCTGTATGCCCTCTACCCCTATGACGGCCTGTCCATCGCCGACTCCCCCCTGGGCTATGTGGACAACGGGGACACCGAGAAGGAACAGGCCTTTCTGGATTTACAGGAGTATCTCCTGTCCGACGAGGTGCAAAACGAGATCCAGCGCACCGGACGCCGCACCGGTTACGAGGGGGTGTCGGCGGAGAACGCCGACGTGTTCCGCGCCGACTGGGGCATCCAGCCGGACCGAGTGCTCTCCCCCATCCGGATGCCCTCCACCGATGTGCTCATGGAGTGTCTGGATCTGTACCAGACGGAGTTCCGCAAGCCCTCCCTCACGGTCTACTGTCTGGACTACTCCGGCAGCATGGAGGGGACTGGCCGGGAACAGATGGTGGAGGCCATGAGCCAGATCCTGATTCAGGAAAACGCGGAGCAAAATCTGCTCCAGGCTTCGGAACACGAGGTCAATATCCTCATCCCCTTTGAGGGCTACCCCCAGGACGTCTACACCGCCGTTGGGAACGGAGAGGAGCTGGAAGCCCTCTATACTCAGGTGGAGGCGGAGGAGGCCGTGGGCGGCACCGACATCTATTATGCCGCCATGGAGGGCCTGCGGCAGCTGAAAAACTACGACCTGAGCCAGTACACCCCTGCCATCATCCTGCTGACGGACGGGGTGTCTGACGGGAGTTTTTCCGACTTCCGAGATGGCTACGAGGCCTTCGGGGCGGATGTGCCGGTGTTCTCCATCATGTTCGGCTCCGCCGATCCCACCCAGCTGGAGGAGCTGGCGGAACTGACCCACGCCCGGGTCTTCGACGGGCGGGAGGACCTGATCGGGGCCTTCCGCAGCGTGAAGGGGTACAACTGAGATGAAGAAAGGACAGTTGCGGCAGCTGGTACTGTCGCTGGGCGTGGGAATTGCAGTCTTTTTGGTTCTGGCCCTGGGCCTGCGCTGGAATTTCCTGTTCAGCGCCGCGCTGGGGGTGGGAATTTATCTGGGCCTTTGGTTTCTGCTGACCCCCAGGGCGGACCCCATCACCCTCTATTTCGCCCAGCGGCCAGACGGCGGCGAGATGCAGGCCCTGATGGAGGAGGCGGAGCGGGATCTGAAGGCCATCCGGTCGGCCGCCGGCCGCATTACGGACGTCCGGACCCATGAGGACGCCCTGGCCCTCACGGAGACGGGGGATCGCCTCTACTGCTATCTTCGGGAGCATCCGGAGAAGATCCCGTCGGCCAACCGCTTCCTCACCTACTATCTGGACACGGTGGGCCGGATCCTGGGGCAGTATGTGAAGTTCCAGGATGCCGGGCTGGGGACTTCCGAGGTGCGGGAGTTCCAGCGGAAGGTGCGGGCCATTCTGCCCAAGCTGAAGACTGGGTTCGAGGAACAGCTCAGCCAGTTGATGGCCTCGGAGCGGTTTGACGCGGAGGCGGACATGAAGGTCATGGAGAGCCTGCTGAACACGGAGGGATTCCAATGGGAAGCAAATCAAAATGGATCGGTCTGATCATCCTGCTGGTTGTCATCGGGGCGGCGGCGGTCTATCTGCTGCTGGGCGGCGGCCCCCGGCCGGAGCCAACCGTTCTGCGGGGCTATGTGGGGGGAGAGAAGATCGGCCTGCTGGAGGACGAGGCGGTACAGGATGTCCTGGAGCGGGACTACGGGCTCACCCTGGACTATGCCAAGGCGGGCTCCCTGGACATGGTCACGGCGGACCATGAGGGCCGGGATTTTCTCTTTCCCTCCAGCCAGACCGCCCTGGAGTACTACCAGCAGCTCTACGGCGCGCCGGGCAAGAGCCAGATCGTATTCAACACCCCCATCGTCCTCTACACCCACCGTCCCATTTTGGAGGCGTTCCAGAAACGGGGACTGGTGACGGAGCGGGACGGGGTCTACTATATGGATATGGCCGGTCTGGTGGCGGAGATCGAGGCGGGTACCGCCTGGGCGGATCTGGGGCTGCCGGAGCTCTACGGTACGGTGGCGGTGAGCACCACCGACCCTGTGCGCTCCAACTCCGGGAATATGTTCGCGGGGCTGCTGGCCAATGTGCTGTGCGGCGGGGTGGCGGATGCGGACAGCGTGGAGACTGTGCTGCCCCGCCTGAAGGCCATCTTCGAGAAGCTGGGCTATATGGAGGCGTCTTCCTCCGACCTGTTTGACCAGTTCCTCAAAACCGGCATGGGGGCCAAGCCTGTGATCGCCGGCTATGAGAACCAGCTGCTGGAGTTCGCCGTGGAGAACCCGGAGGACTGGGCGCAGTTGAAGGATGACATCGTGCTGATCTACCCCACCCCCACCGTCTGGTCCTCCCATATCTACATCGCGCTGGACGAGGCGGGGGAGGCGGGCATCGACGCCCTGCTGGACGATGAGATCCAGCGCCTGGCCTGGGAAAATCACGGCTTCCGCACCGAGGTATCCGGCACCCAGTCAGACGCGGAACACTTTCAGGTGCCCCACCTGGCCGCGGAGATCACACAGGTGGCGGCCATGCCCAGCTACGCCGCCATGGAGAAGATCATCGCCGCTCTGTCGTGAACGTAAATTTTACCGCAGGACCGGATAAATGCGCTGTGCAAAGGGAGGCATTTTCACAGATGGATGGGCTCATCGTCTATGGCAGCAAATACGGCACGACCCGCCGGTATGCGGAGGAACTCTCCCGGCTCACCGGCCTGTCCGCCATCCCATGCCGGGAGTTCCGGGGGCTGGCTGAGGGGCACATCCTCGTCTATCTGGGCGCTCTCTATGCCGGCGGGGTGCTGGGGCTCAAGCAGGCAATGAAAGGACTTTCCCTCGGGGATGGCCAGCGGCTGATCGTGGCCACTGTGGGTCTGGCCGACCCGAACAACCCGCAGAACCGGGCGCATATCCTCGCATCCCTGAAACGGCAGATGTCTCCAGTGCTATTCTCTCAGGCTATCTTCTTCCACCTCCGGGGCGGCATTGACTATGCCGTTCTGTCCCCACGCCACCGGGCCATGATGGCCGCCATGTGTTTCTCCCTGCGGAGGAAACCGGCGCGGCAGAGGTCCGCTGAGGACCAGGCACTGCTGGAGACTTACGGAAAACAGGTGGACTTTACCGATTTCTCCGCGCTGGTTCCCATCGCCGACGAAATCCTGCGCGGATAAGATATACCAGGAAAGAAGTGCCTCTGGTCAGAGCGGCCGATGAGCATCTGATCGCGTATAGGGAGCAATGACTCAATCCCGTTTGCATCCCATAAAAGGATCACCCCGAAAATTATCCACCAAAAGAGCACAAGTCAGCCGTTCAGAGCAAAAAGCTGGGCCAACGATTTCGTTGGCCCAGCTTTTCTATCAAGCGTGGTACGATAGTCAGGGTGAAAATATGTGTTCATCCACTAAAAACGCAACTCTTTATGCTGTAAGAATTTAATCCGACCACCGTGCTTTTCTGCTCCAAGGGCAGTTCATCTCCATCCACCGTGAAGATCGCGCCGCCGGCCTCCTCCAGGATGATCCGCGCAGCGTTGTGATCCCATGGAGAGGATCGCATGGTTACAAACAGATCTGCCCGGCCTGCGGCCACTTCACACAATTCCAAGGCCACGGAACCCAGACAGCGGACACCCCGAACCTTCCGGGAGAGCCGAATCATCCGCTCTTGGTACGGATGAGGCTCCAGAAAGGTGTATTGCAGGCCCGGCGTCGTCAGCAGCAGTTCTGAGAGCTCCCGCCGGCCGGAGGTGTGGATCATCGTCTGATCCTGCCACGCCCCGCCGCCGTGTCTGGCCCAGTAGAGCGTCTCGCGTTCCACGTCCAGCACCAGGCCGAACAGCGGGGTACTTCCCTCCCAGCACCCCACGGAGATGGCGTAGTTCTGATGCTGATTGATGAAATTTGTGGTCCCGTCGATGGGATCAATATACCAAGTCACCGACCCGGTGCGATGCGCTTCCGGCGGATACTCTTCACCTACAATGGAGTCCTGGGGGAAGGTTTCAAGGATCGCGCTGCGGAGCATCCGTTCTACACGCCGGTCCCAATGAGTAACCAGGTCTTGGTGCCCCATCTTCTGGCAGATCTCTGACTCTTCCAGACGGCACTGCCGCAGAAGATCTCCGGCATTTTGAACAACATCCACAGCAACATTGAATCTGTCCATCCTCCACCTTCTTTCCTCTGTTTGATTTATAAAACCACATTCCTTGTGGCTTGTCAAGAACGCTTCACCAGATCACCCGCATCTCCACGTTATGCAACTGAGGCATCGGGCTGTGGGCCTGGATGTAGCGGGCGGTGAGATCCGGCATTTCTGTGCCCCCGCGCCACAGGACGGGACACTCCCTCAAGATCTCGTATCCACCCGTGCCCGTGGCCCGGTAGTTGCTGGTGCACAGGCGGAAGGTGCCGCCCCCCAGCGGGGAGCCGTCCAGTTTTGCCAGGCGGATCACCCGGCTGCCCACGGGGCGGCGCAGGTCGAAGGTATAGGCCAGGCCGGCGTAGAAGTCGTAGTTGTAGTGCTCCACCTTGGGCAGCAGAAACTCCTCCGAAATCTGGGGCTGGCCGTCAACCAGGGTAAAGTAGGCGGCGCACCGTTCCAGTGTCTGCCGCAGCACCTCCTCCGTTACCTCCAGCACCACCAGGGTGTTGGCAAAGAGGTAGGCCGCCGTCACCCCTCGCATGGTCACGGGAGAGGCCAGCCCCACCGGGTCGTTGCCCAAGCTGGTACAGGAGAAATCCGCCCCGGTCTCCGCCAGCTGCACCTGATTGAACAGGGCGGCCACCCGGCTTCCGTGGAGGGCGGCGTCCAGCTTCCCCTCCGGTGGAATGGGATGGGCCAACTCTCCGATGGGCTGGTCCAGCCACTCCTGTACGGCATTCTCCAGTGGAAGCAGACTCTGATAAGGCTCTGCTGGGTGGACTGCGCCCACCGCCGTCAATCTGGATCGGAAGGAACTGCGTGTTCCCTCCCACTTGCCGGAAATATGGAGAAACTGCCCTGCATTGGCGGGGGGCTGAACGGCGTAGGTGCCGGACAGTTCTACCCCTTCCACCGCCATGTGCTGGTGGCCGGTGAGGAGCAGATCGAAGTCCAGCTCCCGGGCGATCTTGCAGGCGATGTTCTCACCGCTGTCCGAGAGCACCCGCCCCGTTTCCAGCTCCTCCTCGAAGCCACCGTGGTAGATGCACACACAGACATCACATTGATCCCGGAGGGCGGCGCAGGCCGCCCGGGCGGCCTGAAAAGCGTCGGTGACCCGAATCCGCTCCAGGTTCTGAGGTTGCTCCCAAACGTTTACGAAGTCGGTGACCACGCCGGTGAGCCCCACCCGCAGGCCGTTGGCCAAGGTGTGCACCGCCCAAGGGCGAATGCGCAGCTCGCCGCCCAGGTCCTCCACATTCGTACACAGGCATACGCCGCCCATGGCCCGCAGATAGTCCCGGAGGGCCTCATAGCCGAAGTTGAAGTCGTGGTTGCCCAGGGTGAAGTAATCCAGGCCCATGGCGTTGAAAGCCGCGGCCACCGGGTGAATGGGCCACTGGCCCCGGTGTTCCAAGTAATACTGGGTCAGGGGCGTCCCCTGCAAGGAATCCCCGCCGTCCAGCACCAGGGTGTTCCCGTCCTTTTCCACCTGGGCGGCCAGGTTCAGCAGCCCGGAGTGCTCCGGGCAGTTCGAGGCATAGTTCACCGGGAAGATATGGCCGTGGGTGTCTGAAGTATAATAGATTTGAAATGTCTTTTCCATGATTACCCCCTGGCCAGCTTGACCCGGATCTTGGTGGAGATCCATTCTACAATCAGCACCAGCACGATGAGACCCGCCAGGATGGCGCCGGCCTCCTCCCAGCGGTAGGCGTTCATGGCGAAGATCAGCGGCGCGCCGATGCCGCCGGCTCCCACCAGGCCCAGCACGGTGGCGTCCCGCAGGTTGATGTCAAAGCGGTAAATAGCGGTGGAGGCGAAATTGGGCATCAGCTGGGGCAGGATGCCGTAGCGGATCTTCTGCCATGTGGTGCAGCCCGCCGCGTCCAGGGACTCCAGCACCCGCACATCCAGATCCTCGATGGCCTCGATATACATTTTGCTCACCATGCCAACCGAACACAGGGACATGGTCAAAAGGCCCGCAAAGGCGCCGGGGCCGGTGACCCGGATGAACATGAGCCCATAGACAAAGGCGGGGACCGTGCGGATCGCCATAATGATGATCCGCCCAAGGAAAGCCACCGGCTTGGGCGTCAGGTTGGAGGCGGAGAGGAAGGCCAGAGGAATGGAGAGGATCGCCCCCACAATGGTGCCCAGGAAGGCGATGCAGATGGTCTCCAGCAGCAGGTATGGCACGCCCTGGGTGGTGAAATTGAACAGCAGGTTCGTGTCCGGGTGGAAGATGCCAGCCAGGATGTTCCAGGCGATCACCGCGCCGTTTTGAGTGGTGCCCGCCGTTTCCACGGCGGAGCCGCTCCAGACCAGCAGGACCACCACGACCAGTGCCACGGCCAGCTCAAACACCCAGCGGCGGGGCCGCTGCTCATAGGCCGCTTCAATTCGATTGTTCATAGCAGCCCCTCCTTATACCAGCCGCTTCCGGGCGGCGCGGCTGATCGTCTCAATGATGAACACGGTGACAAACAGGGCCAGCAGGATCATACCCACGCTGGCATACTCCCGCCAGCCGATCTTCTCATTCAGGATCAGGCCCAGGCCTCCGGCGCCCACATAGCCCAGAATGGAGGCGTAGCGCACGTTGCCCTCAAAGCAGAACAGGCAGTTGGAGAGATAGGAGGGCAGCACCTGGGGAACAATGGCGCTGATAAAGGAGCGCACCTTGGTGGCCCCCATAGCCTCCATGGCCTCAAAGGGCCCCATGTCCACGGTCTCGATCTCCTCATAGAGGATCTTGCCGATGTAGGCGAAAGTAAAGATGGCAATGGCTGTGGTGCCTGCCAGAGTGCCCAGGCCGAAGATGTAGGTGGCGATCAGGGCGGAGACCAGGGTGGGCAGGGTGCGGATGATGCTCAGCAGCAGCCGCATGGCCGCCACGATGACCCGGCTGTGGATGATATTGGTGGAGGCCAGCATGGCAAAGGGCACCACCAAAATCGAGCCGATGAAGGAGCCCAGCAGGGACATTTTGATGGTGTCAAACAAGGGCTGCCAGATCTGGGGCATATAGTCCCACTCCGGCGGGATCATCTCCCCCAGAATCACAAAAAACTCTTTGATCCGGCTGACCAGAACCCCCATGTCAAAGCCGGTAACCTCCACGGAGAGGATCGTCAAGGCCAGCAGAATCACCACCGCCAGCGGAGCCCGGGAACGGGGCTTAGAAATCTGTTTCCCGTTGGGGAGGGTGAGTACCCTGGGCGGAAATATCTTGTCATATACGCTCATGCCGGCTCCTCCTGTTTCCCCTGGTAGATGGCGTCCAGCACCCCCTGATCTACCTGGTCTGCCGGGCCGTCATAGACGATCTCTCCAGCCCGGATGCCCACCACCCGGGTGGCGTACTGGAGTGCCAGCTCCACATGGTGGATGTTGATGAGGACGGTAATGTGCATGTCCCGGTTGATGCGCTGGAAGTCATCCATCACCTGCTTGGCGGTCACCGGGTCCAAGGAGGCCACCGGCTCGTCCGCCAGGATGATCTGGGGGTTTTGGGCCAGGGTGCGGGCCAGGGCCACCCGCTGCTGCTGCCCGCCGGAGAGCTGATCCGCCCGGACAAAGGCCTTGTCCAAGATACCCATTTGATCCAAGGCCTCCAGGGCTTTCATCTTCTCTGCTTTCGTGAAGATACCAAACGTCGCCCGCCACCAGGGCAGATCAGGCACAAAGGCGGTGAGCACGTTTTTGATGACTGTGGTGCGGGTAATGAGATTAAAGGACTGGAAGATCATGCCGATCCGCCGGCGGAACTTCCGCAGGCTCTTCCCGCGGAGGGTCATCACGTCGGTGCCGTCCACGGTCAACTGGCCCTGGGTGATGTCGTGCATCCGGTTGATGGTGCGGATCAGAGTGGACTTGCCCGCGCCAGACAGGCCGATGATGGCCACGAACTCCCCCTGGTCAATGGTCAGGTTGATGTGTTTCAGGGCTTCATATCCATTGGGGTAGCGCTTCTCTACCTCTTTGAACTCAATCATAATATCTCTCTCCATTCCAAACGAGGGAGGAAAGCCGCGGCCTCCCTCCCTCGTTTTTGGTCCTTGCTGGATTATTTTAGCCCGCGCTGTTCAGAGACTGGATCATCTCCTGGGCAGCCCGCTCGGAGTCGTAGTCGGAGGACTGGGCGGGCAGATAGCCGTTGTGGCTGTAGATGGCAATGACCTCCTTGCCCTCCTCGGTGTTGCCGATATTGATGAAAGCCTGGCCCAGTGCCTGCTTGAAATCGTCATCCATGATGGGAGAGGTCTTGCTGACGCTGATGGTGTCGTTGTAGATGGCGGGAGTGACGCCCACCACAGCGGTGTCGTCCCAGATGCTGTTGGTCATGCCGTACTCGCCGGTCCACTCGTCCTCATAGTCCCGGCGGGCGTCGGCGTAGGTGCAGACGATATCCACCTGGCCGGATGCCAGACGAGCGAAGGCACTGCCGTAGGAGTCGGACTGCACCGCATGGGGCAGGTCGGTGATGTTGTGATCGAAGTTCTCCTGGAGCCACAGGGAGGGATAGATGTAACCGGCGGGAGAGGAGGAGTTGGCCACGCTCCAGTTGGCGCTGCTCACGTCCTCCCAGGTCAGGGCCTCACCGGCGTTGACCTTGGCGGCCAGCTCTTGGCCTTTCTCAGAGGGGCCGGCGATCATTAGAGCGCGGTAGCTGGTGACCTGCTCGGTGGTGGGCTCAGTGGGGGCGTTGTCGTTCCAGTCCTTGGCGTTGTCGGAGTCGATGGACAGGCCGTCCCGGGTGGCGGTGAGCAACACGTCGCAACCGTCGTCGTAGAGCACGTAGGTGCCGCCGGGGATCAGGCCCACATTTGCGGTGCCGGCGGACAGGGCCTCACCCACAGCCTCGTAGCTGGTGCCCACGGTGATGTCCACCTCGCCCACGTCGTAGCCCAGCTTGGCCAGCTCATCAGTGAGCATCTGCTTCAGGGGCTCGGTGGCGGTGATGATCTCGTCCGGCTCCCGGGAGGGGACGAAGGCGATGCGCAGGGTATCGATAGTCTTGTTCCCGGTCTCCTGGGTGCTGCTGGTGTCCGGCGTGCTACCGGAGCCCTGGGTGTCCTCCGTGTTCTGACCGCCGCAGCCAGCCAGCAGACCGACGCACATCACGCCGGCCAGCAGGAGAGAAAGTGCTTTTTTCATACTTTAATCCTCCTCGATGTTTGCTGTATTTTGCCTTTGATTTAGAATGTATCTGTTACAGAGGAAATTCCTCTTATAACCATTGTAGGAGATCAGGCGGTGTCGCCGATCTTCAGGTGGGTAGGCACTGTGACGGTGACCGCCTGAGAGCGGCGCTGGCTGATTCGCCCGAACAGCAGCTCCAGGGCGTTTTCCCACACATAGTCCGGGAACATCTCCAGGCAGGTGCCGGTGGGCCACTTGCTCTCCAAAGTCTGAATATCCTGATAAATAATGACCGCCACATCTTTCGGCACACGGATGCCCAGCTCCCGGAAAGCCTCCAGAGCGCCCTCAGCCACCTCGTCGCTGCCCAGCAGTATGGCCTCAGCCAGAGCATGTTCCTCCACGGCCTTCTTGGCCAGTGCATAGCCGCTCTCCCGGCTGATCTCCCCCACATGGAAGGTGCGGGGATCGTACTGGCCGCGCTCCTCCAGGATACGCTGGATGGCTGCCAGGCGGTGGGCACCGATGCGGCCATTGGGCCCGTCGTAGATGCCGCCGATATACCCCAGGCCGGTGTACCGCTTCTGATCCAGCAGATAGGACACCATTTTCTCCTGGCCCCGGTCGAAGTCCACCTGCACTTGGTCGAACTCATAGTTGTGCTGATTGGAGTTCACGAAAACGATAGCAAAGGACAGAGAGCGGAGAAAGTCGATCTCTTTCTCGCTGAACACACCCAGGGCAATGATGCCGTCCACCTTCTGGGGCTCGCCGAAGGTCAGCCGGACAAAAGAGACCTCGTACTGGTCGGTCATCATCTGCACCAGGCAGGACAGGGACGAGAGCCGCACATTGGGCCGATCCGGGCGGATGATCCGCCAGTCCGCCACCCCGATGACCAGGTGGGTCTTGTGCTCCGCCGCCTTCCGCTGTCGGGGCGACACATAGCCCAGGGCGTGGGCTGCCTGAAAAATCCGGGCCCGCACCTCCGGCGTGACAGAGATATTGTCATCCTTATTTAGAACTCGGGAAACCGCGGCAGCCGAGACCTGGGCGGCCTGGGCTACATCTTTAATGGTTGCCATGAAGTTCCCCCTTTTATGTCGTTCTAAACCCATTATATTTCTGATGCTGTCGAAGTCAATAGATTTTACTAAAATTTTACTAAATTTATAGAGGCCAGTTTACAAACAAAAGATGATCTTGTATTTCACTCCGTTATCTTTCATGTCCACCTCCTAAATGCGGCAGCCCCCGGAGGAATGATCCTCCGGGGGCTTAATCTGCTTATGCGATGACCTTTTTGGGTTTGTCCGCTGCCGGCGGGATGGCACCTACTCCGCTCAAAACCAGACGTGGCTGATAAGGGTAGTGCTTCAAATCTTCCCGGCTGGTGACCCCGGAGAGCACCAGCAACGTATCCAAGCCGCTCTCGATCCCGGCCACAATATCCGTATCCATCCGGTCACCGATGATGGCGGCATCCTGGGAGTGGACCCCCAGCAGCTTCAGTCCCGTACGCATCATCAAGGGGTTTGGCTTTCCCACAAAGTAGGCACTCTGACCCGTGACCATCTCAATGGGAGCAATCAGGGCACGGCAGGCGGGCATCAGCCCAGCCTCTGTGGGGCAGGTCAGATCGGTGTTACAGCCAATGAGCCGTGCTCCCTTGTGCACCAGCTGAACGGCCCGACAAATGGAGTCGTAATTATAGTTGGGAGATTCTCCAATGACCACATAGTCCGGATTGACATCATTAAGGGTGAGCCCCTTTTCATAGAGGGCGTTGAAAAGAGCGGGCTCTCCAATTCCGTACACCGTTGCTCCCGGATTCTGTGCGGCAATAAATTCTGCCGTAGCCAACGCGCTGGTATAGAAGTGCTTCTCATCTACATCCAAACCCATGCGGGCGAGTTTATCCTGTAGTTCTCGGGGTGTTTTGCTGCTGCTATTGGTCAGGAAGAGGAACTTCTTATCCTCCTGATACAGCCAGTCCACGAACTCCTTCACACCGGGCAGCAGACGGTTTCCGTGATAGATCACACCATCCATATCGCAGATATAGCCGCGTTTGTTACGAAATTGTTCCATGACTGGAAATTAAAATTGTCTTTCCACGCTCGTTGCACAGATCCCGGATAAAGGCGCGAACTTCCGCGATCCCGATTGGATCAAGGCCGTTAATGGGCTCGTCCAGGATAAGCAGCTCAGGGTCGTGCATGATAGCCAGTGCAATCGCAAGCCGCTGTTTCATGCCAAGGGAATACTGGGAAAACAGCTTTTTGTCCCGGTAGGGCAGACCGACCACCTCCAGGGCGGCGGCAACTGCATTTTTCTGCGGCACCCCGCGCAGCCGGGCAAAAATGTTCAGATTTTCTGTCCCGGTCAGATTGGGATAAAAGCCAGGGGACTCAATCAGGCACCCCACACGGGGAAGAATTTTCTTTGCGCTGGTCTGAATATTTTTGCCGAACAGAATTGCCTCTCCAGCAGAGGGAGCGGTGAGTCCCAAAAGCATTTTCATAGTAGTCGTTTTTCCGGCTCCATTCCGTCCAAGGAGCCCATAGATACGCCCTGCTTTTACATGAATATTCAGATTGGAAACGCTTTTTTGCATCCCATACTGTTTTGTCAAATTTTTAGTTTCAATGATAATTTCATTCAAATGTAAGACCTCCTTTGCCTTAGTGTATTTATCCTACCACGGCAACCTAACCTAAACCTAACTTTAACCTTGCCACAACCTAAAATTTGAAATACCCTCGCCAAATATGGCGAGGGCGCAACAATCAGCTTATATCAAACTGAATAGTAAAGGCCGTCTTTTCTTTTGGCACACTTTCCACAGAAATAGACCCGCCCAGCTTTTCAACGATCTGTTTCGTGATAGAAAGGCCCAAGCCACTTCCTTTTTCAGAGCGTCCCATATCACACTTATAAAGACGGTCAAAAATATGGGGAAGATCACCCTGAGCAATTCCGATCCCGTTATCAGAAACACAGAGCGAAAACTCCCGCCCATTAGTTTCCAAGGCGATCTCTATATGATCGGCCTGGCTATGGGCCACAACATTCTGGATAAGATTATTCAGAACGCGCCGGTAGGCATCGGCATCCAAATTCACTACACAGGGAGCGTCCGGGATATAAATATCATAATTTATCCTTTTTTCTTCAAAAATGGGTATCCAGTCTTTCAAAATCTCTCTTGTTAGTTCCATGACTTCCAAAGGGCGAACGTCAAATTGAAGTTCATTTGAATTCCTCTTGCCAAACCGCCTCATATATTTGTTTTTTCGTTACAATTTTCCCCTGATTATGAGCGAGATACAAGAGCAATTCAAACTCCTTGTTTGGCAATTCAAATGTGCCCCGTTCTGTTGTAACACAGTGCTCATTCAAATTGATCTTCAGCCCTTTGAAAGACAGAACGCCGTCATCTGGTTCCGTATGGTTGAAACGGGTATATCTCTGTATAAGAGAAACGACCCTGGCTATAAACTCCTCCATATCAAATGGCTTTGTCAAATAATCATCCGCCCCGGAACGAAGGCCACGGACTTTGCTGGCACTGTCATCCTTAGCCGTCAACATCAGAACTGGAACAGAACTTTTCGTGCGGATTGACTCTAATGTTTCAAAGCCGTCAGTCCCCGGCATCATCACGTCTAAAACTACAAGCTGATAGCTGTTTTCTGCAAGCGCCGCAAGGCCATCCCTACCGGAATATCGACAGTCAGCGGATATATTTTCGGATTGAACGCTTTTTTGCAGGAGCGCGCACAGCTCTTTGTCATCGTCAATAATGAGAATTTGATTTATCATTCTATCTGGGCCTCCCATCTGGGCAGTCGTTGCCGTTGATGCTTCATTATAGCGCCATAAAATCTATATGGAAAATATTACACCGAAAACTGAATTTATCATGGAGATTTGATAAAACAGCGGGCAGAACAAATTTCCTTTGAAAAACATGACCGACAGTTGTCCGGTTCCTATGCTATAATACAAGAAAAGCGGGAAAGGCGGTGTACCCCATGAAGATGGACCGGCTCATCGGCATCCTGTCCATCCTGCTCCAGCGGGAGAGGGTCACCGCCCCGGAGCTGGCGGAGCAGTTCGAGGTGTCCCGGCGGACCATCCAGCGGGACATCGAGACCCTGGGCCGGGCGGGCATCCCTATCGCTACCGCCCAGGGCGCCGGGGGCGGCATCTCCATCCTGGAGGGCTACCGGGTGGACCGGACGGTGCTCACCGCCCCGGAGATGGGGGCCATCCTGGCGGGGCTCCGGAGCCTGGACAGCGTCAGCGGCACCCGCCGCTACGCCCAGCTGATGGAGAAGCTGTCCGCCGGGACGGGCGGTCTGGTGTCCGGCGGGGCCCACATGCTCATCGACCTCTCCTCCTGGTATAAGACCAGCCTGCCGCCCAAGATCGAGCTGATCCAGAGCGCTATGGAACAGCACCGCGTCCTCCGCTTTGTTTACTACTCCCCCAAGGTGGAGTCGACGCGGACCATTGAGCCCCACTACCTGGTGTTCCACTGGTCCGCCTGGTACGTGTGGGGCTGGTGCCGGACACGGGAGGATCTCCGCCTGTTTAAGTTCAACCGCATGACGTACCTGGCCGCCGGGGAGCCCTTTGCGCCCCGTCCCGCTCCCCTGCCCAATCTGGCCCCGGAGCGCATCTTCCCGGCAAAGTATCATGGACCGTCCTCTTTGATCCCGCCTGCCGCTGGCGGCTGGTGGAGGAGTACGGGGCGGACCGCTTCACCGAGGAGCCCGACGGCCGGCTGCGCTTTACCGGGCCCTTCCCCGACGCCGACAGCGTGGTCAGCTGGGTGCTGACCTTCGGGGACAAGGCGGAGCTGGTGGAGCCGGAGGAGCTGCGGGCGCGGCTGGGGACTCTGGCCGAAACATTGGCCGACCGTTACGGGAGGGATCAGCATGGCCTCTCATAAGGACTTTGTGGACTACGTGGCCGAGCAGCTGCGGGAGGCGGGCATCATCCGCAGCCGGAAGATGTTCGGCGAGTACGGCCTCTACTGCGACGGCATCTTTTTCGCCGTCATCTGCGACGACCAGCTCTTCGTGAAGGTCACCCCGGCGGGACAGGCGGCCTTCCCCCACCTGCCCAAAGCCCCGCCCTACGAGGGGGCCAGGGACTATATCTGGGTGGAGGACGTGGACGACCGGGAGACCATGACCGCCCTCACCCGCCTCACCTGCCTGGCCCTCCAGGCCCAGCCCAAGAAAAGGAGAAAATGACCATGGCCTTTGACTACAAGAAGGAGTACAAGGAATTCTATCTGCCGCCAGGACACCGGGCCTTGTTACCGTGCCCGCCATGAACTTCCTGGCGGCGCGGGGGAAGGGCGACCCCAATGCGGAGGGCGGCGCCTACAAGCAGGCCCTGGGGATGCTCTACGCGGTGGCCTTCACCATCAAAATGAGCAAGCTGAGCAAGCACAAGCTGGAGGGCTACTTCGACTATGTGGTGCCGCCTCTGGAGGGCCTGTGGTGGCAGGAGGGCCGCCAAGGGGTGGACTACGCCCGAAAAGCGGAGTTCCAGTGGATCTCCCTCATCCGCCTGCCGGAGTTCGTGACGGAGGAAGTCTTTGCCTGGGCCGTCTGGGAGGCCGCGGAGAAGAAGCAGCAGGACTTCTCCCCGGTGGAGTTCCTCCTCTGGGAGGAGGGGCTGTGCGTCCAGTGCATGCACATCGGTCCCTACGGCGACGAGCCCGCCACCGTGGCGGCCATGGAGGAATACGCCCGGGCACAGGGCTGTGAGTTGGATTTCAGCCAGGGCCGGTTCCACCACGAGATCTATCTGAGCGATGTGCGGCGGACCAAGCCGGAGAAACTGAAGACCGTCCTTCGCCTGCCGGTGAGGAGGCGCTGCCCTTTGGACACCGCAGAGGAACTGGAAAAGGGGGGATCCTATGGCAACTTCCAAAGTAACTGTCCACTTTCCCTGCCCCGTGGAGCGGGTGTGGCAGGTGGTGACCGACCTTTCCAACACCGCCTGGCGCAGTGATCTTAACCGGGTGGAGGTACTGGACAAAACCCACTTTGTGGAGCACACCCAAAGCGGTTACGCCACGAGTTTTACCGTCACGGCCTGTGAGCCGCCTCACTTTTGGGCCTTCACCATAGAAAACGACAATATGACTGGCGCTTGGGAGGGGATCTTCGAGGCGGAGGAGGGCGGTACCCGGCTGACCTGCACCGAAACGGTCAACGCCAAACGCTGGTGGATGCGGCCCTTCGTCCCAGGCTATCTGAAGCGGCAGCAGTACTTTTACTGTTGCCGTTTCCCTATTATCTGGGGTTTTCGATCTTATATCCCGTGCCGATCACCGTTTTGATGTAAGCCGGACGCCTGGGATCCTCCTCCAGTTTTCTTCTCAGACGCCAAATGATATTTTCCACGGAGTTTGTCCCGCTTAGATATTCCTCCCCCCAAGCGGCCTCATAGAGCTGCGCTTTGGAGAACACCTGCCCCGGTGAGCTGGCCATGCAATAGAGCATGGCATACTCCCCATGATTGAGTTCTACTCCCCTGCCCGCCATGAGCACCCGGCGGTGCTTATGATGGATCTCCAGTTCCCCGATGCGCAGCATGGAGGTAGTAGGGGCAGCAACATCGACTACCTCTGCCCTTTTACCCTTCAGCGCGTCCATGACGGCCTGGAACACGCTGCCGTCAGGATCGGCGGCCCGGATAATGATAATTTCATCCACGATTTCACCCCCAATGGCAAAGGGAGGCGGCCGCCTGCACGGCCTCCTCCCTTTGCTGTGCTTACGATTCCGGTTTCGCGGCAGCTTTCAGCCTCTCGAAACTCTCATCGCTGATGACGTGCTCGATCCGGCAGGCGTCCCGTTCCGCTGTTGCCGGGTCCACACCTGCTGCAATTAGACGCTCTGTAAAGAAGCGGTGCTTTTCATAGATCTGCTCCGCCACTTCCCGCCCCACATCGGTCAGGTGCAGGAAATAGTCGCTGTCCATTGTCAGGAAGCCCCCTTCCCGCAGGGTTGCTACCGCATGGCACACGCTGGGCTTTGTGACCTCCAGGTGCCGGGCGACATCCACGGAGCGCACTATGCCTTTCTGCTTTTGTAGCACCAGAATGGCCTCCAAGTAATCTTCACCCGACGCATGAAGTTTCATTTGAATGTCCTCCGTTATTTCAAATGGATTGCGGCAACATCCACATGATTGGGGATACTGTTAAATGTATAAGATTCAATCACTTCGTTGTTAAATACAGCATATTCATTTCTGTAGTTGAGCGGAATCACCACACTGCTCTCATTGGCGGAGTCCAGCGCCGCAGTATAGATCTCCTGAACAACCGCAGGATCATCTGTATTGTAAAGCCCGCCAATCAATTCCTTGGCTTCCTCGTCGCTCATAGTAGCCAAGGCCTTGGCGACCTGCGGATCGGTGGAATAGATGCCGCTGGGATCAGTATAGTCGGTAGACGGATACATATTTGCCACGAAGGTGTATGGATCGTAAGGGAACCAGTAACTCATATACGCGGTCATCTCGTAGTTGTCTTCCATGAACACCTGCTGCATGAAGGCCATCAGGTCAATGGGATTGGTCTTAATCTCAATTCCCAGTTCGGCCATAGAACTCTGGAAAAAGAGTACCATGTTGTCATAAACGCCCGTAGAGGGGTAGGTGATTGTAAAGGAAAGCGCCGTTCCGTCCTTTTCCCGGATGCCATCTCCATTGGAATCGACCCAGCCGGAGTCCTCCAGCAAAGCAATCGCTCCATCCATGTCATAGTCCGGAGTGGACGCCGTGGCGACGCAGTAGGGCATGGCAGCAGGCATCACCGAGTCCGCCTTTGTACACAGACCGGAGTAAATATTCTGCGCGATGGATTCCTTGTCAATCGCCATCTGAATGGCTGTGCGGACATTCAGATCATCCAGCGGCGCCACCTCATCGTTCAGCGCGATAAATTCTGTCACAAAGTCAAAGTCAGAAATCACGCCGGTGATTCCCTCCACCTGAGACAGTTCCAGATAGGAATTGGCATCCAGCGTATCAGACCCCATGATAAAGTCAACCTCGCCGGCCCGCATGGCGGCAACCTTAGACTCCGGGATCACCTTTACGGTAAAGCGGTCTACATCCGGCTCCTCGCCCCAATAGTTCGGGTTTTTCACAAAAGTGTATTCCGTTGCGGTTTCATTCACGCTCTCAAACATATACGGGCCGGTGCCTGGAGTGTGGGTCATCAGGTATTCGGTATTCAGAGAGCCGTCCTCATTGAAGGCCGCCGCGGAAAGGATTCCGCGGGGCATTACCATGGAAAGATCGTTCAGGACATTGTAATAGGGGCGGCTCAGGTGGAAGGAGACAGTGTACTCGTCATCCACTGTGATCTCCGTGGTCAGCATATCGAGCTGACCATAGTTGGCGCTGGTGCCAATGACCGACTTCATATTGTCGAAATAGAGCTTGACCGCCTCGGCATTGAAGGCGGTGCCGTCATTGAACTGCACATCATCCCGCAGATGGAAAGTATAGGTAAGGCCGTCATCCGAGGCAGCCCAGTCTGTCGCCAGGCAGGGCAGGTACTCACCATCCCGGTATTCGACCAGGCTCTCATAGAAATTGTTCATGTAATAGGTAGCCTCATAGGACTGTACGCCGGGGGCAAATCCCATGGAAAAATTGGCGCTTTGCGCAATGGTGATGGACCGTTCCTCCTCGCCAGCAGGTGGTGTCGAGGAAGAATTCGGGCCTGGATTATTGGCAGTGGTTCCACAGCCAGCAAGAAGCATGGCGCTCATAACGCCGGCCAGCAGAAGGGACAAGAATTTTTTCATACAGTTACTCTCCTTTTTTGCTTTATTGCAAGGCTCTCCGCTTGGAGCGGACTGCCTTTACAAGCTCTTGTGAATAGGGTTCCTGAAAATCAGAGAAGCTCCTGGGGTGCTCAAGCGTTTCGATGATTTTGCCCTTGCGCATGACATGAATCGCACCGGCCATATACATGGCGGTGTCCAGATCGTGGGTAATCACCAGAAAACTGATCTGAAGTTCCGTTTGAAGTTCCTTCAGAAAATCCAGCACCTGCTTTTTCAGTGTGACATCCAATCCGCTGAAAGACTCGTCAAAGATAATGTGTTGGGGCTGGGTGGCCAGAGCGCGGGCAATACACAGCCGTTTTTGCTGTCCACCGGAGAGTTCATCTGGCCGACGACGGAGTGTGTCCCGTTCCAGCCGTGCCATGTCCAGCAGTTCAAGGCACCGCTGTTTTCTCTCCTCCGCCCCCATGTGGAACAGTAGCCGCAGGGGCTCCTCCAGAATGGACACAACGCTCTGGTGGGGGTCTAATGACCCCAAAGCGTTCTGCATCACAAGCTGGACCTTTCCCCTTACAGCGCGGAGTTCCCTTCTTCCGCAGGCGGACACCTCCAGGCCATCCAGAAACACCCGCCCGCCGTCCGGCCGTTCCACATAGGACAGGACTCTGGCTAAAGTGCTCTTGCCGCTCCCGCTTTCTCCCACGATGGCGGTCACGCCTCCATTCCCAAGCTCTATGGAGACATCCGAAACCGCATCGAACACGGTATGCCCGCCGCCTGGGATCTGATATTGTTTTGTGATATGTTCCGCTTTCAGCATAGTCCCTCCTGAAAGAGTACGCTTGCCTGCACAAGCTGCCTGGTATATTCGTGCTGTGGGTCAGAAAATACTTCCCGCATTTTTCCCTCCTCGACGATCTCGCCGTCTTTCATAACGGCCACGCGGTCACACAGCCTCGCTGCCACACCAAAGTCATGGGTCACCACAATCATGGAAACGCCGGCCTGCCTCAGCTTCTCCAATTCATTCAGAATGAGGTATTCGCTGGCCGCGTCAACAGCGGTGGTAATTTCGTCTGCGATAATCAGTTCCGGGCGCTGCAAAATCGTCAGAGCAATCATCACGCGTTGTAGCGTGCCGCCGGACAGCTCATGGGGATAGCTATTGATGATTTTTTCCGCATCGGACAAATTGACATCCGCAAGTGCGGCAGCCAGCCGCCCCCGGAACTGTGTCCGTTCCCTGTGCCCTTTTAGCGAAAAGCCCAGTTCCATCTGTTTTCCCAGCTTGAGCATAGGCGCAAAGGCGGTCATGGGGTTTTGCGGGATCATACTGACCTGCTTGCCCCGATAGCCGTCCAACTCATTCAGCTTCACCGCAAGCATTTCTTTCCCGTTCCATTGCACGCTTCCGTGCAGGTCAAAAAGCCGTGGATTCAACAGCCGCATAATGCACTTGCTGGTCATGCTCTTTCCGCTGCCGCTCTCCCCGATCATGCCAAGGGCCTCTCCGTTTTTTACGGAGAAGCTGACGGAGCGCACAAGGGTTTCCTTTGTCTGCTTTGTACGGATGGACAAATTGGTAACTGTCAGCATAGCTATCCCTCCCTTGGTGCACAGATGTCCCGCAGGGCCTCCCCGAACAGGTTGAACCCTGCCGCGGCAAACAAAATGCAAAGTCCCGGATACACCAGAAACTGCGGATGACTGAACATCAGCTTGTTGGCGTTTACAAACATGGCTCCCCACTCCGCCGTCCCTGTTTCCAGCCCCAAGCCAAGAAAGGCATAACTGGAGATCATAATGATGATGGAGGACAGCCCTGTGCTATATAAAACCAGGAGGTGCGGCAGAATATTGGGGATGATATGCCGGAACACAATGCGCAGTTCTGAACAGCCGGACATCCGGCAGGTGATCACATAGGGCTGATTCCGTTCCCGAATCACATGGGTGCGGACCACCCTTGCGTTCCAGACCCACATGGCGATTACAATAGACAGGACGATGCTGGCCGCTTTTGACTCAAAGAGTCCCACCAGAGTGATGGCAACGAGGAATGGAGGAAAGGCCATAAAAATATTGGAGACCACTTCAAACATGCGGTCCAGCACCCCGCCGACATAGGCGCACAGGGTAGCCACCACAGTGCTGATAACCGCCAGCAACAGCAGTGTGGGCAGCGCAATACTCAGAGAAGCCCTTGCCCCATAGATCAAGCGGGAGAGGATGCAACGTCCAAGCTCGTCCGTTCCGAGGGGGTACTGTGCGTCCGGCGGGGCGAAACTATGAGCCACATTCAACTGCATCGGGTCATTTGGGGCAAAAACCGGGGCAAGCAGCATCACAAGAAACACGAGAAGCATCATGGCAAGGCCGAGGACGGCCTGCGGGCGGTGCATGATTTTGCGGATCATAGGCCGCCTCCCTTCTGGTTCTGCGGGTTTAGAAATGCGTTCACACAGTCCGCGATAAAATTGACCAGGACGAAAATGACGGCGGTGAGCAGTACACACGCATTGATGGTAATGGTGTCTCTGGCTCCCAATGCAGTGACCAGCATGGACCCCAGCCCTGGGATGGAGAACACACTTTCCACCATGGCGCTACCCGCAATCATAAAACCGAAACTCTGCGCCAGCATGGTGATCAGCGGCGGCAGGGCAAACCGGCTCACCAGATTAGCGATTTTCCACTCTGATACGCCCCGAGCCCTGGCATACAGGACAAAATCGCTGTTATACCCATCCAGGAGTGAGGACCGAAACACACGGATGTTGCCGGCGGCCATAGGAATAGCCAGCGCCAGGGCCGGAAGAACGAAATCCTTTAGGCTGTCCGCTCCCATAATGCTAAAAATAGGGATATAAACCGCGAAGGCGAGCAAGAGCATGAAGCCGATCCAATAATTCGGCAAAGACATACAGATGATGCCGAACAGGTAGATGCTCCGGTCCGCCAAGCCGCCTTTTCTGCTGGCGGACAGTACCCCCAGTGGAATACTGAGCAGAGTGGCAAAGAAGAGCGCCATAGCAGCCATAACCAGGGTGGGCCGGATGGACGCCGACAGTTCTTCCACAATCGGCCGCCCAGTGTTATAGGAATTCCCGAAATCCCCATGCAGGGCACTCCATAACCAGGAGCCGTATTGCTGAAGGATCGGCTGATCGAGGCCGAGTTCTTCCCGCACCAGTTCAACCTGCTGTGGGGTAGGGCGGTTGTAACGGCGCACTGCCAGCGCCTCAGCCGCATCTACCGGGGACAGGTTGGTGTAAAAGAAGGTCAGGATCGTGACGCCGAACAGGACAATCACCAGCAGACCGAACCGGGCCAATAGTTTCTTGCTCATACCTCCGCTTCAACCTCGCTGCTTTTCCGCTCCGCAATACGCCACGATTCTGCGGATCTCCGGGAGCAAACAAAATCCGCATAGATACCGTCCTGCTTTATCAGTTCCGCATGGCGGCCCCGCTGCACAATCCGCCCCTGATCCAGTACAAGGATCTGATCCGCCTCCTGGACAGTTTTCATCCGGTGCGCAATGATAACCAGTGTTTTCCCAGCAGTCAGGGCCTTGACAGCCTCCTGCAGCTCCACCTCGTTCTCCGGGTCAACATTGGCCGTGGCCTCATCCAAAATGATGATCGGCGCATCCTTGAGCATGGCCCGGGCGATGGAGAGCCGCTGGCGTTCTCCGCCGGAGATCGTGGCGCCGCTCTCACCGATGATGGTATCGTAGCCGTCCGGCAGAGCCGTGATGAAGTCATGGCACCGAGCCGCCTTTGCCGCGGCCACCACCTCCTCATGGGTGGCATCCGGCTTGCCGAACTTGATGTTGTTCTCAATGCTGTCGTTGAACAGGTACACGCGCTGAAAGACCATGCTGAAATTGCGCATCAAACTATCCAGCGCATAGTCCTTCACATTGATGCCGCCCAGCTTGACCGTGCCGCTGTCCACATCCCAAAACCTTGCCATAAGACTGGTGAGGGTGGTCTTGCCGGAGCCGGAGGGCCCCACAATGGCAGTTGTTGTCCCTTCCGGGATAGTAAAGCTGACATCGCGGATGATTTTCCGCTCCCCATAGGAAAAGTCCACATGCTCGAAGGAAATATCGCAGTGTTTCGGTGTCTGTACGGAGCCGCCTTCGTCCATCCGGGGTGCGCAGTCAATCTCCTCCACCCGGTCGATGGAAGCGTCGATCATAGGCAGCATGAAGAACATCTCACCGGCAGACTCAAGTTCGCTGTATACCAAGAAAGCGGAAACCACCACCATCAGGCAGACAAAAAGGGTCATACTGCCTTGCAGGAAAAACCAGATTGAGAGCAGAATCGCCACCACCGCCGTAACACGCAGGACAATTTGCTCCAAAACATTATAGGGAATACGCTTGCGCTCCAGCTTGAAATTCTGCTGTTCCGTCTCCTCAATCGTGCGGTTCAGCGTCTGATTAGCCGCTTTATCTCCATGGAAGGCGCGTACCACGCTCATGCCCTGTATGTATTCCAGCACAGCGTCCACAAGTCTTGTCTGGGCTGCCAGCCGCCCCGGAGACAATTCTCTGGATTTCTTCAGTAAAAGCGAATTGACCCAGAGGAACAGGAGCATACCAAGCAGGAAGATCAGCCCAATGCGCCAGTCAAAGCACAGGACCGCCAAGGAGAAGATGGTGGTCCGGATCATGCCCACCACCGTCCGGGCGATCACCGCAAAGGACATGCTCTCCAAATCCTCCATGGTGGAGGTGGCCGCTGCGGTGAGGCTGCCCAGGCTCTGGGCGTTGAAGTAGCCCATGGGCATGTACTTCATTCGTTCTCCGATATGGATGCGCTTCTCCGCGCACATGCGGTAATCGGCGTGCCCCTCGCTGTTATGGGCAAGATACCAGCACAGGGCGGCCCCGGCCACGCTGACCGCCATGATCCCAAAAGCCATCCACGGGGTGGTTCCGGTCATGTTTTGCTCTACCAGAGCACGGAGAACAATCAGCAGCGCCGCAAACTGCAGAGCCTCAAAAATGCTCCGCAGCAGTTCAAAGGCCATTCCCTTATACCAAGTGCCTTTCCGCTCCCCGGCAAAACGGAAAAACCGTTTATATGCGTCAAACATGCTTGCCACCTCCTTCTCCCGTGTCCGCATCCTTCGCCTGCGTGTGGGCCACCCACATCTGAGCGTAGAGGGGACACCGTTTCAACAACTCCTCATGTGTTCCCGCATCCAGGATTTTTCCCTGATCCACCACAGCGATTTGGTCTGCATCGGTTATGGTGCTCAAGCGATGGGCGATAACGATAAGCGTCTTTCCTCGGGTCAGCCTGCCGATGGCGTCCTGAAGCACCGCCTCGTTCTCGGGGTCCGTGTAGGAAGTCGCCTCGTCCAAAATCACAATCGGGGCGTTTTTCATCATGGCCCGCGCAATAGCGACCCGCTGGCGCTCCCCGCCGGAGAGGTGTCCGCCTGCGCCGCCTACCACAGTGTCATACCCGTGATCCAGCCCCATGATGAATTCATGACAGCCGGAGGCCTTCGCCACAGCCTCCAATTCATCGTCGGTAGCCTCCGGCCATCCCATGCGGATGTTTTCCCGGACAGAGACATTAAATAGGAAGTTGTCCTGGGAGACATATCCGATGAGATCCATTACCTGCTCCGGCGGCAGGTTTTTTACATCCTCTCCGCCGACAGTGATGCTCCCGCTGCCAGCGTCCCAATAGGAGGCGATGAGCTTGGCGATGGTGGATTTACCGGAACCAGACGGTCCCACCAGCGCAGTGGTCGTGCCTTGCCGGATGTTCAGTGTGACGCCGTTCAAAACCCGCTTATCTTTGTAGGCGAATGTCACATCACGCAGGCCAATGTCCAGCCCATGCAGTTCTTTTCTCTGCACAGGCCGCTCCAGATCCGGCTCGGACAGCACAGCGCCGATTTCCCCGGTGATGGTCGCAATTTTGGAGAAATCATCAGTCAAAAAGATCGCCGCTACCAATGGCCCCACGATACCGAGGGACAGGATTGCAATCGTGATAAAATCCGGGGCGGTCAGGCTTCCATTCCGATAAAAGACGCATCCAATGGGCAGAACGCCGATCAGCACAGCGGGCCAAATAGTCATCATCAGGGCGGAGTAGCCCTGCGTGGACTTCATCCAGTCCAATATAAGATCCGCATTTTGTCGAACCGCATCGGTAAACTTCCCATAGGATGCTGCACTCTGGTTGAACGCTTTAATGACCTCAATACCGTTGATATACTCCACCGTGGTGGCACTCATGTGCTTTCCGGCTTGAACGACCGCACCATATTTTTTCGGATACTCTTTCATCTGGGCCATATAACAGAGCATCCCAATAGGGATGGTGATAAGCGATACTAACGCCATACGCCAGTCCAGGGCGAAGAGGCAAACCACAATAGCGAGAGGGACCAACAGATTAGAGGTCATTTCCGGAATGATATGTGCCAGTGGGACTTCCATCTGCTCCACGCGCTCCACCATGGTCGTTTTCAACCGACCCGATGGTGTATCAGTCAGATAGCCCATGGAAACATGAGTCAACTTATCCGCCACAGCCCTCCGCAACTCCGACAGCACATGGAAAGTGGCCTCGTGAGAGCATCGAGTAGAAATGCCGTGGAGGACGGACTTGAGCAGATAGGCGATCAGGGCTACCATTCCCCAAGTCAGATAAATCGAAAAGTTTTTTTCAGCAGAAATGAGTAGGTTGACCATCTTTGCCACGGCAAAGTATGGCACCATCCCGCTGGCCACGCTGAGAACAGCAAGGATAGTCGAGGCAATAAAACCTGCCCGGTGCGGTCTGATAAACGCCATCAAGCTAAATGGATTCTTTTGTTTCTGCATGGTATCCCTCCTGAAGTTAGCGAATTCTAACCAAATGCCAAAGAAAAAAGCCGATGACTCGCAGGATTATCCTGCACATCATCGGCTCTGCGTCTTGGCGTCTGGCTCTGACAATATGATGTTTTGTCCCTGCACATCAACAATGTGTTCCGTTCCGCATTTAGGACAGAACAGCGGAAAACGCTTTAGGATTGTGTCTGGATTCACCTTGGTACGAGTTTTGTTGCCGCAGGTAGGACAGCGAATCCAGCCGCTCCGGTCGATCCACCCACTCAATGGTTTTCACCTCCATCTCCGAAGAAGATGGTTTTCCAGCCGGCGGTGTAGAAGCGCCGCATTCTCTGGATGTGTTCGACCGCCTGATCTTTTGGCATATCGTGGATAACCACCTCAAATATACCGGTATAAAAGGCGCTGGACAACAGATGGCCCAACTCTGGTGTAAGACGACCGCTGGAGATTGCATCATTCCCGGATGCCTGAATATAGCGCACGGTGCATTGCGTATCCAGTTCCACGACACGATGAAGGAACTCCTGATATGTGTTGTTCTCTCCGCTAGTCAGGAGCAATTTGAACTCGTCAAAATGGTCGTAGATATAGTCCACAGAGGCCCAAAAACCGTGGTCGGAGAAGGAATACATTTGACTGGTCTGTTCGGCTCCGGGCAACTGGTTAAACTGCTCCAGCGCCGATTGTATCAGGCCACAAAAATCATCCATGGCAGGCTGCACAAGGGAGCGGTACAGGCTTTCTTTGTCTGGGTATCGGATGTAGATTGCCCCTTTGCTGGAGCCAGCCTTCTCCGCTATCACTCTAAGAGATGCGTTCTCATACCCATTTGTGAGGAATTCCTCTTTTGCACATTCCATGAGTTTTTCCGTCACACCTGCTACTCTTTTTGCCAAGTGACCACCTCACAAATCAAAACCGTCAGTTTCAATCCGATGGTCTTAATATAACACAAAAGGAATTAACAGTCAATAGCCTTCGCTAACTATCTTATATCCACTCCGCACGACGGTTTTGATATATACGGGATGCCTTGGATCCGTTTCCAGCTTCTTTCGCAAGCGCCAGATGATATTCTCCACGGAGTTCGTCCCAGGCAGATACTCTTCTTCCCAAGCCGCCCCGTAGAGCTGCGCCTTTGAGAAGATCTGCCCAGGGGCGCTGGCCATACAATAGAGCATGGCATACTCCCCGTGGTTAAGCTGTATTTCCCGGCCCGACATGAACACCCGGCGGTGCTCATGATGGATCTCCAGTTCTCTGATACGCAGCACAGGTGAGGCCGGGGCGGCGGCATGGATCACTTCCGCCCGCTTGTCTTTCAGCGCATCCACGACGGCCTTAAATATACTGCCGTCCGGATCTGCAGCTCGAATCACAATGATTTTATCCACTATATTACCTCCAAATAGCAAAAGGAGGTGGCCACCCACACGGCCCCCTCCTTTTGCTGTACTTATAACTCTGGTTCCGCAGCTGCCTTTAGTCGCCGGAAACTCTCCTCACTGATGACGTGCTCAATACGGCAGGCGTCCTGCTCGGCCGTCTCGGCATCCACGCCGGCAGCAATCAGCCGCTCCGTGAAAAAGCGGTGTTTTTCATAGATCTGCTCAGCTACTTCCCGGCCCACATCGGTCAGATGCAGGAAGTAGTCGCTGTCCATGGTGAGGAATCCGCCGCTCTTCAGAGCAGCGATAGCATGGCTCACGCTAGGCTTTGACACCTCCAGGTGCCGGGCAACATCCACGGAGCGTACCGCTCCTTTCTGCATTTGGATCACCAAAATGGCCTCTAAATAATCTTCACCAGATGAATGGAGTTTCATGATACCCTCCCCTACTGGATTCGCCAACCTTCGGCCTGTTCCCGGATCTCAATGAACCGCCGGTACAGCCCGCCCTGGGCCATTAACTCCTCATGGGTGCCCCGTTGGACGATGCGGCCGTCCTCCACCACTAAAATCTGATCGGCGTGCTGGATGGTGGCCAGCCGGTGGGCAATGTTGAGGATCGTCTTTCCTTTCGTTAGGGCAGACAGGGCCTGCTGGATCAGGTGCTCGTTCTCCGGGTCCACGCTGGCTGTGGCCTCATCCAGGATGACAATAGGGGCGTCCTTCAGGATGGCCCGGGCGATGGAGATGCGCTGCTTCTCGCCGCCGGAGAGGGTGGAGCCTCCCTCCCCGACCACCGTGTCATACCCATCGGGCAACGCCACAATGAAGTCGTGGCAGCAGGCGGCCCTGGCGGCGGCCACCACCTGCTCATGGGTCGCCTCGGGACAGCCAAACTTGATGTTGTTCTCCACGCTATCCTGGAAGAGATACACATTCTGAAAGACCATGGAGATGTTCCGCAGCAGGCTCTCGCAGGTAAATTCCCGCACATCATGGCCGCCGACAGACACAGTTCCGCTGTCCGTGTCATAGAACCGAGCCACCAGATTGCAGATGGTGCTCTTGCCGGAGCCGGAAGGCCCCACGATGGCGGTGGTGGTCCCCTGGGGCGCAGTGAAGCTCACATCGTGGAGCACCTCCCGCTGGCCGTAACCGAAGGATACATGGAAGAGGGCCACATCGAACTTCTCCGGGGTGATCTCCCGTCCGTCCTTGTCGATGAAGTCGGTGTGTTCCAGCTCCTCCAGCCGGTCCAGTACGGAGTCCGTCACCGACAGGATGTGGGCCGCGTCGTTGATGGCCTCCACGCTGCCGAAGATTGTAAAGGAAAACAGGGCGATCATCAGAAAATACGGGAGCGGCAACGCCCCTACCAAAGCCTGCTGTCCGGCAGTGAGGACCAGCCCCACGGACGCCGCCCGCAGGGCAAACAGGTGCAGGCAGTTCCAGGGCACGAAACCAAACTCATTCTTGATGCGGATGGCCTTGTTGTCCCGGCAGGCGTCCCGGAAGCGCTGGACGGATACCCCATCCTGGCCAAAGGACTTCACCACCGGCAGGCCGTGGATGTACTCGATGGCCGCGCCGGAGAGGGCCTCCTGAGCCCGGTGTCCCACCGGGGCGGTGCGGGCGCTCTGCCGGCCAATGCCCCCCAGGGCAAAGGCGGACACCAGAACACCCAAGAGCGCCACCAGCGCCGCGGGCGGGCAGAAGATCGCCACGCACAGCAGAATTACCGCCACTTGAATATAGCCGTTGATCACCGCGTCCACCATCTTCATGCTCTGAAGTTCCAGCGTGCTCAGCTCCGTGGTGAGGGCGGTCAGGATGTCCCCCAGGTTGTTCCTTGCGAAGTATCCCAGGGACACCCGTTTCAGCACATCCCCCAGCTCCATGCGCTGGTCTGCCGCCCGCTCCGTGCCGATGCTCTCCTGGAGCCGGTTCTTCCAGTAGGTGAAGAAGAACCGCAGCAGGATCAGCACCACGACCCCGCCCAGGCACAGCCAGGGAAGAGATGCCGATAGTTCGTTTTCTCCCCAGGCGTTCCCAATCAGCCGGCCCAAGGCCCAGGCGGCCAGCATTACCGGCCCGGCGGTACACCAGGTGGCGAAGAAGGAGCACACGAAGCCCAGGATCATCCGCTTCCGATAGCCCTTCGCCCACCGCAAAATGCGTCCGACACTGTGAAACATCTCAGTTTCCCTCCTTTTCACCCGAGGTGACCGCCCAAGTTTGCGCGCCTATATGGGCCGCCCAAAGCGCCTGATACAGCGGGCAGCGGGAGAGCAGTTCCCTCTGGGTGCCATGGTCTACGATCTGTCCCTTCTCCAGCACCATGATCTGGTTCGCATTCTGGATGGTGGACAGCCGGTGGGCGATCACCAGCAGGGTCTTTCCTTTTGAGAGGGCCATGATAGACCTCTGGATCTTGTCCTCATTCTCCGGGTCCGTGAAGGCGGTGGCCTCGTCCAAAATGACGATGGGCGCGTCCTTCAAAATCGCCCGGGCGATGGCGATGCGCTGACGCTCTCCGCCGGAGAGCTGCTTACCCGCGTCCCCGGCGGCGGTGTCCCAGCCGTGCTCCAGACGGCCGATGAACTCCTCACACTGGGCTGCCCTGGCGGCGGCGAACACCTCCTCGTCCGAGGCCCCCGGCCTTCCCAGCCGGATGTTCTCCTTCAGGGAGCAGTCAAAGAGAAAGTTGTCCTGGGTGACGAAGCTGATCTCCCGGGAGAGCTGTTTCAGAGGCAGTTCCCGGATGTCCCGCCCGCCCAGGGTAATGGAGCCACCGGTCACATCCCAGAACCGGGCCGCCAGCCGGGCGATGGTGGACTTTCCGCCGCCGGAGGGGCCCACCAGAGCGGTAAACTTCCCCTGGGGGATGGTCAGGTCCAGATGGTGGAGCACTTCTTCCCCATCGCCGCCGTAGGAGAAGGACACATCCCGCAGCTGAATATCGCAACCATTGAGGGGCGCGTCCAGCTCCACCTGGGACAACTGGGGCAGATCCAGCAGCTCCCGGGTATCTTTCACAGCAAACTGCATGCTCTTCATGGAGTTGATGAAGGCGGTGGCGCTCATGAGCGGGGTCACAATCCCCAGCGCCAGCATCAGGCACAGCGTCACCTGGGCCGGGTCCAGCACCCCTGTCTGATAGAGATAGATCCCCATGGGGAGCGTCCCCAGCAGGGTGGTGGGCAGGATGGACAGGCACAGGTTCATGGAGGCCCAGGTGCAGCGGAACCAGTCCATCGTAAAATCACGGAAGGATCTCACCGCATTGGCGAATTTCTGATAGGACCGCTCCCCCTGGCTGAAGGCTTTGACCACCTGGATACCCTCCACATACTCCACAATGACGCTGTTCACATGGGCGTTGGCCGCCATGTAGGCGGCGTAGTTTTTGTTATAAGTCCGCAGCCCAAATGCCATGGGAATCAGTGCCACGGGGATGGTCACCAGCAGGGCCAGCCCCATCCGCCAGTCGATGGCAAACATGGCGATAGCCACCACCAGGGGCAGCAGGATGTTGGAGCTCAGCTCCGGGATCATGTGGGCAAGGGGCGGCTCGATGTCCTCGATCCGGTCCACGATGGTGCTCTTCATGGCGCCGATAGGCCGGGAGTCCACCTCTCCCAGGGGCGCCCCCATAAGCCGGTCCGCCGCCTGGAGGCGCAAGCCCTCCAGAATGGTGTAGGCGGATACATGGGCCAGCATGGTGGACAGGGCGTAGCCCGCCACCTTGACGGCATAGCCCGCCAGGCACACGCCGCACCAGAACAGGATGCCCTCCCAGCTGGCCTGCCGCTCCAGAAACAACCGAATGATCTGATAGACGCCAAGGTATGGCACAAAGCCGCCCGCAACGCTGAGAATAGCCAGCACCACAGAGGCGGCCATCTTCCCCCGGCAGGGCGCGGCGAAGGACAGCAGGATGCCAAGCCAGGTCCTCTCCTTCATACACAGCACTCCTCTCAAAGAAAAATCGTTGTAGTTCGCTCACGCTAACTACAACGATTATAGGGAGATACTTTGTTCCTGTCCGCTCCGGCGCGCCGGTTCGGTCCCGTTTGGACGAAAACATTTACCGCCCTTCCCGCCGGTATTCCAGCGGGGTCTTCCCCTTGGCCTCCCTGAACACGGCGGCGAATTTGCTGGCGCTGTCATAGCCCACCCGTCCGGCGATCTCCGCCACGCTGGTCTGGGGCTCCTGCCGCAGAAGAAGGGCGGCCCGGTCCATGCGGAGGTTCCGCATATAGGTATTGACCGGCTGGCCGTAGACTGACTTGAAACACTCCTTCAGGGCCGTGGCAGGGATGGAGAAATGCGCTGAAAGTTCCGCAATGGTGTAGTGCCGCTCCAAATCCTCTGTCAGCAGGCGGTGGGCGGCCTTTACCTTCTCCACCTGAGACTTGTAGAAGTAGGGCTTCTCTGTCCTCCCGTCCAGTTCCAGGGCGTCCAGGTACAGCAGCAGTTCCAGCACCTTGATGCGGAAGTAGGGCAGTTTGATCTGCTCCGGCACCGCATAGAGCTCCTGGAAGATGTGGTCCACAGAGGGCGCCCCGTGGATCACCCTGGGGTGGCGGCCGGCGCAGAACTTCTCCTGGAGCCGCACCAGATCCACCGGGAACTCCCGCACCCACTCCTTCAGAGACTGAACAGCCAGAGGCAGGGTGAAGCCGATGGTAATGCCGTGATAGTGAGAGAGCGGGAAGGTAAAGTGGCCCTGGTGCTCCAGCCGGCGGTCCAGCTTCAGATCCCCGGCCTCCACATAGGAGTAGGCATCCGGCCCCGCCGGGTACTCCATCCGGCCCTGGCGGCAGTAGTCGATGCACAGCATATCTTCCGTGGCGTGAAATGCGGAGTCATAGCCCTCCATGTGGAAGTCGTTATACATGAGATAGACACCGGGGAACAGGTCATACTGGGTCATGTTTCCCTCCCCGGTCTCACTGTGAAACTGAAAGACCCGGCAGCCTTCGCTCTCTGCCACAGGGCCGGGAAAGCCGTTATCTGCCATGATGCGCTCCAGCATGGATTCCCCTCCTTTCAGAGCCGCAGCACCCGGTCACAGGAGCGCTGCATAAATTCCTGGTCGTGGGTGACCACCAGCACAATCCGCCCCTGCTGGGCCAGGTTTCGGATCACCCCGGACACTTCCACCATGCGGGCATAGTCCAGACCGCTGGTGGGCTCGTCAAAAATCAAGATCGGTTTCTCGGAAAGAAGCGCCGTGGCGACCGCCAGCCGCTGCTTCTGCCCGCCGGAGAGGGACATAGGGTGTCGTTCCCGGAAGGGCAGCAGATGGAGGCTGTCCAATACTTCTTCCACGGTCGAATCAGGCGCATCCGGCGCGGACATTCGGCACTCGCCCCACACACTGTCGGAGAAGAGCTGGTGGTTCACATCCTGCATGACGCAGAACGCTGCCTTCTGCCGCTCCTTCCGGTTCAGAGGCCTGCCATCCAGTCTGATCTGCCCGGCCTGTTCCCGGATCAGACCGCACAGGCACCGAGAGAGGGTGGTCTTACCCACGCCGTTGGGCCCGGTAATGGACACCACTTCCCCCGGGCGGGCTGAAAAGGACAGGCCTTGAAACACAGCAGGTTCTTTCCGATAGGCACAGGTCAATCCCTCTACTGACAAACCTTCTTTTGTGCCCGCTGGCGCCACAGCGGGCAGGGTACAGGCCGCCGGCGTCAGGGTCCGAAGCCCCAGTTCCTCCCATTCCTGTTCCGTCAGGCCGCAGAACTGCTCCCGGTCGAAGGTGCGCTCCAGCACCCCGTCCCGCAGATAGAGCGCCCGGTCGATCAGATCTGTAAGGAAATACAGCCGATGCTCCGCAATCACCACCGTGCGGCCCTGATGTTTCAAACAGGCGATCTGGTCGTGGAGCCGAGCGATGGCGTCCTGGTCCAAATTGGCCGTGGGCTCGTCCAGCACAAAAACCTCCGGGCCCATGGCATAGACCGAGCCGAAGGCCAGCAACTGCTTCTGCCCGCCGGACAGGGAGAAGATGCTCCGTCTCTGCAATTCCTGGAGGTGCAGGGCCTCCACCGTATCCGCCACCCGCCGTTGGATCTCCTCCGGCAGCCGGCCCTCGTTTTCCAGGCCGAAGGCCAGTTCACTGTCCGTGTCCAGATTGAAGAACTGGGATTTGGGGTTCTGGAATACGGAGCCGACTTTCCGGGCCAGCTCGTACATAGGTGTCGTTCCCGGGTCAAGTCCGTCCACCTCTATCCGCCCTTCCAGGCGGCAGCCGGGGGTAAAGGCCGGGATCAGGCCGTTGATCAGCTTTGTCACCGTAGTCTTACCGCAGCCGGAGGCCCCGCACAGCAGGACGCACTCCCCCGGCGCGATAGCGGCGCTGACTTGGGAGAGCGTCTCCTGCGCTTCCCCATAGCCGAAGGAAACATTGTCAATGCTTATCATTGTCATTGCCTCCCTTATTGTACCACAAATGAGAGCACCAGCAAGGCCAAGCCTGCCAGCATCCCCAGTAAGTCCAGAGGGGAAAGCCGCAGGGATACGGCACTGGTTTTGCGGGCCGGGTTTTCGATCCCGCGGGTCACAGCCGCAGCGGATAACTCCTCCGCCGTCTCCGTGGCGGATACCATGAGAGGCATCACCGTACACTCCAGGCGGTCAAGGCCCCGGATGTTCCGCAGCTTCATGGCGTCTCGGATATAGCCCATCTCCTCCCGGATGGCGGGGAAATACCGCAGGGTCACGGAAATGGCCACAATCAGCTTCTGGGGGATATGTAACTGCCGCAGGGCTACGATCAGAGATCGCAGCGGGGTGCAGGTCAGCATCAATGCCCCCGTCATCAGGCAGGGAAACATCCGGCGGGTGTAGGTGGCGAAGATGGTGAAGCTGGTGGCGATGATCATGGGGGACACCGGCAGGATGAATTGCTGGAAGGCCACCAGCGCGCAGTATCCCACCGCCCATTTTATGGCCATTGCGAATCTTCCGTGGACGAGCATCAGCGCCAAAAGTAGCCCGATCAAAGCCAGTTCCAGCCAAAAGGTGTGGGGACGGAAAGCGATGACATTGGCGCCGATCAGCAGCCACAATCCCACCCGCGGGTCAAATATGCGCTGCTCCGTTTCCATCTCACACCAGGCCGGCTTTCTCAAAGTGCTTGCGGAACATGGCCCGGGCGATTAGCCCGCCGATAACCGCTCCCACGACAGGCGCCAGGAACAGCACCACCAGCATGACGTTGGAGGAAAGAGCTGCCAGGGTATTTACATAGTCCGCCGGCATCCCCTGCTCCGTAATCTGCTGCAGGAACTCATCCCGCATCAGCCAGATAGGAAGCGGAGAACCCACCATGCCTACCGAGAACAGCACAAAGGATACCAGGTTTCCGGCCATGCTCCGGTAATGGGTGAGGCCCCGGATGAGCTCCGCCAAGCCGCAAGCGATGACAAAGGACACCAGAATCACCACGGTAAACTGCCCGGTGACATAGTAGATGAGGCCGGTGATGAGGCCCATCAGGAGGACAGAGCCTACCTTTTGTACCTTGGCGCACATCATAAGATATGGAATGCCGGTAAACAGGGCGATGAAGCCGGGCATCAAAATCCACAGCAGCGGATGCAGCCCGCCCAGGAGCATGAAGGCGAAGTTGATGACGAAGTAAATGGCAGAGAAAATTCCTACGGTAATGACATCTTTGCCGCTCATCCCGCGGCGCTTCATTGGTTCAGACATGACGCACTCTCCTTTAGTTAGATACTGCTAACCTGTGTGTTGAAAAATAGGACGCCGATTGGCCTCCTCACAGCGAATTATTTTATCGGATGGATGCTCCGTTGTCTGCCCTGTTTAGCCGACTTTGCTCTGATTGGACGAGATTATTGTTGTTCGCGTGCATGCACCGGGGTCTGCGTCTGGATAGTTTCACGACTCTATTTTCAAAAAACTGACCGGCAAAGGAGATTACCTCCTCTGCCGGCCGGAATTATTTGGTATTTCAATTTTATATCCTGCTCCAATCACAGTTTTAATGTAGATTGGGTTTCTTGGATCTGGCTCCACCTTTTTGCGGAGTCGATAAATGGTGTTTTCTACTGTACTCGTGCAGCATGGATAAACGTCATCCCATGCCGCACCATAGAGTTGCGCTTTAGAAAATACCTGTCCTGGAAAGCGGGCCATATAGTAAAGCATAGCGTACTCGCTGTGATTAAGGCTGACTTCTTTGTCGGCTACGAGGACCTGCCGGTAGTTAGGGCGGATCTCAAGATCACCGAGAAACAATGCAGAAGAGGCAGATGTGGTAACGTCAATGACTTCGGCCTTTTTCTCCTGTAGCATGGCTATGATGGCTTTGAACACACTGCCATCTGGATCAGCCGCCCGAATGACGATGATTTCGTCGATGTGACTCACCTCGCGGAACAATTATCAACCAGCAGGAGTTTCAGGGAGCGCCAGATATCATCTGAAGCCGCCATTCACCGGCTTGGCTCTGCTCAGCCCAAAGCCGGGCATAGATACCATTTCGTTTCAGCAGTTCCTCGTGGGTGCCCTGCTCGGCTACCTGGCCCTCATCAAGCACCACGATATTGTCGGCACTCATGATGGACTGGAGCCGGTGGGCGATGACGATGACGGTCTTTTCCGCGACCAGAGCGGAGATCGCCTGCTGGATTAGCACCTCATTCTCGGGGTCAAGGGAGGCCGTTGCCTCGTCCAGCAGAACAATGGGGGCATCCTTCAGCAAAGCCCGGGCAATGGAGATTCGCTGCTTTTCCCCGCCGGAGAGGGTGGAGCCGCCCTCTCCCACGATGGTCTGATACCCGTCGGGCAGCGCCATGATGAAGTCGTGACAGGCCGCGGCCTTGGCTGCCGCGATGATCTCCTCCTTGGTGGCGTCCGGCTTTCCCATGCGGATATTTCCCTCTACCGTGTCATGAAAGAGATACACGTCCTGAAAGACAACACTGATGCGGCTGAGCACCTCGTCACTTTTCATGTCCCGTACGTCCACACAGCCCAGCCGCACCGCTCCGCTGTTCACATCCCAGAACCGGGCGGCCAACCGGGTAATAGTGGACTTCCCGGAGCCGGACGGCCCCACCAGTGCGGTGACGCTCCGGGCCGGGAATTGCAGGGAAATGTCGTGCAGGACCTCGGTTTTTCCATAGCCAAAGGATACATGGTCAAACACGATGTCTGTCCCTTGTGGTGTCTGACTAACTGCCGGTTCCGGCAAGGGCTTTTCTTCAAACAGGGCCTTGATTCGTTCTCCGCTGCGGCGGGTACGAGAGAAGTCCGCGATGAAGGTGAACAGAGTCAGGACCGGCTCATAGACCGTCAGCGTAAGGATCAGGAAGGCAATGTAATAGTAGGGTGTCAACTCCCCGCGGGTCAGCAGTACAACACCCACCAGAATAACCAGCCCGATCCCGCAGCTCAAAATGGCCCGGCCCAGCATGCTCACCGGCGCGGCCGCGCCGGTCTCCATCCCGATTGCCGCCTTCCGCTCCTGGTCAAAGGATTTCTTAAGGCTTTGAAAGTGCTGGCCGGCCAAATTGAAGGCCCGGAGGGTTTGAATGCCATTGACATATTCCAAGATGCCGGAGGCCACTTCACGCTGGGCCTGCTGGAGATCGGCGCTGACCGTCCCCATCTGGCGCAGGCTCCAGAACGCAAAGGGAAGTGCCAGGGGGATCACCGCAAACAGTGCCAAAGTCATCCAGCCGTTGAACCAGGAGAGGCATACGGCCGCCAGTACAAAGCGGATCACAATGACCGCCGTCTGCGGCAGTAACTGCTGGGATAAGTTGCCCACCGTCTGGTAGTCCCGCAGAAGGACGGTGGACAGATCCCCAGCGTCCCTGCTGGAATAAAAGCCCATTGACAACTGGCGCAGATGCTCCCCCAGTGTGATCTGGGAGTCCTTGATAATCCCCGCATAACCGGTGCAGGCATCTATGTAGGTTTTCTGGCGGATGAAGAAGTAGACGATCAGCTGGCCCAAGAATCCGGCGGCAAGCCCCCAGAGTACCCCAGTGGGGAGTGCGGCCCCGGGATCTGCCAGAGGAACCAGGAGAAAATAGACAGCACCCAGCATCAGTCCGTAGGGGACAGACATTACAATGCTGTCAAAGAGGCACCAAGCCATCAGGCGCAGGTACTTCCCCGGGTGGCCCAGGGTCATCATTTGAAACCACTCTCTGAACTTCATACCTGCATCGCTCCCTTCCCGATACTCCAGCGATCCCGCCGTAGATTGGCGTCTACCAGATGCTTATAGGTCTCACAGCCTGTCAGCAGTTCCTCATGTGTCCCTGCCCCCACCAATTTCCCTTTGTCCATGACCAGGATTTGGTCTGCCCGCTCCACCGTTTTCAGCCGATGGGCAATCATCAGCACCGTCTTGTTCTGGGCCAGTTTCGCAAATGCCGCCTGGATCTTTGCCTCGTTTTCGGCGTCCGCGTAGGCGGTTGCCTCATCCAAGATGATGATAGGGGCGTCTTTCAGGAAGACTCGCGCAATGGCAAGGCGCTGTTTCTCACCGCCGGAGAGATAGGCGTCGTCCCGGCTCACCACTGTCTGATATCCCTGGGGCAATGCTTGGATAACCTCATGGATGCCGGCGTTCCGGGCCGCCTGCTCCACTTCCTCCGTGGTGGCTTCGGTATTCCCCATACGGATGTTGTTTTCAATGGTATCTGTAAACAGCACGGAGTCTTGGAACACATAGGCCACCAGCTCCATCAACCGTACAGGCGGGATCTCCCGGATGTCCACGCCGCCAATGCGGATGGTGCCCCCCTGGGGCCCATAGAACCGCAGCAAAAGCTGGGCCAAAGTGGATTTCCCACCACCAGAAGGTCCCACCAGCCCGGTGACAGTTCCCTGGGACAGATGAAAGGATACATGGTCTACCGCTGGGATGCCCTCCGTATAGGCAAACTCCACATCAGAAAATTCCACATCGAACGTGGTGGGATCTCCAGCGCCATCCTGATCCGGTTCCGGCTGGCGGAGAATGTTGTCGATGCGGCTGACCCCCTCCACGATGCGGCCCGAAAGTATCACCATCTGCATCAGGTTCTCCATAGGCTCCTTGAGGCCGCTGCCCACCAGGAAAAACAGCAGGATCACCGGCAGGAAGTCCAGATAGCTCTCCGCCATGGGGATCAGCAGCAAAACGGCCGGGAGCAGGAACAGCAGCTGCGCGCCGAAAAAAGCGTAGTAGGCACCCATGGACTTGGCGTTGGCCCGAGCTGTCCGGTCCACCACCTCGGTAAAGTGGTTGAGGTCCTCTTCAAACCGCCGGAAGGCGCTGAGGGTGCGGTTGAACACCTTAATGACGCTCATGCCGTGAATATACTCCACCACCGTCCCCTGCATCCGCTCCTGGGCGTCGTGGAGTTCCACTTGGAGGGCCGCCTTGTCGGGCTGTTTTAAGCAGGCGGAGAGCAGTACCAGAGAGACCAGAATAGGCAGCAGAGTCACAATGGCCAGACGCCAGTCCATGCCGAACAGGTACAGAAGGGTAAAGACCGGCGTAGCAACCGCGGCCGCGATCTCGCAGAGGTGGTGCGCCAGAAACGCCTCGATCTGGTTGGAGTCATCGGAGACCACCTTCTTGATGGCTCCTTGGGTTGTGCCGGTGAAAAATCCGGAGGAGACGCGGGAGAGCTTCTCCATCAACTGCAGCCGCAGGTCGTAGATAATCTCATAGGCCGCCGTATGGGAAAGTGCAGAGGAAATGAAGGCGCACAGGCCGTAGACCAACGCCGCACCAAAAGTGACCGCGCAGAGCGTTAGGATCGCATTTTGATCCACCATGGATGGCTCCTGGTAATGAGCCAGCAGCTCCCGCACCACACCGTAGATGGTGAAGAATGGTACGATGCGAGCGGCCGAGGACAGGACGGACAGTACACAGGCCAAGGTTAACTTCCTCCCCCTTTGGCCCGCCAATTCAAAAAGCCGGGCAACGCCCTGTTTCTTTTTTGGGGATTTCGAGCGCATAAAAACACCTCACTTCGATTAGTTATCGCTAACTTCTCCTGATAAAGAAAGGCGCGGTCAAGCGCCCTCCTCAAAAATCAGAGAATACAGGAGCTCATAGATATGGTCCAGGGTTCGGTCAAGTGCGTCCGCATGGAGAGCGTCACGGTTGACCTTTGCCAGCGCCATGATCTTAATGAGGTTGGCCACCACATGGAAGTCCAAATCTGGCCGCACTCCCTCCATGTGGTCAAACAGGCCGCGCATGACCTCGGCCTCACGCTGGTCATAGAGGCTATCATCTGGACTGATGCACTCCGGTGAGGAAGCCTGCCTTAATTTTTCCATGTCCTCTGCGGTCAGGTACTGGTAGATGCTGTTTCGGCTAAATACGATGAGTTTCAGATACTCTTTGCCTTCCGCAACTGTCATCTTCTCCCGACCGTTCAGGATTTGCTCAAAATGCCGCTTGACACGGTCCCGCTGATATTCCATGATGTCAGTTACAAACTCCTCCTTGGAGGAGAAAAAGTTGTAGAATGTACTCTTACCCAGGCCGGCGGCTTGGGTGATCTTCTCCACAGAGGCATGGGTCATGCCGTGCTGTTTGATCAGTTCAAAGCCTGCGTCCAACATCTTGATCCGCAGTTCCTCCCGCTGGGTGGTAGAAAAAATCCTCGGTGACATAAGCATCCTCCTTTTGCGACTATTATTTTAATTTTAGTCGCAAAAGAATATTAGCATACATCCATACGTCTGCCAATCATTTTGCGACCATAATAATAATTTTATTCGCTTATGGTAATCGTCTCAGTTTATCAAGTCCACTCTGCAGCGATTCTTATAGCTGCTCCCGATTACAGTTTTATAAAGATTGCCTGAAGGAACGTTCTCCAGTTCTTCTCTGTGTTGCCATATCATATTCTCAACGTCGGTTGACCTTTTCATAAAATTGTTCCTTTACCTGAAATTATTGCAGCTGTTCTAATCGGAACGAGGACTAACCACCTTATTCATTGGATTGTTCATCTTATATCCTGCTCTGAGCACCGTCTTAATATAGTCTGGATGTTTCGGATCAGATTCCAGTTTCCGTCTCAGCCGCCAGATGATATTCTCCACGGAGGTCTCCCCATGCAGATACTCCTCTCCCCAAGCCGCTGCATAGAGCTGTGCCTTTGAGAACACTTGCCCTGGTGAACTGGCCATGCAGTAGAGCATGGCGTATTCCCCGTGGTTGAGACGCACTTCCCTGCCGGCCACAAACACCCGGCGGTACCCGTGATGGATCTCCAACTCCCCGATGCGCAGCACGGATGAGACCGAGGCAGCGGCGTGGATCACTTCCGCCCGCTTGTCTTTCAAAACATCCATGATTGCCTGAAATAAACTGCCGTCCGGGTCTGCAGCCCGGATGACAATGATTTCGTCCACTATACTACCTCCCGACTGCAGAAAGAGAGGGCCGTCCGCACGGCCCCCTCCTCTTGCTGTACTTATGTCTCTGGTTCCATAGCTGCCTTGAGTCGCCGGAAGCTCTCCTCGCTGATGACGTGCTCGATCCTGCAGGCGTCTGCCTCAGCGGTTTTCGGGTCCACGCCGGCGGCAATCAGGCGCTCCGTGAAAAAGCGGTGCTTTTCATAGATCTGCTCTGCCACTTCCCGTCCAATATTGGTCAAATGCAAGAAAAAGCCATCATCCATGGTGAGGAACCCACCATTTTTCAAAGTGGCCACTGCATGACACACGCTGGGCTTGGACACATCCAGGTGCCGGGCCACATCCACGGAGCGCACCATGCCTTTCTGCTTTTGGAGCACCAGAATGGCCTCCAGGTAATCTTCGCCGGATGCGTGGAGTTTCATGGTGCCCTCCCTTCAGGTGGAAATCTTCTGCTCTGCATTCCACATGGCCGCATATTTCCCGTTCTTCGCCAGCAGTTCCTCATGGGTGCCGGATTCTGCGATCTTCCCGTCTGCCACCACCAAAATCTGGTCCGCATTCTTGACGATGGACAGGGTGTGGGCGATCATCACCACGGTCTTTTTCTCCTTGAGCAAGTTTGCAATCGCCAGTTTCACTGCCAGTTCGTTCTCAATATCCAGGGACGCCGTAGCCTCGTCCAGCAGCAGAATGGGACTGTTCTTCAAAATCGCCCGGGCAATGGAGAGGCGCTGGCGCTCGCCGCCGGAGAGCAGGTTGCCGTTCTCCCCGGTGGGGGTATCATAGCCCTTGTCCATCTTGCGGATAAAGCCGTCACAGTTGGCCTCCCGACAGGCCGCCTCGATCTCACTGTCTGTGGCATCGGGGCGGGCGTGGCGGATATTGTCACGGATGGTGTCATCAAAGAGGAACACATCCTGATCCACCATGGAGATCTGCTCCAGCACCCGCTCCGCCGCCACACGGCCCGTGGGCCTGCCGCCGATGGATATGGCGCCGCCGCTCGGCTCATAGTATTTGGCGATCAGGTTCAGGATGGTGGACTTGCCGGAACCGGAGTCCCCCACGATGGCGGTGAGCTTCTGGTCTGGCACCGTAAAGGCGGCCTGCTTCAGCACAGGCTCTCCGGGGACATACGCAAAATCCACATGGTCAAAGGTGATCTCATGGGTATCCGTCTGGAACGGCTCCATGCTGCCGCTCTCCTCCGGCTCTTCCATGACGCCCAGGATTTTGTTTTTGGAGATCATCAGGTTTTTGTAGCTGGTGAGGTCCACAAAGATGGTGTTGGCCAGTTTCGCGCAGAACAGGGGCAGCATACAGATCAACAGATAGGACACGGTATCCAGCGTCCCCGCCGCCCAGGGCGCGTACGCTGTCCAGATGACCAGCGGGCAGGCCAGCCAAGTCAGGATACTCAGCCCTGCCCCCACCGGGAGCACCTTGGCCTCATACACATAACTGATGCGGCAGAATTCCCGCATGGCGTCAATGACGGTTTTATTCTTCAGACCGCCCACGCCGTAGGCCCGGAAGGTCTGGATGCCGGATACATACTCCACGATGCTGCTGACGTTCTCCGCGCAGATGTCGTTCTTCTCCCGGCCGTATTTCCGCACCATGCGGAAGGAAAGCCACAGCCCGGGGATCAGCAGCAGATCCGCCGCCAGCAGGATCAGCCCGGCGGGGACGTAGACAGTCATGACAAACACGATCAGCATGAGGGACAGGGCAAAGCTCTTTGCCAGGTCCCCGATCTTGTGGGTCAGGATCTTTTCATAATTGTTGACATCACTGGTAATGGTGTTGATGTAGTCGCCGGTCTGCCCCTGGGTAAATCGGGACAGCGGGATTCGCTTGAGGTGGTCGCCCATGAAGAGCCGAATGCTTTTGCTGACTTCCGCGCCGCCGATCTGGGCCTTGGTGTAGCCATAACTGTAAATCAGGATGCGGAGCAGGAAGATCCCTGCAATCACACCGGTCAGCACCAAGGCACGGTTCATATCGAACCGACCGGCCCACAAGAACTGCATCACCGCATAGAGCAGCATGAAGAGGCTGCCGGAGAGCATGCCCTCCAGCACAGTCCCCGCAACGCCGATATAGAAGTTTCGGTTCTTCTTCAAAACCTCGTGGCCCAGGCCACCCTCTCCGGCTCCTTCGGAACTATTCACCTTGTACTCACCCATTGCTCTCGCCCCCTTCCAGCTGATAGGTGATGTTCCGGGCCTTTTCATAGTCCTCCCAGGCCTTCCGGTAGTAAGCGTTCTTTCGGCGAACTTCCTCATGGGTGCCCACGCTGGTAATGGTGTGGTTCTCCACCACAGCCACCCGGTCGCACAGTTTCAGGGCGCTGAGCCGGTGGGCCACTACGATGACGGTCTTGCCCTTGCAGAGGTTCTGAATGGCTTTGTCGATCTCCATTTGATTTTCCGGGTCGGAGGCGCTCGTGGCCTCGTCCAAAATCAGGATCGGGGCATTTTTCAGAATGGCCCGGGCGATGGCAATACGCTGCTTCTCGCCGCCGGAGAAGCGGGAGCCGAAACTGCCCACCTTGGTGTCGTAGCCGTCCGGCAGGGACATGATAAAGTCGTCAATCTGGGCCTCTTTCGCCGCCGCCCGCACCTCCTCCAGACTGGCGCTGCTTCCCATGCGGATGTTCTCCAAAACGCTGTCCCGGGTCAGGAAGGTCTTTTGGAACACGATGGCCACGTTTTTCAAAATGGTGTCGTAGTCCAGCTCCTTCACATTTTTCCCGCCAATCAGCACCTCGCCCTCCTGCACATCATAGAACCGGGAGACCAGTTCAATGATGGTGCTCTTGCCGGCGCCGGACTGCCCCACCAGAGCCATACGCTCCCCGTCCTTGATCTTCAGGTTGACGCCTTGCAGTACATCGGTCTTGCCGTCATAGGAAAACCGCACATTCCGCAGTTCAATGTCGTGGTTCTCGGGAAAGCTGCTTCCACCCTGATAGACAGGAATGTCCAGAATCTCTTTTGCCTTGGTGACGGCGCCCAGCACATTGGCGAAGTTTGTCCCCAGCTCTTGCAGGGGCCGAATCTCGGCCAGGTACAGGGAACCCACATAGAGGAACAGCAGAAAGGCGCTGGCCGTCAGGGAGCCTCTCAGGAAAAACATCCCGCCCAAAGGCACCATCAGCAGCATTCCGCACTCGATGATGACCACAAAGGCCGCATAAGGCGGCCCCATCCGCCGGGAAGTTTCATTCCACATGGCGTTTTCCTCGCGGATGGCATCGGAGAATTTTTGAAAGGACTTGCTCCCCATGTTGTAGGCCTTGATCAGTTTCATGCCGTTGATGTACTCGATCATGACGGAGTTCAAGGTGCTGATGGAGCGGTTGGCCCGGTCCATCAGGTCATCCGTATTGCGGAACATGACCCCCATCACAGCGACGGCCAGGATCAGCGGCACCAGAGAGACCAGCGCCAGGGGGATATTGACGGTCATCAGGTAGGCAAAGACCACCACCGGTCCTACCAGATAGCACACCAGATCCGGCAGGTTGTGGGCCAGGAACAGTTCCAGTTTCTCAATATCCTCGTTCAGCACCGTCTTGATGTCCCCGGTGCGCCGCTCATTCAGAGCGCCCAGGGGCGCCCGGGCCATGTGCTCCGCCACCATGCAGCGCACCTTGAACAGCGCCCCGTAGGCGCCTTTGTGGGCGGCCACCCCGGAGCCGCCAAACAGCACAAAACGCAAGGCCACGGCCACAGCGATCATCGCCGCGATCCGTACCACCAATTCTGTGGTGCAGGTCCCGCTGAAGGCGGCATCCATCAGTTGATAGATCCCCATATAGGGGACAACAATGCACAGCCCTCCGGCCGCTGACAAAAAGACCGCCAGAAACAGCCAGGCTTTCTGTTCCCCCGCCCAGTGGAGCAGCAGGGCCACGCGGTTGACTTTTTTCCGTTTCATCGGTCACCTCTCCTTTCCATTTGAAACTGAAACAGAGAACAGCTCTCTCAATTTCGGGAGGGCTTCCATGGCAACAGGGACATCATCGGGCATCTCCCCCTCGTCAAAATGCAGGACCCGGGAGCAGGTGCGGCAAACAAATTCAAAGTCGTGGGTGACGATGAAGATGACCTTTCCCATATCAGACAAGCGGCGGATCAACCCCGCCACCTGGGCCATGCTGTCAAAGTCCAGGCCGCTGGTGGGTTCATCGAATACCAGCAGGTCTTTCCCGCAGATCATGCTGACGGCCACGGCCACCCGCTGTTTCTGCCCGCCGGACAGGGTATTGGGATGGCGTTCCCGGTATGGGGCCAGCCCCAGTTCCTCCAGGGTAGCGTCTACCAAAACCTTGTCCGGGTTCCGGATGCCGAAGGAGCACTCCGCCTCCACGCTCTCGGCGAACAGCTCGTAGTTTACGTCCTGCATCACCATGTAGGACTGCTTCAGCCGATCCCTGCGCTCCATAGGCCTGCCGTCCCACTGGAACTGACCGTCACAGTCCTTGTGGAGCCCGCACAGAGCCCGGGAGAATGTAGTCTTTCCGGCCCCGTTGTGGCCCACCACGCCGATAATCTCTCCCCTTGCGGCGGAAATGCCGATCCCGTGAAGGATGGTGCGCTTCTTATAGCGCAGGGAGACATTTTTCAGCGACAACACCGTTTCCCCGACTGAAGCATGACCGGGCGGCGGAAGGACATCCATCAGATCCGTTGCCCGCAACCCCATCCGTTCCCGCTGGTCCTGGGACAGCCGCCGGAACTCCGCCGGCGTGAAGATGCCTTGGATCGCTCCCCGATCCAGGTATACGATCCGGTCCGCTATGTCCATCAGGTAGTAGAGCCGGTGCTCCGCAATCAGAATGGTTTTGCCCTGCCCTTTGATCAACTGCAAATGCTCCCGCAGTTCTTGGATGGAGGTCATGTCCAGATTGGAGGACGGTTCATCCAGCAGATAGATCTCCGGGTTCATGGCATAGACGGAGGCAAAGGCGATCTTCTGCTTTTCTCCGCCGGACAACTCGAAGATATTGCGGCCGCGGAGACTCTGGATGTGCAGGTCCTCCGTCGTCTGCTCCACGCGCTCCGCCAGTTCTTGGGGCGGCCGGGCCTCATTCTCGATGCCGAAAGCGATCTCGCTGTCCGTGTCCACGTTGAAAAACTGCGTTCTGGGATTCTGGAACACAGAGCCGACCTCGGCGGCGATCTGGTACATGGGAAGGCTGCTGATCTCCTGGCCATCCACCCGCACGCTGCCGGTCAACTCGCCTGCATAGAACTGGGGGATCAGACCGTTCACCAGCCTTGTGATGGTGGTCTTGCCGCACCCGCTGCGCCCGCAGAACAGAACGCACTCCCCGTCCGCAATGGTCAGGTCAATGTCCCGGAGGCCGTCATGCTCCTGTCCCTGATAGGTGAAGGACACCCGTTTCAGTTCGATCATCCAAACACCCCCTTCCCATAGAGGCCCGCCGCAAAGAAGGCGCCAAAACAGAGGATTGCCAGCGCATCCATAAACCCCATACGAATCTGCACCAGGCAGGTCCTGGGTTTTGGGTTCTCGATTCCCCGAGTGATGGAGGCGATGGACAGTTCATCCGCCGCCTTGGACGCCGCCATCATCAGCGGGACGTAGATGCACTCCACGGTCATGCCGGGATGAGTCAGCAGCCCTTTTAGGGACGGCGACACATCCCGCAGCCGCATGGCGTCCTTGATGAACCGCCAGTCCTCCTGAATGGTGGGGATATAGCGGAGCATGACCGCCAGCGGGATCACCAGCTTTTTCGGCGCATGGACACGGTTCATAGCAGACAGAAACTCACTGACCTTGGTGGTAGAGATCACGATACCGGACAGCATCCCGCAGGGATACACCTTGTGGAACAGGCCGAGAAACGCGATGAACATGGTACGCCAGGTCCCGGTCATGGTATCCATGATCCAGAAAGTGAGCAGGACAATCAGCCCGTAGAACGCCGCGCCCTTCCAGGCGTACTTCCACTTTCCGCAGCAGGCGCCAAACAGCCCAATCAGCACCACGAGTCCCAGCTCATAGTACAGAGACGGGGCCATCATGGCGGAGAGGATGCAAAGCAGGAGCAGCAGGATCTTCGTTCTTGGGTCCAGCCAGAGTCCGCGCTGCGGGGATGTTCCGCCGGTCATGCGGTGATCCCAGCCTTCTCGAACTGCTTCTTCAGCATCTTGCCGCCGACCCACCCGCTGAAGGCCGCGATGACCAGCGTGCCGACGATGATGACCGCCAGCAGCCAGGAGGGGGCGGAGGCGCTCATGGTGTCAATGTAGGACTGCTCCGTGCCGTTCTCCAGCATGGTGCTGGCCCACCCCTCCGGGTCGATGAAGAACACCACATAGGTGTAGATGCCGCCCAGGGAGATCAGCATGTAGGACAGCAAGTTGATGGCCTTGTTGCGGTAATGTCCAGCGCCGGCTACAAGATCCGCGATGATACCCATGCCGATGTACCCCAGGGAGAACGCCCAGTGCATCCCCGTGGCAAACCAGATAATCCCCATAATAATGCCAAGGATCGTAACACTCCACCGCTTCTGCACCTTGGCCACCATCAGCAGATAAACGGGACCGCACAGCAGGGCCGCACCCATGGGCATGTAGAAAGTCAAAACTGGGTTCGGAGCGAATGGAAGTCCACCGACCAGGGTAAACACAAAAAAGATGGCACTGAATATGCCCGTAGTCACCAGATCCTTGACCGTCAGACCTTTCTTCAGTGAATTGACTTGATTGTTCATAGCTCTCCTCCTGTTTCATGATGTGTTGACTTTTCGTAGACGATATGCTACCATTTGGTTAGAGTTGACTAACCATCGCCTATACAGTACACGCGGTTCGGCCGCCTTGCAAGCGTTTGAGACGATGTTCGTCTCTTCGTTGCAAAAGTTCGTCCAATCGTTGTAAACAGGAGGCGAGTCTTTTGTCATGTCTGAAATCATGGAACCATACTATGTATCCATGCTGAAGGGCCACGGTTTTACCCCTGACCCCGACGATCACCAGTACGGGGCCTTGGGCCTCTGCTGGAAACTGTCCCCGGAAATCGGGGAGGGCTCCTACTGGACCTATGGCCAGAAGGATCTCTACGACATCAAGATCCACAACTTCTCCTTCCATGAGGACTCTCTGCTGGAGTTCTCCCTGCCAGAGTGCCTGAGCATCACCCGCTATGACTCCATCTCCGGGGAAGAGCTGTCGCCCTACCGCCGGCTGTCCGCCGGGTGCATCAAGACCTATATCGGCGGGTATGAACCGTATCAGGTTCTGATCCACAAGAACATCCCCATCCACTCCATCGGCATCGAGATCATGCCGGCCTACTATGAGGACTACCTCAAGAAGCAATACCCGGAAGAATACCGAAACCCAGTGGAGGCGTTCCGCAAAATCGACCAGACCACTGATTTCCCGGAGATGTCCAGACTGCTTTCTGAAGTCCAGAACTATCGCGGGGATGGGATCGCCGCCAAGCTGTTCTATGAGAGCAAGGTGGCGGAGGCCCTGTCCCTGGTGGTGGAGTACCAGAAAAAACGTCCAGCGGCCCCCATCAAACTGTCTCAGGCGGATCTGGAGCGCATCCAGACCGTGGCCGCCTATCTGAGCGACCACTATGCGGCAGAGATCCCCATGGAGCGGCTGACGCAGATTGCCTGCATGGGAACCACGAAACTCAAGAGCAGTTTCAAAAAGGTTTACGACTGCACCATCACAGAGTACATCCAGCAGCGCCGCATGAGCCAGGCGGAGTACCTGCTGACCAACACAGACTTATCCATCGGCCAGATCGCCCAGACAGTGGGCTACTCCACCTCCAGCCGCTTTGCGGAATTGTTCCGAAAAAGCACAGGGCTATTACCGGGGGAGTTTCGGAAAGTCGGACGCCGGTAATGAAACATCAAAAAGGAACTGGAGGCGCCTCTTTGACGAATGGCGGCATCCAGTTCCTTTCATTCATTTCAATCTTCCGCGTCCTTTCTGAAGTTGACTATAATGAGGTCTTTACCGCAAGTCAGGGCGGAGATATCAACTCTGATTTATATTCAGGTCGATCGCTGCGCAGGCAGCCAGGAGATAACCCGGGCGCCGCTCTCCCGCAGGAACTCTCCGTCGTGGGTGATGACCAGCACGCACAGCCCCCGTTCTGCGAGTTCTCGGAGCAGGCGGCTCACCTCCAGCATGTGGGCGTAGTCCAGTCCGCTGGTGGGCTCATCGAAAATCAGCAGTTCTTTTCCGCTGAGGCAGCCGTCTACAATTGCCAGCCGCTGCTTCTGCCCGCCCGAGAGCGCCAAGGGGTGTGCCTGGACATATTGAGCCAGATCCATTCGCTTCAGCGCGGCCATGGTTTCCATCTCATTCGCGTCATTCCCCAACCGGGCTTCGGCCAGCACGCTGTCGGCAAAGAGCTGGAGGTTCACATCCTGCATGATGAGAAAGCCCAGCCGTTTCCGATCTTTTCGACCGGCAGGTTTTCCGTCCCAGAGGATCGTCCCGGCTTTCTCCTTCATCAGACCGCAGAGGCAGCGGGCCAGGGTGGTTTTCCCCGCTCCGTTGTGGCCGGTGATGGCGGTGATCTGTCCCCTGGGTGCGGAAAAGGATACCCGCGCCCAAACAGCTGTCCGATCATAGGAGGCCCGCAAGCTCCGCACCGACAGTCCATCTCCGGCTTCGCCCGGCGCGAGCTGTGGCTCCGGCAGCGGCACTTCGGTCAAACTCCTCAAGCCCATGGCTCGACGCCGCTCTTCAGGCAGCGACAGAAATTCTGCTCCGGAATATACTCGTTCCAGCCACCCTTCCCGCAGATAGAACACCCGGTCTGCCAGGTCGGCGGCATACCAGAGGCGGTGTTCCGCTACCAGGACTGTCTTTCCCGCCGCTTTCAGTTGCTTCAGGATCTCCCGCAGTTGGCGGATGCCCTCGCCGTCCAGATTGGAGGATGGCTCGTCCAACACAAAGATCTCCGGTCCCATGGCATAGGCGCTGGCACAGGCGATGCGCTGCTTCTCCCCTCCGGACAGGGCAAAGATATTCCGATCCAGGAGCGGTCCCACGCCGCAGACCCTTGCGGCAGAGGAAAGGGCCTGCTCCATCTCCTGATGGGATGCCCCCCGGCTCTCCAGCCCGAATAGCACCTCGCTGGTGGTGTCCAGGTTGAAAAACTGGGACTTGGGGTTTTGGAACACCGAGCCCACGGTCTGGGCCAGCTCCCACAGGGGCACCTGGGACACCTCCTGGCCGTTTACGGTGACCATCCCCTTCAATGTCCCGCCCCCGTTGTGCTGGAGCAGGCCGTTGATGAGTTTGATAATTGTGGTCTTTCCGCAGCCGCTCTCCCCGGTCAGGAGGATCAGTTCTCCCGGCTCCACGGTGAAGGAACAGTCCCGCAGGCTCGGTTGTTCCCGGCCCTCGTAGGTATAGGTCACATGGTCAAAGGCGATCATGGCAGAACCCCCTTGCAGCAGATACCGCCCATGCACAGGGCCGCAAAGGCCAGGCAGACCACCGCATCCTGGATGTGGAACCCGATGGGCCGCCAGGAAGACCGCTTCCCCGGGTGTTCGATGCCCCGTGAGGTAGCGGACTCGCTCAGTTCCTCGGCTGTCTGTGCCGCCCCCATGAGCATGGGGACATAGACGCACTCCAATTTCTGTTCCAGCCCCCGGATGCGCCGCAGGGCCATGGCGTCCCGGATGTGCCGGAAGTCCTGCCGCAGGGCCGGGAGGAACCGCAGCGTCACCGCCAGGGTGATGGAGAAGTTCCGGGAAACGCCCATCCGCTCCAGCGCGGCCATGAACTGGCTGACGCTGGTGGTTGCGATGATGTACGCCCCACCGGCAATGCAGGGAAAGACCAGGATGAAATAGGTCACCGTGGCGAAGACCGTGGCCAGGGACCCGGGCAGAATCGGCAGCAGCCAATATTGGATTGCCAGCACGGCAAGGTAGGTCAGCAGCAATCCTGCCAGCATCGTTCCCTTCCGCTCCAGAAGGAAGAGGACGAAATAGGCCAGCATGACGCCTATGCGGAAGACCGTCGGCGACCAGGTAAACACTGCCACATTAGCCAGCAGCCAAATCAAAATTTTTGTTCTCGGGTCCAGCGCCAAGCCTTGAACCTGCCGCCCGCTCATTGGGCCAACCCGGCCTTCACAAAGTGCTTGCGCATCAGCTTCATCCCCAGCAGGGCGCCCAGCACGGAGCCCACCAGGATACTCAGGACGATGACGCCGAACACCGGCCAGGTGAGCAGGCCCTCCATGGTGGTCATATAGCCGGGGTCCATCATCTGGGCGGCGTACTCCAAGTAACTCTCCTTGGTGAACCATAGGGGCAGGAAGTCCCCGATGAACCCCAGGTTGAAACAGAAGAAGCCCAGCACCAGCCAGCCCTTCTTCCGAAACTGCCCAGACTTCAGGCACAGCTCACACAGGATACCGCCCACAAGGCCGGTGATGGGGAACATCCAGGTGGCAGCCACCAGGACAACACCCGTGACGAGGCTGGTAATGACGAAGGGGCCGTTCTTTTGGATCTTAGCCACCAGCAGCATGAACACCGGCCCGATCAGGATGGCGTCAATGAAGTGGGTGGCGAACCACACATAGGGGCTGATACCGCCCACCAGCATAAAGATAAAGCGGATGGCGATACAGACCGCGCCCAGCGCGCCGGCCGTGATGGCGTCCTTTGCCGTCAATTTCCGCTTCCCTTCCATTCCTTGTTGAGTCATTTGAATTCCTCCTATCATTTTCTCGTTAGGCAATGCTAACCATTTGACAGGATAGCACAGCACACCCTATACCACAAACTCCGTACCGTCGTTTTAGCTCCAAACAGCACTCAGTTGCTCCGAGGGTATTGACGGTCATTGCCCCATCCGATACAATCCAAACAGGATGAATTAAGGGGGGATCTGCTGATGTCCCATCTAATGCAACTCTTTGAGCCTGCCCGCTTTCCCGGCGGCGTAGAAGTACATACGGACGGTCTCAGCGCAACTATGACGCTGGATGGGGCGGAACACGGGAGCCTGCGTTTCTTTCCCCTGGGGCCTGGTGCGATCCTATCCTTCAACCGGATCTATACCCAGGTCTGGCCCCTGGCACAGACGGAGACGGACAACATCCTGCTGCTGAACTTCTGCCTCAATGGCCGGTGCGAGGTGGATCTGGACAACGGGCAGTTCGCCTTTCTTTCCCAGGGGATCATGGCCTTGGGGACCCAGCAGGTCAAAGAAGCATACCGTTACCCCAGCGGCGTCTATGAGGGGGTAGAGTTGTTCCTGGACATGGATGCACTGGAGCAGGAGCCCTACTGCCTATTCCTCGAGGCAGGTATTGACTTGACAGCCCTGATCCGGCACTTTCAAGCCGCTCAGAAACTCTATCTTGCTCAGACCCCTGCTGCCATACAGGGGATATTGTCCGAGTTGTGGGCATTGCGGGATACCGAGGATATAGGGCGGATGAAACTTAACTCCGCCCGGCTGTTGCTGGAATTAGGGCGGCAACCCTATGTACCCCATCCCCATATCCGATACTTCACCTTGTCCCAAGTGGCTATCGCCAAGGAGGTGCGCTCCATTCTCCTATCCGATCTCAGCCAAAATCACACGGCACGGAAACTGGCGGAACGGTTCCAGATCGGGGAGACCAGTTTGAAGAATTATTTCCGCGGGGTTTTTGGAGAAAATCTCTCCGCCTGGCTCCGGGAGACCCGGATGCGCCGGGCCGCGGAGCTGCTGCGGGACACGGACCTGCGGGTGGCGGAGATTGCGGAACAGGTGGGCTATGAAAATCAGAGCAAGTTTGCGGCGGTCTTTACCAGGCAGTTCGGCTGTCCGCCACTGGAATATCGAAGAAGGGCACGGCTCGATTGAGCCGTGCCCTTCTTTCCAAGGTCGGTTTCGATTTTATAGAGGTCCGCCGGTCCGTAAAGGTCCGGCAGGTACGCAGGACCTTCCGCTGTTATCGTTCCAGCATCCGGTCGTTCCAGTTCAGGATCAGGTCCAGCATATATTTGGTGTTGCCCATGTTGCAGTGGGCCTGGCCGTTCAGCGCCCGACCGGGCACCGCAAACTCCAGGGAGCGGGTGTTTTTCAGCAGGTCGATCTCCTGCTTGTAGAGGCCAAAGTCCACCAGCAGGTCCTCCCGGGCGCTGAGGAGCAGTACATCCTGAGTAATTTGCTCCGCCACCGGCTCCATGGTGAAGGCCCGGGCCTTTTGCAGATATTCATACACGTCGGAAGTGCCGTAGGCGTAGTTGGAGTGCTGGATGGACCAGCGGAACAGCGGCTCCCGCTCCGCCAGGCCGGCGTAGAGGTCCAGGATAGCCTCCCGGTTGTTCTCGTCCAGCCAGTGCTCCAGTTTCGCCCGGATCTCCGCCGGCTTGTCCGCCATCAACGCGCCATAGATGCTGGGCAGCACGCTCCAGGACACCACACGCCGGATACGCGGTTCCATGGCCGCCGCCCGCATGCAAAGCTCCCCGCCCAGAGAGACGCCGATGATGGTCACATTGTCTGCCCCATAGTGGTTCAGCACCGCACCCACCGGCTTCTCCCACTCCGGCGTGAAGGTCAGGCCGGATTTCCGCAGGGCCGCTCCCTGGCCGGGACCCTCAAAGGCCAGCACTGTATAGCCGCCTTGGGCCAAATACAGCAGGGCGTCGGTGAACTCCTCCAGCAGGGAGTCGTTGCCGCCATGGAACAGGATGGTGCCCTTGGAGGCGCCGTCGGGAAGAACGCGCCAGCAGGGCAGAACGCCGCCCTCATAGGGCACCTCCTCCCGATAGATGGGACCACCCTTCTCCGCAAACAAATGGGCGAAGTGTGTATAGAAGATCTCCCTGGCCCGGTCATAGACGGCATGGCACTCCGGGGTGTCCGGCACCATGAAGAACTCCGCCATTCGGAGATACCCGGCGGCGGCCGCCCAGTCCGCCCGGGCCTCCGCCTGGGCGGAGAGCTCCTTTAAGACCCGCTCCCAGGAGGGGAAGTCCGTGATCTCCCCGCCCCGGGCCTGGACCTCTGCCGGATCGCCATGGTTCCACATGACCACTCGATTGAGCTGGAAGTCAAAGAGCGGATGGTCGTTGAAGTGATAAGTCCCCTCAGGAAAAGTAATGACAGACATGGCAAATGCCCCTTTCTTCTTGTAAGATAGGGGCATTGTAACAGGGGCCTGTCTCATTTACTTCTGTTCATCTGCTGTTTTGGTCCGGCCCAGGCCGGCCAGGAAAATCTGCTTCACCTCTGTCATGGACATACCGTACAACTTCCGGCTGGTGTCCGCCATGTGGGAGGGAGTGGCAAAGCCCGCATCCATGCAGACCTGGGTGAGGGAGCGTCCCGTCTCCAGCAGATAGAAGGCCCGTTCCAGCTTCAGGTTTGCCAGATAGAGATGGGGAGAGATTCCCGTATCCCGCCGGAACAGATGGGTCAGGCGGCTGGGAGACAGGTGGACGGCCCGGGCCACTTCCCGGATGGTCAGCTGCTCCAGGGCGGGGGTTGCTTTCATGTAGGCGGCCGCCTCCAGTATCCGCGGATCCTCCGCAGAGGTACGTTGCTCCTGCAATCCGAGCAGCCGCTCGGTTTCGGCAGCGGCGGCGGCCGCATCCGCCTCCGTGCGCACATCCCGCCACCGCTCCCCTACCTCGGAGGAAACAGACGTATCCAGTGTCCGCCAGGGAGCGCCCCGCAAAAGGGTGTGCTTCACACAGCGGCTCATAGGCGTCAGCTCGTCGATGAACACCACCAGAGTCGGGGCCTCGCTCAAAATCGTGTGGGGGACATCAGAGCCGATAGCGATGCCCGCCGCCTCCACGGATACGCCATTCACCAGGGCGGTGAAGGGCCGCTCCATGGCAAACACCAGATGGGCGGCGAAATGCCGGTGCTCCGCCGGAGAGGGATAGCTTGCCTGGATGTAGTAGCAGTCACTGACACGGAAAATAAAGGGTTCGTTCATCAGGAACTCACCCCGTTTCTGGCTTGAAACTCCATCCGCACGATTTGCAGCTTCATCGGCCCGTCGGCGATCCCGGCCAACAAACGATGGATATTACGGATTCCCGGACCCCGCAAATCCTGATAGCCCAGCATATAACCCCGACTAGATATGGAGATGCGGTTCGACCAGGACGTCAATTCCTTCTCCGCATCCCGGACGGAGAAATACGCCCCCACATCCCGGATACCCGCCTGCTTGACCCAGGTTTTCAGCATCAGCTTCACCGCCGCCGGGCCGGCGGCGTCAAATACCAGCCGCCCGTCCGGAAACCGTTCCGCCATGGCCGCGCAGAGGGCGCGCACCTGCTCCGTCCGAAAGTAGTAAAACACGCCGGCGGCAAAGAACACCGCCCCGTCCTCTGCCGGCGTGTCGATGGCATCGAACCAGGAGAAGTCGTTCAGGTCGGCGGCAAGGTTCTTCTCCCGTTCCTCAGCGGGGAGCAGCGCCTCCCGCACCACCATGACGTCGGGCAGGTCGATGTTATAGATGTAGCACTGCCCGTTGTCACAAGCCCGGCCTGTCTGGTCCAAGCCGCAGCCCAGATTGACCACGGCGGCCTTGGGATGGGTGCTCAGGTAGTCCCGCACCTCAAAGGCCAGGTCGCCCTGGCGCATGGCCACCTCCAGAGCGCCGAAGATCTGCATGAGGCTGTCGGATTTCCTCTCCAAAGCGGAAAAATCGTAGTCAATCCTCTCCAACAGCTCCGACGCCGTCTGGTCGGCAAACAGCTGGGGAAACTTCCGGGAACACAGTGCCCGGCCATACAGGGGGATCACCAGCGTCTCCTGGATGGAGTTCTTTTGAATGGGATACCGCATGGCCTCTCACTTCCTGCCAACCAGCAGGGTGGAGCCGGAGAGGAACAGGCGCTTTCCCTCCCCGCGGGTCATGAAGGTCCCGTCTGCTGTAGGGAGCAGCCGCGCCTCTTGGAAGCCCTCCTCCCGCAGTTTGCGGAGAAAATCGTCCATATCCCCATACCGGGAGGGCTCCATCAGGTCATGAATGGCAAAGATACCGCCCTTCTTCAGCACCCGCAACGTCTCCCGCAGCAGCGCCTGCTTGTCCGCGCCGGTGATGTTGTGGTAGACATAGTTGCTGGTCACTGCGTCAAAGGTCTCGTCCGGGAAATCCAGATGGCGGGCATCGCCCTTCTGGAAGGCGACATTGTCCACTCCCTCGGCCTGAGCGTTCCGCTCACAAAGTTTCCGGCTGTAGGAGGCGTATTCCACACCCCAGCGGTCGATGCCCACCATGCGGCCCTGGGGGTTCCGTTTGGCACAGGCGATGGTCAGCGCCCCGCTGCCGCATCCCACGTCCAGGCCCACGCCGCCCTCCGGGAGCACGATGGATGCGGCGACGCCCTCCACGATCTGCCGGGACAGCTGCCGCCCTCCCTCGTAGGAAAACATCGCCCGGGCGTACAGGCTCCATGCCGCCCCCGCAAGGCAGCCCACAGCGCCCAGGCCCAGGACTGCTCCGGCAAGATGCTTTGCCGTCCGGTCCAAGGGCAGCCGCAACCTGACAGCAGCCGCGCTTCCCGCCGCCAGTACGCTGGCGGCTGTCCCCAGGCTCATGATCATGCCCTTGGGCATCCAATTCCGATAATCTGGTTTCATGGTCATCTCCCCTTCCGTATTCATTTGCGGAGGACATGGAGATCCTGTTCCCCGGAGCAGCAGCTCTCTGTGCGTGTTCCCATGCGGGTGATTCCAGTCCTCCCCGTGGACTTCACGATCCGCTTTCCAATTGGCAGATCATTGATGCCTTCATTTTTTCTCACTCTTGCGCGTCAGGCTGATCCTCCTGCCCATGGCGGTGCCGCCCACAGCAAGGGTGCCCTTCGTGATGACAGCAGCAGCCTCCATCCGGGTCGGCAGGGTTCAGGTGCAGAAGATCGACCTTGACAACATGCTCTTGGGTATCCATCTGATTCAAGTGATCCATCATAGCAATGACTCCTTCGGAACTTTTTATTTGAAAGCATTGTATTTGCTTTTGGTTAGTTATTGCTAACCACAGGGCAATTATATAAAATTGTACCCCGGCTGTCAAGAAACCGACTGCCGCAGGACGAAAAATCCTTCCTGCGGCAATCGGTTATTTTCTTTTAGGATTTTTGGGAAACCATCCACGCTCTACGCGTTGGGCCTGTTCTTTCAGCTCCCGGATGCTCCACAGGCAGCCTGCCCCCAAAAGCCCCAAAACAATGGAGATCAGTCCCTGAACGAACAAGGCCCCACAGAGAAAGAGCAGACCCGCAATCAGAAAAACCGGCCAGACCCGCTGAGTGAAGTGGTATTCGCACCAGATTACCAGCGGATGGAATGCACCGATAATCAGCAGGGACGCCGCACCGACGGCGATCCCCTCAAAGTTTAGCTGCATAAGCATCACCTCGGGGCTATCATACCAGAAACGCGGAAAAATGGAAACAGCTCTTTCCGCAGTTTCCCCTTGACAGGTTCCACCCTCCATGCTATATTGATAATTAGATTATCGGTAATCAAATTATCTATTGAGGAGGCGATTGCATGGCAGTGGCGGACCGCTCCATTGATCCCAGGATCCTGGACAGCGCCCGAACGGAGTTTCTTGCAAGCGGCTTTGAAAAGGCGTCTCTCAAAACCATCTGCGAGGGAGCCGGCGTCACCACCGGGGCGCTGTATAAACGGTACAAGGGGAAAGAGGACCTGTTTTCCGCCGTGGTGGAACAGACCGTAGCGGATCTATACGAGGTGGCCCATGCCCGGGGGGACAAAGACCCCGCCGCCATGTCCGACCAGGAGTTGATCAAGGCATGGGATATGGACGGAGCGGACATGATGTGGTGGTTCCGTTTCCTCTACGACCGGCGGGACGACTTCTATCTGCTGCTCTCCTGCTCCCAGGGAACCCGGTACGCCAACTTCCCCCACGACTGGGTGGAGCTTCTGACGAAAGCCACCAGCGCCTATTTAGCGGAGGCCCAGCGGCGGGGCCTGTGCCGGAACGATGTGGAGCCGGCAGAGCTGCACATCCTGCTGTCCGCTTTCTGGACCACGATTTATGAGCCCTTCATCCACCACTTTACCTGGGAGCAGATCGAGGCCCACTGCCGGATCGTCTGCGGCCTGTTCAACTGGCATGGCGCGCTGCATTTTCAGAAATAGGGAAAGCCTCTCCAGCGGAGAGGTTTTTCACCGGCCAAGAGTTAGTAATAACTAATCATCAAAAAAGGAGGTTCAGCTGTGTTTCAAAAAGTCTTGGAGTATGCGGGCGAGTACCGAAAGACCACCTATCTCTCCATGGTGGTGATGTTGATCGGCATTGTGATGAACGTGCTCCCCTTCCTGTTCATCTACCAACTGATCCGCCCCCTGCTTCTGGGGGGATCGCTGGAACTCGGATACGCGGCGTGGCGGGTGGCGGCCATTGCCGCCTGTGGGATCCTGTATGCCGTTTTGTATGTGAAGGGCCTGTCCCTCTCCCACCGGGCAGCCTACAACACGCTGAAAAATCTGCGGATCTCTCTGCAAGGAAAACTGGAGCGGCAGCCCCTGGGCGTGATTCAGGAAAAGGGCGTGGGCGCCCTGAAGAAGATGTTCATTGACGACATCGACTCCATTGAACTGCTGCTGGCCCACGCCCTGCCGGAGGGACTGGCCAATCTGGCGGTACCCGCCTTCGTCTTTCTCGCCATGTTCTTCGTGGACTGGAAGCTGGCGCTGCTCTCCCTGTGCGCGCTGCCCCTGGGGCTGGTGGCCATGATGGCCATGTACCGCGCCGGCACCAGCAAGATGGGTGCCTACTACGCCTCGGCCCAGAAGATGAACAACACCATCGTGGAGTACATCAACGGCATGGAGGTGGTAAAGGTCTTCAACCGGGACGGGGAGTCCTACCAGCGTTTCGAGCAGGATGTGCGGGGCTACCGGGACTTCACCCTGGCCTGGTACAAGGTCTGCTGGCCCTGGATGGCCCTCTACAACAGCATCCTGCCCTGCGTGGCCCTGTTCACCCTGCCCATCGGGGCGTACCTGGTCCTGCGGGGGTATTCCACCCTGCCGGATTTCGCCCTGGTGCTGTGCATGTCCTTCGGCGTGGGTGCGCCGCTGCTGCGGGCGCTGGGTTTCATGTCCACCCTGCCCCAGATCAACTACAAGATCACCGCCCTGGAGCAGCTGATGGGCGCACCGGCTCTGGAGCAGACAGAGGCAGGCTTCTCCGGTGAGGATCACTCCGTTTCCTTTGAGGATGTCCGCTTTGCCTATCAGGAGGACGAGGTGCTCCACGGCGTCTCCCTCACCGCACCGGAGGGGAGCCTCACAGCCCTGGTGGGGGAGTCGGGCAGCGGCAAGTCCACCCTGGCAAAGCTCCTGGTCCACTACTATGATGTGACCGGTGGGAGCATCCGCGTGGGCGGCCAGGACATCCGGGAGATGAGCGTGGAGGCCCTCAACGACCAGATCTCCTATGTGGCCCAGGAACAGTTCCTGTTCAACATGAGCCTGCTGGAGAACATCCGCCTGGGCCGCCCGGAGGCCACGGACCAGGAAGTGCTGGCTGCGGCGGAGAAGGCCCAGTGCGGGGAGTTCCTCGCCCGGCTGGAGCACGGCATCCACACCATGGCCGGGGACGGGGGCAAGATGCTCTCCGGCGGGGAGCGGCAGCGCATTTCCCTGGCCCGAGCAATCCTGAAAAACGCCCCCATCGTGGTCCTGGACGAGGCCACCGCTTCATGTATTTATACACAAAAGGGAAATAAGAAGATTAGAAAACCGCAGGCCGCCAATCAGACGGCTTTAATTTTTGACCGCCGTGCGGCGGCAAGGTTGTTGTCGATAAACTCCATCAGGCGTTTATGCTGGTCTTGAAATTTGAAGTGGATTTCAA
>OJRC01000036.1_pt1 | contig 108528 bp, 96 predicted proteins | sample 1599081 | NCBI WGS metagenome assembly OJRC01 (sample SAMN03922519, study PRJEB24848) | human gut metagenome | isolation source: stool sample | host: Homo sapiens | place: Germany | collected 2010-02 | reverse complement strand
GTCGCTGGATTCGGAATACAGCTCGGAGGGCTGTGGCCCTCCGAACCTTTCAAAAGGGTTTTTTTCCCCATGCCGGTTTGTGAACCTTCTGTAAACCTTCCCGGCATTCGCCCGCAAGCCCTTGACAAGCCCATGCCGGAATGCTACCCTGTGACCAAAAGAACGGTTTTGGTCCCAGCGTTTTGTATTATTTTCCAGACCGCCGTTCGGAAAGGAAACGCCGTGAGTTATATCACCTTTGAGAATGTCACCAAGGAATACCACACCGGCGGCGAAACGGTGCTCGCCGCCAACAACGTCTGTTTTGAGATGGAAAAGGGCGAACTGAGCGTGGTGCTGGGTCCCAGCGGCGCGGGCAAGACCACCATCCTCAACCTCCTGGGCGGCATGGACCGGGTCACCTCCGGGAAGATCATCGTGGACGGCAAGGAGATCACCAGCCTCACCGGGCGCGAGCTGACCGAGTACCGCCGGCTGGATGTGGGCTTTGTGTTCCAGTTTTACAACCTCATGCCCAATCTGACCGCCCTGGAAAACGTGGAGCTGGCCCGGCAGGTATGCCCCAGGGCGCTGGACCCGGTGGAAGTGCTCAAGCAGGTAGGCCTGGGAGAGCGGATGAACAACTTCCCGGCCCAGCTTTCCGGCGGCGAGCAGCAGCGCGTGTCCATCGCGCGTGCGCTGTGCAAAAACCCGGCGCTGCTCCTGTGCGACGAGCCCACCGGCGCGCTGGATTCCAAGACCGGATTGCAGGTGCTGGCGCTGCTCAAGGACGTGAGCGAAAAATACCAGACCACCGTGGCCATCATCACGCATAACGCGGCCATTGCGCCGCTGGCCCGCCGGGTCATCCGCGTGCGCAACGGACAGATTGAAAGCGTGGAACTGAATGACCATCCGGCCTCGGTGGAGGAGATCGCATGGTAAAAAACGTGCTGCGCCGCAAGCTTGTGCGCGACATGTGGCACAACCGGATGCAGTTTCTGGCGGTGATTCTGCTCTGCGCGCTGGGCACGTGGGTGTTCAGCGGGCTGGATGCGGCCTGGCGCATGCTGGACCTGTCGGCCCAGACCTATTTTGACGAGCAGAATGTGGCGGATATATGGATCACCCTCTCCAGCGCCGACCGCGAGGCCATGGAGCGGGTGCGCGGCATTGCGGGCGTGGAGGACGTGCAGGCGCGCGCCACCGCCGAGCTCACCGTGGACCTGCCCCACGAGCCCAGCCTGGTGGTGGAGGCCTGCGACGGAACGGCCCGCATCAACCGCCCGCTGGTGCGCGAGGGGAGCAACCTGCAGAGCAGCGACCTGCGCGGCTGCCTGCTGGATGAGCTGTTTGCCCGGGAAAACGGGCTGGCCGTGGGCGACCGCATCGGACTGAAGGTGGGCGGGCAGGTGTACGATTTTCTCATCCGCGGTACCTGCCTGAGCCCGGAATTCGTGTCCCTGACCAAAAACAGCGTGCGTGATCCGCTCAACTACGGCTTCATCCTCATCAACAACGGTGCCATCGGCGAGCTGCCGCTCAACAGCCTGGTGGTTACCCTCACGGACGGGACGGACGTGGAGACGGTGGAAGCCGCTGTGAGCGCCTATTACCCCGACGCCCTGATGCTGGACAGCCGCACTCAGAACAGTGTGCACGGCATCGCCTCGGACGCGGGCATGTATCGCAGCCTGAGCTATGTCTTTCCGCTTTTGGCCTATGCCGTGGCGGCCATGATCGTGCTGACCACCATCACCCGCATGCTGGAAAACCAGCGCACGCAGATGGGCTGTCTCAAGGCCCTGGGCTACCGCGACGGGCAAATCCAGCGGCACTACCTGTGTTACGCCTTTTACCCGTCGCTGGTGGGATCGGTGCTGGGGCTGTTCGTGGGGCGGCAGACGCTTCCTTATATCCTGTGGAATATGGAAAGCGCGCGCTACACCTTTCCCCGATGTCTGCAGGCTCCCATCTCCTGGGAGCAGTGGGCGGTGTGCGGGCTTGGCGTGCTGCTGAGCTGCCTGATCTGCCTGCGCACCTACCGCCGCAGCGCCAGGGAAGTCACCGCCGCACTGCTTCGCCCCCGGCCGCCCCGCGCGGGACAGAAGCTGTTTCTGGAGCGGCTGGGCGGCCTGTGGAGCCGCCTGGGCTTCAACGCCAAGATGGTGTGCCGCAACCTGCTGCGCAACAAGGCGCGCACGCTGATGTCGCTCATCGGCGCCCTGTGCTGCACCATGCTCATCATCACCTCTCTCAGCCTGAGCGACAGCGTCAAGTACTTTGTGGGCAAGTATTACGAGGGGACGCTGCGCTACAGCGTGCGGGCCAAGCTGGATGCCGGTGCGGGGGCCGTGGAGGGATACCGCAGGCGCGTGGAGGCGCAGCGCGTGGAGGGCGTGATGGACAAAAGCGTGAGCATCCGCCTGGGCGACGCCTTCCGCGCCACCACGCTGACCGTGCTGGAGGATGACCAGCGCCTGATGAACCTGGGCGCGGATGAAACGTGGATGCCCCTGCCTGCGGACGGGGTGCTGCTGTCGCGCAAGCTGGCGGAGGCCCTGGGCGCACAGGTGGGCGACCGGGTGAACCTCTGGCTGACGGGCGATTCGGACCCCGTTTCGGTCACGGTCAGCGGCGTGGCGGAAATCACCATCGGCCAGACCGTGTTCATGAGCCGCGCCGTGTGGGACGGGTGCAAGAAAGGCGATTTCGTGCCCACGGCGCTCCATGTGCTCTCGCCCACGCAGGCGGGCCTGGACTATCTGAGCGGGCTGGATGAATTCGAGGAATTCCAGTATCCTCCCAGCGAGATGGCGGACACCCTCAAGGTGCTGGAAAGCCTGCAGGGCGTGTTCCGGCTGATGGCGGGCGCGGCGCTTGGACTGGCCTTCGTGGTGCTCTACAACATGGGCATCCTCAACTTTGTGGAGCGCTGCCGCGAATATGCCACGCTCAAGGTGCTGGGCTATCACCAGCGGGAGATCCGCCGCCTGATTCTGACGGAAAACGCGCTGGTGAGCGGCCTGGGGGTGCTGATGGGCATTCTGCCGGGCTGGTGGCTCACGGGCGTGGTATTCCGCTCCTGTGAAACGGATACGATGGTGTTTATCTCCACCGTCACCCCTACCTCGGTGCTTCTGGCCTGCACGGTCACCTTTGCCTTTTCCTGCCTCATCACCGGCCTTTTGACGCGCAAGGTCCGGACCATCGACATGGTGGAGGCGCTCAAGAGCGTCGAATAATCTTCGGGAGGGAATCAACCATGAAAAAATTTGTCGCCCTGTTGCTGACGGTCGCTTTGCTGACGCCCTTGTGCGCCCTTGCGGAGGATGTGCAGACGGCAGCCGTGAGCAACGTCACCGCCAACGCGGTGGCGGAGAGCGAAAACGTCTACAAGATCACTGCGCCCTATTCCGGCGTGCTGCTGCCCTTTGATCTGGAAAGCGGCGATCCTGTGTCCAAGGGCGACACGCTGTTTGCGCTGGATACGGTCAAGGTCTACGCCCCGGTGGACGGCACGGTGCAGGCGGTATTTGCCGAGCCCGGGGACCTGTGCGAGGATGTCACCGCGCTTTACGGGATGATCGCCTGCATCGAGCGCACCCTGCCCCAGGCGGCGCAGGCCAGCACCTCCGGCGCCTACAACGATGAGGAAAACCGGCTCATTCACGTAGGCGAAACGGTGTATTTTTATCAGACCAGCGATAAGGACAACGAGGGCGAGGGCCGCGTGACCGCCGTCAACGGCTCCGATTATACCGTGGAGCTGACCGCGGGCGACTTTGAAAACGGCGACAGCATCAAGATCTACCGTGACGAAAAGATGGGCACCAAGAGCTGCATCGGTTCCGGCACCATCGAGCGGGCCGCGGATGTGGCCGTCAGCGGCACCGGACGGGTGCTCAGCTGCGCGGTTCAGCCGGGCCAGACCGTGCGCAAGGGCCAGCTGCTCTTTGAATTGTCCGGCCAGGACGCGGAGGCGGATGTGACCGGCGCGGTCATCGCCGCGGACCATGACGGGACGGTGGAGCTGGCGGCGGGCGCAGCCTCCGGCCAGCAGGTCTACAAGGGCCAGCTTCTGGCCAGCATCCATGACCTCAGTACCATGAACGTGGTGGCCGAGGTGGACGAGATCGACCTGGAGCGCGTGCATGTGGGCGATACGCTCACCGTGGTATTCGACTGCTACCCGCAGGAGGAGGTCTCCGGAACGGTTCAGAGCATTTCTCTGATTGGCAACGCCAAGCAGAACGCCACCTACTATGATGTGACCCTCTCCATCAGCGCCAGCTGGCAGGTGCTGCCCGGCATGAACGCCACGGTATGGCTTCCCGCCGGTCAGTGACGGAGGCGAGGAGATGGCAACGGCTTTTTCCCCCCGGGAGCGCGAGCGCATCCGCGACAGCCTGCTGGATGCGGCGCTGAAAAGCGCGGCGACCCAGGGCATGCGCCATGCCACGGTGGATGGTCTGGCGCGTGAGGCGGGCATCAGCAAGGGGGCGTTCTATCGCTTTTATCCAAGCAAGGAGCACCTGTTTTTGAGCATGCTGGAGCGCACCCATGAGGAAATGTACGGCAGCGCGGAAAAGGTGCTGGACGAGCGGACCGATCTTCCCCTGCGGGAGCGCACCATGCGGGCCATTCTGGAGGTGTTCCGCGTAGCGGAAACCTATAACCTGATTCCCTTCATCCGCGAGGAGCTGCCCCTGCTTTTGCGCCGCCTGCCGCAGGACGTGGTCAACGCGCATTACATTACGGATGACGAGCGCATCAAGCGCCTGATCCTCAAGGCCGGGGCCCGGCTGACCACCAGCATGGAAACCGCCTGCGTCACCGTGCGCATGCTGATGCTGTCCATCTCCTTCCGGCAGGATGTGGGAGCGGGCTTTGAGGAGGCTCTGCGCCTGATGGTGGAGGGCGCGTGCGACCGCGTGCTGGCATGAAGAGAGCCCGGACGGTTTCCCGTCCGGGCTCAGACTGCTGACAAAGTGTGGGGTGCAGGGGGATCATCCCCCTGCCGGGGTTTGGGGCAGAGCCCCAAAGCCTTATGCCGCAGCATTTTTCGTGAGCGTTGCGAGCGTCCGAAGGACGCAAGAAACGCGGCTCTTTCCAAAACCAGGGGTTTTTCAACGGTCTGAGCCCGGACGGTTTCCCGTCCGGGCTTTGAAACGCAGATCATCGAAAGCATGCAGCTTCACGGCAGCGTCTGCGCTTTAGGAGAAACCGCGCAATGCTCAACATCTTCTTCAAACCATCTCACATCTTCACCGTGATGCGCCCCGCACACGGCCGGCACTTTTCAATCAAAAGCGCCTGCTGCGCGTTTCCCGGCCGTTTGCCTGGTCTGCGTTTCACCCATAGCTTGCCCCGGCGGAATGAAAATATTCCGCCTTTTTTCAATTCGCCGGGCTGCCAAAGGCAGGAAAAAAACATCCTGATCCAGAAAGTTAACAGACTAGGCTTTGCATGGAGGGCGGCAGATGGTTTTTTGGGAGAACATGCGGACGGACAGCGAAAGTTACCGGCAGGGCGAAGAACTGTTTCGCAGGGGAAGCGTGCATCCCGCCGCCGGCCGGACGGATGCGCTATGCTATGACGTGGGCTCCACGCCGCCGCAAAGGGTATGCCTGCTGGCCTCCGGCGCCGCGGAGTGCACCTGCGGCCAGAATCAGGAACCCTGCTGCCATGTGGCGGCCGCCGCGCTGGCTGCGGACGGGGATGGACGGCTGCGGCGATTCCGGCAGGAAAGCGAATTGCGCCTGGGCGAAAAGATGCTGGGCGTGCTGGGACGCGCCATGCCGGGCGGCGAAACGGTCCGTCTTACGCCCGCGCTGCGGCTGTACGCGGACGGGCGTGTGGCGCTGGGGCTGAGCGTGGGGCAGGAACGGCTCTACGCGGTCCGCAGCGTAGCGGATCTGCTGACCTGCTTTGCGCTGGGCACGCCGCTCAGGCTGTCGGCCAAATTCACCTACCGGCCCGAGGGCATGCGCTTTTCCCGCGAGGATGAGCGCCTGCTTACGCTGTTGATGAATCATATCCCGCTCAGGGGGGAAACGCTGCGCCAGCAGGAGAAGGGCGGCGCGGCCGCCGATGCAAGGCCTCGGGGCCCGCAGGCGGATGGACGCTTTGTGCTGATGACCGGAGCGCTGCTGCATGGCGTTATGCGGTATTTTGAAAATCATCCCTTCGTGCTCCTGATGGAGGACGAAAAAATCGCGCATGGCGCCATACGCACGGTGGAGCTGCCGCTGTGCTTTGCCATCGACCTTTCGCCCACGGAACTGACCGTGCGTGCCGAGGGGTTGGAGAGCCTGCGTCTGGTCAGCCCGGACGCGCGCTACGTGCTCTGGGATGGGCGCGTGGCGCACCTGCACAGCGCGCAGGCACGGGTCTGCGGGCTTTTGTGCCAAGAGGGCCGGCAGTTCCGCTACCCTGCGCGTCAGGCGGAGGAAACCCTTGCCACGCTGTTGCCGGCGCTGTCTGCCGTAGGCACGGTCGTGCCCTCTCCGGAACTGGCGCAGCGGCTGGAAACCGCGCCCCTGAAAGCCGCCGCCTATCTGGATCTGGTGGGGGGCAATGTGGAGGCGCGGGTGGAATTTCACTACGGCGGGGCGGTCATCGCCCCCTTCGCCTCCTCCCGTGGGGAAGAGAAGCCCCCGGCGGAGGGCGGCCGCATGCTGCTGCGGGATGGCCGTGCCGAAAGCGCGCTGCTGGACTTCTTTTCAGACGCGGGCTTCGTGGTGCGCGGCGGACGCATCGTGCTCAAGCGATCCAAGGAGATTCTGCGCTTCTGCACCCAGGGCGTGGCGGAACTGGGCAAGCTGTGCGAGGTCTATGCCTCTACGGCGTTTGAAAAGGTCAAGCCCCGGCGCTTCGCTGCCCGCGCCTCGTTCCATATGCGCGGCGGACGGCTGGTGCTCGAGCTGCTGGAGGAAGGGCGGCCTGTGCCGGAACTGTTGCCGGTGATGCGCGCCATCGCCCAGCGGCAGCAGTATGTACGGCTGAAAACGGGCGAATTTCTGGATGTGCGCGATATGAGCGCGCTGGCTCCCGTGGTACAGGAGCTGCTGGATGCGGCCGCCCTGGACGATCCTGCGGCGGACGACGAGGCGCGGGAGCTCCGCTTCGGCGCATACCGCTCGGCCTATATGGTGAGCATGCTGCGCATGGCCGGTGCGGACGTGGCCGCTGACGAAGGCGTGGAAAACGTTATGGAAGCGCTGGGCGGCGATGCGCAGGCGGATCTGAGCTATGTGCCCGGCCGCCTGCGGCGCAAGCTCACGCCCTATCAGCAGCGCGGGTGCGCATGGGTCTTGTCGCTCTACGAGGCGCGCATGGGCGGCATTCTGGCCGACGAGATGGGCCTGGGCAAAACGGTGCAGATCATCGCGGCGCTGTCGGCGGCCCGGCGCAGGGACGGCGTGATGAAGAGCATGATCGTCACCCCCACGTCGCTGACCTATCACTGGCTGGCCGAATTCAAGCGCTTTGACGACGCGATGGTGGTGCGCGTGGTGAGCGGACCGCGGGAGGAACGGCGCCGCGCGATTGAGGAGATCAAGCGCGACCCGTCGGTGGACGTGGTGCTGACCAGCTATCCGCTTTTGCGGCGCGATATTGAGCACCTGCGGGACATCCCCCTGCGCTTTGCCATACTGGACGAGGCGCAGAGCGTGAAAAACGCGCAGAGCCAGGGAGCGGTGGCCGCCAAGGAACTGGACGCGCAGGTGCGCGTGGCGCTGACCGGCACCCCCATGGAAAACCACACCGGCGAGCTGTGGAGCATCTTTGATTTCGTGCTGCCGGGATATCTGGGCACGCAGGCGGCATTTCTGCGCCGCTATGGCGGAGGCGAGCGGGCCGACGAGCTGCGCGAGCGCATCCGCCCCTTCCTGATGCGCCGCCTCAAGAGCGAGGTGCTGGCCGACCTGCCCAGAAAGCGCGAGGAATACGTCTATGCCGCCATGACCCCCGAACAGACGCGCGTGTACGACAGCCTGATGCTGACGCTGCGCGAGCATGTGGGGCAGGCGCTGGCGGAGGGCTCCCTGCCGCGCGCGCGCATGCAGGTGCTCAGCATTCTGCTCAAGCTCCGTCAGGTATGCTGCCATCCCAAACTGTTTTTGCCAGACTATGAGGGCTCCAGCGGAAAGCTGGAGCTGCTGGTGCAGATCGTGCACAACGCCATCGCCGCCAAACGCCGCATGCTGATCTTTTCGCAGTTTGTGGGCATGCTGCAGATGATCCGCAGGCGCCTGGGGCGCGAGGGTATCCAGACGCTTTACCTGGATGGTGAAACCCGCCCCGACAAGCGTCAGGAGCTGTGCGACCGCTTCAACGGGGGAGAGGGACGGGTGTTCCTGATTTCGCTGAAGGCAGGAGGCACGGGGCTGAACCTGACCGGCGCGGACCTGGTGATTCATTACGATCCCTGGTGGAACCCCGCCGCCGAGGACCAGGCAACCGACCGTGCGCACCGCATCGGACAGAGGCATGATGTGGACGTGGTCAAGCTAATTGCCCAAGGGACGATCGAAGAAAAGGTGACGGATCTGAGCAAACGCAAGCGCGCAGTGTTTGACCGCGTAGTTATGGCGGGCGAAACCGAGCTGCGCAGCCTGTCGGAGGAGGACATCCGCGCGCTGTTTTTTAGCTGAAAACGGTATGTGCCCGGCCAGTTCTGGCCGGGCACAGCATTTTCATCGTGTTGGAAGAATCGGAATACGTCGACTCAGGTACGAAGCCGGATAAGCCTAGACTCCACAGTTTCAGGAAGCGGAGAAAATGACGAAAGATTGCCTGAAACGGACAAGAGATATGTCGTCAGACCTCCGCCCGCGCCGCGCGGCGGCGCAGCCGCGGCGTGCGGCGGGGTTGCACGCTGTGGCTTTGCAGCCAGCGCACGGTATCCCGCACGGTCAGGCGCAGGTCGCGCGGGCGGTAGCCCAGCTCCCTGGTGGCCTTGTCGTGCGAAAAGCGGTCGTTGCTGGCGAGCGCCTGGAGGGAATAGGCGGTGTACAGCGGCCTGCGCCCGCGCATCCGGGCAAAAGCGGCCAGCAGCGGCACCGCGGCGCGCGCCAGCCCCATGGGAAGCACCGGCAGCCTGCGCCCGCCGCAGACGCGCCGCGCCATCTCCAAAAGATCGCTGATGTTGCACCGGCGATTGCTGAGGATGTAGCACTCGCCCTTCCTGCCCCGAAGAGCCGCTGCCACGCAGCCCCACGCCACGTCCCGCACATCCACCATGTCGTAGCCGCCGCGCACGCAGGCGGGCAGCTTGCCCGTCATATAATCCCGGATCACCTGCACCAGGTGATTGCCCGCGTTGTCATAGGGCCCCAGAATTCCGGAGGGATGCACCACCACCGCATCCAGCCCGTCTGCGGCGGCGTCCAGCACGTCGCGTGTGGCCTCGGCCTTGGTTTTGGCGTAGCTGCCCGCCACCGCGTCCGGCGAAAACGATGAGGTTTCCCGCAGCACCCCGCCGTCGGGGGCCTGCGCGATGGCATGTACGGAGCTGACGTAGACCAGCCGGCGCACGCCGTATTGCCGGCACAGCGCCAGCACATTGCGTGTGCCTTCCACGTTGACGCGCCGCAATTCTTCGTATGGCCGGTCGCCGATGTCGATCAGCCCGGCGGTGTGGATGACCACGGTGCGCGCCGGGTCCGTGCCCTCGAAAAGGGGAACGAGCGTTTCCGGAAGGGTCACGTCGCCGGTAAAATAGCGCGTTTCCCCCTGATCGGCGGCGCTTTCATGCGGCAGCACCAGCCCCCGCACCTCAGCCTTGCGCTCCTGAAGCAGCCGCACGATGGTACCGCCCAAATGCCCCGCCGCTCCCGTCACAATCCAGGTGAACATATCATACACTCCCTTTCAAAATCATACAGGACTGTTGATTATCTTTTCTGCCTGGATTATAATGCCGATAACGGCAGGAAGCAACCGTCAGAAATGCGTCATCTGACCGGTTTTTGAACACGCAGGGGCCAAAGTGTACGGAGGAGATGTAACAAATGCCGGGAGCAAAAGACCATCGCGTGCGGGTGACCCAGCGGCTGATCCGGGAGGCCTTTACGGGGCTGCTCAAGCAAAAGCCCATCCAGAGCATTTCCATCAAGGAGCTGTGCGAGGTAGCGGGCATCAACCGGGGCACGTTTTATGCGCATTACCGCGATATTTACGACCTGCGGGAGAAGATCGAAAGCGATATGTACCGGGATGTACTGGGCGAGCTCAAACCCCTGCTAGACAGCGACGCGAAAGCCACCCAGCGGGAGATCACCACGGCGGTGTTCCAGTGGATGCGCGAAAACCGCGACATGTGTGAGGTTGTTCTGGGCGAGTACGGGGATCGGTCCTTCCTGTGGAAGATGCTGGACCTGGGGCGCATGGTGTGTCAGGAAAGCTACCAGCGCATGTTTGAGGGCGCGTCGCCCAGAGCCATCTCGTGGTTTTACGCCTATGCCAGCTGGGGGTGCATCGGACTTCTGCGCCGGTGGCTGTGGGAGGACATGGAAACGCCCGCGAGCGAAGTCGCGGGCATCGCCGAGCATCTGATCGGCCAGGGCATGCAGTTTCTGACCGAAAAGCAGAAAGGCAGGAAACCCTGAGAAATCCCTCAGGAGAACAGCCCTTTGCGCCGCGCCTCGATGGCATGCGCGGGGCACATCTCCTGGCAGCAGAAGCAGGAGATGCAGCCCTTGGAGGTCATCACCGCCTTGCGGTTTTCGATGTGAATCAGATGCATGGGACAGGATTCGGCGCAACGGCCGCAGCCGATGCATTTGGAGGCATCCACGCGGGGCAGGGCGCGGCCCCGGCCGAAGAAGCGGTGGAACAGCCCGTTGCCCGAAAGAAAACGCTCCTTGCCCACAACGGCATCCGGCAGGCGAAAGGGCGGGCTGGCGGGGACGAGAGCATCGCCTGTCAGCACGGCAGGCTCCTGCATCAGCCCCCGCCGGCGGGCCGCCCGCACGGTGGACGGCATGTCGCCCCTAAGGCCCATGAGGAGGGCAGCCTGCTCATCCAGCGCATAGGGTGAACGGGAGCACAGCGTCATGCCCATATGCCGCACGTCGCCGCCGCCGGGGCCGTTTCCCTCGATGCTGTCAACGGCGTCCAGCAGCGTGATCTGCGGGGCCACGGCCTGGCTCAGGTCGATGAGCAGGTCGCTGAACGCGTCGATGGTGGGCCTGAGGCAGTGCCATTCCGGCTTTTTGAGGCCGGGGATGCAGCCAAAGAGGTTTTTGACCCCGGCGGTCATCACGGTCAGGCCATGGGTTTTGAGCTTGGCGCAGTTGATGATGTAATCGGCCTGCAGAACGGGCGTAATCAGCGTAAAGCCGTCGCGCCGGCCGCTGGAAACATCCAGATTGAGCGTAAGCAGCCCCTCAAGCGGCGAAAGACCGCAAGCCGCATAGAGCTTTCGGAGCATGGCGGCACTGTAAACGCCGCCGGGGCTGTCCGCAAGGGTGATCTGCGATATGCCGTGCGCGCGCAGCCAGCGCGCCACAGCGGACAATAGCTCCGGGTGGGTGGTGACGGCCAGCGCGGGATCGCGAGCGGCCAACAGGTTGGGCTTGAGGAGCACATGCATGCCGGGCCTGAGATCGCCCGCCACATCAAGGGCTTCAAAATGGGCGGCCACGGCGCGGTCGAGAACCTCGGGGTCATAGCGGCCGGCGGCCTGTACGGATACGATGGGCATAAAACGACTCCTTTGCTGCGGATCGGTGGGGGAGGGGGTCAAAAGGTGCCATTGGTCTTGGGCGTGACGCCGAAATGCCGCCAGAACGCCAGAAACGCGGCCTCGTCCAGCGTGCCGCCAAAGACCATCAGCTCGTAGCTTTCCCCCTGCCAGCGGTAGCCCACGCCTGAAGGGACGAAGCCCGCGCGCTGGTAAAACGCCCGGCGGCGAAGGCGCTGCGCGCGGTTTGGGGCCTCGGGGAGCGGGGCTTCCAGATCGGCAATCAGCCGCTGGCCCGGCTTGCGGCCCTTGATGCATTCCAGCACGGCGGAGCCAAGGCCCCGGTTGCGCAGGGCTTCCTCGATAGCAAAGTAGAGAATGTGGGTGATGTCTGCCCAGGTGAGCAGACTGACAAAGCCCGCAAAGCAGTCTCCCAGATAGAAGGCGAGCAGCTCGCCCTGCCCGTCAAAGCCGGACGGCAGCGTCTCAAAGGGGCGGCGCTCATTGGCGGGAAAGGCGCTCTCGTACAGCCGTCTCACGCGGAAAAGGTCCGGATGCGCCGTGCCGAGGGTCAGGGCGGTCAGGGATTCATGCATGCGTTTTCTCCTCTCAGAAGGCCCTCCAGGTACAAAAGCGCGCTTTCGGCGCAGCCCTCCTGCGCAACGCGGCCCTGCTTGATTCGGTATTCATAGTCCAGCAGAAAATCATAGGCCGCGCGCAGCCGCGCCTTGTCAAAGCGGCGCGCCTGCTGCTGCGTGCGCCCCACCGCAAAGGGGGGAATCCCCAGCAGCTGCGCCTGAGACGCCTGCGGGGTGCGCTCATCCATCAGGCAGCGCATGTGGTACAGGATGCGGTACTGCCTGAGCAGCATCGCGAGAATCCCCACGCGGTCCTCGCCGGAGCGGAGCATGTCGCCAAGCAGAGCAAAGGCCGTGTCGTTGTTGCCCGCCACCTGCGCGTCCACCATCTGAAATACCGTGCACTCCGTGGAGCGTGTGCAGATCTGGTCGATATCCTCCGCGGCAATCTCCTTACGCTCGCCAAGATAGGCGCACAGCTTGTCCATCTCCTGGCGCAGCAGCGCCGCGTCACGCCCCACGGTAAAGACCAGCCGGGCGGCATTCTCGCCGCTGAGCCGCTTGCCCATGCGGCGCAGCGCGCGTATGCACCAGTCGGCGCATTCGGCGTCGTTCATGGGGGAGAAATCCACGATGGCATTCTGCTTTTTGAGCAGCGTGTAGAGCTTCTTGCGGCCGTCGGCCTTGCCCTTGACATAGAACACCACGCACGCCGTAGGCGGAATGCGGGGCACGTAGTCCATCAAGGCGGCGGCCCGGTCCTCGTCCTCGGCCTTGCGGCCCGCGGTGAGCAGGGCGCACTCCCGCACCACCACCACGCGCTTCTCGGCCAGAAAAGGCAGCGTCTCGGCGGCGGCGATGAGCGCGTCGGGAGCCGGGTCGGTCAGATCCGTCAGATTCATCTGCTCCAGCCCTTCGGGCAAAAGACGCGCGCACAGGTTTTTGAGCGCCTGCTGCTTGATGTATTCCTCCGTGCCCTCAAACAGATAGCAGCCGGCGATGCGCCCGGCCTTGAGGACCTCGAAAAAGGCGGTGTGATTCACGGGGCTCACCTCACTTTGTAGGGTGTGATGTACAGCTGATCGCCATGCAGGGTAAGGGTGATATCGCCGCAGTCGTCGGTGCGCAATACCTGCGCGCCGCTGCGGGTCAGGCGTTCCAGCGTCGCTTCCCCGGGCAGATAGCGGCTGCCGGAGGAGCAGCTCACCAGCGCCACGCGCGCGCCCACCTGATCGAGAAACGCTTCGCCCGAGCTGGCGGCGCTGCCGTGATGCGCCACCTTGAGCACGTCCGCGGGCGCGGCGGCATAGCGCTCATAGGCGCCGGAAAGGTCGCTCGCACTGAGAATCGTGTAGGGCCCAAAGCGGATGGAGAGGACCAGCGGCAGCTCGTTGGCGTCCTGACCGGAACGGATGTGTTCCCGCACGGGCCACAGCACGGATACGCTGGTGGTATTGTAGCGCATCTCGTCGCCGCGCGCAAGCTCCATGACCGGGATGCCGGCCCCCTCCAGCCGCTCCAGCAGCTTCAGCGCGTCCGGGTCCGCCTGCTGGCGGGCGGCGTTGAGGGGCAGGTAGACCTGCCCGATGCGCACCCCGGCATCCAGCAGGTCCGCGACGCCGCCGATGTGGTCCAGATGCAGGTGCGTGATGAACAGCGCATCAATGTCGCGTCCCTCCGCAAGCAGATAATCCAGCGCGGACTCCCCGTCGCTGCCCGCGTCGATGAGGAGAGTCTGGTTCCCGTCCAGCAGCAGGGCGGAATCCGCCTGTCCTACGGCAAGCTGGATGTAGCGCAGCTCCGCCGGGCGGGAGGCATAGGCGCCGCCCGCGGACAGGGCCAGCACGAGCGCCGAGGCCAGCGCGCGGCGGCGCAGGGAACCGGGCGCGCGGCCCGACAGCATCATCGCGACCAGCGCCAGCGCGGGGCCTGCCAGCACGGGCGGCGATGCCACGCGCAACGCTGCGCCCGGCAGCTCGGACAGCAGCGCCACCAGCCACAGCAGCAGCCGCGCCAGCAGGGAAGCGGTCCAGCCCAGCGCCTGCCCCGCGAGGGGAACGGAGGAAAACAGCAGCGTTATGGCGCACAGGGGCGTGAGCATCGTGCCTGCCAGCGGCACAATGAGCAGGTTAATCAGCACGCCGTAGAGCGGGAGCTGGTGAAAGTACGCCGCTGTGGGCAGCAGCACGCCCACCTGCGCGGCGAGCGAAACCGCCGTCAGCGACAGCGCACCCCGTCCCAACCGGCCCAGCGCGTACCGAAGGGGACGGCTCTTTTCCGGATAGGGAAACAGGCGGGCAAACAGGCGCGTCAGCGGCGGCAGGAGCAGCGTGATGCCCAGCATGGCCGAAAAGCTGAGCACAAACCCCGCCGACCATGCCTGCAGCGGGTCCAGCGCCAGCACAACCAGCATGGCGGCGGCCAGCGTGGTCAGGCGGTCGGGCCTGCGCGAGGCCAGCTGCGCCAGCAGCGTGAGCATCAGCATGACCGCCGCCCGCACCGAGGCGGCGGAAAATCCCGTGAGCGCGCAGTATCCCGCCAGAAACACCGCCAGCGCCGGCAGCCGCAGCACGCGGCGCACGCGCAGTCGGCGCATCACGCCCAGCAAAAGACCGCCCAACAGTCCGACGTGCAGGCCCGACACGCTCATCACATGCGCCACGCCCAGCGTTTCGAACGCCTCGCGCTCCTGCTGACTCAGCCCGTCGCGCTCGCCCAGCAGCAGCGCCACGGCCACGCGCGCTTCCTCGCCCATGACACGCTCCAGCGCGCGGGTGAAGGACTGGCGCACGCGGTAGGCCGCGTCCCTGACGGGCGCGTCCGCCTCGCCGTTGAGCACCGCGATTCCCTGATAGGCTGCGATGCCGAAGGACTGGCCGCTTTGGCGCATCCACAGGGCGAAATCCATGTGCGGCTCGCCGGATTTGCCATCCGGCAGATACACGCGCCCCTCGAAGCGGACCTGCGCGCCGTCGAACAGCACGGGCGGGACGTCATCGTAATGCAGCGTGCAATAGGCCCTGCCCGAAGCGGGCATACCATCCAGCGCTACATCGTCCAGCACGAAGGCCACGCGCTGGTCCGGGCGCTCGCCCGCACCGCCGTAGACATATCCGGTGATCTCATAGGTGCCGGGATCAGGCTGGGGCGTGAAATAGGCGGACTGAAAGCGAAGCGCACCCAGCGCGAAAAAGCAGAACGCGAGCGCAATCCCCGCGCCCGCGCCCAGCCTGCGCAGGAGCCATCCCATCAGAAGGGACAGCCCTGCGAGACCCCATAGCCAGAGCCCGCCCGTCAGCCGCAGGGCCGACAGACAGCCTGCCAGAAACGAAAGAGAGACTATAAGCAGTATACCGTTGCGCTCCGAAACCGCCGCGAGCTGCAGGCGATTTCGGACGCGGCACATGACGTTACCTCGGTTCAGGGGAGAGCGTTTCCAGCAGGCATACCGCGTGCGCGCTGATGCCCAGCTCCTCGCCCTCAAACCCGAGATGTTCGGTGGTGGTGGCCTTGACGCTCACGCGGCCATCCTCCACGCCCATGGCCTGAGCCAGACGGGCCCGCATGGCGTCGATGTAGGGGCGCAGTTTGGGCCGCTGTGCCACGATGGTCACATCCGCGTTGCCCAGCGCATAGCCTTCCCGGCGGAGCAGCGCGCAGACCTCCCTGAGCAGCCCGATGGAGTCCGCGCCGCGGTAGCGCTCGTCCGTATCGGGAAAGAGCTTGCCGATATCGCCCAGCGCAGCCGCGCCCAGCAGCGCGTCCATCAGGGCATGGGTGGCCACGTCGGCGTCGCTGTGGCCCAGCAGGCCCAGCGTGTGGGGCACCTCCACCCCGCAGAGGATGAGCTTTCGGCCCTCCACCAGGCGATGCACGTCCATGCCGTGTCCGATGCGCATCATCCGATCAGCTCCTTTTCCGCCCGCGCAGCCAGAATCAGCCCGGCGAGCATGAGGTCGGTGGGAGTGGTGAGCTTGAGGTTTTCGCGGCTGCCCTCGCACAGGTAGACCGGCATGCCCGCATGCTCCAGCAAAGCGGCATCGTCCGTCCCCAAAAACCCGTCCCGGCGGGCGATCTCGTGGGCTTTACGGATCAGCTCCACCCGGAAGGCCTGCGGGGTCTGCATGGCGCGAAGGGCAGATCGGTCGGGGGTATCCAGCACCAGCCCGTCGGGTGCGGCGCGCTTGATGGTGTCGGTCACGGGCACCGACGCGATGCCCGAACCGCGCTTCTCCACCGATTCGATGGCGCGGCGGATGACGTCCTCGGTGACCAGAGCGCGCGCACCGTCATGGATGAGCACGCATTCGGCGTCGTCCGGCAGGGCGTCCAGCCCGCAGCGCACCGAGTCCTGCCGCTCCGCGCCGCCGGGCACCACCCGCATCACAAAGCGGTCCAGCCCGCAGCGTGCGATCACCGCGCGCATCTCCTCCACCTCAGCGGCGGCAGCCACCACCACCGCGCCCGCGCACAGCCCGGAAAACGGCGCGATGGCCCGCACGATGGCGGGAATGCCCCGAAGCGGCAGAAACACCTTGTTGCGGTCCGCCTCCATGCGGCGGCCGCTGCCTCCGCCCAAGATGATGGCGTAGCTTTTCACCTTATGCCTCCCCGCGCTCCATGCGCGTCTGCTCATCCTCCTCAAGCACCTCGTACATGTCCTGCGCGCCTTCCTTGCGCACGGTTTCCTTCACGCTCTGGATGCGGTAGCGCCCCACCCGGCTGCCGAAGCGGATCTCCAGCACGTCGCCCTCGCGCACCTCCGCGCCGGGCTTGGCCACCTTGCCGTTGAGCGATACGCGGCCGCCTGAGCAGGCCTCGTTGGCCACGGTGCGGCGCTTGATGATGCGCGAAACCTTCAAAAACTTGTCCAACCTCATGAGGGGTTTGCTCCTTTCAGGCGGTCACGACCGCTTCGATCAGGCGCAGGGTGTTCTCCACGCCCTTGCGGTGGCTGCGCTCATACCCGTGCGAGGCGTATACGCCCGCGCCAATGAGTGCAAAGCGCACGTCACGCCCCGCGCGCAGCGCCGCCGCCGCATCGCTGCCGTAGGCGGGGTATACGTCCACGGCGTAGTCGATGCCGTTTGACTTGGCCAGCGCGATGAGCTCGCCGGTCATTTCGTAATCATAGGGGCCGGAGGAATCCTTGGCACAGATGGATACCTGCTGTTCGCGGCAGGAAAGCCCCTCGCCCACGCAGCCCATATCGACCACCAGAAGGTCCTCGGTATCCTCCGGGAGGCCGCAGGACGCGCCGTGGCCGACCTCCTCATAGACGGAGAAAAACAGCGTGACCTTGCGCGAAAGCCGGACGGTACCTTCCGCCACGCCCCTGGCCAGCGTCAGCAGCATGCCGGCGCTGAGCTTGTCGTCCAGAAAGCGGCTGCGAATGAAGCCGCTTTCGGTCACGCGGGCGCGGGGGTCCAGGCAGACGATATCGCCCACGGCGATGCCCAGCCGCTCCACGTCCTCGCGGGAGGAAACCTCCTCGTCCAGCAGGATCTCCAGCGTCGTGTCGTCGCGCTTTTCGCTGTCCAGCTCGCGGTTGACGTGCTTGGAGGCGTTGCGCAGCTCCACCACGCCGGTATAGCGCTGGCCGCCGCGGGTAATGACGGTCACATTTTCGGTCTCTACCGCCTGCAGGGACGGCCCGCCCAGGCAGGTGAAGGCCAGCCGCCCGTCCGGCTTGACGGCGCGCACCATCAGCCCCAGCGTGTCCACATGCGCAGCCAGCGCGAGAGGACGTCCCTCGCCGCCCAGGGGGCACACCACGCCGCCTTTGCGGAGCTGCCGGGGTGAAAATCCAAGGCCCTCCAGCGTTTCTACGAGGGCGCCGCATACCTGACAGGGATAGCCCGTGGGGCTGGGGATGGAGAGGAGGCGCAGGGTCTGGTCAAGGGAATAGCAGGCGTCAAGCGGCATGGGACATTTCCTCCAAAACATGGTTTTTTCTTATGATACCGCATTTAGTCGCGGCGGGCAAGGGACGAAAAAAGCGCCGTCAGACAGCCGCTGCAGACTGCCGGACGACGCGCGGACCGCCATCGGTGACGGCGATTTTTCCAAAAAGAATTACTTGTTGACGCTGTCCTTCAGAGCCTTGCCGGCCTTGAAGACGGGGGCCTTGGAGGCCTCGATGCTGATCTGCTCGCCGGTGCGGGGATTGCGGGCCACGCGCGCGGGGCGGCTGCGGACTTCGAAGCCGCCGAAGCCAACGATCTGGACCTTCTCGCCAGCGGCCAGGGTCTCGGTGATGACGTCGGTCACGGCAGCAATCGCCTTCTCAGCGTCCTTCTTGGTAAAACCGGTCTTCTTAACGATGGCGGCAGTCAATTCAGCTTTGTTCACAATGAATTACCTCCTTTGATTTTCCCATGCATAGCACGGAAGACGGGGTTTCGTTCATGGAAAGCGCGATCTCACGGGGTTTTTGGCTCAAACCCTTTGCCCGCCTCGCTTTCCTGTGTTCCAGTATACATCCATTTCCGATAAAGTCAAGTCCTCTAAGCATTTTCCCGACTTTTTTATGGCGTTTTCCATGGCACGGAAGCGGGAAATAAACTTATTTGTGGAAGCAAAAAGGGCAATATCGGGGTTCTTGCCAGCCAGGCGGCAAACGTTCACCACGGAAAACAGCAGATCGCCCAGCTCCATTTCCGGGTCCGCACCGTCGTGCAGGTTCTGGGCCACTTCGTCCGCCTCTTCATAGACCTTGCCGAGCGCCTCCGCCGCACCCGCAAAGTCAAAGCCCACCTTGTGTGCCTTATGCTGCACCTTGCTGGCGCGAAGCAGGGGAGACAGACCGGTGGATACGTCCTCCATGGCCTGCGCGTGCGTGGTGATGCCGCGCTGGCGGCGCTTGAGGGCCTCCCAGTTATCCAGCACCTGCCCGGCGGTGCCGGCCTTTTCCGTGCCGAAGATGTGGGTGTGCCGCTCGATCATCTTGTGGCAGATGGCGGTGGTGACGTCATGAAGGTCGAAATCGCCATGCTGCCGTGCCACCTCGGCGTGGAATACCACCTGCAAAAGCACGTCGCCCAGTTCATCGTACATATGGTCGATGTTGCCGTCGCGCACGGCCTGAATGTATTCGTAGCTCTCCTCCAGCAGGCTCGGCAGCAGGCTCTCATGGGTCTGCTCACGGTCCCAGGGACAGCCGTCGGGCGCGCGCAGGCGCTCCATCACATGCACCAAGTCGTCCATGTCGTAGCGGGTGCGCCGCTCCATGGGCACGGCGGGCACATAGGCGGCGGTGAGGTGGTCATAGGCGCTCTGGCGATCCAGCTCGTAGAGCGGCACGGAATGCAAGGCCAGTTCGCCCGTGGTTTCGTCGCCGGTGAAGAAGGATACGGGCAGGTCCTCGGGCAAAAGGTCCATCAGCCGAAGCTTTACGCTGCCCGCGCATTCGCGGCTGTGCAGCTCTGTTACCAGCAGGGGTTCCTCCGGGGAAACGCGGGTTTGCAAAAAGGACTCCGCCGCGTACAGCCTGACGCCTGCCGGCGCATCCGCAACCAGAGCCAGGCAGCGGGCCGCATGGCTGACGCCGGGCAGGACCGTAACCTCGGCCTCCCTGGGCCTGAGCCGCTGAATCTGGGCCACGGTCTCGTCGAAGGCCGCGTCGCTCACGGCATAGCACACGGGGCATTCATTCAAAAGGCTGAGCACCTTGACAGCCGCCGCGCGGTTGAAGGTATCGAAGTCCTCGCATTCGTCGTAGAGCGCATCCAGCGTCTCAAAGGCGATGCCCTCTTCCTTGAGAAAATCCGCCATGGGGTGGCGCGCCGTGCGCAGCACCACGCGCGGCGCCTCATGAAGCGCGCGCTCCACGCCGCGGGTCAGAAAAGCCTCTCCGCCGGTTCCGAGGGTCACGATGGTCAGGCGGTTCATGGGTCAATCCTCCTTCTTTGGCGCCCTGCCGCGTCCGAAGCGCCTGAGCAGGGGAGCCAGGTCATCACGGGTCAGCGCGCCGGTGAGGAGCGCAAAAACGGCATAGGTGCAGACGCCCAGCGCGACCAGCACCAGCGTCCACAGCCGTCCCGAGGGCAGCAGGCGGATGGCCAGCGCCAGCACCGCGCCCATGAGCGCAGTGGCCAGCGCGGGCCTGAGCAGAATGCCTTTCAGGTCCAGCTTCATGCCGGTGTACTTGCGCACATACCACAGGTTGGGCAGCATGCTGATGGTGTAGCAGGTGAGCGAGGCGATGGGCGCGCCGTAGATGTTGATGCCGGGCATGCCGATCAGCGTGTAGTTGAGCAGCACCTTGACGGCTACGCCCGCCATGAGCGTATACATGGGAATGCGCTGCTTGCGCAGGCCCTGCAAAATGCCGCTGGTGGACTGCACCACGGTAAAGAGCACGATGGTGAGGCTCGAGAGGCTGAGCAGCTCGGCGGTCACGCGCAGGGCCTCAGGCGTATCAAAATGATAGATCAGGCTGAGAATCTGCGAGGACAAAAGGCTCATGCCGATGGAGCAGGGCAGCCCCACCACAAAGGACAGCCGCAGTCCCAGCGAACTTTGGCGGCGCATGGTTTTGCCGTCGCCCCTGGCCATCGCGCTGGAGATGGAGGGGACCAGACTCATGGAAATGGCCACGGCCAGGGCGGTAGGCACATTGATCAAAGTGAGCACATAGCCCGAATAGCGCCCATAGAGCCCCAGCGCGGAGGTGCGCTCGATGCCCGCGTCCATCAGACGGTTGAGCAGGAGGCCGCTGTCGATAAAGGAGGCGATGGGCACGATGCACGCGCCCAGCGTGATGGGGATGCTCAAAGACAGCAGGCGCTTGAGCAGGGGGCGCACGGCCAGAGGCGTCTCATCCGGGTTTTGGGGCAGGGCGTCAAAAGCGGCGCGCTTGCGCCGGTAGATCACCACCATGTACAGAAGCGCTACGCCCTCGGCAATGGAGGTGCCCAGCAGCACGCCCGCGGCCGCATAGGCCACGGAGATGCGCATGCCGAAATACGCCAGCGGCAGGGCGACAAACACCTTGCCCACCTGCTCGATCAGCTGGGAAATGGCGGTGGGCACCATGTTCTGCTGTCCCTGCATGAAGCCGCGCAGCGCGGACATGGCGCATACCAGCAAAAGGGCCGGCGCAATGGCCACAAAGCCCGGCTGGGTGGAGGGGTCGCCCGAGCGCAGGGCGAGCGTGGGGCTCATGACCAGCATGAGCAGTGTGGCAATCAGGCCGAGGGTGGAAAGAAGGCACAGCGCCACGCGGAAGATGCGCCGGGCGTTGCGGGGGTCATCGCGAGCCAGCGTGAAGCTGACCATGCGGCTGATGGCTACCGGCAGGCCGGCCGAGGAGATGGTCAGCAGCATGTTATAGGTGGGAAAGACCAGCTGATAGGTGCCCATACCTTCGTCCCCGATGAGCCAGGCCAGGGGGATGCGGTACAGGGCGCCCACGATCTTGCAGATCAGGCCCACCACGCTCAAAATGGTCATGCCGCTGAGGATGGATTTCTGCGTACTGCTCAAAAAAGGCCTCCGAAAAAAGCATATTGGCGGCGGAATATGGCAAAACCGCGGCAAGCCTATTATAAGCGCATTGCCGCGGTTTCGCAAGGTAATGATGTGCGTTGGGGCAGGCGGACCCGCCAAGGTTTGGCGCGGAGGTTACTGCTCCATCTGGCGGCCCACGATGCCCGCGGCGGTCTCCGCCACCTTGAGCTCCGCGTCGCCCATCTTGGCGCCCTGCTCCTTGGACAGGAGCAGCACCGCGCCGATGGCCTCGCCGTCCGCAATGATGGGGGAGACCACCTGCGCCGTATAGCCGGTGATGTCCTCCTCATTGGTCACGGCCACGATCTTGCCGCCGCCCGCGCGGTTGATGGCCACGGTCTGCCGGTTGGCGATGGCCGTTTCCAGATCGTGGCTGATGGGCTTGTCAGCCAGTTCCTTCTTGCTTACGCCGCTGGCTGCCACCACCTGATCACGGTCCACGATGCAGGCGATGTGTCCCATGGCGCGAAAGATGGATTCCGTATAATCCTTGGCGAAGGCCGACATTTCCCCGATGGGGGAGTATTTCTTCAGGATGACCTCGCCATCCCGGTCGGTGTAAATCTCCAGGGGGTCGCCGCTGCTGACAACATGGACATCGAAAACCTTGTCCCGCTGGTTTCTGGCAGACTGGACAAGTTGGCAACCCAGGGCGTTTTCGATGCCCGGCTTAAAATTTACGGTATCCTCCAGCTCGCAGGACCGAAGCAGCTGGTCGATATCCGCCTGAAGCTGGATTTCGAGGTGATCCTCGTAGACCTTGATGCGGTCGATGATGAGCCGCAGGTCGTTTCGGTCGAGCTTTTCCTTGGCGAGGATGTCCCCAAAGACGTCCATGGCGGTTTTCGCTACCCGGTTGACCCGCAGGATGGTGTTGCGCCTGTCTGAGAGCAGGTCGATCTGATGGGTCAGCCCTTCGATCCTGCGCTGGAGGTCGCTTTCCATCTCGTCGTAGGTTTCCTCCAGCAGCGCCTCCTGATCGGGGTGCTTCATGATGTCGCGGATGCGCTGGCGCTTGGTGGCCTTGAGCTCCTCGTGCAGGTCGTCCAGCACCGAAGCGAGGTGGTCGGCGGATTGCTCGGTTTCGGCGACGTTTTCCTGCTCGGCGGCAAGGTCCTGATTCAGCCGCTCGATCATGGAAGCCGAGCTTTCCATCACGCGCCGGACATACAGCTTCATCAGCTCATCCAGCCGGTCCGCGCGGATGTGGTGGCTGGTGCAGCCCGTCGTCCCCCGGCGGTGATAGGTGCCGCAGGTGTAGGCGGGGGCCAGGTCGCTGCGGCTCATGGCGAACATCGGGCTTCCGCAGTCGCCGCATTGGAGAAAGCCGGAGTAGACGTTGTCGTACTTCTTGACGCCGCGGTAGTGGGAGCGGGAGCGGCTTTCGCGCAGCGCGCGCGTGGTGGCAAAGGTGCGGTAGTCGATGATAGGCTGGTGGTGGTTTTCGATGACGATGTGCTCGCTTTCGTCCCGCGCCACGTCCTTGCCGTTGATCTTGACGCGGGTGGTCTTGCCCTGACGGAACGTGCCGATATAGAAGTCATTATCGAGGATGCCCTGCACGGTCACGATCGCCCACGCGCTCTTGGCCGCGCGGCGGGTTTCCTCACCGGCGGCTTCCCTGCGCATCTGCTCGGACATGCGCGGCGTGGGGATGCCCTGCGCGGTCAGGAAATTGGCGATTTTCTTGTAGCCCCAGCCATCGTTGTTGTAGTGGTCAAAGATACGGCGCACGATGTCCGCTTCGGTCGGCACCACCTCAAACTCCTTGTGCCTGTTGACGGTGTAGCCGTAGGGCGCGGCGCAGATCCATTTCCCGTCCACCTGCCGCCGGCGGATGACGTTGCGCACCTTCTTGCTGGTATCGGTGACGGGCATTTCGTTGATGAGAAACTGAAACTGGATTTTCAGCCAGTCGTCGTCGTTGGGGAAGTCGATGCCGTCGCCGATGGAGATGATGCGCACGCCGGCGTCGCGCAGGTCCTCCAGCTCCACCAGACCGCGGCTGTTGCGGCGGGAGAAGCGCGAGAAATCCTTGACGAGCAAAATGTCATACTTGTGGGCCATCAGGCCGCGGCGCATCTCCTGATAGCCCTCGCGCTGCTCAAAGGTATAGCCGGAGCGGTCGCGGTCCTCAAAGAAGGTGAGGCTGCTGCCCGGAAAGCGCTGCTTGACAAAGTCGCGGATGATGGCCTTCTGGTTTTCGATGGAGACGTTATCCCGGTCCAGCTCATCGTCCACGGAAATGCGGGTGTAACCGGCGATGTCGAAGGTTTCGATCATGGCGGGCTGCCTCCTTTCGGATGGTTTGCCATTTGCGGCTGGGGACGCTGAGGACAGGTGCGGGGGAGTGCGCCTTGCCGCTTTGGGGCTGTCTTTTGTTCATGCGAGTTTTTAGGCGCTGCTGTTATCGTATAAAAAACGCTTTCTACAGATAACATTGTACACGATCCTGCGGGGGATTGCAAGTCTTTTGGGCGCAGAACGGGTCGTTTTTTACTTTTTTTATCGGTTGCTTGATCGCTTACGGTTCGGGCGCAGCCGGGCCCGCACTCTTTTCGCGCAGGGTTTCCAGCTCCGCGACACGCTTTCTATTGTAACGCAGCAGGTCGCGCGTGCAGCCAAACAGATCGGCGTTGCCGGACTGAAACACCGCTACGGTATATTTCTGTTTCTGGTACGCCCGGTACAGCGGCTGTAGCCTTGCCGCAACGGCTGGGTCGTTTTTTTCGGAATTGGTCAGCCAGACTTCCACGATTTTTTGCGCATCCCTCACGCTGATCTCCAATGAATCGCCTCCTTGTACGACGGTAGTTTTTGGTTTTTGGGGGTGGGTTATGCGGGTGAGGAAAGGGGTGGGAGAAAAAAGGAGATAAAGAGCCTTCATAATACAAGGAGAAAAAGGGAGGCGTTTGGAAGGGAAATTTGAGAGAGTTTACAGAAAGTTCATTTGGGGGTACTGTCACGAGTTATGCGCAAAATTGGTTTGCAGACTCCGGCTGAATGAGGTCAACCAGCAATAGAGACGTCTTCCAGAGCCGCCTCCAAGTGCCTCATGTTCATATACTTCTTGTTGCCCCACTGGGTGCCGGCTACATGTCGCAGTTGGGCACAGACCAGCATCAGGGCAGAGTTTCCGTCAGGGAACGTCCCCATCACACGGGTCCTGCGGCGAATCTCCCGGTTCAACCGTTCAATCACATTGTTGGTGCGGATCCGTGCCCAATGCTCATAGGGGAAATCACAGTAAGTCAGCGTTTCCTCGATGTTGTTCTCCACCTTCCTGGCAGCTTCCTTCAGCTTCATTTCCTTCAGCTGAGCGACTACAGCCATGGCCTTTTCCCTAGCAGCCTTCTTGTTTTCCTGCCCATGGATGGCTTTAAGCATCTTGGCTGCCAGCTTTACCTTGGAGCGAGGAACAACAGAAAACACATTCCGGTAGAAGCGAACCGTACAGCGCTGGTACTTTGCAGTAGGGAATACTGCACTCACTGCTTCCAGCATGCCCAGACACTTGTCTCCAACAATGAGCTTCACGCCATCCAATCCGCGACCTTTGAGCCATTGGAAGAAACTCACCCGGCTTGCCTTGTCCTCTTTCATGCCTTCGGCAGCACCCAAAACCTCACGATACCCATCCTCATTCACTGCAATTGCTACCAAAATGGCTAGATTTTCGTACTCTCCGCCCCAGTTGCGCCGCAGGTAGATACCGTCTACATAGACATACGGATATCTGCCGCCCTGCAAAGGACGGTTCCGCCAATCTTCGATGTGGACATACGCTTTCTTGTTCAGCTCACTGATGGTGGAAGGAGAAACCTTGCTGCCCCACAGAGCTTCGGTAATATCCTCCACCCGGCGCACCGAGACACCAGTCAGGTACATCTCGATCAGCGCCTCTTCCACGCTGCTTTCCCGGCGGCGATATCGCTCAATGATAGCAGTCTCAAATGAGACGCCCTTGAGTCGGGGAACATGGAGCGTGACATCTCCGGAGGTAGTGGTAAGATTCCGGTCATAGTGGCCGCTGCGGTAGCCCCGGCGAGCCTCATTTCGCTCATACCGGGCTGCCTGCGTGAGTTTCTCTGCCTCCTGCTCCAGCAGCTCATTCAGCGTTTCTTCCACACTGCCCCGGACCAATTCCTTGATCTGACCCTTGATAACTTCCTCGTTCAGTTGTACAATTTTCTCAGACATGGTTTGCAGTCTCCTTTTAGAATGGTGTGTCGCAACTTCATTCTACGAGAGTTCTGCAAACCATGTCTATTCTTATCCTCTTTTTAATTTGCGCAACTTATCTTACCTTTATCTGCCTTTCTTTCAGATAGTTATTCTTTCGCATTAAAGAATCAGCCTCCAATGCGATGCGGCAAGTGGCACCGTGTTGGAGGCTTTTGGAAAAGATCAGAATTTTTTTCAAACGAGAGGATCACGGGGTCTTATACATTGCTTCCAGATACCTTTCTAGCGCATCGCGCCAGTGGGGGAGCGGTACAAAACCGCTTTCCGTCAGCTTCGTTTTGTCCAGACGGCTGTTGAACGGGCGAGTGGCTTTCGAGAGGCCGTACTCCGCCGTCGTCACGGGCTGCACAGTCACGGGCATTCCCATTTGGCGGAAGATTTCGCAGGCGAAGTCATACCAGCTGATGTATCCACCCTCGTTGGTGGCATGATAAACACCGTACTTCTCCGTCTCGATCATGTCTACCAGCAGCCGCGCCAAGTCCAGCGTGTAGGTTGGCGTACCGATCTGGTCGTTGACCACGCGCAGGGTGGACTGCGTCTGCCCAAGACGCAGCATGGTTTTGATAAAATTGTTCCCACTCGGGCCAAATACCCATGCGATGCGCACGATAAAGAACCTCTCTACCAGCTCACGCACCGCCAACTCGCCCTCCAGCTTGGTCTGGCCGTACACGTTCAGCGGGGCATAGTCCTCGCAGTCCGGCTGCCACGGGGACTCACCCTGACCGTCGAACACATAGTCGGTACTGATGTACATCAGCTTGCAGCCCAGCTCCCGGCACGTCTGGGCGATGTGACGCGTGCCGCCGGCGTTGATGGCGTGCACCTTGGCCTGATTTTCCAGCTCTTCGGCCGCGTCTACGGCCGTCCATGCCGCGCAATGAATCACCGTGTCCGGCCTTGCGCACAGGAGACTCTCCCGCACCGCTTCCGCGTCCGTGATGTCCAGCCGCGCATAAGGCATACCGCATACCGCGCTTCCGTCCTGCGCGCCGCTGTAAACGGGCGCGAGATCGCTGCCGATTCCCTCGTGCCCGCGCCGTGCCAGCTCATTCATCACGTCATGGCCCAGCTGGCCGCAGATGCCTGTAACATAGACCTTCATCTGTTCGCAATTCCTTACGTTATATTTCTCCATACACGAAATTACAGTCGCTGTCAGAGAGCAGGGGCGAGGTCATATCTTTCTGCGACAGCAGTTCCTCCATCACTTCGCCCCATTCCACGCCGATAGTGGGATCGTTAAAACGGATACCGCGGTCATGTTCCTTGCTGTAAAGGTTGTCTACCTTATAGCAGAACTCCACATCATCCGTCAGGGTCTTGAAGCCATGCCCGAAGCCTCGTGGGATATAAAGCATGCGCTTGTTTTCCGCGCTCAGTTCTACCGCCTGCCACTTTAAGTAGGTCGGGCTTCCCTTTCGCAGGTCGACCGCCACATCCATCACCACACCGCGCGCGACGCGTACCAGTTTGGCTTGCGCCATGGGCGCATTTTGAAAGTGGATACCGCGAAGCGTCCCCTTCTGCGCCGTGAAGGACTGATTGTCCTGCACGAATATCGCGTTAATACCCATGGCCGCAAAGGTAGCGGTGGAGTATGTCTCCATGAAATAGCCACGACGGTCGCCAAAAATCTGAGGTTCGATGAGATAGACGCCGGGAATATTGGTTTTAATTCGTTTCATTACAATCTTGCGTTTCCTTTTAAAAAAGCGTTTGGATATATGGCGTTTTTACATTGTTGCATTGAATGAAGCCGATAGGTAGGATTTTCTGTATACTCCGATACGGCCTGTCAGGCAAGCTGCACTTGAAACATACGGACCCACTCTGCGGCGCATAGCAACCGCCAGATTCGAAAATCCCCACGCTGTATTTTCTGCTTCCCTTTATACCATTGTAAAAAACGCTTTCCATCTACAATGGGAGCAAGGGTATAGGCCGCCTGTTCCAAGACGGGTTCTAGTTCCTGCTTGTGTGCCAGAATCCATTGATCCTCCGGTGTGACGAAACCCATTTTGTCATAGCGAGTGGTGATAGCTGCCGGCAACAGCTGCTCAAGTCCACTACGCATCACCCATTTGGTTTTTCCGTCTTTCAGCTTGACAGTAAAGGGCATAGCAAACACGCCCTCCATGAAGTCGGCATCTAGAAAAGGCACCCTTGCCTCTACAGAAAAAGCCATGGAATTGCGGTCCTCATAGTGAAGCAATTCGGTCATACCAATATCCATGAATGCGCTGATAAAAGTTCTCGGATCACGCTTGGCAAAGCGGAGCTTGGTAGCACAAAGTGTATCCATTGCTTTATCAGACAGATGAAGCCATCTGCGCTGAGGGCTATTCTTTTGATAACAGCGGAAGACTCTTTTTTGCATCCATAGCGGAAGAAGGGCTTCCTGGATGGTTACGGCCAAAAAACGCCATTGGCTCTGCATCTCGTTGGTGGAACGTAGCCGAAAGTAGGCATTCAACTCCCGACGCAAACGCGCCCAGTGCCCATGCCGGAACAGCCATACGAACAAAAGCTTGTAAAAGTCCGTGTATCCTGCCAGTTGCTCATCCGCTCCCTGACCGTCCAGCATCACTTTCAGCCCTAGGGAATGGGCCTTGCGGAATACTTCGTGCTGTGCAAAAATAGAAGTTGAGGAAAATGGCTCATCCATATGCCATACCAGGTCCCGAAGACAGGACAGCAGATCATCCATTCTGGGGAAAACTTTGCTGGATACCACACCCGGGCAGCTGTCCACCACGGTCTGAATAAAGGGACGCTCATCATATCGGGAATCTTCAAAGCAGGAAGAGACGGTATATTGCTGGACCGGTTGCTGTCGTTCGCGCAGTTGGCGGTTAGCTTCGCAAACGATGGCAGAGCTGTCCAAGCCGCCCGAGAGGCAAAAACCCACCGGCACATCCGACCGTAGGTGTCTTGCAATCGCGTTTTCAAACAGGGTGCGGAATGAATTGGCCGCTTCCTGGTCACTCATTGCTTTCGGGGCAATTTCCATAGGATCAAACCAGCGGGAAACAGAAAAGCTGTGTTTATGCAGATCATAGCGTAGGCAATGCCCCCCGCGCAACTGGAATACCTCATCAAAGAGCGTTTGGTCTGAATAGTCCAGGTATCCCGCCGCCAAAAAGACTTCCAGAGCTGGCTGGTTTGCGCGGGGTTTGTGATCCATTACAGGCAGAAGCTGCTTAATTTCCGAGCCAAATGCAAACCGGTTTGCATTTTGAAAATAATAAAACGGTTTTATGCCAAAGCGATCACGCGAGCAGAAAAGAACACGTTTCCTGCGGTCATAAATAGCAAAAGCCCACATGCCGTTCAGCCTGTGCTGACACGCTTCGCCCCAGTAGTCATACGCAGCCAGAAGCACCTCACTATCCGTCTGGGAATGAAAAACATAACCTTTTTTGCACAGCATTGAGCGAAGTTCGGAATAGTTATAGATTTCCCCGTTGAAAACAAGCTGGTAACGGTCGCCGTAGGCCATGGGCTGTCTGCCATCCGAAGTGAGATCCAGAATAGCAAGCCGCCGATGCCCCAAGCATATTTCTCCCTCCTGCCAGATACCTCCGTCATCCGGACCGCGGTAGCGAATGCAGTCCAGCATAGTTTCCATCATGTCAGAAGAGGCAGCATGCCCCTTTTCGATGATTCCCGCAATGCCGCACATATCCTTTTTCCTTTCTACAGCCGTGCAATTGCCCTATGTAGCACGCCGGCAAGCGCCGGATAGGAAAAATCCGCGAGCGCGTTGTCATCAGGCACATAGGCAGGCCTGCCAGTATGCTTCCACGACAAGTATGCTGCCGTCAGCGCTTCTCTGAGCTGATCGAGCGTCTCTGGCCGGCAGGTTTCACAGCAGTAGCCTATACCTGTCTTTTGAAATATGCTATACACCCGGCTGTACGGTTGATTCCCTGTGCATATAGCAAAAACAGGTTTGCGCGCAAGCATATATTCGTAGAGTTTACCTGTGACGATGCCTTGATCCACTCCAGTATTCCAAGTGCACAAAATCAGGCCAGCCGCCTGGCTGCGGATGATAGCAGCCTCCTGTCGGCTCAAAAAGCCTAGATCCTCCACCCTGTCGCCAAGTCCGTATTGGGAGGCCTGTTCGGCAAAAAGGCCGCCTTGCTGGCCCGCATATTGCAGCACGACATCTTTTCTCTGGATAACGCCGCTTTCCATCTGCGCGGCAAGGGAAGCGAACAGAGGCGTCAAGTCGCTGCGGTGCACACTGCTGGAATAGAGCGTTCCCGTGTATACTAGCGTAAATTTGCGGGGTGCGGCGGGGGGAATTGCTTCCTCCGGATCATATCCATTGGGGAGGACCAGCGTAGACTGTCCCTGTCGCAACGAGAGCATTGGCAGTAATTCCGGGCTGACCGTCGTTACCAGTGATGCACAGCCCACATGTTTTTTTTCAAAGTTTCGCCGATATATCCGGTTTATCTGTGGCGTCATGGAGGAACGGTAGGGGTCTCGAAAGTCTGCGATCCATTTGATTGCCGGATTGCGTTTTGCAATCCATTCACCAAGAAGATGTGGCCAAAGGGGATCGTAACTGGTGATAAGCACGTCGCATTCCAAGAGCTCCGGGTGACTGCGAAGATACGCTTTTGCCTGAAAGAATTGTAGCTGGTCCTTTACATCGTGAAGGGCTTCATACATTATACGCTTGCCAGCAGAAGGATCTGCCGGTACATTGGCGTCGTGATCCCCATGGAGATATACGCTGTGGCGGTACTTGAGCGTATAGTAGCGTTTTAGAGCGTCGCTGTCTGGGATTACGTTGTAGCGCAAAAAAACACCCATTTCCTTTTCCAATAAAGCATCTTTTGACGCTGCATTTCCGTCATCACTGTGATAGTGTTTTTCATTGGTCAGCACGCTGATCTGATATGCTCCTGTCTGGTGGAGATATTTGGCCAGTTTGGTCCACCGAATGGAAGCGATAGACTGTGTGGGCGCAATATATTGTGCTACAATCAATAGACGTATCATGCGTTTTCCTCCCGGGCAAGGAGGCATCTGAATTCACTGGCACGGTCATGAAAACGCTGCTGCCATAGCTCTAGGCAAAAAAAGCCCCATAGATTGCGTGCGTAAGACCCCTCCTGTTCAATTTTATTCAACACCTTGCGATTATCCACAAAATCCCGTTGCAGCGCTCGGGTGGAGGCCAGCGTGTCATGAATGAACTCTCTGGCTGGACCCTTGGCCCAAAGAGCAAACGGCGTGGGGAAACCCATTTTGTCTTTGCGCTCCAGGATGCTTTTTGGTATGTAACGGCTCATGGCAGAGCGCAAGATGTACTTCATGGTACCATTCTTAAATTTAATGGCCGCAGGAATTGTGGCTGCAAACTCCACCAACTCCCGATCCAGAAAGGGTACGCGAGATTCTAAACCATGTGCCATACTCATGCGGTCTTCTACCTGCAAAAGCGCAGGCAAAAGGGTCTTGAAATCAAAATGGGTCATTCTGTCCAAATAGGAGCGCTTGTCCACATTTTCTGCTACAAACAGACGTTCATATGCTTGGTAGGGGTCATAAGCCTGGGAGCCTTGAAGGGAAAGAAAACCGTTCCGGATGCAGTCAGCCATAGCGGGTGCTCGGTTGATCAGCTGAAAGTAGCGCTTGGCGGGATCGTCAAACAAACCGCTACTGAAAAAGCTTTTCAGCATAGGCTTATAGTTGCGCAAACTGGAAAGGTTGGGAATGATGGATTCGTAGGTGACCACATAAGGAGAACTGTAAGACGTACCGTCGATAGCGCCCTTGATACACTGTTCAAAGTATGCCACCAGATACCGTGTGTATCCTCCGAAAATCTCATCAGCGCCCTGCCCGCCAAGCACTACTTTACGGTGCGGCTGTGCCAGCTTACTGACCATGTATTGGGGAAAGGAGCCGGGTCCAGCAGTAGGTGTATCCAGATGATAGATCACGTCACTAATATGACTGATGAAATCCCTTGCGGTTATTTCCGTTTCAAACAGCTCAAAATCCTTGGCTTGGGCCACCTCACGAGCATAGGGGCTTTCGTCATATTCCGGCCCTTCACCGAACTTTCCAATGAAGCCTTGAAAGTTGCTGCCTACCAGATCCCGTGCCATCCCCGCTGTAATGGAGGAATCCACGCCCCCGCTGACATAGCCCCCGATAGGCACGTCGCTGCGCACATGGTATTTCAGCGAATGCTGGAATTTTTCTTCTAGCATGTCATGAAAATACTGTTCGGTATGGTACAGGTCAGGCCGGTAATAAACTTGCCAGTATCGTCTTGTCTCTATTTTGCCTGATATGCTAATCGTCAGACAATGGGCCGGTTCCAGCTCACGAATACCATGAAACAGAGTCTTGCCATCCATGCAGAACTGGAATACGCAATAATCCTGGAAAGCGTCTGCATCAGTCTGGATATCATCAAGAAAAGGGAGCAATGCTTTCATTTCCGAGGCAAAATAGAATGTACCATTTACTACGGTGTAATACAGTGGCTTGATACCGAAATGGTCGCGCGCGCAAAAGAGCCGGTGTTCCTTTTCATCCCATAGAGCAAAGGCGAACATGCCGGAGAAATGCTCCACACAGCGCTCGCCCCAACGCCGGTAGGCATGGAGGATGACCTCAGTATCGCTGCTGGTACTGCAGGATACATCAAGCTGATGGCGTAGCTCGATATAATTGTAGATTTCGCCATTAAAGCAAACCCAGTTGCCCCCTCCGTCTGTCATGGGCTGTTGACCGTTGGAAAGGTCGATGATGCTAAGCCGGCGGTGCGCAAAGCCTATGTTTTGTTCCTTGCGGGTCCAAATGCCCTGACCGTCTGGACCACGATGGGCCTGCAAGGTATTCATTACATGCAGCTTTTGAGTAAGCCCGCCGATGCTGGTACCGTCCAACCTAAGAATTCCTGCGATGGAACACATGCCGGTTCTCTCCTTCGTTTGTCAGTCCTGGAGCAAAGCATGGAAATAAGATTCGCGGTCATGAAACGTGCGCTGCCACAGCTCCAGGCAGAAAAAGCCCCACAGGTTACGCGCAAAGCTACTTTCTCCTGCTGCAGATACCAGCACCTTCTGATTATCAACATATTCACGTTGCAGTGCCCTGGGCGAGGTGAGAATATCCTGTACAAAACATTTTGCATCTTCTTTGGCCCATTTGGTAAAGGGGGTAGGAAAGCCAGCTTTGTCCTTCCGGTTGTTGATACTGTCTGGCAGATAGTTGCGCATGCCGTTACGCAAAAGATATTTCATGGTACCGTTTTTGAATTTGATACTGGCGGGCACCGTAGCAGCAAATTCCACCAGTTCGCGGTCCAGGAAAGGTGAGCGGGCCTCTACACCGTGCGCCATGCTCATGCGGTCTTCCACCTGCAAAAGAGCGGGCAACTGCGTTTTGAAGTCGAAGTGGGTCATTCGGTCCAAATAGGAGCGCTTGTCCACATTTTCAGCCACAAACAGCCGCTCGTATTCTGCATACACATTGCTTTCCGGCAGGTTTTCACGGCGGATGCATGCCTCCATGGACGGCGCGCGGTTAATCAACTGGAAATAGCGCTTACTGGGTTCATCAAACAGGCCGTGGCTCCAGAAGGTTTTAAGCATGGGTTTGTAATTGCGCAGGCTGCACAGATTGGGGATAATGGATTCATAGGTGACGACATAGCTGCCCGTTTCAGCCGTTCCTTCGATAGCCCCCTTGATACATTGCTCAAAGTAGGCCACCAAATAGCGAGTATAGCCGCCAAATACCTCGTCGCCACCTTCACCACCCAGCATTACCTTGTACTTTTCCGAAGCAAAACGTCCTGCCATGAACTGCGAAAAGGAACCCGGCCCCCCCACAGGGGTGTCCAGATGATAGATCACTTTTTCAATGTTATTGATAAAATCCTCTGAGGTAATGGTCAGCTCATTGAGCTTGAAGTGATATTTCTGCGCCACATCACGCGAATATGCGCTTTCATCGTACTCTGGACCCACGGCGAACTTGCCGACATAGCCCTCAAAGTCCGGGAGAATCTGTGAGGCGAGCGCGGCTGTGAGAGACGAATCCACGCCGCCGCTGACATAACCACCCAGGGGAACCTCGCCGGTTGTACAGGATTTTACGGAGCGCCAGAGAAGTTCCTCCAGCGTTCTGGAAAAATAAGCCTCCGTATGATCCAAATCCGGCTCATAATATACTTGCCAATAACGGCGGGGAACGGGCTGCTCACCAGGACGAACCATCATGCTGTGCGCAGGCTCCAGTTGAGAGACACCCTTAAACAGGGTTTTGGCCCCCAGACAGAACTGGAACACGAGGTAGTCTTGAAAGGCTGCCGGGTCCGTTTCGATATGAGCAAGGAAAGGCATCAGCGCTTTTATTTCTGAGGCGATGTACAGAACATCTTCCACCTTGGTATAATACAATGGCTTGGTACCGAAATGATCCCGAGCGCAGAAAAGCGCATGTTGTTTTGCATCCCAGATGACGAAAGCAAACATGCCCGAAAGGTGCCTGGGGCAGTCTTCCCCCCATTTCTGGTAGGCATGCAATAGCACCTCGGCGTCGCTCTGGGTACGGTATGTACCGCCCAGTTCCTCGCGCAGCTGCTGATAATTGCTCAAAAATCCGTCAAAGCAGATCCAGTTTCCCGCGTCGTCGGACAGAGGCTGCTGGCCGCCCTGCAGGTCAATGACGGCCAGACGGCGTTGCGCAAGGCCAACGCATTGGTCGGGCGAAGTCCATACCCCCTCGCCGTCGTTACCGCGATGAGCCTGCAAACGGTTCATCACACCCAGCTTTTTCTCCAAACGCTCCACGGGCATAAGCCCCATATTCATAATTGCCGCGATAGAACTCATCTGAATATCCGCCTTTCCTCGAAAACGGCTGCCGGGAGAATGCCGGCAAGCGCCTTCGCTCTTAAGAATTGCTGCTTTCTGCCGCATGGACGAGGAGTTACAGCGTTTGAGTCAGAATCTCCGTCAGTCTTTCGGAGGCATGACCATCGCCGTAGGGCAGCGCATAAGCCGCGTCATCCACGTGGGTATGCATTACCTTGGCCAGAATGTCCGCTTTGCAGGGTTTGCATAGAATGTTCTGATTGCCAGAGAGGGTTTCCACCCATTCCGTCTGATCGCGCACGGTAACGCAAGGCGTATGCAGGATATAAGCTTCCTTTTGCAATCCCCCAGAATCGGTAACGACCTTCACGGCGTTTTTGGTGTAAAAGAGCATATCGATATATCCTACAGGCTCAATGGCGATTGTATTGGTGAAATGGTGTTCCTCCCATACACGTCGTACCAGCGGTACAGTACGTGGATGTACTGGGAAGATTACCGGGTGGTCCAGTGACTCGAAGGAGGATAGAATTTCGCGGATTTTGTCATAGGTATCGGTGTTTTCCGCGCGGTGGATGGTTGCCAGGTACCAAGTGTCCGGCATGGCTTCCTCACCCCAAAGACGATGGCTGCGCTCAAAAAAGTAGGACCGCGGATGCTGGTCGATCAAGGCCGAATAATGCTTTACCGCATCGCACATTACATCGCCCACATTATACACATGGTGACTGATACCCTCTTTAGCCAGATTTTCCACAGCAACCTGGGTGGGAGCAAAGAGGATCGAAGAGAGATGATCAGTTACGACACGGTTTTGCTCCTCAGGCATGCGCATGTTATAGGAACGCAATCCTGCTTCGACATGTATCACGGGAATGAGGACTTTGGATGCTGCCAGTGCGCCCGCAAGGGTGGAATTGGTATCGCCGTATACCAGCACAGCGTCCGGCTTTTCCCGCATAAGCAAATCCTCGATGCCGGTGAGCATCTGCGCCGTTTGATGCGCATGGGTGCCAGAACCCGCGTTCAGGCAGTAATCGGGCCGGGGAATCTGCAATTCCTCAAAAAAGATATCGGACATATTGGTATCGTAATGCTGACCGGTATGCACCAGCACTTCCCGGCACTGCTTGCGCAGCACACGGGAAACAGCGGCAGCCTTGATAAATTGCGGTCGCGCGCCAACAACGGTGAGAATGGTCATATTCACCGCTCCTTTATCAACTTGTATGGTAATGTTACTCTGCATTGTGCAGGATAGGAGGATTCAACCTTCGACCAGTTCCAGACTCTCAAGGGAAATATAATGCCACAGGGAGCCGGCATAGGGATGTGTCAGATACAGATGCACGGTTTCCGCTTCGGCTGTGAATTCAATCCTCCAGCAGAGCGAATCCGGATTGTCATTGTTAAATACATGCTCCTCACCCGCGCTGATGTTCGCATCAGTGCCCACGGCATACGCCATAAAGTCTCCGAAGATTTCACCGCCGACAAAGCTACCCTGGATGACAAACGTATAGACCTGGCCGGGAATGAGATTCGTTATTGTCCAGTCATGATGCTGGTTTGTACCACCGGCCCCTATGAAAGAGATTCCCTGATAAGCGGAGCTAAATCCATCTTTGCTTAGTTTTCCGGTATCACCCATTACGTAGGTCAGGGGATAAATTAGAGGATTGTCTGGACCAATAACGCCTCTGGGCATGGCTCTCTCATAGATCGCCGGTCCCAAAAAAGAGTACGAGGCGGCACTGGTAAGACGCCATGGTGTGGTAACGATACAAGTGACTTGCGGCGAGTCGCCCATGCCTTGTTCCAACTGCTCGAAGCAGAGAATGGCTTCAGGCTTGAGAAGATCGGTCTTTCCACTCGTTGCCATGTAGTATGCGCCATAGGTCGGATCGTACAGGTGCCAACCGCCATCATGATACAGTTCGCAGACGGCATGCCCGATGTTTGTGGGGTAATTTCCAAGCGTTAGCAGGCGGCCCGGTATCCCCACACAGGCGGCCAGAGCAGCAAGAACATTGCTGTATCCGCCACAGGCGCCTGTGCAGGACTGTAAGGAAAGGTACGTTTGCCCGTCGTCCGTTCCAATGTTCCATTCGCTGATATAATCCATGAAAACCATGATTTTTTCGTGTTCGGTTAGATTTTCGTGACCGTTGAGCAGTTTTTAGGCCAGCAAGTAGACACTTTGTTTGATTGGACGCAGGTATATGCTGACAGGATTGTTCGGGTCATGAGCATCCAGAACCTCCGGATCTTCTGTCATCTGCGCTACAATCTGGGTATACAGCGCCGGAATCCCGCTTACGGAAAATGCGGTGATCTCCGCATCCGCGCCGGCAACAAGCTTGATATAAGAAGTCAGCGTCTGTTGAGTGACCTCGGTTTGCCCGCTGGAAAGCTCCAAGGATTCGCCAAACCGACGTACGCCGCCCGCATCCGTCGCATGCAGGGTCAGCGGCCCCCCCATGTAGGTGCACTGCACATCGCGCAGACGATAGGCGCCATCCAAACGCAAAACGATGGTATCCCCCTCCGCCAGGGGAAGGAGTGTTTCCTGTCCGTCGATAAAAGTCTGCGCCTGCTCTACTGTTATGCTGCCGGCAACAGAATATACGCTCATTCCGCAGTTGATTTTCTCCGCCTTGGCCTCCTCCTCACGCCAGCCGGTCTGCGGGATATATTGCGCCCGCTCCTGCTCGGTCTGTGCAAAGACAGGTTGACATACACCCTCAACCAGGCTTTCTTCGGCAAGCGCGGGAACTGCCACCATAAGCGCAAGCACCCATATAGACATAAGCTTCCACCACTGACGTTTCATGAATTTTCCTCCTTTTGTTGCGCCTCAAGATAGAACTCCCAGCGCTGCACGGTCTGACGGAAGTACCAGTCGCCGGTCTGTTCAGCCAAAATAGCCAGTTGCTCAATATGATAGGCCTGATAATCTGGTCCCATATACCAGCCAAGATCTTGTGCGCGCAGCGGGATCACAGCGGTTTTCCACTCGCCGTCACCAGTGCAATGAATGATGGCATTTTGCAGAGGTACCATCTCCAGCACATTTCCCTCGGCAATGGACTGGCGAAGTACCTGTAGGGTTCCAGAAGACGTATCTTTGTAACGGATCAGAATCAAGCGGTCAGGTGTATCAAACAAGTCCTCTGTGTCCGTCTGCGGCAAAGACAGATGGAGATAGGCTGCAACGCCGTTGGCCGCATCTTCGGACGAATAAGCGGAGAAGGTGCGGACCATACATCCGTCGACTGCCTGCTCCGCTTTCCAGCGCAGGCCTGCTATATAGCTGACACCATCGTAATCTGCCCCGTCGCCGATATTAAGCTGGGTTGCAGCATTCTCTACGGGATCATACAGGGAAATGGTGTCAATCATGGGGGAGTCGTCGGTGCCATCCCAACTCAGCTCAAAGAGGATGCTCTTTTGAGGGTTCATGTCATATTTTGTCCAGTAGCCCGTATCAAAGCGGTACAGATTGTTGCGCAGCGCCTGCACTCCCTGCTGGTACAAGGAGGCAATACGTTGGTCCTTGCAAAGCTCGTTTGCTTGAAATAAGCCAACCAAGCTAGCAATATGGGCATTTAGAATATGTGTGTTATTCGGCACTTCTTCAAACCACAATGAACCATCTTTGGAAATTGTACTTAATCCGCCATCTTTCGTCTTGGAGTCGTAGGCATAGGCGGCCTTTTTCACCATTTCCAAATCTTCAATCATCGAAAAAGCATCTATTATATAACGCTGCCAAAACGATGATTGCCAACCTGCTTTTTGAAAAACATCATTATAAACGTTGGTAGCTTGAAGTTGCCACACACAACTATCATATACGGATATGCTGTTTTTGCGGAGCCACTGATAAGCCGGTTCTCTTTTAACAAGATCATAAGCATTTTGGGCATTGATCCATTGATACTCACTCCAAAATGAATCCATCCCCAGATATTGGTTCCCATCCATGTAATTATCAAAATAAGAAGCTCCATATATGGCCTGTTGGGCAATGACAAAAGGGGAATATACAGGTGCACCTACAGGAGATGGATGATTCACATCATATAGCCCATTGACTAAGTTTGTTTCATAAGATGCCATATGTTGACGGACGACACCATTTTCGTCTACTGACAGAAACGGCATCATAGGTGTTTGTTCCGGCAGCTCCTCCGCTACGGCTTCGACCAGCTGCACCTTTTCCAGCTTCTCCTCGGGGGACAGCTTCATATTGGCTATATTATAATATCCATGGGCCACGTCCGCCCAGGCGGAAAGAGAGGGCGTATATTGTTTCAAGACATCCAGATATTGCACATGCTTTTCCCCGTACAAATTGCCTACCGGCCAGCCCAGATCAGTACAGCGCAGTGGAATGGTCCATTCCCGCCATTCACCGCTGCCGGTCAACAGCAGCTCCCCGTCACGCAGAGAAACAAATTCCTCATCAGGAGCGATGGAACGCATCTCGACCGCCATGTGTCCCTGCTGCTCATCCTTGTAAACGATGGTCAATTCAAACCAGTCGGTTCGCAGATTGCTGGTCCACTCCGAGGGTAAGTCCAGATAGAAGTAGCTGTTGGGTTTGGCGCTGGATGCGTTGGTGTCGTCTTCCGGGGTAACGCTCAGAAGCTGCCTTACGGTTCGTGCGTCCACCTGACTTTCCACCTGCCAGTCCAGCCCCGCAATGTAGCAGCCGTTGGATGAGTCCATGTCGCCCGACGCGCCGGCATCAATCTGTACGCTTTCTCCCGTCAAGGGGTCTGTCAGACGTATTTCATCAATGCAAAGCGGCACCAGGGCTTCCTCATAGGGGTTGTTGAAGCGGAACAAAAGCCCGCTCTTTTTTGGATTAAGATCGTACCGCAGCCAGTAGCCGTTATCGTACAGCGGTAGCCAGCGTTCCAGCGTAGCAACCCCTTTTTCATACCAAACCAGCACCGTCTCATCCTGTGTAACCTCATACAGGCGGTGCAGCGCAATGCAGGCGCGCATGTGGCCGTTAAGAATATGTGAGGGCTCCTGATCCTTTGTGGGAATCTCCTCAAACCAGATGTCCTCACCGCTGGTAAAGAGCAAGCCGCCTTCGGAGATTGGAACAAACAGAATCTCGGCACTTTTACGTGCCAGATTTAACGACTCTTCGTCTCCGGTTTTTTCGTACCAGCCCACAAGCGCTTCAATACCGCAGGCTTGACCATAAGCGCTGTACCAAGGCGCTTGAATGGAAACATCGTTATAGGTGGATGAAAACGTATAGGGCCAACCCACCACATCCGTGGAAATTTCCACTGCATTTTCTTTAAGCCAGTCGATGCAGTTTTGGGCATATTCGTCCGAAGGAGCAGGAGCATCGGAAAAATTGTTTTCAACATTCATATATGCTAGGGCGTATGTTGCAATCCACGCTGGATGTTCCACTGGACCTATACCAGCTATATTCAGAATTGGGATGCCGTTTTCGAGCTGGCGTTCCGCCGTTTCAACTTGCGTTTGTTCTGCAAAGCTACATTGGATTGGAAAGGACAAAAACATCACCATCCAAGACATCAGTACAGCGAGATGAAACAATGGTGCACGCCTCATTTTTTATATAACTCCTTTTATCGCTTTTCTTTATTTTACGCCCTATAATTCAACCAAACGCAATAGTATTCTTTGTTGCCCTTCAAATTCTTGTACGCTGATTTTGATCTCATCCGCATTTGCATCTTCTAACAAGATAGATTGTATATGCTCGTTTTGATCCCTTATCTCAAATGTTTGGACGAGTTCACCGCCAAGAAACAGCTCTACACGATAGCTCTTTGCATAGTTCTGCGAGCTTTCCCATATAATCAGCAACCTGTGACTTTTTATGTCTTTTTCTAATAAGCGCAAACGAAGAACTGGTGTAGTGCCTTCTGTCATGGTTGTATAGTCATCGTTTGGATCGCCATCCAGGGAATGCTCCATTTCATAAATCGTTCGACAATCCAAGGGTAGTCAGCTCTCCAGAGGGGTTTTCCGAAAAAGAAATGCGAAGATTCCCCAGTATTTGCTGCTGGGCAACGCCACGAGGTGTATTCAAAGAAAAAAGAACCAGCAAAACGAGCAGGATACAACCTCCCCTGAGGCTTACTTTTTTCATAGAATCCTCCTTGCACAAACAAAACTTACAGCCCATTTTCCTCCAAAATCTCCACAAATGCAGCGCGCTGGCTTTCAAAACTGAACTTGTTCTTGCAACCGGTATAGTTGGCCTTAAGCGTTGCGATGCGTTGCGAATCGTGCAGGAGCGCATTGAGCGTTATACCGAACTTTTCGGGATCAGACAGGTCTTCTGCTACGCCCACGCCATGTTCGCCCGCTACCATGGAGATCTCCTTCATGGAGATATCGTAAAGCATGGGCAACGACGCTTCAAAGTATTCCATCAGTTTATTGGGGACGGAATAGGAGAAATATTCATCCATAGCGGAATAAGGCAGCACACCCAAATCGGCATTGACGGTGTACTTAAGCAAATCGCTCTGGTTCACCCAGCCGACCATCACTACGCGGTCGGGTCGGCCCTCCTGCTGCAAAATGTGCAGGAAGGTTTCTTCATAGGGGCCGCCGCCGACTACGACCAGGTAACAGTCGTCCTCCAGCCAACGGGTAGCACGGGCCAGATTATCCAGATTCCGCAGCGCGGTCATGCTACCTTGAAAAATAGCTACTTTGGCTTCGAGAGGAATGCCGTAGGCAAGCCAGAACCCCGGTGTGGGCTCTACATTGTCCAAGCTGAGATTGGCGCTCATACAGGAATAAATCACGTCGAAATGCTTGCCGTAGCACTGGCTCATATCCTGCGCCAGATAGCGTCCCACCGTGATGCACACGTCGCACTTGGGGTAAAGCTCTGCCTCGCTCTTTTCAGATAGGGCGATTTTCTGCTCCATGGAGCTTTCCCACAGGCGAGCCTGTTTGTACCACCATTCATGGCAGTCGATCATCAGTGTGCAGCCGGTGACTTCCTTGAGCATCACGCCGATTGGCAGAGTAGGCAGGTCGGCCACATAGACCAAATCAGGCTGTCCTTTCTGAAGCGCGCGGCGCACCTGCTCCAGGATGGGAGAAAAATCATAGACGATTTTACGATATTCCCGATAATCAAAGTGCTTGCCGCCAAGCTCATCCACGCACAGACCGCTGTAGGGAATAGGAGTGCCGCGGTAGAGTTCGGGAGGTTCGTTTTGAAAGGCCCATACGCCGTCATCCGCAGCCTTGCAGTGCGCTGCCAGCGCCTTGCCTTTGGGACCACGGGTATAGGCTACCGCGATATCGCCGTACAGGGCATGTCCCTCTCGGTTGATAACGTCCAAATCTACGTTCACAATCGCGCGTTCATACTCCCTTGCCTCCAGCGCCACTGCGCGATTGGCGATGACGGTTACCCGCTGTGTGTGGCTGTCGTAGACTAGATAGCGTTCCCCCTTACCGATTCCAGCCAGATACCCGGAACGCTCACCACGCGTCAGCAGCGTATAGCCCACGTTTTTCACGTGAGCCTCCTGTTGCAACGCGCTTATATTCGCAGCATAGCGGCCGTTGACATGATGATACTGGGATTGGGCGGCAATGATAGATTCCAGCAACTCGCGTTCCTTGGCCTGCAGAGCATCCAGCTTAAGCGCATAGAGCTTTACGATACTCCAATCCAAAGGACGAATCACGTATTCGGGATCCTGATCATTGGTGAAGTCCGTATAAGCCGCGGGAAAGAGCGTGACTTCATAGCCTTTCTCCATCAAGACGTCCGCAAAGAAAAGAATGCGGCGGTCAATGTATGCGTCATGGGTGATGAGCCATGCTTTGCCAGCCTTTTTCATGATTTGATTCTCCTCTTCAGTTTGAAGTACAAGTCTTTGCATCCAAGCGATATCAAAAACTCGTATAAGCGTCCGTGCTTATGTAACCAACAGTGCAGACTGCCTTTTATTTGCCTGAGTACGGGATACAGCCGGCGATAGACGCTTCTGCGCCAGCCTTGCCTATAGGAAAGATAGATGCCCAGTTCCGCTTCCATAAGTAAGGAGATGGAGATAACGGATCGTAAATCCGGCACAACGTAAGAATCAAGTGGATGCGGAGGGGTGCTACAGCAGGGAGCTTCCAGACTACGGGCAATCCACTGGCGGTTGTCCACCGGTGATTTCTCCTGGTAGCTGATTGCGTTTGGTGGATTGGACGTCACACCGACCATGTACAGCGGTTCCTCCAGGCTATAGGCAATCCAGTGGCGGTTATCCTCCAGACTTTTTTTTAAGGAAAGCGAAGCATCAGGAAAATTAAACAGCAGACTGCACTTTATCCAGTCGCGGTTATCGGTTGATCCATCCTGTACCTCTCCCTGAGAGAAAGCGTCAGCTTGAATGATCTCCTTTAACCAGTACTGCAGTATGCGCGCTTTCTGACCGCTGGTATCGTTACTCAGCCTTAACCAGACATCCGGTGTATGAGAAAAGGCAACTCCTTTATCATCCGGAATCAGGAAGCGGTACAGTATACCGCCGGAATCAAACGCCAAAAAGGAACGATGGTTCGCGGGATACCACAAATAGGACGTTTCCTTCTCTACGCCCAGGGCGCAGGTATGAAGAATGATCTCAGGGCCCTCAAAGTAGAACTTGACAAAAAGCGGACGATAGGCAGCATCAAAAGGAAGAACCAGATCAGACTGGACGGGTTCCTGTCCCCACTGCCAGGTTTCGACCTGACGTTCAACTCCCTGAGAACAAGAAAGACCAACCATCACGCTGCCCGGCTGGGCTAGCCTTCCTTGGCATTGCAGATGAGCATAGTGGCTTTCCATAGGGGGAAAAGAAACGGCAACCCAAGGCTTTTCTGCCTTTGGATCAGCTTGGAAATGTAGGCCGTCCGCAGCTTGTTCCTCCATGGTGCAACCCGATACGTATACGTAGGGAAGCAGCTCTGTACCGGTGTATACGATGCTTTGCTGGAGGCTTGCGTTGGGGCAGAGCGCATTTCGTAGGCCTTTTATACAATTACTCTTTGTAGACGGCGGGGAAGAGGGTCTTTGTTCACTCTTCCGGCAGAACAACACGCCAATTTCCGTATAAAACGGGAAAGGGGATTGCACATCATGGTCCGTGACACGGCGCAGCAGCTCAAGCTCTTTTGCACCACAGGACACACTTTGCCCACCACACACGGGGCATACGGCATTTTCCACGCAATATACATTCCAGTCAAGCTGCCGCGCCAACTCCGCCTCCATGGCTCCAGTACGTCGGTAGGAGACATCGCCCGTATAGTTGATCAGGATGGGTATCCATTCATCGCTGACAAGAGAGAGGAGGCTCTCCTGATGAAAAAAGCGCTTGTGATGATTCACGTGCCATACATGGCCGCATTGAGAGCAGCATGCCATAGCCATCAGCGGGTCCTCCCGGAAAGGAACCTGTAAATACAGATACTTCCGGCTGACACGCTCCATCTCTGCTACGCCCATGGACAACACGTCGTCTGTCAGGTGCTCAAGTGTGTCGCAAGCCATGCTCATGTCCACGGATCTGTCCGGCAAGGGAATGGCCATGATATCCCCCACACAGGTTTGGCGCACGTTGTCCTTGAGAATCTCTTCGTCAATATCCATGGCCAGCACAGCATAATCCGGCGGAAAGCGCCGGTTTACGTAACCTGGACCAGAGCCGACGTCCAGAATGGTTTCGGCATCCGTGGGCAACGCCGCAAGTAAAGACGCAATGGCATTGTCGATGGAGCACACACCTGTAGCAGCCTTTGCGTGGGCCTGGGCATAATCCCTGGCCTCATGTTTGTTGACTTCATTGATGGTTCCATTCCCGCAGACCGGAAAGGTCTGCGGCATAGGATAGAATTCCTGCCAGCGTATCCAAAAGGCATTGAATGCGCTTTGTTTTTTCAAAGATGTATAATAAAGACTCTTAAGGCGCACTTCTTCCAGCAATGGACCAAGCTGCACTCGTAGAGGAGAGGCTGCGCTTCCGGATTTTTGCAAAATCCATTCCAGCAGATTATTCAGCTCCATGACGGCTTCCACGGGCAGGGGCTGTTCTGGGTCCAGCCTCCTCAACAGATCCAGAAGCTGACCTGCCTTGTGATATCGTTCCTGAGCGGAGATGATGCTCTGGCGTAAGGCGGCTTCAAACCGGACTGGAACCCCTGCAATCACTGCAACGGCTCTGAGCATGTTTCTCCCAAGAGGACGCAGGCCGTCCCTTCCCGTGGCAATCAAGATGTTCAAGTTGATCATCTTTTCTCCTTACTTTTATACACGGTACCATCAAACACATAATGCGCCTGTCCGCAGGACCAGTCGCACGCATGAAGCAACATGCCCATAGATTTGCGTATGCCAAACGGTTGTTCCACTTTGAAGAAAAGTGCGCGGTCTGCCACGCAGTAGGCAGATTCTTCCTCAAAGCGACTCATATCGCATTGGTCAAATATGCCTATGCTCGCCATATATTCACCCGCACCCAGACGAAGCGGGGAAAGACAAGCCCCTATGGTGATTTGACCGTTCGGCGCTTTGATTCCAATAGATTCGCTCGGGCAAAAAACCTGCGTTACAACCTTCCCCTCACGAGTCATCACACATACGACTGCGACAAAGGAAAGCACGGGCTGAACCGCACGCACCTTGATCTGAAAGCATAGCGTGTCGCCCGTGGTAAAAACCCGGCTGCTTTTTCCCCGGCCATCTAGGATGTCCAGGTTGTCGATGACCATTTTTAGCGAGCCATACAAGGAATTTGTTTTTTTCAAGCCCTCTAGATTTGAAGCTTCTTCCTCCACAGGTCTGACCGAGGATGGCCCGTCGCCGGTTTCCGGATCAGCCTGTTTAGCAAAGACCTGTGCAGGAGTTGCTTTGGTCTGCGTGTCCGTTCTGGCAAGTTCGATGCCATTCTGGGAAACAGGCTGCGCTTGGACGTTTTCCTCCGACTCGGCCGCAGTGTTTCCCTCTAGCTGGAAGTCAAAAGAGGTCCAGCCGTTTTGAATCTCGCCCAAACGGTGGTATCCACGGCCATTAAAGTATTCCAGATAGATCCTTTCCCGGCTATCCGGACGCGCACTGACACGGATGGTTAGCGGCCTAACGGCCAAGTGTAAGGGCAGCGCCATTTGGAAGGGCGCGTGGCAGTTGGTTCCGTTCTGATCGCAGTACGCACGGCAGAAATTACCACGGTCTTTTTTTGCGTTCCCCCAGTCCATGGTCCCATTTTCTACAATTACATGTGTGAACTGTGCGGGGTCGTTATCCATGGGCGCTCCCATGTGTAGAGTAGAGAGCGATTGATCTTCACTAAGAAGCTCGCAGCAATAAATCAGGTGCGAAAAGGAAGGATGATCCTGATCACACACAAAGCGGAAGACCAGCACCTGCGTCGCCTCATCGGCCTGGGCAATGCTGAGCATGGTTTTACGGCTGACACGATACTCCTTGGCGCGGGCGCGCAATTCCTCCTCGTCACGAATTTTCCTGTTGTAAATTTTGGATACTTCAAGGGCCGTGCCCTGATGTGTAATTTCGCCCCGCTCCAGCAGAATGGCACTGTTGCAGATTTCTAGCACGCTGTCCATACTGTGCGATACAAATAGCACTGTAGCGCCCGTTTCCTGCGTAAGGTGCTTCATACGCTCGGCACATTTGGACGTAAAAGCTGCATCACCTGCGCCAAGCACCTCGTCGATGATCAAAATGTCCGGCTCAAGAGAGGTAGATACGGCAAACGCCAACCTGGAATACATGCCAGCCGAGTAATATTTGACAGGCTGGTTGATATAATCCTCAAGCTCACTAAATTCGACGATCTCATCAATGGAACGCTCTACCTTCCGGTGATCCATGCCAGCATAAGCCAGAGCAGTGCGGATGTTCTCAATGCCGGTGAATTCGGGATGAAAGCCCGTGCCGATTTGTAACAGTGCCTGAATGTTTCCGTTTATCTTGACTGAACCTTCAGTGGGCTTTAGATTGCCCACAATCAGTTTGAGCAAGGTGCTTTTGCCGGCACCGTTGCGTCCGATGATGCCGATTCGCTCTCCCTTGGGAACCACCAGATCCACATTGCGAAGAGCCCAGAATTCCCGATATTTGGGCTCATGGTTCCAAAACCGCAGCTTTTCAATGCCGAACAAATCCCGGATACGGTCAGACTGCTTGTCAAAGAGCCGGTACATCTTTCCCAGAGCATGGGCTTCTACCGCATTTGCCATGCCGTTCCTCCTCGTTCCTCACATGTTGTCATCGAAAAGCTGCTTCATCTTTTCAAAAAACCAGAATCCCAACAGGAAAGTGAACAGCGAAAAAATAATCAGGATGGGAAACACCTGCTGTGTGGGAAACCGGTTGTAGATTAGGCAGTCCTGATATGCCGTAATAAAATAGTACAGGGGATTTGCCTTGAGCAGCCCACGCAGGCCTTCCGGTATCATTTCGGGCGTATAGGCAATGGGACTAACCATCATTAAAAACATGGTAACAATGCCGATAAAACTTTGCGTATCTCGCAACAGTACATTCAGCGCCGAGATGATCCACCCAACCCCGATACCGAAAACAACCTGAAAAAACCAAAGAGGTAATACCATTACCGCCCACCAACCAAGTTCGCCTGTTACCGCTAGAGCCACCAGTAGCAGCACCATGCCCACAACCTCTGTACACTGGCTCAATAGGATGGACTTCACCGGTATAATCTCAATGGGGTACAGCGTGTTTTTGATCAACGATGCGTTAGCGGTGACGGAAACCACGCTGTTGGCCAACCCTTCGCTAAAGCCTAGGAAGGGGATAAGGCCGGCGAAGATCAGCATCACATACTGCGGGGTGCTCATCTGTTCCAAGCGAAGCCGAAGGATAAACACGTACACAATGGAATATGCCGTCAGCATCAGTGCGGGGTATAGTACCAGCCAAAACATGCCCAGCACGGACCCCGCGTAGCGTGAGCGGATGTCAGACCAAGTTGTGGCCCATAACATCTTTCTGTGGGTCCAAATGATCTCAATGGAGCGCAATAACGGAACCTTCCTTTCGTGTGACGCGTTCAACGCCCAAGTTCCCTGCAAATCGCAGCGATTACGCTGTCCATTTCCTCAGTTGTGATATAGGGGGAAATTGGAAGCGACAGCACACGCTGGGAAAGCGCCCGGGCGCACTCACAGATTATGGGCTGCGCTTCTGCCACATCCTCAAAGGCGTGCTGCTGGCTCATGCAGGTCCGGTAATAGATCATGGTTGGAATGCCTTGCGCGTGCAACGCATTCATTACGCGGTTTCGCTCCTCCTCGTCTGCGAGACGAATGGTGTACTGCGCCCATGAGGAGAGCATACCTTCAGGGATCACGGGTGTCTCTACGATGCCGCCGAGACGTAAGGTGTAGTAGGCAGCAGCCTGGTTGACTGCATCCAGTTCAAAGCGGATAAATGCATCCAACTTTGCCTTGAGGATGGCCGCCTGCAGAGTATCAAGACGGGAATTCACACCGATGCGGACATTGTCATATTTGTCCGTTCCCTTCCCGTGGACCGCCAGCGAGCGGACCAGAGCGGCCAGTTCACTGTCATCAGTGAATATTGCCCCTCCATCACCATAACATCCGAGCGGCTTAGCTGGGAAAAAGCTGGTGGTAGCCGCATCGCCAAAGGAACAGCATTTTTGGCCATTCTGCATGCCGCCGAAGCCTTGGGCTCCGTCTTCCAGAATCTTCAGACCATATTTACGCGCAATAGGCTCTATGCATGCGTAGTCGGCTGGCGCGCCAAATAAATCCACGGAGATGATCGCGCGCGGTATTAGCTTTCCCTCTGACGTAACTGCCTGGATACACCGCTCGAGGCTAGCCGGATCCATGTTGAAGGTACCATCCAGTACATCCACAAAAATAGGGGTGGCGCCACGATCACGCGGGGTTTCAGCAGAGGCGAAGAAGGTAAAATCAGGAACGAACACCGCGTCGCCAGGTCCAATACCCCAGGCACGCAGAACCAGTGAAAGCGCATCCGTTCCATTTCCGCAGGTGATGCAGTGTCGGACACCGACATAGTCGGCCAGCTGTTGCTCCAGATCATGTACGGCTTTTCCGCTGATGAATGCGGATTCCTCAATCACTTCCTCAATACTGCTGTCAATCTGCGCTTTGAGATGATGATACTGTGCCTTCAGATTGCGAAACTCCATCGCGTGTTTCCTCCTTGCAGGACCTTTTTCACCTGTATACAGACAAAAGTTTCTGTTTACAGCACCTCGATGTTTTCACAGAGGCCCAGCGCCTTTGTGACATTTTTGGTGTCGAAGATCAGTCTGGCATGCTTTTGGACAAAGGCATAGTCAACATTGGTATGCCCGCAGGTAATCATGACGAGATCGGAATTCTCCAGCAGCTCGCGGCTCAACTCCGATTCGCCGGTCATCGTCTGGCCGTTTTCCACAAACTTGGGAACCCAAGGATCGTAATAGCGCACGTTTGCGCCGACCTTCCTGAGCTCATCGATCACACGAATAGCGGGGCTTTCACGGTAGTCATCGATATCCTGCTTGTAGGCAACGCCTAAAACGAGTACATTGGCACCATTAATGGCTTTTTGGGCGGCACGGTTGAGCATGCGCATCGCACGGTCCACACAGTAGGCAGGTTGGCCGTCGTTGATGATCATGCTGTTCTCTATCAGCGTAGTGTGGAAGCCGTACTCCCTGGCCTTCCACGTCAGGTAATAAGGATCCAGCGGAATGCAGTGTCCACCCAAGCCAGGGCCAGGATAGAATGCCTGGAATCCATAGGGTTTTGATTTGGCGGCATCAATGACTTCCCAGATGGGAATGTTCATCCGGTTGCATAGGCGCGCCAATTCATTTACCAGACCGATATTTATATTACGGTAGGTGTTTTCCAAGATTTTTTCCATTTCCGCCACGGAGGGAGAGCTGGCCTCAAAGACCTCGCCATCCAACACTTCGCGATACATGGCGGCGATCACCTCGGTAGCGTCCTTGCCGATGGCGCCCACCACTTTTGGAGTGTTTTTTGTCTTATAGATCAAATTGCCGGGGTCCACTCGCTCTGGCGAGAAGCCCAGGTAGAAATCCTCGCCGCATTTCAGACCGGAGATATCCTCTAGAATGGGCTTGATCAGTTCTTCGGTAGTACCGGGATAGGTGGTAGACTCCAGAACAATGATGCTACCACGGTGAATGTGCGGGGCAATGGCACGGGCGGAACTTTCCACATAGCTGATATCAGGTTCCTGATGCTTGTCCAGCGGTGTCGGTACGCATATGGCGACAAAATCTGCGGAAGCGATTTGGGAAAAATCAGATGTTGCGCTGAGGCGCCCCTGTTTCACCAGACTGGCTAACTCGTCATCGACCACGTCTCCAATGTAATTGTGACCTTCATTCACCAGCCGTACCTTTTCAGCATTCACGTCAAATCCGACCGTGTGAAAACCCACCTTTGCTTTTTCAACTGCTAAAGGCAGCCCCACATACCCCAGGCCCACAACGCCCACATTTATGTCATGATTGCGGATTTTCTGCAGAAGAGTTTCTTTCATGGTCATGATTTTCAGATCTCCTTTGCTTATTTATGTGTATCGAAAAAGTGAAATTAGAAGCGTCCGACAAAGTCCAAGGTGCTGCAATGTTCCAGCGGCAGCTTCACCGGTTTTCCCGTGGCTGCGCTGAGATAGATAGCGAGCACCATTTCAACAGCACGCAGTCCGGCCTCGCCATCCACATAGGGGTTGCGATCCTCGCGGATCGCCCGAATCATATCTCCATACAGAGGCTTGTGACCAAAGCCATATACGTTTGGCGGATTTTCACAAAACTCATCTTTTACGGCTTGCGAGTCGTTTTCATCATCGGCGAATGTCCATTCCTCAATGGTGTTCACACTCTTGCCACCGGCCTTTACCGTACCTGTGCTTCCGAAGAGGTACAGAGTTTCCTCCAGATTATGGGGATAAATATTCGTGGTTCCTTCAATGACTCCATAGGAACCGTTTTTGAAACGCACCAAGGCCAGCCCCAAATCTTCGGCTTCGATATAGGGATGCATTAGCCGGTCGGTCAGGGCAAAGACTTCGTCCACCTCATCGCCCATCATCCAACGCAGGAGATCAATATTGTGAATACACTGGTTCATCAGCGCGCCACCGTCCGAGGCCCAGGTGCCGCGCCAAGGCGCCTGCTTGTAATAGTCCTCACTGCGGTTCCAGCGAATATGAGCTGTTCCATAGAGCATTTTCCCAAAACGATTCTGCTCATATGCAGAACGAATCTGCTGAATGGACTTGTTAAAGCGGTTTTGATGACAGGTGCAGAGCTTGACCCCCTTTTCCTTTGCCTTGTTTACCAGGGAACGGGCATCATCCATGGAAAGGGCCAGCGGCTTTTCCACAATCACGTTGCAACCGGCATCCATGCAAGTCATCGCAATGGAAAAGTGCTTACCGCTGTCGGTGGCAATCGCTACCAGCTCCGGTTTTTCCATCCGGAGCATCTCATGATAGTCTTGATAGAAACGGGGCGATTGCCCGTCAGTAATAAACCGCTTCTTTTGCTCCATGCGCTCCTCAAGCAAATCGCACATTGCAACAAATGCCAGATTGTCCGCGTGATGAACAGCTGCCGCTACATGGTTCGGAGAAATCCTTCCGCATCCGATCAGACCATAGCGTATTTTTTCCAAAGCAAATTTCCCCTTTTGTTTTGATATGGATTTTAAATATAAAGTGTGGAAGCAGAGAAAGTAAAATAAAAATACCTTGGTACCTATCCCAGCACCATCATGCCAAAAAGATGACGCCTATCCGAAATAAGAAGCCGCCATCTCCAATAGAATTGACAGCCGCTTCTTTTTCGGGAGAAGTTTTGAAGAAAACAGCGATCCGGTTGGCTCAGGCTGTCCTGATAGAGGACTGAAAAGATGGTTGCCTGGCGCTTTTTTGCCAGCAAGCCCATTCGTATCGCGGCAGCGTGGTGGAGGCTATGCAGCAGATAACGAATCCCACCAACATCCTTCGCCCCCACACTGTTACCCCCGTGCTGGCGGTAGAGCATAGTACTTTCATCCAGGTACACGATTTTTCCGAACCGCGCAGCCACCACACCTAGCCACCAGTCATGCATAATCACTTGCGAGGTATCCGTGCACCGGCTAGCCAATCCGGCTAGTGTCCGGTTGATGCCTGTCGCACAACCGGTTACAATGTTTTGAAATAATAGCGCCCGGTAGTCGATGGTAACAGCGTACTGCCTTTGCATGCGCATCAGCGAGGAAGCAATAGGACGGAGATTCTCATCCACCGGCGTCAGATCCGTAAAAACCAGCACCGGCGTATCTCCGCCCGCTTCATCTTCCGCCTCCAGCAGCGCGCGCATCGTCTTTTCCACCTTGTCAGGGTGCCATACGTCATCCTGATCGCAGAACATCATGTAGGACGCCCCACATTCCTTCATCAGCCAGAAGAAATGATCGCGGGCATTTCCGAAACGCCCTTCATGTTTCACTCGCCGGATGCGGCCAGGATAGCGGGCGGCATATTCATCCAGGATCGCGGGTGTAGCATCTGTGGAGCCGTCGTCGGAAACGGTCAGATGCCATTGCTCCCATGTCTGTGCCAGCAGCGAATCCAGCTGCTCGCGCAGAAACCGCTCGCCGTTGTACGCTGCCAGCAGGATTTCAACCGTCGGCTGCATGCCGTATCCTCCTTTGGCCGGCCGTTCCGGCGCGCCGTCCGGCACGACTGCCCAACAGCCGTGCCGCACAGTCGGCTGCAAAGACCGGGCATTCCAGCGGATGACCGCTTCGCAGCAGCTGCGAAAGCACCTGCCGCACCATGCGCAGGCCCTCGCCCGTCTCACGCGGGTTGCCCAGTCGCTCGCCGTATTCCTGCAGAAAGCGCCCGATGAGGACGTTGCGCCGGTATTCCTGCCGAAGCGTCAGGTTGTGGGAATGCACCACCGCCGCATCGGCGCAGTAGGCCAGCCGGTAACCAGAATCCAGAAACGCCGCGGCAATGAGCATGTCCTCATTGGTCGGCAGCGGATGGGAGAATCCGCCCACCGCCTTATAGGCGCTCCGACGGTAGGCCGAGCAGACGTCCGAAAGGTGATATGCCCGTATCCCCAGCACCTGCCGGTCCTCCGCTCCCCAGACCCGGCTCTGTGCAGGGTAGCGGTACTGCTGCACCGCTCGCACATAGGGCCTTGCATCCGGCCGGGGGAGCTGACGGCCGCTGGCCGCCGCAACGCGCTCATCCGCAAAGGGCTTGAGCAGATGCTCAATGTAGCGTTCATCCGCCGGAAGGGCATCCTGCGTCAGGAACAGCACGAACTCACCCGCCGTCTGCCGCAAGGCTGCGTCCCGTGTCCCGCCGTGGTCAAACTGGTCGCGGGGAACGGACATGACCCGCGCACCGTGCGCGCGAGCCAGTTCCGCGGTGCCATCCGTGGACCCCGAATCCACCACCAGAATTTCCTCCGGCGGCTGCGTCTGGTCCATGAGCGCAGCAAGCAGCGCGGCAATTTCGCCCGCCGCGTTGAGCGTGGGAAGAATCACGGAAACGCTCATTGCGCCATGCCCTCCCCGCCGTCCGGCCTGCTGTTTGCCGCGCTGCCGATATCCTCCTGATTCACCATCCCGCCCAAGGCGGTTTTCAGCAGAATGCGTATATCCAGCCCAAGGGACCAGTTTTCGATGTACCACAGATCATGCTCCACACGCGCCGGGATACTGGTGTCTCCGCGCAGACCGTGAATCTGAGCCCAGCCCGTCATGCCGGGACGTACCTGGTACTTCACCATGTAGAGGGGCACCGTTTCCCGGAACCGCTCCACGTAGTAGGGAATTTCCGGTCGCGGACCTACGAGGCTCATTTCTCCACGAAAGACATTAAAAAGTTGGGGAAGCTCGTCCAAGCTGATTTTTCGCAACAGACTTCCCAGCCATGTGCGCCGGTTGTCCGTACTGCCCGACCACGCGGTGTCCTGCTCGTCGTTGACACGCATGCTGCGGAATTTGTACATGGTGAACGGCTTTTTGTTCAGCCCGATGCGCTCCTGCTGGAACAGCACCGGTCCCGGGCTGGAAAGCCGGATGGCAATGGCCAGGAGGAGAAACAGTGGGCTGAGGACAACCAGCAAAAAGCCGCTGACGACGATGTCAAAGGCGCGTTTGGTCAGTGCGTTAACCGGTTCGTCCAAGGGCGTGGTTCGCAACTGAATCAGCTTGAGATTTCCTACCGTGTCGATGGTCGGTCGGGTAGGGATGACGTCATTGTAAAAGGGAACAACGCTGATCTTGGTGCCGCACTTCTCACACACCTGGATGACATTCGCTGTCACACCCAACTCATCGGGCGCAAGCGCCAGAATCACCTCGTCAATGCCCGCGTCGTGCAGGCGGCTTTCCAGTTTTTCCAACAGGCCGTCATCCGGCGTCAGGCATTGTTCCACATGGATGCCCAGCGATGGCTCGGCCTTAACATTCTCTACATAGCGCCTGGCAAGCTTCCCGCCACCGACTACCAGCATGTGCTTGAGGTTGTACCCTCGCGCACGTATGCGTCGAAGCAGATAACGTAAAATCTTGCGCTTGCCGATGAGCACCGCACTGCTGGAGAAAAAGTACACGCCCAGCACACCGCGCGAAAAGTCCTGTAGTCGGAACAGAAACAGCGCCGAGGCAGCCGTGGCCAGCGCGATGGCGTTGCCCGCGAGGATGCGCGCGGATTCCCGTCCCGCTCTGTGCACGCGGCTGGTGTGATAGACGCGGAGCAGCGAAAGCAGGAAAACCGTCCAGATCGCATAGATTACCGCGGCCAGTATGCCTCTTGCGTTCAGGCTGCTCAGCGCCGCCATGTTGCCTTTTGTGTTTCTGATAACATCCAGCCACAGCCACGATGCAAACAGATAACACAGCACAATTAGCACGCCGTCTGACAATAGGTTCAGGCGGTTTAGGGTTTTTTGGTTCCTGTGAATCATGAATTCCGTCCCTTTATTTTCATGTCCCCAGTTGCCGGACAGGGCGCCGAAAGCGCTATCGACAACTGCTTTGGGAATAAAAAATAAAATGCTTCGCCATCCGGGGCATTTGAGCCGCGGCATCTGGCGAATATGTAGGACAGTCCCCGCCACTGCGAAAGGTTCAGCATCTGACGCGGCGCGGCCCTTTGCCGCATAGACGGTTCATCAGCGACAGACATGGCTGCCTTTAGAACCGCAATTCTGCGGGCATTTTCCTTTGCAAGAGGAAAAGAGGAATGTTGCCGTAACAATTCCTTTTACGGCGGCATGAGCACGACGGACATAATGTCCATCATGACTCAAGCATTCTTAAATATACACAAACCAAAAGGGAATGTCAACCGATCCCAAAGACCGACACCCTTACATGTGTAACAATAAAGGCAGACAAAACTTGGGAAAGCAACCGGCATAAAGTGGCAAGTGGCAAGGCGGATGCAGGGCGGGGAAATATGCCACTGCCAAAATGCGGTTGGGAAAGGTATGCGTCGGTTTGGAAAGAAACTTTGCAAGCAGGGCAGCTCTTATAAAAAGCTGCAAAAAGTAGCCGGTTCTGCATCGTGCAAAACCGACTGATGCCCTGTTGGGACAAGGCGAAGCCCTCCCGGGACAGACATGCCGCTGGCCTGCACACGGAGTTCGGGATACAAGCGGCTCTCCGTGCGCCTCACCGGCAGATCCCGCAAGGCGCATCCCCGCGGCATGAATATCCTTCCTTTGCTACTGTACATTCCCGGGGCGAAATTCAGGCTTTTTCTTCGTTTTAAGGGCCCTGTATCGAAGTGGACGGGGATTTCCCCGCGCGGCAGGCCTGGGGCGCCTCTATGCCCAAAAACGCGCTCTGGCGTACTGCAACACACCCTCCCCCGCGGCAACATGCCCTACCCAGCGGCAACATGCCCTTGCCGCACGTGACCGCACATCACCGCGCGCCAAACATACCCTGACGTCGCACGTCCGCCAAACGCCCTTCACCCCACGCCCTTCAAACGCCCTTCATCCCACACCTTTCAAACCACCTTCCGCTCCGCCCTTTCCCGCATCATCCCACCCCGCCCGCTTTCCCAGCTCATCCATGGCCGCGCAAAACCGCTCCCACGGTTTCCATGTTGTCAGTAATCGGTCGCCCTCCCGAATCCGAAGCGTCCGTCTGATCTCCTTGGGAATGACCACGCGCCCAAGCTCGTCAATTCTGCGCACAATCCCCGTTGCCCGCAATGTTCCCATCCTCCTTGACGGCGGTGCAACGCTTATGCCGCATTGCTTTGCCGTTTGTCTTTGCATCCCTAGTATGGAATTTGGAGGGGTGATTATGCGGCGGAAAGATTTGGGACATGCCGCATCAGACGGGATTCTGGAAAAAAATAGCGCCCCGCCAAATCCGTGCATGGCGCCGGAAAAGCGGTTTCATAGAGTAGACGGCGGACGAACGCGCCTGTCCGGCACAGGTTGGCAGCCGAGACAGGCAAAAAACGCCAGCTTCCGCAAAAAATGGTTCAGCATTCACACAGTACGTCTGCGTAAAAGGCGTCCATCTCCTCCCGTGTGGAAAAGACCGCCACGTACATCTGGTTGCCCATCGCGCCGGAGAGCGCGTCGGGGATGCGCTCCACCATGCGCAGCTGCGCGCTGTAGCGCCGAAGTATCTCGTCATGGCTCAGCGCAAAAGGCTTGCCGTCACGCCGGCCGGCAAAGGCGCAGAAATAATGCTGGCCCGAAGGCAGGGTGGAACGGTCGAAGGCGATCATGTCCGCCCAGATCTTGTAGACGTCGGTGCTGTTTGCGTAGTTCATCATGTCGGGTGAGAAGCCGCCGCAGGGGCGCATGTTGACCTCCAGCGCCACCACGTCGCCCTTTTGGCCCATGCCGGGCTGGTCCTGCGTCAGACGGAAAAACTCAAAATGGACGAAGCGGCTCCTGACCTCAAAGCTTTTGACCGTGGCGCGCCCTGCGGCGCGAATGTCGTCGGCCAGGTCGCGCACGATGTAGTAGATGGAGTTGTCGTTGTCATTGACGATGTCCATAATGGAAAAGGGCGTCACGTTGCCGGTTTCAAACATGGGATCGCCGTGGGAATCGATGATGGCATCATAGCTGTTGACCTCGGCATGGATAAACTCCTCCATGATATAGCGCACGCCCGGCTCCCGCTGCGTATCCAGAAACCAGTGGAGGCCGCCCTCGTCCGTCAGTTTGAAGGTATGGGCCGCGCCCACGCCGTTGTCCGGCTTGACCACCACGGGATAGCCCACCGTTTCAATGAAGGCCCGGCAACCGTCATAATCGTCCACGATGTGGTAGCGCGCTACGGGGATGCCGGCCTTCTGGTAGTATTCCTTCATGCGGGATTTGTACTTGATGCGCTCCATATCCTGCGCCTGGAAGCCGCTTTCGATATGGAAATCCGTGCGCAGGCGGGCGTCGCGCTCCAGCCAGTATTCGTTGTTGCTCTCCAGCCAGTCGATGCGCCCGTAGCGAAAGATGAAGAAGGCCACTGCGCGGTATACCTCGTCATAGTTTTCCAGGCTGGATACCTTGTAATACTCGTTGAGACTGTCCTTGAGCTGGGGCGAAAGCTCGTCATAGGGCTGATCGCCGATACCCAGCACGTTGAGCCCGTTGTTTTTCAGCTCCCGGCAGAACTGCCAGTAGTTGGTTGGAAAATTGGGAGAGAGAAAGACAAAATTTTTCATTTCAGACCCGGCTCCTTTCGTGCGTTGATGCGGCCAAGCAGGTATCAGTCCAGCAGGAAGGGTGCGAAGTACGCCACCTGTTTATACCACCAGTCCCAATCGTGCGCACAGTCATATCCCCATACGTCCACCCAGACATGAATGCCCTTCTGGGCGCAGATGTCCCGCAGGCGCAGGGTGGTTTCCGGGATCTCCCAGGGGCCCTGGCCTACGCACAGAATGCCCCGGTTCTGGTTGTAGCGCTGGATGTAGGGATGATCCGCCGGCATTCCGGCCAGGTAATCGACAGGGGAGTTGCGGTAGACCTCCTCGTCCATGTAGCCGTCAAAGCCGTAGGAGGCGGTGTAAATGCCGCTGAGGGCCAGCAGCCCGTCAAAGAGGTCCGGAAAGCGGAAAAACAGGTTGGCTGCGTGCAGCGCGCCCAGGCTGCACCCAAAGGCGATAATGCCGGGATATCCCTCCCAGCCGTTGAGCCGGTTGGCCTCGCCGCGGATGAAGGGGACGGCCTCGCGGGTGATGAAGTCCATCCACTGCTCATGGCGGCGGATGCGCCAGTGGGGATCGCCGCCCTTGTCGGACCAGGTTTCGCGGTCGATGGTGTCGATGGAAAAGACCATCACGCGACCGGAGTCGATCCAGGGGGCCCAGGCGTCGGTCATGTGGAAGTTTTCAAAGTCATAGAAGCGGCCGTCCTGACAGGGGATGAACAACATCGGCCGCCCCGCATGGCCGTAGCGCTTGATCTCCATGTCGCGCCCCAGCGAGGGGCTGTACTCCCGGTAATACTCCGTCTGCATTAGAGGGACACCCCTTTCATGACTGCTCGTAGAGCAACGTGTTGATGAAAAAGGGAATCTGGCGCGACCAGCTCGCTTCGCTGTGCTCTCCGTGGGGTACGATGCGGCTGGTCAGCAGCACGCGCCTTTCGATCAATCGCCCGCCCACGGTGGCAAAGGCGCGCCGCATATGCCGGCGCGAGCGCATCTCCTTCGCGCCGTAATCCATGTAGACCAGCGTGCCGGGCCGGATGTCCGCCTCGTCGATCAGCTGGGTCAGCTTTTTGGGGGCCACCCACAGGGAGGGCGACAGCGCCGCTGCGCGCGAAAACACCTGGTTGTAGCACAGGACCGCGTACAGGCTCATCAGCCCGCCCATGGAGCTGCCGGCTATGAAGGTATGCGAACGGCCGGGCTTTGTGGGGTAGCGCCGGTCGATCAGGGGTTTGAGCTCCTGGGTGAACCAGTCCATCGTCTCCTGCCCCCGGCCCGTCACATGGCCCAAATGCGGGTCGTCAAAGGAAAAGGGTGAGTATTCCGAAAGCCGGCCGTTATCCGGGCTGTGGTTGCATTCCACAGCCACGATCATCATGCGGGTGTTCGTTTCGTCCATGTAGGCGCCCATGCCCCAGGAGGTGCCGTAGGTGGCGTCCTCGTCGAAAAACACGTTGTGCCCGTCAAACATATACAGTACGGGCAGCCGCTCCCGCCCGTCCATTCCGTCGGGCAGGTACACATATACATTGCGCGGCTCCTCACCCGTGCAGGCGGGATAAGGGATGCTCCATTTTTCCACCATGGAGAGGAATCATCTCCTTATAATATGGCACGGCCTCAAAAAGGCCTGTGCATTAGTTTAGCACGCTAAGGCGGGAATTGCAATTCCTGGATGGAAAAAGTTGCAGAAGAAGGAAAGGGAAAAGAATTTGTTATGAAATCATCTTTTTTCTAACAGAAGGCAAATTCCTGTGTGATGTCAATTCTGATGTGAGATGAAAAATAAGATGAATTCCCCTTGATTCACAGGGAGAAACATGCTATACTACGCGCTGGTTAAAAAATCATCAATTTTACCAGGGAGGAAGGACCATCATGAAAAAGCGCATTCTTGCGATCCTGACCGCCATTATGTTGGTGATGACCGGCGCCGCACTGGGCGAAGCCGCTCCTGCTGAAGTCAGCGGCGACTTCACCGGCACGGCCAAGGGCTTTGGCGGCGATGTGACCGTGACTGTGACTTTGACCGACGGGGCTATCACCGCCGTGACCGCCGAGGGCGCGGGGGAGACCGAGGGCGTGGGCTCCAAGGCCATCGAACTGATGCCCGCCGATATGTCGGAATCCGGCAGCATCGCCGTGGATACGGTGGCCGGCGCGACCATCACCTCCAACGCGATCCTTGAGGCCGTCAAGGCCGCCCTGACCGCCGCGGGCGTGGACCCTGAGGCCTATAACGTGGCCGTGGACAAGGGCGCCATCGAAGACCAGGTTCGCAGCTGCGACGTGGTCATCGTGGGCGCGGGCGGCGCAGGCATGACCGCCGCCATTACCGCTGCCGACGCGGGCAAGAGTGTGGTCATCCTGGAGAGCCAGGCGATGGTGGGCGGCAACTCCGTGCGCGCCACCGGCGGCATGAACGCCGGCAAGACCGTCTGGCAGGACGAGAACACCTTCGCAGAGGAAGCCGGCGTGGAAAAGACGCTGGCCAGCGCCGCCGAGACCTATGCGGACGACGAAACCGTGACGGCCCTGGCTCAGACCGTGAGCGAGCAGTGGAAGGCCTATCAGGAGAAGCCCGAAGGCTACTTCGACAGCGTGGAGCTCATGGAGCTGGACACCATGATCGGCGGCAAGGCGATCAATGACTTTGACCTGGTCAAGACCCTCTGCGAAAACAGCGCCGCCGGCATCGACTGGCTGGACACCATCGGCGCTCAGCTGCATGACGTGGCCAGCTTTGGCGGCGCCTCGGTCAAGCGCATCCACCGCCCGGTGGACGACGAGGGCAAGACCATCTCGGTGGGCAGCTATATCGTGCCCGTGCTGGAAAGCGCCTGCGAGGAACGCGGAATAGAGATCCTTTTCAACACCACCGCCACCGCCCTGCGCCAGGATGAAAACGGCAATGTGACCGGCGTGGAAGGCGTGACCAAGGACGGCGCCAACGTGATCGTAGAGGCCAAGGCAGTCGTGTTGGCCACCGGCGGCTTCGGGGCGAACCTGGAGATGGTCGCCTCCTACAAACCGGAGCTGAAAGGCTTTATGACCACCAATGCCGCCGGTGCACAGGGCCAGGGCATCGCCATGGCCCAGGCGGTGGGTGCGGCGACCGTCGATATGGACCAGATTCAGATTCACCCCACCGTGCAGTTTGACACCGCTGCGCTGATTACCGAGGGCCTGCGCGGCGACGGCGCGATTCTGGTCAACGCCGAGGGCAAGCGCTTCACCGACGAGGTGGGCACCCGCGACGTGGTTTCCGCCGCCGAGATCGCCCAGCCCGGCAGCTACAGCTGGCTGGTGGTGGATCAGGCGATGGTGGATGCCTCCAGCGTGATCGCCGGCTACATCACCAAGGGCCTGACCGTGAGCGGCGAGGACTACGCCGCGCTGGCCGAGGCCATGGGCGTGGACGCCGAGACCTTCACCGCCACCATGGAAGCCTGGAACGCCTGCGTCGAGAGCAAGACCGATGAAGAGTTCGGCCGTACCAGCTTCGCCAATCCCCTCAACACCGCTCCCTACTACGCCATCAAGGTGACGGCGGGCATCCACCACACCATGGGCGGCCTGAAGATCAACACCGCCACCGAAGTCCTCAATGAGGCGGGCGAGGCCATCCCCGGCCTGTTCGCGGCGGGCGAGGTCACCGGTGGCGTGCATGGCGCCAACCGCCTGGGCGGCAACGCTGTGGCTGACTTCATCGTGTTCGGCCGCATCGCGGGCGCCAGTGCGGCGGAATATGCCCAGTAAACCTGATACCACATGTCCTGCGGGACGGCCTGGACGCAAGTCCTTGCCGTCCCGCTCTCTTTTTCAGGCAAGGGCGGAGAGGACAGGCGCCGGCGATTGTGCTACAATGTCCATACATAAGGGAGGAATCAGCCGGATGGAATGGATCGAACGCTGGAACCGGGCCATGGACGAAATCGAGCTCAGCCTGACGGGGGAGATCGACTGTGAGCGGCTGGGGCGTATTGCCTGCTGCTCGGCCTATCACTTCCAGCGGATGTTTACCTATCTGGCGGGCGTGCCTCTTGGGGAGTATGTGCGGCGGCGTAGAATGTCCCTTGCGGCGGCAGATTTGCAAGCCGGGCGGGATAAGGTCATCGACATCGCGGCGCGCTATGGCTACGAGTCGCCCACGGCGTTCAACCGGGCATTTCGGGCGGTGCATGGGATTGCGCCCTCGGCAGTCCGCACGGGAGGCGTGCCGGTCAAATGCTACCCCAGAATGGTTTTTAGCCTGAACGTACAGGGAGGGGAAGAAATGCAGTACCGCATCGAAACCAGAGACGCCTTCCGCGTGGTGGGCATCTCCCGACCGCTGGACCGCGAGATCGAAAACAACTTCCGGGAAGTTCCCCTGATGTGGGACGCCGCCGCGCGCGACGGCACCGTGGCCGCTCTGGCCGCGCGGATGGAGGGGGAACCCAAAGGGCTGCTGGGCATCAGCGCGTGCACCGGAGGAGAAGCATGGCGATACCTCATTGCCGTGGCTTCGCAGGCCGATCCCGGCCCGTTTGAGACGTATACCGTGCCCGCCGCCACCTGGGCCGTATTTTCCGGCGAGGGCACGGGCCGCTCTATTCAGGTGCTGGAGAAACGCATCGTGACCGAATGGCTGCCCGGCTCCGGCTATGAGTATGCCGACGGACCGGACATCGAGGTATATCTGGAACCGGACCCGGTTCACACACGGTATGAGGTATGGGTGCCGGTGACCCGGCGGATGGAATGACGGCAGGACGCCCAGGTGTCGAGGAAGTCGGGTAAAGTGTATGGGGTGGCGAATCGAAAAGCGATACCGGGAACATCGTCCTTCCGGACTGGGTGCCCATCGGTCCCCCTATTTTCTTTGCTGGTTGCATCCTTCACTGGGGCATGCTATACTCGGTATAGGCCGTTTGAGACGCGCATAGGCTCGTCTGAACAGAAAGGGGAAAGGCGGCGGTGCGCAATGCGGCGGCAGGGTGGCTTTTGGAAAAATGTGCTGGCGGGGCTGCTGATGGGAATCGGCTGCGTGCTTCCGGGCGTGAGCGGCGGGGTGATGGCGGTCAGCTTTGGGCTCTACCGGCCCATGCTGGACGCGGTGCTGGGCATTTTCCACGATACGCGCAGGAAGCTCGTGTTTCTGGCGCCGCTGGCATTGGGCGGTGCGGCGGGGCTGCTGCTGGGGGCCAGAGGCCTGGGCGCGGCCATGCGGCTGTATGAAAAGCCCATGCTGTGCCTGTTCACGGGCTTTATTCTGGGCGGCGTGCCCGACCTGCTGGCCGAGGCCGAGGAGGACGGGCGCTTTCACAGGCGGTGGCTGGGGGCGCTGGCGGGCGGCGTGCTGCTCGCGCTGCCCATGGCGCTTTTGAGGGCGCAGGGCATGGAGCGGGCGCTGTCGCTCACGCCTCTGCGAGCGCTGGCGGTGGGGCTGGTGGAGGGCGTGGGCACGGTGGTGCCGGGGCTGTCCACGTCGTTTATCCTCATCAATCTGGGGTGGTATCAGGCCTATCTCGACGCGCTGGCACATCCGCAGGCAGGCCTGCTGGCGCTGGTCGCACTGGGATTTGCGGCATCGGCGCTGGTTTCGATGAAAGCGGTTCAATGGCTGTTTGACCATGCGCGGGGATACACCTGCTACGCGGTGCTGGGCTTTTTGCTGGTGTCGGTAGCGCTGGTGTTTCCCGGCTTTGGAAGCGGGTGGACGCTCTGGGCGCAGCTTGCCGCGCTGCTGGCCGGCCTGCTGGTGGCGCGGTGGATGGGCGGCCTGGGCGAACCCGTAGCGACAACGTCAAAGGGGTGAAGCAATGCGTGCTGGAAATCAACGACGACTGAAAGGAAGGCTGGATCGGATGCGCCATGCGCGCCATCGCGGCGCGCTGATTGAAAAATGGAAGGAGTCACTGCGTTCGGTCCTGCCGATCACGGCTATCGTGATTGCGCTGGGCCTGCTGGCGGTGCCTGCGCCCTCGGGCGCGATGCTGGCGTTTTTGGCGGGCGCGGTGCTGCTGGTGGTGGGCATGGGATTGTTCACGCTGGGCACGGACCTGGCCATGATCCCCATCGGCGAGCACGTGGGCGCAGCCATGACCCGCAGCAAAAAGCTGTGGGTGGTGCTTTTGTGCTCCTTTCTGGTCGGCGTGATCGTGACCATATCGGAGCCGGATTTGCAGGTGCTGGCCCATCAGGTGCCCGGCGTGCCGGACCTGACGCTGATTGTATCGGTAGCGCTGGGCGTGGGCGTGTTTCTGGTGCTGGCGCTTCTGCGCATTTTGCTGCGCATCCGCATGGCGTGGCTGCTGCTGGGGTGCTATGCGCTGGTGTTTGTGCTGGCGCAGTTTGTGCCGGGGGCGTTTCTGGCCGTGGCCTTTGACGCCGGCGGCGTGACCACGGGCCCCATGACGGTGCCTTTCATCCTGTCGCTGGGCGTGGGCGTGAGCGCCATCCGCAGCGACCCCAATGCGGAAAACGACAGCTTCGGCCTGGTGGCGCTCAGCTCCGTAGGTCCCATTCTGGCGGTGATGCTGCTGGGCCTGATCTACCGGCCGGACGGCGCGGCCTATGGGCCGGACGCCGCCCTGCTCGACGCGGCGGACACGCTGGAGCTGTCCCGCCAGTTCGCCCATGCCCTGCCTGAATATCTGGGCGAGGTGGCCATCGCCCTTGCGCCTATCGCGGCGTTCTTTGCCGGGAGCCAGCTGATGATTCTGCACCTGCCCAGGCGCGAGGTGCTGCGCATCGCGGCGGGGCTTTTGTACACGTATGTGGGCCTGGCGCTGTTTCTGACGGGGGTGAACGTGGGGTTCATGCCCATGGGCAACTACCTGGGACAGGCCCTCGCGGGCATGGAGCGGCGCTGGCTGCTGGTGCCGCTGGGGATGCTGATGGGATACTTCGTGGTATCGGCCGAGCCCGCGGTGCATGTGCTGAGCCGGCAGGTGTACGAGCTGACCGCGGGCGCCATTCCTCCGCGCGCGCTGGGATTGAGCCTGTCGGTGGGCGTATCGGTGTCGGTGGGGCTGGCGATGCTGCGCATCCTGACCGGCGTGCCCATTCTGTGGCTGCTGGCGCCGGGCTATGCCGTGGCGCTTGTGCTGATGCCCTTCGTGCCGCCGATTTTTACCTCCATCGCCTTTGACTCCGGCGGCGTGGCCTCCGGCCCGATGACGGCCACCTTCCTCTTGCCCATGGCCATGGGCGCGTGCGCCGCCGTGGGCGGGGATATGGCCACGGACGCCTTTGGCGTGGTGGCCATGGTGGCCATGACGCCCCTGATTACGCTTCAGGTGCTGGGGCTGGTGTTCAAGCGCAGACAGCGCGCGCTGAAGGCGACCGCGCCGCAGGCGGAGGCGGAGGAGATCATCGAATGAGCGGCGCGTTTCATTGCCGCATGGGGGAGGATGCATCATGCATGACCTATGTCTGATAAATCTGATCGTCGGGCGCGGGGACGGAGAGGCGTTTCTGGATTTTCTCGGGGATCAGGGCGTAAGAACGGCCCACAGCCTGCCTTGCCGGGGAACGGCAGGCAAAAAGCTGCTGGACCTTTTGGGCCTGGAAGAGAGCGAAAAGACGCTGCTGTGGGCCATGACCTCGCGCGCGAGGGCCGGGCGGCTGCTGGCCCGCCTGGTACGCGAGATGGGGCTGGATATGCCCGGCGCGGGCATTGCCTTCACAACCCCGGTGGGCAGCGTGGCGGGCGCAAGCAGCCTGCGCAGCCTCACGGAGGGACAGGACATCATCATGGGAGAGGTGACGGATATGCCTGCTGCGTTTCTGTATGAACTGATCATCGCCATTGTCAACCGTGGCCATGCGGATACCGTGATGGACGCGGCGCGCGCGGCAGGCGCCGCAGGGGGCACGGTGCTGCACGCCAAGGGCACGCAGCCGGGCGAAAGCAGTCAGTTTTTCGGCCTGTCCATCGCCGAGGAAAAGGAGATGCTGCTGATTTTGACCGCGGCAGGCGACCGCAGCCGCATCATGCGGGCTGTGATGGATCACGCCGGGGTGCAGAGTCCCGCGCACACGGTGATGTTTTCCCTGCCGGTGGAAAGCGTGGCGGGCCTGCGCAGCGTGATGGCGGCCGCGGGACAGCGGGAGGAATAAAAAAATCGCAAAAATACAGGATGCAAGGTGCGCACCCGGCATCTCAGACTGACAAAAAACCTGGTCCGGGAGGGCCGGAGGGCCCCGGCTCTCCAAGTGAAATCCGAAGCCGGCGAACGTTTTCCCGGCCGCACAACAGGAGCAGGGGAAACGTGCACTGGCGGAAGGGACCGCCGGAGACGAGCTTTTTTGGCACGCCTGAATGCAGGGCCCGCGCCTTGCATCTTTGCATGCTTGCGTGCTATAATACGCGAAAGTGCCCAGATGGGGCAAAAAGGAGGCGCACCCGTTATGTCCGATCCCGTAAAGCAAGTGGCCATGAGAATTCTGGACCTGCGAGAGATTTCGGACTACACCGTTGACAAGATGGCCGAAGTGCTCAATGTGCCTGTCGAAGAATACCGCAAATATGAAAGCGGCGAGGTCGATATGCCCATCAGCTTTCTGGTAAAGATCGGCGAGGTATTTCATGTGGATATGACAGAGCTCCTGACCGGTGAGGCGCCGCGCCTCAACGTGCTCAGCGTCACGCGCGCGGGCAGGGGACAGGAAGAAACCAGCTGTCATGATCAGTATGTTTACCGCAACCTGGCCTATAATTTCGTTGGCCGCAAGATCGAGCCGATGTATGTGGTCGTGGACCCGGAGGACAACAAGACGTTGACCCCCAACAGCCACGACGGACAGGAGTTTGATTACATCCTCTCCGGCACCATGCACATCGTGATCGGCAAAAACGACGTGGTCCTGCATCCCGGCGACAGCGTGTACTATGATTCGCGCACGCCGCATGCCATGGAGGCCGTCGGCGGCGAGGCGGTGCATTTTCTGGCCATCGTGATCCCGTAAGCGTCCGGGCGATCGCATCCCCCCGTTCCGAAGGAGTTTGAAACCGTATGCTGGCTGACCGATATATTCGTACCGACCTGACGTCTCAGGAGGATTTTGAAAAAAACTTTACCCTCAAGGTGCCCGAACATTTCCATTTCGCCTACGATGTGGTGGACGAATACGCGCGCATCTCGCCCGATAAGCGGGCGCTGATCTGGTGCGACCTCAAGGGGCATGAGCGCACCTTCACCTTTGGCGAAATCAGCCGCATGAGCAACCAGGCGGCCAATGTGTTCAAGGCGCACGGCCTCAAAAAGGGCGACCCCGTGATTCTGATGCTCAAGCGCCGCTGGCAGTTCTGGGTAGCGGCGGTGGGCCTGCTCAAGCTGGGCTGCGTGCTGATTCCCGCCACGGCGCAGCTGCAAAAGAAGGACATCGTCTACCGCGTTCAGGCTTCCAGCGCCCGCGCCATCCTGTGCGTGGAGGAGCCGGAGGTGCGCGAACACGTGCTGGCCTCCGCGCCGGAGTGCGATACGCTTACGGCGCTGTTCACGCTGGGCGACGAACCGGGCTTTTTGGATTTTGACGCGGAGATGGCCGCCGCCTCCGAGCAGTGGGACAAGCCCGCCGAGCTGCCGAAGAACGACGATATCATGCTCATCTACTTCACCAGCGGCACCACCGGCATGCCCAAGATGGCTGCGCACAGCTGGACCTATCCCATCGCGCAGACGGTGACAGCCTATTACTGGCACAACGTGGGGGATGAGTCCATCCATATGGCCGTGGCCGACACCGGCTGGGCCAAAGCCGGCTGGGGCAAGCTCTACGGCCAGTGGATCTGCGGCGCGACGCTGTTTGTGTACGACTTTGACCGCTTCATCGCCGCCGATTTGCTCAAAATGCTGGAAAAGCACCGCGTGACCAGCTTTTGCGCGCCGCCCACGGTGTACCGCTTCCTCATCAAGGAGGATCTCGCCAGCTACGACCTGAGCGCCCTGAAATGGGCCAACTGCGCGGGCGAGCCGCTCAACCCCGAAGTGTATGACCAGTTCCTCCGGCTCACGGGCGTGAAGATTCACGAGGGCTTCGGCCAGAGCGAAACCACGCCGCTGCTGATGACCAGCAAGTGGATGGAGCCCAAGACTGGCAGCACCGGCCGTCCCTCGCCCGCCTACGACATCGCTCTGGTGGACGAAAACGGCCAGGACGTGGACGACGGCGTGGAGGGCGAAATCGTCATCCGGCTGGACAAGGGCCATCCGGCGGGCCTGTTTCTGGGCTACTACCGCAATCAGGAGCAGACCGACGCAGTATTCTATAACGGCATGTACCACACCGGCGACATGGCCTGGCGTGATGTGGACGGCTATTACAACTTCATCGGCCGTAGCGACGACGTCATCAAGTCCAGCGGCTACCGCATCGGGCCCTTCGAGGTGGAGAGCGCGCTGCTCACCCACCCGGCGGTGCTGGAATGCGCCGTGACGGCCGTGCCGCACCCGGACCGCGGACAGGTGGTCAAGGCCACGGTGGTGCTGGTAAAAAACCGCGGCTACGAGCCCACCGACGCGCTCAAGAAGGAGCTGCAAAATCACGTCAAGCAGGTCACGGCCCCCTACAAATACCCCCGCATCGTGGAATTTGTGGACGAGCTGCCCAAGACCGTCAGCGGCAAGATCCAGCGCAAGCTCATCCGCCGCACGGACGCCGATACCGGCGCGGACCGCCTGACCGTGCGCCCCGCTGCCCCGGATGACGCCGAAATGACGCTTTCCTACCTTGCGCAGATAGCGGGCGAGTCGGACAACCTCTCCTTCGGCGCGGAGGGCCTGGACATGAACGTGGAGCAGGAGCGCGGCTACATCGAGGGCATCACCGGCCGCAGCCTGCTGCTTCTGGGCTTCATTGGCGATGAGCTGGCCGCCATGGGCGCCCTCAAGTGCATGCGCCGCGAGCGGGCCCGGCACCGCGCCTCCCTGTCGGTCACGGTACGTAAGAAGTACTGGCACCGCGGCATCGGCACGCAGATGGTGAGCCGCCTGATCGAGCACGCCAGGCAGGGCGGCATATCGGTCATCGAGCTGGAGGTGCGTTCGGATAACGTGAGCGCCATCTCCCTGTGTCAGAAGATGGGCTTTGAGCGCATCGGCGTGTATCCGAAGTTCTTCCGCATCAACGGACGGGATTACGACGCGGATCTGATGAACCTGTATCTGTAATGGAACAGGCCAGACACAAAGAGGACGCACCGCAGAAAAGGGCGCGTCCTCTTTCTTTTTTTTCGTTTCGGACTTATGATTCCCGGCTCGCCGCCTCCAGCGCGGCCACCTCGTCCTGCGTGAGGCGGAAGGTGAGCGCCACGGCGTTGGCCTCGGCCTGGGCGGGGCTTTTCATGCCCGCGATGACCACGCTCCGGGGCAGGTGATCCAGAATCCAGCGCACCGCCACGCCTGCCACGGATACGCTGTGCGCCTCCGCGATGGGGCGCATCACATCCACAATGCGCAGGTTGCGGCGCAGCTTGTCGCCGTAGAAGTTGTCATAAACGGCACGGCTGCGGCGGTCGTCCTTTTCAAAATGCACGTCTGCCCCGTATTTGCCGGTCAGGATGCCCTGCCCCAGACTGCCCCAGGTGAGCGGCGCGGCATCCAGCAGGCGCGCGGTTTCGAGCATGGCGGCCTCGTCGTCGCGGTGAGCCAGGCTGTAGTGATTCTGAAACGAAGCCACATGGTCCCGGTAGGGAATGAAGGCGGCGGCCTGCGCGGGGGTCACGTTGCTCAGCCCGACCGCGCGGATGCGTCCGGCACGCTTGTGCCTGAGCAGCGCCTCCATCATTTCATCGACGGGGGTCACGCCGTCCAGATAATGCACCTGATAAAGATCGATATAGTCCGTATTCAGGCGCTTCAGGCTCGCGGCCAGCGCCCGGTCGATATAGGCGGGGCTGTTGTCGTAAAAGGTGCGGCCGTTTTCCACGCGCACCCCAAACTTGCTTGCGATGACCACACGATCGCGCACGTCGCGCAATGCCTGGCCGATGTTGCTCTCCGACCGGCCCAGACCGTAGGTATCGGCGGTGTCAAAGAAGTTGACGCCGCATTCAAAGGCGCGGCGAAGCGCCCCCTCGATCTGATCGTGGTCCACCTGCCCCCAGCCGTATTCCCCGGCGGGGCAGCCGCCCGCGCACAGGCGGGATACGGGCAGGTCAATGCCTTTCAAGCGAATGGTTTCCATGTGGTGCTCCTTTGGTTCACGGCCTGCGCAGGCCCTTTGGATAGTGATTCTTGAACTGCCCGCCGCTGGCCTTGCCAAATCCCAGCACAAGGCCCTCATATACGGCCAGCGCCCAGCCGCTCATGTCCTCCGGCGCGGGAAGGGCCTCCCCGCTCTGGTAGCGCAGCGCCCCGGCGCGGTCCAGCGCAAGCACCGGCAGGCCGCAGGCGGGGGAAAGGCACATGGCCAGCGCGTGGTCCGGCGCAAAGATTTTGCCCTTCATCACGCCCAGCTGCACGCCCGCGCGCAGCACACGAACCCCGTCCAGCGGCGGCAGATCGGGCGCGGAGAGCAGCGCGTCGCCCAGCTGCGCGTTGGCAGCCGGCAGGCCGCTAAGAGGCGCGGCAAAGGCCGAATAAGCGGCGCGCACGGCGGGCGCAGGCGGCGAGAGCCGCTCCGCCGCAGGCCTCATCAGGTCCGCCGCGGGCGCGTCTCCGGCGCGGCGCAGGCAGGCCACGAAATGTCCTTCGCCGCGCACGCGGTGGGGATAGAGGCGCAGCATGCCCTCCGGAGCGTCCAATGTACCATAGTCGCCCGACAGGGAAAAGGGCTGCGCCGAAAAGTCGGGATGCTCCCGGAGAAACCAGCGCACGGTTTCTTCGTTTTCCTCGGGGGAGAGGGTGCAGGTGCTGTACACCAGCCGTCCGCCGGGGCGCAGCATAGCGGCAGCACAGCCCAGGATACGCCGCTGCCGCTCGGCACAGCCCATGGGCGAGGCGGGGTTCCATTCGGCGCGGGTTTCGGGGTGGCGGCGGAACATGCCTTCGCCGCTGCAGGGGGCGTCTACCAGCACGGCGTCAAACAGGACGCCCCAGCGCGCGGCCAGCGCCTCCGGCTGGGCGCTCACCACCAGCGCGTTGGGTACGCCCATACGCTCGATGTTGCGGCTCAGGATTTTTGCACGGGAAGGCACCGGTTCGTTGGATACCAGCAGCCCTTCGCCCGCCAGCGCCGCGGCGATCTGCGTGCTCTTGCCGCCGGGTGCGGCGCACAGGTCCAGAACGCGCTCGCCGGGCCGGGGCGAAAGCACGCTCACCGGAGCCATGGCGCTGGGTTCCTGAAGATAATACGCGCCCGCTTCATGCAGCGGGTCGGCCCCGGCAGGGCTGTCGTTATGCAGATAGCGCCCCAGCGCAGGGTACCACGGCACCGGTTCCTCCACGCCGCCTACGGCTTCCAGCGCCGCATCGGACACGGGCTTTTGCGGGTTCAGGCGCAGGCCGCGCAGACAGGGCATCTCCAGCACGGCGAAGTAGGCGTCCGCCTCTTCTCCCAGCTGCGCGCGCATGCGGGACACAAAGGCGGGCGGCAGCGCAGGGTTCATTCGCTGTCCACCAGCCAATCCGGCTTCATGATGGGTTCAAAGGCAAAGAACAGAGGCTTGAGCGCATCGGGCAAAGATTCCTTCAAATGCGCGCGCCCGGCGATCATGCTCACGGGGCGGTCCAGCTGCGCGGCGGCCTGCTTGAGCAGCTCCTGACCGGCGAGCAGCACCTCCGGGGTGGTGTGTTCCTGCAAATTGGCGTTGTTGACCAAGTGGTCGGGCGTCAGGCGGGCCTGACGCTCGATCAGGCGGTACAGCCCGGTGATATCCTCCACCGACGAGCTGAAAGGACGGCAGGGGTTGACCACGTAGAGCACGTTCATCTCATCCCGCAGGGCACGCGTGTAGGGCGCATAGCGGCCCAGAGCGGTGGCTCCGGTATCGTCGCCGCCCACGTCGATCACCACATGCGCGTAGGGCTGCTCAAACACCGCCTGGATTTGAGCGGGCAGGGCCGGAATATCTACGGTGGACATGGCAAAGGAGGGCATGAATACCTCAATGCCCTCCGCCTCCAGCAGTGCGTGTTGCTCAGCGCTGCGAAAATAGGGGTTGACGATATCCAGGTCCACCAGCGCGATGCGGCCTTCCGGCTCACGCGCACGCTGCGTGCGCGCGATGGCGATGGCCAGCTCGGTTTTGCCGCTGCCGTAATTGCCCACCAGCACGGTGTAGCGTTTGTCCATGGGCAGCATTATTTCTCACCGCCTTGCTGATCTCTGGGCCGGGGATAGACGGGCTCATGAAACGCCTGCGTCACATCTACGGTGGATTGCAGGTCATGAATGGTGGGACGGTGATCCTCGTCGTCCACACCGACCAGATCGCGCGCCTTTTTGGCCAGCCGCCTGAGGGCACTCCCGCCAGAGGTGGGCGCCTGGGCGCCTGCGCGCATGGTAAAGGGATGGAATACCGGCGGCTTCATGGCGGGCTGTGCCTCCGGCGTATCCGCGTTTTCCTCCTCCGTGGAAGAAAGGGGCGTCAGCTGCGTCAGGCCCAGACGTTCGCGGAATTCCGCCGCATCCAGGCCGGGATGTACCGGCCCCGCTTCCGCGGCGGGCGGCGGGGCGGGTGGGGCAGGCGGCGGCGCGTACAGCTCTTCCGGGGGCCTGGGCGGAGCAAAGCCCGCCTGCATGTCGCGGATGGACTGAATGGGTTCAGGCCGGGGCGTGCCAAAGGACGAATCCATTCCCTCGGCGGGGTTGTCCCACAGAGGGCGGACCAGCGCGTCGCCCTCCTCCCAGCGTTCCTCCGTTTCATCAAAGACGGGGTCCAGATCCTGCGGGGGCTGATAGGGTTGGGAATAGGGCGCATACAGCGGCCCCTGCTCCAGCGGCGCGTACTGCGCGGTGGCCTGATTCATCGCGGGGGCCTGCGAGCTGGGCGCAAAATCCTGCGCGGGAGCATAGGCCCGCGTGGCGCCGAAGTCCTGGGGATACGCCTGATCGAAGGCGCCGGGTGCATGGGACGCAGAATCATCCGGAAAGGAAACCTCCTGCCCGTCGGGCGAAGAGGAAGGCTCCTCCTCCGGGTATACATCCCCGTGCCGGGCGGCACGCGCACGCTTGAGGCGGCCCAGCCTGGAAGACCACACGTAATACGGGCGCCAGCGGATCAGATAGATGATACGGTCGATCACAAAGCCGCCTGCGCAGAGAATCAGCACGATCACTTTCCAGTTGGCCGCGAGAAAACGGTAGAACAGACCTGCATCCTCGCTGGACAAAAGGCGCCACAGGTCGTTGACAAGCACGCGCATCCAGCTGAGCAGCAGGGTCAGAATCGCATTGGCAAAGCCGTTCATTCACCGGCTCCTTTCCATGGGCTATTTCACCGTCACCAAAACGGTGGAGGGCGTGGCGGTGAAGGTCATGCCGGTCATGTCGGTATCCTCCACATGCAGCTCCACGGGCAATTCATAGGAGCCTGGCTCCAGACCCGATACGTCCACATAGGCCACCACGCTGGCAGCGCGCAGGCTGTCCATGATGAGCTGCGGCCCCCTGAGCACGATGCCGAGCGTCTTGAGGCTGAGGCTGACCGAAACATCGCCGGTCGCGCCGCGTGAAAACAGCTTGACACTTTCAAAGGTACGCGATACCATCACCGGCTCGATTTCCACAGTCAGGGTCACGGTGTCGGCGCTGAGGTAGACCGAATCGGCGGGCCATTGCGGCTCGACCTCTACGGAGAAGGTTTCGGTACGGCCGGTGATGTCCACCGGGTCGGAGATGGAGAGATCCTCCAGCAGGTCCAGCGTGGACTGCGGTCCCGCGACGACCACGGTGGAAGGGGTGACGGTGACGCCCGCCACACGGTAGCCATCAGCGGGCTTGCCTTCCGTGAGTCCCTCGCTGGACAGACTCACCGTGCGGGTGGGGTAGAGGTCCTGTTCCACGGTGATGGTGCGCAGCACCACATCCGCGCTGGTGACTTCCAGCAGATCGCTTTCCACGGGGTCGCCGTCAGCATTGACAAACCGCATGGGAAGCGCCGTGCGCACCGTGCCGGCCTTTGCGGCCAGGCGGGAAACATCAAAGTCCACATAAACACGCGAAATCTGGTCCACCAGGCTTTTGGGGCCGCTGAGGGTGACGGCGGAGGGGTCCAGCGAAATCGGAGTGCCGTAGAACCCTTCCGGATACTCGCCGATGATGTTGACGGATACGGGGACGCGGTAGTTGGTCACAAACTGATCCACCACCACGGTGATGGTTTCCGGCGATATGCCCCGCACGGTGCCATAGGTGGAGGTGGAGGTGGTATTGATGCGCAGGGTCTGCTCGCCGGCCTCGGTGATGCGCGTAAGGTCCACGCGGGGGTTGTAGTTGGAGGCGGTCACGGTGTTGTATTCGCGCTGGGGCACGTCCACGCGCAGGCGCGCGGTCAGGTTTTCATCCTCCAGACCGGAGAGGACGATCAGCCCGCTGTTGCGGCGGAGCGTATCGGCCCCTACCACGCCGACCGTCACATCGGTGAATATGCGCTCGCGCGTGAGGGTGGGGTCCTGGGTAATCAGCCCTGCCCACAGGCACAGCGCCAGAAACAGCGCCAGCAGCTTCCAGGGCCAGTTGTGATAAACCAGGCGCCAGAGGCGCTGCGGAGCGCCCTTGAGCGCCTTGCGCAGGCTGGGACGCGGCTGCTCGGCAGCCTTTTTGGGCTCGGCGTTCATTCGGCGCCTCCTTTCCGGCGCTTGGTTTTTTCCATTAAGGTGGACCATAGCCCCGTTTCTTTCTGATGATAGATGGACAAAAGCAGATTCTCCAGCGCCGCGCGGTCCAGATGGCGGGTCAGCCGCCCGTTGCGCGCCACGGAGATGGTGCCGGTTTCCTCGCTGACAATGAGGGAAATCGCGTCCGTCGTTTCGGTCACGCCCAGGGCCGCACGGTGCCGGGTGCCCAGTTCACGGCTGATGCCCTTGCCGTCGCTGAGGCTCAGGATGCAGGCAGCCGCCATGATGCGCGGCCCGCGGATGACCACCGCGCCGTCGTGCAGGGGGGTATTGGGCTCGAAGATGTTTTCCAGAAGCGCGGCGGAGATCTGCGAGTTGAGCGAGGTACCGGTCTCAATGATGTCCTTGAGGCCGATGCGCTGTTCGATGACGATCAGCGCGCCCACGCGGCGGCGGCTGAGGGTGAGCAGGCAGCTGGTGATCTCGTTGACGATGTGGCTGCTTTCCTCCAGATCGGCGGATACGGAGGTTTTGTGAATGGCCCCGCGTCCGAGCTGCTCCAGCGCCTTGCGCAGCTCCGGCTGAAACAGAATCACCAGCACCACAGCGCCGTTATTGACCACGTTGAGCAGCACCCAGTTGAGCGCCGTCAGCCCCAGAAGATCGCTTACCCAGCTGGCCACCACCAGTGTGACCAGACCCTTGAGAACGGCGCTGGCGCGCGTTTCCTTGGTGAGCATGAGCAGCTCATAGAGCAAAAAGGCCACGATGAGGATATCCAGCACGTCGGCGATGGTGGGGCGGTTGAACACGTTCCAAAGCACGGTCTGGATTTGTGCCCACAAGGTCTCCATCGGTTCCCCTCCCTGCCGCGATGAATGCGTATACTACCATCTATTATACAACATGCTTCAAGCGGATTAAACCCCCTTCAGCCGTTTTTTTGCCCCGGTTACGGTTCGCGGGGCAGTTGTTACAAAACGCTGCCGGAGCGTTTGTACAAAGGAGCGGTTTTATGCTATACTATGCCATAAGCGGGCGGAGGAGGGGGCTGTATGGCTGGAGAGCATGCCGGGCACAGGCAGCGGATGAGGGAGCGGTTCCTCACCGGAGGGCTGGAGGGCTTCGCAGACCACGAGGTGCTGGAGCTGATGCTGTTTTACGCCATTCCCCAGCGCAACGTAAATCCCCTGGCGCATCGTCTGCTGGACCGGTTCGGAACCCTGCATGCCGTGCTGGAAGCGCCCGTGGAAGAGCTGATGAAGGTCGAAGGCGTGGGCCAGTACGCGGCGCTGCTGCTCAGCCTTTTCAGCCATGCCGCCCGGCGGCTGGAGATGAGCCGGGAGAATACCGGCAAGCTGATCTGCAACCGCGGAATGGCGGAAAAGCACGCCGTGCGGCTTTTGCAGGGCCTGCGGACGGAACACTTTTACGCCGTTTGCCTCGATGGCAGGATGCAGCTGATCGCGGATGAGCTCATCGCGCGCGGGTCCATCGACGAGGTGCAGGCGTATCCGCGCGTGGTGGCGGAGGCGGTGCTCAGGCACAATGCGCACTCCGTGGTCCTGTGCCACAATCATCCGGGAGGATCGCCCGTGCCGTCGCACCAGGATGTGGAGGTCACCCGCCAGCTGGCGGCGCTGCTGAGCTCACTGGGCGTGGCGATGGCGGACCACATCATCGTATCCGGCAGGGAGGCGCTGAGCATGGCCGGCTGCGGGCTGATTACGCGCGAGAGGCGCGAGGACAGGCTGCTCACCCGCGTGGCCAATTCGGACGGCGAAACGCTTATCCGGGCCGAACTGATGAAAAAACGAAAGGAAAAGCAAACATAACGCATGGAGAACACAGGGAAAAGATGCCGCTGGGCGGTCAAGGCGCTGCTGGCGCTTGTGTGGCTGGTTGTGGCCGGCGTGGTGTGCTATGCCGCGCTGATCGGTCTGGTGTATTATTGGGAGGTCAACGTGCCTGAGCCTACGGATTACGACAGCATCATCGTGCTGGGCGCGCAGGTGCTGCCATCGGGCGAACCGTCCGTGCAGCTGCGCTGGCGGCTGGATAAGGCCAAGGAATACTATGAAAAGCATCCCTGCTACATGGTGGTCACCGGCGGGCAGGGCGGACAGGAACCCGCCCCGGAGGGGGATGTGATGCGGGCTGTGCTCATCGCGGAGGGCCTGAGCGAGGAGCATGTCATCAGCGACCCGCACAGCGCGGACACGAAGGAAAACATCCGAAACGCCTGGGTCATCCTGCAGGAAAAGGGATGCCAGAAGCCGCTGATCGTCACCAGCGATTATCATCTGCCGCGCGCGCTGGCCATCGCGCGCGACGCGGGGCTTGAGGCGCAGGGCGCGGGCAGCCCGTGCCGCCCGGAATGGAACTACTGGCTCAAAAATCATATGCGCGAGGCGTTGGCATGGGTGAAATACTGGGGCGTGAAATACCTGGGGCTGAAGCTGTAAATCTGGATGCGTGGGAGGCGGAACTGGCGCGGCACCTGGATGGTCTGGGCGCGGACGCCGCCGCGCCGGCGCGCCTTGCCCGCTATCACCGGCTGCTGTGTGAGTGGAACGCGCGCATGAACCTGACCGGCGATACGGACTTTGCGGTGGCGCTCTACCGGCATTATCTGGATTCGCTGGCCCCCCTGCGGCTGGAGGGGCTGTTTGCGCATGGCGCGCGGGTGATTGACGTAGGGAGCGGCGCGGGCTTTCCCGGCCTGCCGCTGGCCATCGCCCGGCCGGACCTGCGGGTGACGCTGCTGGATGCGCTTCAGAAGCGGATTTCCTTTCTCTCGGCCGTGGTGGAGGAACTGGGACTGACCCATGTACGCCTGCTGCATGTACGGGCCGAGGACGGTGCGCGCAATCCGGAACACCGCGAGCGCTACGACTTGGCCGTGGCGCGGGCGGTGGCTCCGCTGCCGGTGCTGTGCGAGCTGATGCTGCCTTTTGTGGCGGTGGGCGGGCGCATGCTTTGCTACAAGGGTCCCGCCGCGCAGGACGAGCTGGAGGCGGGCGGCCGGGCCGCCCGGATGCTGGGAGGCGGCGCGCTGGAGGTGCTGCCGGCAGACGTTCCGGGGCAGCCGGACTGGCGGCACATCATCGTCGCCTGCCGCAAGAAGGAAAAAACCGCTCGACAATATCCCCGAAAAGCCGGCACACCCGGCCGTGCTCCGCTGGGAATGGGGAATACAAAAAAATAGAATTCGTCAAAAACCGGCATGCGGCGCGCTCTTTTTCGGGCGCGCCGCGCTTTTGCTGTCGAACGGTTCCCCTGCTGCTCCGGCAGGAAAGCGGCGGGCTGGGGAGGAATGACATAGACATGGGCGCGCCCGTGAGGCCCCGCATGTCAAGGGGGAGGGCATGAGCGGCCTCTGGGCGCGTCCGATCCGTTGAGCAAAGGAGGCCGTTACATGCAAGCGGCGGCCAATCAGGTACGATGGGTACCCATCGGTGAGATCGTGGAACCCTGGGAAGAAAGCGCGGAGGGCGAGCCCGACGGCGCGGTGGTGTTGTCCCAGCGCCCGGATGGGCGCTATACGCTGGTGAGCGGACTCAACACCCTGCGGCGCATGCGGGATGCGGGTCAGGTCTGTGTGGATGCGGTTACCTGCCCCGCGGAATGTATGGAAAGGCGCGTGGCGCGGCTTTTGGACCAGCTGATGCGCGGCCGTCTGCATTATCTGGACGAGGCGGAGGAATACCGGGCGCTTCTGGCCGCGGGGATGGACCCCAAGGAGCTGGCCGCGCGCATCGGGCGCACGCCCGCCACCATCCGCAAAAAGCTGCGCCTTTTGAACCTGGGCGACGAGGCGATGGGGCTGCTGCGCGAGCATGGCCTGTGCGAAGGCTATGCCCAGGCGCTTTTGCGCGTGCCGGGCATCCAGGGGCGCCTGCGCGTGCTCAGGCATGTGATCGAGGAAAAGCTGAGCGTGCCGGATACGGAACGGCTGGTCAGCGACGTGCTGGCGCGCATGCCCGTTCCTCTGGCGGGCGGACGGCATATGAAGCCCCTGATCCGCGATTATCGCCTGTACGTCAACGCGATCCGCGGTGTGGTGGAGCAGATGCGCGATGCGGGGCTGGACGCCCGCATGCAGGTGAACGTGGGGCAGCGGGTGGCTGAGGTTCGTATCGACATGCCCATGCAGACCGCTGCCAGACTGGGCAAAAGGTAACGGACGCCTGGAAGCAGGCAGCCGTTTTTCACAATCGGGCCCGCCGCCTATCGAGCGGCGGGCCCGATTCAGGTTGCTGACAAAGTGCGGGGTGCAGGGGGATCATCCCCCTGCCGGGGGTTGGGGCAGAGCCCCAAAGCCTTATGCCGCAGCATTTTATGCGAGCGTTGCGAGCGTCCGAAGGACGCAAGAAACGCGTCTCTCCCCAAAATCAGGGCGTTGACAAAGCGCGGGACGCCGCCGTGCCCTCCCCGGCTGCTCAAAGTCGCGGAGGGCGCTGGCCGTGTCCTCCGCTCGTTTCGCGGCCCTGCTTCGGGCCGCTTTGCGCTTCACCTGGCAGCCCACAGGGCGGCGCTTCCCTGCGCGCCCCTTTGGGACTCAGGGCGGAAAACGGCGACCCCTGTTACGCAGGACTTCCAAATTTACCGCACATGTCAGCGAAACAGGCGGCCCACAGAGAGAAGGCACCGGGGTTCTGAATGCGCTTGGCTGTACCTCTCAAAAGGGTTTCTGACTCTTCCAGACGCCGCTCGCGCCCGTCTCCCTCCATGATGCGCACCCCCTTTCAATATCATAGACGGAGCAGACCACCGCTTTTTTCCGATTATTCATGAAAAAAGTCCCCGCATCTTTCGGCGCGGGGCGCATATAGTGGAAATGAGCGAGGTGACGCCGCATGCCTGTAGAAAAATGCTATCCCTCCGGGAAAAACACGCCGTTGATGATCGCCGGTTACGCGCTGCTGGCGCTGGGCGTTCTGTTGCTGTTTTTATGCATTCCCTGCTGGGCGTGGCTGGCGCTGCTGGGGCTGGGGCTGATCGTTGCTGGAGCGCTGCTTTTGCGGCTTAGCAAGGCTTGGAGGTGAGAAACTTGTCTGTCAGGATGATCTGCGTGCGTGCGCCAAGGTTCTTAAGCGGATTCTTTCGGCTGTTTCTGCGCAGGCGCGCCTAACCGGCGCAGCGGGCGGCACCCCGGAAGCGTGGGTGCGCCCTGTGAAATGACCGGCAAATCCCCCATGGCGTTGCCAACCGGCGGCGCGCGCCCTTCCGGGCGGTCCAACGGGGCCGGGGAAGGGCGCGCGCCGCTTTGCGCATGTCAGGGCCTGCGTGCGTCGATGGCGACAAGCCAGGGCATGCCGGTCTGGCCGTGCGAATCCTGCCAGGCGGTGGCGACCAGCCAGGCGGGGAAAAAGGTCACGCCGTCAGCGGTGTGATAGGCGGGGCGGATGTCCAGCACCACGGGCCAGTGGGCGGGCAGGGCGCGCCCACGCTCATCCTCGCGGGGAACGGGCTGGATGCAGTCAAACTGCCGTGCCAGGTCCTCAAGCGCCTCCAGCGGCGTTTTTACCGCGCCGGCATAAGGCGAGGCACTCACCTCGCGCGGGGCATAGGACAAGGTGAAATCACGCATCTCGCCGTTATCGCCCACATAGAGGTTGGCTACGCAGCTGTGGCTGACCCCGTCCGCCCCCGCCCAGCCGCAGGGGGATACGGGCAGGCCGCGCAAGGAGAAGGCAAGCTGTACCCAGGTGTAATCCACCCGGGGGGTAAACCATTCGGCCAGACTGCGCCGCACGAAGGCCTCCCGCGCTTCGGGGGCCTCGTTCATAGCGTAGAGCCGCGCCTCGTCCTCCGGGCGGAGAAGGTGGATGACGTGCCCCTCGCTCAGGCCACAGTCCAAAAGGAAGCTCAGCGCCGTGGCGCGGGCCCGCTCACGCGCGCCGTCTGCGTCCGTGCCGCTTGCGGCGGGGGAGAGGGGAGCGGCGCTTCCGGCCGCAAAGGCGGGACCAAAGCGTTTCAGCGCTCCGTCGCTCCAGTCCGCGCCGGTCGCACGCATGGCTTCGCCCACGGCGGTTTCGTCCGGCACGATCCATTCGGTGGTCAGAACGGCCAGCTGCTCAGGCGTAAACTCCGTGGGTATGGGGCAGTCCACGCGCAGGGCCAGCGCGGTTTCGCCGCTTTCCCCGCTCACGCCCACGATGTCGCCCCGAAGTCGCCCGCCGCTCGCGGTTACGCCCGACGCATCGCGCGCCTTTGCGGCATCCGCTGCGCAGGGCAGCAGCAGACATAACACCAGCAGATAAGTCCAGGCGCGCTTCATGGGTCCATCTCCTCCTTTTCAGCTTCGGTGGGGGCCGGTGCGGCGAGCAGCGCGCTTTCGATAGCCACACGGGCCTGAGTGGGATCGTAGACGGTCCATTCCAGACGCAGGGAAATCGCGTCTCCATCCGTGAGGACGGGCAGGTCGGAAGCGGTGATGAAGTCCGCGGGCAGCTGCAGGGCCAGCAGCACGCCATCCCCATCCGGCTGACAGGCAGCGGACAGGCCGGTATCCGGCCAGCCGTCCACGCCGCCGAAGCGGGTATAGCAGGCGAAGCCGTCCTCCAAAAGCACCGGGCCGGATGCATCCCGCCCGTCCGGGAGGAGGATGCCGTCCTCCTCCGTCAGCCCGACGGTCAGCGGCCGACCGTCTTTCGCCGCCACGCGGAGGGCCAGCGTGAGCCGCCCTTCGATCCACGCCGCGTCCAGCGCGGAGACCTCCGTGAGCCGCAGGCCCGAAGCGTCCGTTACGTCAAGAGGCCGCACGCTGAGCGCCGGCCGGACGCGCTCGCGGTTTTGAAACAGCCGGTACGGGTTTGTTTCCCAAAAGGACAAAAGCCCCAGCTGCGCCGCTATCGCCGTGGCGCAGATCAGCAGCGCCGCGGCCAGCGCGGGGACAAGCCGCCGCCCCATGCGGCGACGGGGTGCCGGCGCGTCCGGCAGCGAGGAAAGCACCTGCGCAAGCCGGGTACCAGCTTCGGGCGGACGTTCCCGTGCGGCCAGCATGCGCATGGCGCGGTCGAATGCTCTGTCATCCATCGTCAAAGTCCCTCTTTCTCAAGGATCTCTTTCAAGCGACGCCGCCCACGGCTCAGGCGCGAGGCGGCGGTGCCGCGTGGCACGCCCAGCACCGCGGCGATCTCCTCCAGCGGGTAGTTTTCAAAATACATCAGTTCCAGCGGCACGCGCTCCTTTTCGTCAAGACGCATCAGAAGCGGCGTGAGCTCCGGGCCGCCGTCCGTGCCGGCAGGCGTATCGGGCCAGTCGCCGCGCAGCTCCACGCGGCCCCGGCGGCGCAGGATGTTGCGCGCTTCGTTGAGGCAGGCACGCATCAGCCACGCGTCGAACGCGTCCTCCCGCCGGAGCGAGGCGAGGCGGCGGTAGCAGTTGAGCACCGCCTGCGCGGCGGCGTCCTCGGCGTCGGCATGGCTGTGCGTAACGCACCGTGCCAGGCGCACCATGCCCGGCCACAGCGCCCGCACCCTCGCCTCGAAGCCGATCTTGTCCATGAGGCTGTCCTCCTTGCCGGTTGGTTCATTTGAAGGCCTTCACCTGATAGACGCGCGGCCGGACGGAAAGTTTGCAAAGGTAGGAAAAAAAGGGCGGCCCCGGAAAAACGGGACCGCCGCAGCGTGTCAGAAAACCTGTTTCAGGAGGTTTGGAGGACCGAAGCCCAAAAGTCTATCGCCGGATCTGAATATCGCCTGGGGCCGCAGACCGAAATCCCGGCCGGGGCACGAATGAGGGGGACGAGCGGGGAGGGACGATGCTGCCTTGCCGGCAGCCGGTATCCAGCCCGGCAAGGCCTGCGAACCCATCCTGCACGTGTTGGCCTCAAAGGAGGAGGCGTCCTGTCAACCGTCCCCCAAAGCCCGGGCCTTCAGAAAAAACGGCTATTTGGCGCGAGGTTTGAAGGCCAGCGCGATCAGCGTGCCGAAGAATACCGCCGCCGCGATTCCGCCCGCCGTGGCGGACAGGCCGCCCGTGAACGCGCCGATAAGCCCGATTTCATCCACGGCGCCCATCACGCCCTGACACAGGGCATGCCCAAAGCCCGTAAGGGGTACGGTCGCGCCCGCACCGGCAAAATCCGTCAGCGGGCCGTACACCCCGATGGCGCTGAGCAGCACCCCGGCGATGATATAGCACACCAAAATGCGGGCGGGCGTGAGCCGTGTGCGCAGCACCAGAAGCTCGCCCACGGCGCACAGCGCGCCGCCCACCAGAAAGACTTTCAGATACATCCAAAGCACCGACATGGATTTGCCTCCCGGTTTTTTTATAGCTTGGGGGACTCCAGCACGACAGCGTGAGCGATGCCGGGGATGGTTTCGCCCTGCTGGCTGCTGGTCACGCTCATCAGCGCGCCCGTGGCCATAAAGACGATACGCTTGAGATCGCCCTGCTGGAGGGCGGGCAGAAGGCTGGCGCACAGCACCGAGGCGCTGCATCCGCAGCCGCTGCCTCCGGCATGCGCATCCTGCCGCTCGCGGTCGTAAATCATCAGGCCGCAATCGCGATGGAGGCGCTCGTCCAGCGGCATGCGCTGCTCGCGCATAAGCTGCAACAGCAAATCACGCCCCACCTGCCCCAGATCGCCGGTGACAATGAGGTCGTAGTCCGCGGGCTGAGTATGGGTATCCGCCAGCAGGGCCAGCAAAGTGTCGGCTGCCGCTGGAGCCATGGCCGCGCCCATGTTGTTGGTATCGTTTACCCCAAGGTCGACTACGCGCCCCATGCATGCGCGGGTGACCCGTGCCTGCGGCGGGACGGGCGGCTGGAGGGTCAGCAGTACTGCGCCCGCGCCGGTCACGGTCCACTGCGCCGTCGGAGGACGTTGGGAGCCGAACTCCAGGGGATAGCGGTACTGCCGTTCCGCGGTGCAGAAATGGCTGCTGGCCGCGCAGACCACAGTGGAGGCGTGCTCGCCATCCAGGAGCATGCTGCCCAAGCACAGGCTTTCGGCCATGGTGGAACAGGCCCCGTACAGTCCGATGAAGGGAATGCCCAGCTCCCGCGCCGAAAAGGAAGCGGTGATGATCTGATTGAGCAGGTCGCCGCCAAGGAGAAACTGCACGTTTTCGGGCTTCAGCCCTCCCTTCTGGATGGCTTTGCGGATGGCGTCCAGGTAGAGGCGTTTTTCCGCCAGTTCGAAGGTGTCCTGGCCGTAGAGCTCGTCTTGGGCCACATGGTCGAACAGGTTTCCCAGCGGCCCTTCGCCCTCCTTTTTGCCCACAAAGGCCGCCGACGCGCACACGGCAGGCCGGAGCGGGAGATCAATGGTTTGCAGGCCGGTGCGCTTGAGCGGCATGGCGTTTCCTCCCAACAATCTGACTATCGGAAAAACAGGGCGTAGACCACGCCCACCAGCACGGATGCGCCGATGCCGTATACCAGTACCGGACCGGCGATGGAAAACAGCTTGGCGCCCAGTCCCAGCACCAGCCCCTCGCGGCGGAATTCCAGCGCGGGCGACACCATGGCGTTGGCAAAGCCGGTGATGGGCACGAAGGACCCCGCTCCTGCGTATTTGCCCAGCTTGTCGAACACCCCCACCCCTGTGAGCAGCGCGGTGAGGAACACCAGCGTGATGCTGGTCAGGCTGGAGGCGGTGCGTGCGTTCATGTCCAGCCAATGGATGCCTGCATCCGCAATGGCCTGTCCCAGCACGCAGATCAGCCCTCCGACCCAGAAGGCGCGGCCGAGTCCCGCGCCCAGGGGCGACGGGGGAGAGAGCTGCCCGGTGAGCCAGGAATAGTGCTGGGGATTGGTATGAACGCGCTGTTTATCCATGCTGGCCGCCTCCCTGGGGAAGGATGGCAGGCCGCCCCTGCCCCACGGCGGGCGGGTCCCGGCGATAGATTTCCCGCTCGGTTGGCCGCGGTCCGTGGACCAGCGCGGACGGGGCAAAGGTTACGCGCTTGGCGCTCATTGAGATCCCTCCACTGGTTCATTTTCATATGCAGTATGCCGCATTGGATTCAAAAGCATGCATACCGCTTTTTTTCGGCGGAAAACCTGCAATCCGTCTTGACAGAGGGCGGCGCGTTGGCTATACTAGAATAGTTGTTTTGTGGTATCCTGCGTGCTGCCAACGCTGCGCGCGACGCCATACATTGATTTCTGTAAGGAGTGTTTACTGATGTTCCGTACCTATCAGCCCAAAAAGCGCCAGCGCAGCAAGGTGCACGGCTTCCGTGCCCGTATGTCCACCAAGAACGGCCGCCGCGTGCTGGCCGCCCGCCGCCGTCGCGGCCGCAAGGTGCTCAGCGCCTGATCGTGCCTGACGGCATCATAAGCATGGTTCGGAAAAGCCCGCCCCATTTCTGATATCGGGTGAAGTGGGTACGGGCTTTTCCGATACCAACCAAAAGCGCGCAACCCGGAAAGGACGATGGCAAGGTCGTGCAAAGGCAGAACCGTTTGGGCCCCAACCGGCAGTTCAGCTATGTCTACCGCCGGGGCAAGCGGGTATCCACCAGGGATCTGACGCTGCTGTATGTGAAAAACAGGCAAAAGCGCGTGGGCTTTTCAGTGAGCAAAAAGGTGGGCGTGGCCGTGGTGCGCAACCGCACCAAACGCCGCCTGCGCGAATGCGTGCGCCCGCTCCTGGAATGCATGGACGGCGGGCTGTATGTGTTTGTAGCCCGGCCTTCCGCGGCGGAGCAGTCCTTTCAGCAGCTCAGCCGGCAGGTAAGTCAGCTGCTCGCCCGTGCCGGCACGATTGCTGCGCCCGCGCGCAACGCGCCATGAAAAACGTCCTTCTGGCCCTCATCCGTTTCTATCGCACGCATATCAGCCCCCATACGCCGCCCGCTTGCCGCTTTCAGCCCACATGCTCGCAGTACGCCTACACGGCCATCGAGCGCTTTGGCGCTTTGCGCGGAAGCTGGCTGGCGCTCAAGCGCCTGCTGCGGTGCAACCCGTTTTGCAGGGGCGGCTACGACCCCGTCCCCGACATCCCGGATACCACATTAAGGAGGGAATGACCCCCGATGAACGACTTTCTGGTCGCAATCCTCAATGGCATCAACTCCGTCATTCACAACTACGGCTGGAGCATGGTCGTCTTTACGCTTCTGATCAAGCTGGTCCTTCTGCCCCTGGACTACAAGAGCCGCAAGAGCATGCGCCGCATGACCAAGCTGCAGCCGCAGATCGCCAAGCTGCAGAAGAAGTACGCCAACGACAAGGAAAAGCTCAACCAGAAGAGCGCCGAGCTCTACCGCAAAGAGGGCATCAACCCCATGAGCGGCTGCCTGCCGATGCTGGTATCGATGGTGATTCTGTTCATCATGTTCGCCGCCATGCGCACCGTCGCCAATACCGAGATGGCCAGCCAGGCCCTGGGCCTGCTCACCACCGGCACGCAGACCAACGAAAGCTGGCTGTGGATCAAAAACATCTGGATGCCGGACAGTCCCTTCAATCCCGTCATCGCCGACAGCGCCAACCTGCGCATCATCCCGGCCGACATCTGGGCGAAGGTTTTTGCTTCGCTTGATCCCGCATCCGTAACCGCGCTTGCGCAGTACGGCATCGACGCCGCAACCATCAGCGGCGAAACCGTCTTTGCCGCGCTGCAGACGCTGCCGGTCTATGCTGAGGAGACCCAGCTGTGGACGGTCATGCCGCAGCTGAATCTGCTGATCGTCAACCTCAGCATTTATGCGCACAACAACGGCTGGTTCATCCTGCCCATTCTCGCTGCCGTCACCCAGTACCTGATGACGCTCTCCCAGCCGCAGCCCGCCGCCGATCCCAACAATCCCGCGGCCAGCACCAACAAGTTCATGAAGTATTTCTTCCCGCTCTTTTCGCTGTGGATCTGCTCCAGCTATAACGCGATCTTCGCCCTCTACTGGGTGGTCAGCAACGTGTTTGCGTGGGTGCAGGGCCTGGTGATGAACAAGATGTTTGAGAAGATGGACGAAAACCAGGTTGAGACCGCAGGGGAGGGAACGTTGAAATGAGGTCTGTGGAATCCAGCGCCAAAACCATGGAAGAGGCCGTTACCCAGGGCCTTGAAAAGCTGGGCGTCTCCTTTGCGGATGTCAAGATCGACATTCTGGATGAAGGCAGCAAGGGATTTCTGGGGATTCTGGGCGGCAAGCCCGTGGTAGTGCGCCTGACCGTGCGCGAGGATGTCGAAGAGGGCGAGGATTTGCTGTCGTCCGTCGCTCTGGAGGATGCCGTCAAGGAGCCGGAGCAAAAGCCCGCCCGCAAGCGCGCTTCCAGGTCCAAGGCTGAGAAGCCTGCGAAGGAAGCAAAACCCGAAAAAGCCGCTGTGCAGGAGAAGGCGAAGGAGGCGAATTCCCCCAAGGCCGAGAAACCGGCAAAGCCCGCGAAGGACGAGAAGCCGCCCAGGGCGGTGAAGCCGGTCAAGGCGGAAAAGCCGGCCGCTCCCGCGGCGGAGGCAGCGCAGCTTTCCGCCGATAAGGAAGCACCGGAGGGCCGCGCTTTCACCTTCCTGACGGACGTGACCCGCCTGATGGGCGTGGAGGTCACCATCAATGCCCGCCGCGACGAGGAGGGCAATGTGCGCGTGGACATGTTCGGCGACACGTTGGGCATTTTGATCGGCCGCCGTGGCGAAACGCTGGATGCGCTTCAGTATTTGACAAGCCTGTATGTCAACAAGGGCGGAGAGGACTATATCCGCGTCACGCTGGACACCGAAAACTACCGCGCCAAGCGGGAGGAAGCGCTGCGCCGCCTCGCCAACCGCATGGCCAACCGCGCCATCAAGACGGGCCGCAAGGTGGTTATGGAGCCCATGAATCCCTATGAGCGCCGCATCCTGCACAGCGCCTTGCAGCAAAACGACGCCGTGACCACGCACAGCGAGGGGGAAGAGCCCAACCGTCACGTGGTCATCACCCTCAAGCAGCAGAACTGACGGCCCCCAGCGGGCCCGCAAAGCAGCCGTGGAGGCCGATCCACGGCTGCTTTTCTCGGGCGCTTTCGTCCTTGCATGCCTTGTGAGGAAACAAACGTTGTGATATAATACAAAATGATTTTTCAGACAAATGTCGCCGGAGCGGCCGGCAGGTGGAAGCCGCTGCTTTGACAACCCGGAATGGAGGAACGTTCGCTATGGCAGGCTATGTATCCGAGGCGGTCATCAAGCGGTTGCCCGCCTATTACCGACATCTTAAGGAACTGGAAAAAGAGGGAATTCACCAGATTTCCTCCCAGGGGCTGGGCAATCGCATGCACCTGACAGCCTCCCAAATCCGACAGGACATCAACTGTTTCGGCGGATTTGGCCGCCAGGGATATGGCTATTCCGTCAGCGGACTGCGCGAGCATATCGGCCATATTCTGGGAGTGGACCGCACCCACCGCATGATCATCGTGGGCGCGGGCAACATAGGCCGTGCAGTGGCGCTTTCGGATTCCTTCCCCGCCAACGGCTTTGAAACCGTGGCCATCTTCGACAACGACGCGGCCAAAATCGGCATGACCGTTGGCAGCCTCGTGGTGCAGGATGTGGAGGATCTGAAACGTTATCTGGATGAGAACACGGTGGATATCGCCGTGATCGCGGTGCCGGTTTCGCATGCGCAGCGAATGGTGGAGGCGCTTTGCGAGCGCGGGGTCAAGGGCTTTTGGAACTTTGCCCCGCTGGATTTGAAGGTGCCGGACGGTACGTCCGTGGTGAATGTGCATCTGGACGAAGGCCTGGAGATATTGAGTTTCCGCATGCTCAGGGAACTGGCCTGAGCCGCGGCGGCGGGGAGGTTATCGGATGGCGTCAGGGCGCTATGATGCGGGAGGCCCGGGGCTGGCCCGGTCGGGACCGAGCGTAAAGCGAGCGCGAAGGCTGGTTGTGGACGGGCGGGGAGAATTTGCCGCCCCCGCGCGGCTGGGCGCCGCGCAGTATCACAGCATGCTGGATGCCGCGCCTGAGACCGGGCCTGCCACTTCATCCGCGCGAGACGCCTTTGTCTATGACGACGACCTCTCCTGGGAGCAGCCGCTGGAAACGGCGGCCGTAAAAAAGCCGGAGCCCAGGCCGGTCCACGCTGCGCCGCCCTCATCCCAGGTGCCGAAACGGGAGCGCGGTGAGGCGGGCGGAGGACAGCCCCCCAGAAAGCCCGGCGGCGGACGTCAGGGCGGACGCAAAAAGCCGGACCATCCCGGCTGGCGCGCCTATATGTGCGTAGCCGTGACGGCTTTGAGCGTGCTGGGCATACTGGTGCTGGCTGTCGTCATGATGCCGCAGATGGCAGGCTATTTCTGGCGGGATTTCGGAAATTACGCCTTTATCAACGGTGAGCTTCTGCGCTACGACCCCGAAGTGGTGGCTGCCTACAAGCAGTACCGTGACTACATGGACCGCGATGTGATTTATCCCGGCATTTTTGTCGACGGCGTCCATGTAGGGGACCTGACCGTGGAGGAGGCGCGCCAGCTGCTCACGGCCAACGGATCGGATGTGCCGAACGCCTTTTCCGTAACGGTGGCCATTGGCAACAAGACCTGGACGGTGGATTCCAGCAACGTGCCGGCCCAGCGGGACCTGGGAAACGTCCTGGAACGCGCCTACGCTATCGGCCGCACCAACACCACGGCCATTCAGAGCACGCTGCAGACGCCCTTCCGCGAGCGCACCAACCGCGCCGTAGCCCTGCGGGAAAGCGGAATCAACCTGACGACCACCGCCAGCTACGACCATGAGGCCGTGCGTGCGCTGGTGGCGGATATCGCAGCCTATGTGACGCGCGATCCGGTGGATGCGCAGATTCAGTCCTTCGACTATGCCACGCGCACGTTCAGCTTTACCGAATCGCAGCCCGGCGTCACGCTGGACCAGGACCTGCTCTATGAGCGGGTGACCGCCGCGCTGGACCGCTGGGAAAGCGGCGTGACGGTGACGGTGGACCCCATCGTGACCGAACCCGCCGTCACCAAGGATGAGCTGGTGGCCAGCTTTGGTCTGGTGGCGGCCTACACCACGGAAACCACCAACGACTCCAATCGCAATACCAATATTGACCTGGCCTGCCAGGCCATCAACGGCACGGCCCTCATGCCCGGAGAAACCTTCAGCTTCAACCAGGCTACCGGCCAGCGTACCACCGAAAAGGGGTACAAATCCGCCGGAGCCATTGCCGCAGGGCAGAGCATCGAGGAGGTGGGCGGCGGCATCTGTCAGGTGTCGTCCACGCTGTTCAACGCTGTTGCGCGCGCCAATCTGGAAATCGTCTCCCGCAGCCCGCACGCCTGGCCCAGCACCTACGTCAATATCGGTGAGGACGCGACCGTCAACTGGCCCAACCTGGATTTTCAGTTCAAAAACAATACTCAAAGTCCCATTTTTATCATTACATACTACAAGAACCGCCGCATGAGCGCGGAGATCTGGGGCATGTCATTGGGAGAGGGTGTGACGATCGACCTTCAATCCACCATAATCAAAACCATTGATCCGCCCAGTGAAGTGAAGTACGAGCTCAATACCGATCTGCCCTACGGCACGGAAAAGACCACCGTCAAGGCCCGCACCGGCTATGTGGTGGAAACTGAGAAGGTGTGGTACAAGGACGGCCAGGAAACCAGACGTGAATTGCTGCACACCAGCAACTACCGCGCCTATCAGCAGGTAATTGAATACAATTACTGAGCTTGGAGGAAATCAAAGCGGCGCCCGGTATGCCGGGCGCCGTAGGCTGCTGACAAAGTGTGGGGTGCAGGGGGATCATCCCCCTGCCGGGGTTTGGGGCAGAGCCCCAAAGCCTTATGCCGCAGCATTTTTCGTGAGCGTTGCGAGCGTCCAAAGGACGCAAGAAGCGCGGCTCTTTCCAAAGCCAGGGTTTTTTCAACGGTCTGCGGCGTCCGGTATGCCGGGCGCCGCTTCTGTGTTTGTATACCGGATCAATTTCGGGGCAGGCAGATAAGCTCCTCCAGCATGCGGGCGCAAAGCTCCATGTCCTCGGCTGCGATGTGTTCGAAGGGGCCGTGGAAAGCAAAGCCGCCCGTGCACAGGTTTGGGCAGGGAAGCCCGCGATAGCACAGCTGCGCGCCGTCCGTGCCGCCGCGCACCGCCGCGTCAAAGGGCTCACAGCCTGCCGCGCGCATGGCGGCGCGCGCGTTTTCGAGCAGGAAGGGATAGGGCGCGATCTTCTCTTTCATGTTGCGGTACTGGTCGCGCAGGGTCAGCGTGACGGCGCCTTCGCCCCAGCGCTCGTTCATCACCTTCGCGATGTGGCGCAGCTGATCACGGCGCGCCTCAAAACGCCCTGCGTCGTGGTCGCGCACGATATAGACCAGCCGCGCGTGCGCCACGTCGCCCTCCATCTCCTCCAGATGGAAGAAGCCCTCATAGCCCTCGGTGTGCCGCGGCGTTTCGGCGGAGGGCAGCATGGCGTTGTATTCCATGGCCAGCAGGCTTGCGTTCACCATGGTATCCTTGGCGCTGCCGGGATGTACGTTCACGCCGCGAAAGTCCAGGGTGGCTTCACAGGCGTTGAAGTTTTCATAGCTGAGCTCGCCTACTTCGCCCCCGTCCACGGTGTAGGCATAGGCGGCGCCGAAGCCCTCCACGTCGAAGCCCGCAATGCCCAGTCCCGTTTCCTCGTCCGGGGTGAAGGCCACGGCTACCGGTCCGTGGGGCCTGCCGGAGGCGATGACGCGTTCCAGCGCGGTCATGATTTCGGCCACGCCGGCCTTATCGTCCGCGCCCAGCAGGGTGGAACCGTCGGTGGTGATGAGCGTTTTGCCCTTGAGGCCATTCAGGCTGGGGAAGCGTGCCGGCGAGAGCACCGCGCCCGTGGCGGAGAGCATGATGTCGCCGCCGTCATAGTCCGGGTGCAGCTGGGGCTTGACCCCCTCGCCGGGATAATCGGGCGCAGTGTCCATATGAGCGATTAGTCCCAGACAGGGCTGTCCCTCCAGCCCCGGCGTGGCAGGCAGCGCGGCGTAGACGAAGCAGTTGTCCGTCACGCGCGCGTTTGTGAGGCCCAGCGCCGTCAGCTCGTCGGCAAGCAGGCGGGCCAGGGAGAACTGGCAGTCCGTGGAAGGGGTCGCGGTGGAATCGGGGTCCGACCGCGTGGGGATGGCGGCGTAGCGAAGGAAGCGTTCTGTTGCGTTCATCGGTAGTTTCGTCCTTTCAAAAGCATGGGATTGAAAATCGCCCGCCCCGGAGGGCGGACGGCAGATTCACTTAGTTCAGCGGCCGGATCAGAATGAAGGGGGTCAGCTCGTCGCCCTGACCGCTGGGGTTGTCTGCCATGGCGTCCTGAATTTGCGCGTCGGTGAGAGGAAAGTCCGGGCTTTTGCCCAGCTGGTCGCGCTGCAGGTCGTTGGCGTCCATCAGCACCACCGGGATGCCCGTGTCCTGATAGAGCTTTGCGCACAGATCATCCGGATTGTCGGGGTTGATGAGGGCCATCTGGTGGTAGAGCTCGAAGCTGGAACGGGTATAGAAGCCGTCGATGCCGCCCACGCCCTTCCCGCACACCTTGTAAAACACGCCGTGCATGCCAAACAGCTTGGTCACCGCGCTGGCGGCGGCGGCCAGCAGCACGCGCGGCAGGCCGCACATGTCGATAACCAGCTGCAGCTTGTAGGGCTCATGCATGCCAACGCCCGTGTGGTTGATCCCCGCAAAGCGCCACAGGTGGTTGGCCCACCAGCCGGGCTTGACCTCGTCGCGCGTTTTGACGGACTTGACGCACATGCACATGACCTTTGCGCCGAAGCTGAGCACGTCGCCGGGCTGATAGAGCGGGCGCACATACTGTTCCACCAGCGCGGCCTGATCTTCGCCCACCTTGACAAAGTGGGTCTGGATGGCGTAGCGGCTGTATTTGCGGCCGTCCTTGCCCTCGATTACGCCGCGGTCGAAGTAGGTCACGCCGTTTTCCTCGCGGCGCTGCTCCTCCAGGTTGCGGGATGGGATGATGCCCATGTCAATCGCCTCCAAATGCTGTTACATATCCTCAAAGAAAGGTTCGCCCGTTTCGGTGACCAATATGCCCATGTCGTTGAAATGCAGGGGAACGGGCTTGGCCATGATATATTTGAGAATGGCGTCAAAGCGCACGCTTTCGGTATAGGTCAGAAGCGTAAAGGCTACGCCGTGCTTTTTCGCGCGGCCCGTGCGGCCGATGCGGTGCAGGTAGTATTCGTTTTCATTGGGCAGGTCGTAGTTGATGACGGCCTCCACATCGTCCACGTCGATGCCGCGGGCGGCCACGTCGGTGGCCAGCAGAATCTGGAACTTGCCTTTGCGGTACGCCTGCATGACCTCGTTGCGGGCGGACTGGCGCATGTCGCCGTGCAGGCAGTCGGCGGGATAGCCCGCGTCCTTGAGGCGCTTGCACAGGCGCTGGGTCATGTCCTTGGTGTTGACAAAGACCATCACGCGCTGGTATACGTCGCTGTCGAGCAGATAGAGCAGATGCTCATATTTGTGCTCGCGCTCGGTGGCAATCACGTACTGGGTGATCTGCGGACGGTTTTCCTTCGTCGCGGGGATAACGATCTCCACCGGGTCCTGCTGGTATTTCCAGGCGATGGTCATCACGTCCTGGTTGGTGGTGGCGGAAAAGAGCACCAGCTGGCGCTCGATGGGCGTGGCCTCGATAATCTTGGTCACATCCTTGACAAAGCCCATGTTGAGCATTTCGTCGGCTTCGTCCAGCACCATGGTATGCACGCTGTCCAGGCGAATGTTCCCGCGGTTCATGTGGTCCAGCAGCCGTCCAGGCGTGGCCACCACGATCTGCGGGCACTGCTTGAGCTGGGAAAGCTGCTTGGTAATCGGCTGCCCACCATAGAGGCAGGCGATGCGCACGCCGGGAATGTAGCGCGCCAGCGCGCGGAGCTCGTCGGTGATCTGCAGGCTCAGCTCGCGCGTGGGGGCCAGCACCAGCTCCTGTACACGCTTGTCCTTGAGACTGACATACTCCAGCATGGGAATGCCGAAGGCGCAGGTCTTGCCCGTTCCCGTGGGGGCGATGGCGATCAGGTCGCGCCCCTCCATCATCAGGGGAAGCGTTTTGGCCTGGACGGGGGTCATTTCGCTGAACCCCATTTTTTCGACCGCCTTGAGAATCTCGTCGCTGAGATCGGCGGCCTCGGAGAATTTGGTGATCTGTAGTCCTTCTGTTGGCAAAGCGGGCGCTCCTTACTTGTGTTGTTGCTGATCGAGATAGATTTCTATAGCGCGGCTGAGCTGGTCGGGGCAGGAGGTGCCGCCGCGGCATTGAACGCCGCGCAGGCGGTTCATCACCTCGCGCGCATCCTGGCCTACCGCCAGGCGAGCCAGGCCGTCGGTATTGCCCCGGCAGCCGTTGGTGAAGCGGCAGGATGTGATCTTTCCGCCCTCGATTTCCAGGTCGATGGCGGTGGAACAGGTGCCATGGGTCTTATAGTGCATCATGTGTGCGTCTCTCCTTCTGCGGTGGCTTACACAAAATAAGCCAATTTATTGCTTTCGACACAGCGTCCCGTTTTTCCTGCCGGATTTTTCACATCAGGCGGGCTTTCGCATAGGGTGACAGTAGCGCTTGAAACGAGGCGGGGAAGGGAGCGGTGCCATGAGCCTGATCATCGCGGACGCCCGGCTGGGCGTTTGGAAAGCCACGGACGAGGGCGGGCCGCTCACCGGGGTGGACTGCGCTTTGGAGGGACCCCGCCTGGCCTGTGCCGGCAGTGCGTGCGTGTGCTTGGGCGGAAACAGGGAATGCCTGTGCCTGACCTGCCACGGGCTGAGGGAAATCAGCCGGATGCCTGCTGCGCCGGGGCTGGCGGCGCTGTGCCTGTCGCCCTGTGGGCGGTATGTGTACCAGCTCAGCTCCGAAGCCGACAGCGTCCATACGCGCCTGACGGCCACCGGAGATCTGATTTTTGCGGCTCCGGTGGGGGTGTTTCCCCGCGCCATGTGCCTGGACGCGTCCGGGCGTCTGCTGCTGGCCGCGGGCGGGGCGGTGGATGAAGCCTACCTGCTCACTGCGCCGGAATTGGTGCGCGAACGCACCATCCACACGCAAAGCCCGTGCTTTGCCGCAGGCTTCTGGCGCGGCGGACTGCTGCTAGTGTGCGCCGTGGAGGGAGAGGATATCCACACGGCGGTGTATACGCTGGCTCCGGGCACGCCGCGTCCACGCAAGCTGATCGACCTGCCGGGACAGCCGGGCGGGCTGTGCGTGTGTCCGGATGGCGTAGGCGCGCTCATCAGCACGCGCGACGGATTGATGAAACTGGATATTCCACAGGGACGGCTGCTTTGGAACCTGCCGGATCTGGCGCTGTGCGCCGGCCTGTGCTGCCGCGGCCCCATGGCGCTGGCAAGCGCGACGCTGGGCGGCCAGGTGCGGCTGCTTTCCCATTACAAGCCATGGCTTTCAAAAACCGTGTTTACGGGTACGGATGTTCATGCCTGCTTTTTGATGGCATAATCCGGGGGCGTTTGGCGCATCCTTGACACAGAAGCCCCGGCAAAGGCCGGGGTATGGGAGGGAAGGAGGTTTTCTTGCTATGCTGGATAAGATCTCGCTGGTACTGGTGATCATCGGCGCCATCAACTGGGCGCTGATCGGCATCTTTCAATTCGATCTGGTGGCGTATCTCTTCGGCGGGCAGGCGGCGGTAGTCAGCCGCATCGTCTACACCCTGGTGGGTGCGGCCGGGCTGTGGTGCATCTCGCTGCTGTTTGGCGAGCGCGTATCCGCCAAGGAGTGATCCAGCCGGATCTGTTGAGAGGCCTGCAGCAGAAAGGCCCGGTTGGTCGGCTTGCCGCGTTCCGGGTCCACCGTGGCGCCGAAAAAGCGCTCGATGCCCCGCATGCTGCCCTGGGTGAACACGCTTTCCACCGCCACGCGCAGGCAGCGCTCCACGGCGGCAGGCGTGGTGCCAAAGGCGCGGGCGCACGAGCGGTAGAGCTGACCCATGGAGCGCTCCTCCAAAACCGGGGAAGGCGCCAGATGCTCAAGGAGCCACGCCGCATAGGCGCGGCCCTTGTAGCGACGGTCCATGGAAATGGCGCTTAAAAAGGTATCCACCGCCTGCGCGGTGCGCGGCGCCTGAGCCGCTGCCAGTTTTGGCAGCGGCTTTTGCGCCAGCGTTTCCAGCAGCGCGCACAGCTTTTCCGGCGCGGCGCAGATGGGCGCGACCGCGTCTGCCAGGGCCGGCCGGGAAGCGCACAGCTCCGGTTCGCACAAAAACAGTACCCGAGGCGGACAGGGGTGGTGAAGCGCCGCAAGCGACTCCAGCACCTCAAAGCCGTCGAGTTCAGGCAGACAGGCGTGCAGGATAAGCAGGTCAAACCGCTCCCGCGAGAGCAGCTTCAAAGCCTGCGTACCGTTTGGCGCGATCAGCGCGTCAAAGCCCCGTATCTCCGTGCCCGCCGCGATCCGGCGGGCTGTGCCTTGGCTGAGCACAGCAATCAAAAGCCGCATGAGCGCACCTCCTGTGTGTAAGGATACGCCCATGCGGCCCTCTCAACCTGCCGGGTATGACCGAAACCTTTGTCGAATCCTGTCAGCGCTCTTCCAAAAAGGCGAACGCCTCGTTCACCGCGTCCACCGCGGCCTGGCTGGACAGCGTGGCGCCGGAGACGGCGTCGATATCCTGATTGAGCGTGAGCGGCGGCGTTTTGCCGATGAACTGCGAGGTAAACGCCTCCTCACGCACGCCGCTGCCCACGCCCACCGTTTCCAAAAAGCGCGCGCCGCCTACGTCGATAGCGGAAATCGCGCCGCTGTCATCCAGCGTCAGGCGCACCAGCACGGGGCCGGCATAGCCGATGGCGCTGGCATTGGCGGTGCGGTCTGAGGCCGCGGGAGATGGGGTGGGCTGCGTTGCCTCCGGGGAAGCGCTGGCCGACGGCGACACGGTGACGACCGGGGGCTGAGTGGCGGCCGGCGGCTCGGCCGTGCCTGTGGTCATCACGATGGCAACCACGCCAACCGCCGCTACCAGTCCGGCGATGAGCCATCCGGCCCATTTTTTCTGATTCTCCATACGTAAGCTCCTCCTGCCTGATAGGTTCGCCCCTAGGTTGCGCCGCGCGGACCGGTCCTATACGGTGCAAAGAATGCCGCATCCTGCGGGATGTTTGACACGCTTCGCGCTTCAAACCGACACGGCGCGAAAACCACGCTGGCTATACTGGCTGTACACTGGCATGGGGAGGCGGCATATGGAGACTTCAACGGCCCGGCCGCAGGAGGCGGTCGAGCGCAGGGGAAAAGGCGTGCGTCGCGCGGGAAGGCGAATGATGGCGTTTGTGCGCGGCGCGGCGCGGCCTGTGGGACAGGCCATGATGGTCTTTCTGTTTACCTTTGTGCGGTGGTTCGGCATTCCGTCTCCCTTTGCGGCGGCACTGCTGCTCGCACGGACGGAAAAACCCACACCGCTGATGCTGGCGGGCGCGGGCGTGTCGTTGGCGGTGAGAGCGCTGTGGGGCCTTGAACTGGATGTGTGGCAGTACGTGGGCATCGCCGGACTGTGGCTGGCGCTGCGCCGATGCCGGCCGAGGCCGGGCATTGAGACGGCGGCGCTGGGCGGCCTTGCGATGATGCCGCGGGTGTTTGCAGCACTGGCCGGTCAGGCGCCGCTGGATATTCTGCTCAGCCTTGCGGCGGTGCCGCTGGGCATGCTGGGCGCTGCGTTTTTTCGCAGCGCGATGGACGGCATGGCCTCCACCGGCGCGCCCACCTGCACACGGGAGCGGGCCTGCGTGGCGGCGCTGGGATTGCTGCTGGTAGGCGGGACAGGCTATTTCTGGGTTGGCTCGCTTAATCTGGGCCAGCTGGCCGCCGTGTGGGTGACCGTGGCCTATGCCGCTGCCAACGGACCGGTATACGGCGTGGCCGCCGGGCTGCTGTGCGGGCTGTCGCTGGCGCTGGGCGGCCATGACGTGCGCATGGCGGCGACGCTGTCGGTGATGGGACTGCTGTGCGGGCTTCCGGCGGTAGAGCGGCGGCGCTGGCTGCTTCCGCCTGCCGCTGTGGCGGGATGGGCGGTTGGTTACTCCCTGACGCCGCTGAGTGGGCCGACGGTTCCCTTTTGGGCTGCGCTGGCCGGCGCGGCGGCCTATGCGCTGCTTCCCGGATGGATGCTGGAACGGGTACGCGCGCTGGCTCGGGGACCGGAGCCGGGCGTGAGAAGCATGGAAACGGCGTTTGTGTCCCAGCGCATCGAGCATATGCGCGACGCGCTGGAGCGGCTGGCCAAAGCCCTGCCCGACCCCGGAAGCCAGGCGATCACCAGCGGCGAGGAACTGGGCGAATTGCTCTGCGCCCGGTGCGCCAACCGCGAGCTTTGCTGGGGAAAGGGGCGCGTGCGGACCGAACGCCTGCTTGCGGACATGATGGATCGGGTGGAACGGGGCGAAGCGGTGGACGAGGACAACCTGCCCGCCCTGGCCGAACACGGCTGCCTGCGCGCCGAATCCATTGAAGAGACGGCGCAGGAGGCTCTGGCCGCGCTGAAACGGCGCGAGGCAGGCATCAGAAAAGCGCGCTACGAACGGGAACTGACGCTGACGCATCTGGCGGCGCTGTCGGGTACGCTGGGAGAGCTGAGCATGATGGCCGGGGGCGAAAGCCTCAACGACCTCAAGGCAGCTCACATCCTCAATCTGGCGCTGGAGGAGCTCAACGTGCCCGCGCGGCTCAGCTATGCGCGGCGGGTGGACGGCCACCTGCATGCGGCGCTGGAAACCGACGGCATGATACCGGTGCAAAGGCCGCTGGAAATGCTCCTGCGCTATCTGGCCACGGAGGAAGATCTGCCGTTGTCCATCACGCGCGCGGGACGTGGACGTGTAGAGATGGAGGAGATCCCGCTCTACAGCGCGTCGGTGGGGATGGCATCGGTGTGCGCGGGAGAGCGCGGAGAAGGGGACGGCGTATGCGGCGACGCGTGCTCGGCCAAGCGCTGCGAGGGCGGACGGCTGCTTTTGATGCTGCTGGACGGCATGGGACATGGCGAGGAGGCGCACCGGCAAAGCGAAAAGACCCTTGAGCTGCTCACCCTGCTGCTGGAGGCAGGGTATACGCGCCGTCAGGCCATCACAGCGGTGAATGGCATCATGCTTTCCATCCAGGAGGAGGAACGCTTTTCCACCGTGGATCTGGCCGATGTGGACCTGTGGACGGGCAACGTATATTCGGAAAAGCTGGGCGCGTGTGCCTCGTGGGTGGTGCGGGGCAGCCATATGAAAAAGGTGGAAGGCGCATCCCTGCCGCTGGGAATCGTCGAGGAAGCGGCGGCTACCTCCACGCAGTACCGCCTGCACAGCGGCGATATTCTCATTATGGTCAGCGACGGTGTGGCCGACGCCTTTGAAACGGACGAACAGTTCACCCAGGCCCTGAGCGACAGCCTGTATATCCAGCCGCAGCGCATGGCCGACGCCTTGCTTCGAAACGCCCTGCTGGCCGGAGGCGGCACGCCGAGGGATGACATGAGCGTGATGGTGCTCCTGCTGCTGGACCGGCAGCAGGCCAAGGGATCATGAAAGGCGCGGCCATGCACCGCGCCTTTTTGCTTTTCAAAAAAAGCGGAGAGGCATAACCGCCTCTCCATGCGCGTCCTCAGGAACCCGAGGCATTACGCCTCTTCCTGATAGGTGATTTCCAGATGATAATTCTCCCGCGCTGCGTCCTCAAATACGCGAAGCAGTTTGGGCAGGTAATCCACCATTTTTCCGCGCGGAGTTTTGGGATAGAGCACGTCGATATGCAGGGGCTCGCGCTCGCTGGCCAGCTCGTCATGAAGGGCGTCCAGGTTCGCGCCATAATAGAAGGGGAAATCCAGCGCCTCCTTAAGGTAGCGGTGGAGGGAAATCTTTTCCTCAAAGGGAGCCAGGTCCAGGGTTACATTGCGCATAAGTACCTCCTGTTGCATTTGACTCGTGCAGGGATGAAACGTGGCAGGGGGAACGAGGGGACGGGCGTTTGCGGCACTGCCGCTTTCAGTGCTTGAGCAAAATGGGGTTGGACCAGGCGCTCAGGCCCTGTGCGTCGATCAGCTGTATGCGAACGTAGCGCTCGCCGCGGTTGACGGTCAGGTCGTAGCTGGCAAAGACCAGATCCTTGCCGGTCTGGCAGCGGTTGCCCGTCCAGATCAGGTTGCTGTAGAAGATCACGGTATCCACGGGGGAGCAGGTGACATCAATGCGGCCGTCCTCAACCGAGATCTGCTCGAACCGCGGCCCCTGCGAGCAGTAGAAGCGGCCCCGGTCCAGCGCGTCGAAGAGGCTTTCCTGACTGAGATCGTCGGCCTGCACCATGGTAAAGGCCCGGCCCGCCTCGCCCTGATAGCGGTGTGAATCGTCCGAGGCGACGAAGCGGTACAGCGCGCCGTGCGCCGCAGCCACATCCAGCACGCCTGAGGCATCGGCGCGGTCGCCATTCCAGGGGTAGGTGGACACGCTGTTGTAGATCTCCGCTGCGGTTACGTTCTGCAGGGCCGAAAGCGTGGCCACGGTATTGAGAGACCATGCCGGGTGCGCCACGATGGCGCGTCCCCCGCAGCGGCGGAACAGGTTGATGCATCGCTGGGGGCCCTCGGACAGATCATAGCCATTGAGGCGTTCGTCCATCCCCACGCCGATCAGGTGCAGCACCTCGCCGGGCAGGGTGTAATCCATCTCCATGCCGCTGAGCAGCAGCATGCATCCCTCCAGATGCGTGGGCGCGGACAGGCGGCGGTGATCGGTCAGGGCCAGAAAATCATATCCCAGATCGCGGTAGAGAGCCACGACCTCGTCAGGACTGAGCTTTCCGTCGCTCACCGTGGTGTGACAGTGCAGATTTCCTTTGAAAAAAGGCAGCTTTGGATCAAAAAGGTCCATTTCAGCACGCACCCCCTTTCCTCTCTTCAAAAAGCGCATGTAAGAATTATAGCCTGTACCGCATGGAAATGCAAGCGCCGCCTTGCAAACCCGCGCGCTGTGTGATACCATGTGGGCGAAACAAGCGCGAAAGGGGCTTTTTCTCATGAAAGCATTGTTTATCGGCGGCACGGGCACCATCAGCTCGGCCATTTCAGCGCTGTGCGTGCGCCGGGGATGGGATTTGACGCTGCTTAACCGCGGCAACGCGGACGCGCGTGTGCCCGAGGGAGCGCATCTCATCCATGCGGATATCCATGATGAGACGGAGGCGCGGGAGGCGCTGGAGGGGCAGACCTTCGATGTGGTGGCGGATTTCATCGCCTATACGCCCGACGACGTGGCGCGCGACATCCGCCTGTTTGCCGGCAGGACGGGACAGTACTTTTTCATCAGTTCGGCGTCGGCCTATCAAAAGCCGCTGTCCTCGCCGTGGATTACGGAAGGGACGCCGCTGTGCAACCCCTACTGGGAGTACAGCCGCCTCAAGGCCGCCTGCGAGGATGTGCTGATCCGCGCCTACCGTGAGCAGGGGTTTCCCATCACCATCATCCGGCCCAGCCACACCTATTGCCAGCGCAGCGTGCCCGTGGCGCTGCATGGGCCGGCGGGCAGCTTTCAGGTACTGGAGCGGATGCGCGCGGGAAAGCCTGTCATCGTCCCGGGCGATGGCCTGACGCTGTGGACGTTGACCCACAGCGACGACTTTGCCGTGGCGTTCGTGGGCCTGATGGGCAACGTGCACGCCCTGGGCGAGGTATTCCACATCACCGGGGATGAAAGCCTGACCTGGAACCAGGTGTACAGCAGCATCGCGGCGGCGCTGGGGGTGGAGCCGCACCTTGTGCATATCGCCAGCGAAACGCTGGGGGCGCTGTGCCAGAGCTATGTGGGTTCGCTGCTGGGGGATAAGAGCAACACGGTGCTCTTCGACAACGCCAAAATCAAGCGCGCCGTGCCGGAATTTGTGGCGGCAAAGCGTTTTGATCAGGGGGTGCGCGAGGCCGTCGCGTACATCTACAGCCACCCGGAATGCCAGCGGCCCGACCCTGCCTTCGACGCCTGGTGCGATCAGGTGATTGAGGGGTATGAGCGCCTGACGGCGGCGCTGCCCAAATTTGAAATGTAAGGAGCTTTCCGTGAGCCAGTACATCGAGCCGGTCAAATCGGCGTTGGTGCTGTTTCCCTTTGTGGCGCTGGTGCTCACGCTGCCCTATATGCTGTTTCAATACCGCAGGTACGGGGCGGTGCTGCTTCTGCGCACGGCGATCGTGTATTCGTTTGTGTTGTACCTGATGTGCGCCTATTTTCTGGTGATCCTGCCTCTGCCGGATGTGGAAACGGTCAGCGGGCTGACCTCCGCGCGCGTGCAGCTGATTCCCTTCCGGGAGGTGGCGGACCTGCTGCACAACGCCGGCGTGGACCCGAGCCGGCCTGCCACGTGGTACCGCCTGGTGTGGAACCGGGATTTCTTCCAGATCGTGGCCAATGTGGCCATGTTTACGCCGCTGGGAATCTACCTGCGGTATTATTTCGGATGCAGCCTGAAAAAGACGCTGCTGTTTTCCCTTTTGCTCAGCCTGTTTTTTGAGCTGACGCAGCTTACGGGCCTTTACGGGTATTATCCGAGGCCCTATCGTCTGGCGGATGTGGACGACCTGATCACCAATACGTGTGGCGGGCTGCTGGGCTACGCGCTGGCCCCGCTGGCGATACGGCTGCTGCCCTCGCGCGAGCAGATGGACGCGCGGGCCTACCGCAAGGGCGAACAGGTGAGCGTGACCCGCCGCTGCTTTGCGGCACTGGTGGACTTTGCGGTGATGCTGGTGGCTCTCGCGGCGCTGATGTGGCGGCTGCCCTCGGTGATGCCGTCCGGAGAAGACCCCGTGGCGATGGCGGCATGGCTGTTTGGCTGCTATGCCGTTGGAATTGTGGGGTACTTTGTGCTTGGCACATGGCTGGGTGGCGGACGCACGGTGGGCAAGGTGCTTTTGCACCTGCGCCTGACGGACCTGCGAAGCGGCGGCCGTCCCAGACTGTGGCAGTGCGCGGTGCGCTATGGGGTTTTGTACCTGGTGGTGATGCCCACTCCCGCATTTTTGCTGCTGGCTATCACCCTGGGAACAGAGGATGGGGAGATCGGCGTGTGGCTGGTGCTGGCCTGCATAGGGCTTCTGATGATATATATCCTGTTCTGGCTGCTGCTGGCCGTGCATGTGGTCACGCACGACAACCAGCTGTTGCATGGCAAGCTGAGCATGACGCACAACGTCAGCACCCTCCGCCACCGGTATTTTGCCCGGTGGCATGGCGCCCGGCATGCGCATGATACCCCTATCCAGTAATTGAAAAAAGAAACGCCGTGGGATGACAAAGTCCCACGGCGCTTTGCATATCGCTTTATGCCTGCGCGTCGGGCAGGGGCAGGCGGGCTACGCCGCTGCGGACGGCCGCTTCGGCTACGGCGCGGGCCACGGCAGGCCCGACGCGCCGGTCAAACGCTTCGGGCAGAATGTAGCGGGGCGTGAGCTCCTCATCGGATACCAGAGAGGCGATGGCACGGGAAGCGGCCATCTTCATTTCGTCGTTGATGTCGCGCGCGCGCACATCCAGCGCCCCGCGGAAGATGCCGGGGAACGCAAGCACGTTGTTGATCTGGTTATCGTAGTCGCTGCGGCCGGTGCCCACCACCGCCGCGCCGCCGCGCAGGGCTTCCTCCGGCATGATTTCAGGCACGGGATTCGCCATGGGGAATACGATGGGGTCGCGTGCCATCAGGCGGATCATATCGGCGGTAACAATGTTTGGCACGCTTACGCCGATGAACACGTCCGCGCCTGCCAGCGCTTCGTTGAGACCGCCATGCAGGTGGCGGCGGTTGGTGATGTGACTCAGTTGCTCCTGGGCGGGGCTCATTTTGGCCCTGCCTTCCACCACGATGCCATGGCGGCCCAGCAGAATCAGATCCCCCACGCCGAAGTGCAGGAGATGATGCGCAATGGCCACTCCAGCAGAGCCCGCGCCATTGATTACACAGGTTACATCCTCCATGCGCTTGCCTGCGAGTTTCAGCGCGTTGATCAGTGCCGCGGCTACGACCACGGCGGTGCCGTGCTGGTCGTCGTGAAACACGGGAATGTCGCACAGCTCCTTGAGGCGGCGTTCGATTTCAAAGCAGCGGGGCGCACCGATATCCTCCAGATTGATGCCGCCGAAGCTGCCCGAAAGCAGATAGACCGTGCGCACGATCTCGTCCACGTCCTTGCTCTTGATGCAGAGAGGGAAGGCGTCTACCCCGGCAAACTCCTTGAACAGCACGCACTTGCCCTCCATCACGGGCATACCGGCCTCCGGGCCGATATCGCCCAAACCCAAAACGGCGGTACCATCGGTTACCACGGCCACCAGGTTGTGGCGGCGGGTGAGCTGGAAGGACTTTTCCGGGTCATCGCGGATGGCCAGACAGGGCTGCGCCACCCCCGGCGTATAGGCCAGCGACAGGGCCTTTCGATCCTTCACATGCGCACGCGGCGCGATTTCCAGTTTGCCGGCCCATTCATAGTGCTTTTCCAGCGCTTCCTCCCAGATATCCATAGATGACCGCTCCTTGTTTTCGTGATCTTTCGGCTTATTGTAGCATGTTTCGCGCCGCGTGACAACGCGGGAGTTTCTGTTGACTTCGCTTCTTCGGCGGGGTATGATCTAGTCGGTTGTATATGAAGAACACAAACAGAATCATGCTGCGTTGGAGGGAAAACCATATGAAAAAATTTTTTGAAGAATTCCGGCGCTTCTGCGTCAGGGGCAACGTTATGGAACTGGCTACCGGGGTAATGATCGGCGGAGCGTTTTCCAGCATTGTCAGTTCGCTCGTCAATGATATCCTGATGCCGCTGATCGGCTTGCTGACAGGAGGCGTAGACCTGAGCGGGCTGTTTGTGGCGCTGGATTTTCAAAGCTATCCCTCCATCGAGGCGGCGCAGGCGGCGGGCGTGGGCACGCTGAATTATGGAGCGTTTTTGCAGGCGGGGGTTAACTTTCTCATCATTGCGCTGTGCGTGTTTCTGGCGGTGAGGGCCATAAACCGCCTGGTGCCCAAACGTCAGCAGCCAAAGAAGGAAGAGCGCCTGTGTCCCTATTGCTGTGAGCCCATCCATGAGCAAGCTGTTAAATGCCGTTGGTGCGGCAGCAGCCTTGAAGAAAGCGGGAAAGTAAGAGAGAGTGCAACCGTCGCTTGACAGATTGCAAGCCGGAGTTGCTTGCGCCGCAACCGCCCCTGGCGCTATGCTTGATGCCACGGCAGCAGCGAATGCCGCCGCGAAATCAGCAGGGAGGAACAGCATATGGGCTTTTCGGAAAGAGTAACCGCGCTTCGCAAACAGGCCGGATGGTCGCAGGAGGAACTGGCGCAGCGGCTGGACGTAAGCCGTCAGGCGGTGTCAAAATGGGAAAGTGGGCAGGCCATGCCGGACCTTGACCGCGTGGTGCGAATGTCGGAGCTGTTTGGCGTAAGCACGGACAGCCTGCTCAAGGATACCCCCGAGCCGGACAGGTCCGTGCATGAGGCTGCGCGAGCCGTAACCATGGAGGAAGCCGAAGCCTTCCTTTCCATAAAGGAAACGATGGCGGACCGCATTGCCTGGGCGGTGCTTGCCTGTGTGCTGGCGCCCATTCCGCTGCTTATGCTGAGTGCTCTGGCCGAGGCGGGCCGGCTCTCTGAAAATGTGGCAGGCGCGGTGGGAATCGCAGCGCTGCTTTTGCTGGCGGCGGGTGCGGTGGCGGTGTTCATGTCCTGCGGGATCGCCTCCGAACGCTACGAGTATCTGGAAAAGGAACCGATTCAGGCCGCACGCAGCGTGATCCAGATGGCCCGTGAACAGCAGGAAAGCAGCCGGGAGCGTTACGGGCGATGGAACGTTGTGGGCGTGAGCCTGTGCATCCTGGCCGCCTTGCCGCTGCTTATAGCCGCCATGCTAAGTGAAAGCGCCGTGGCGGTGATCGCCGCCCTGTGCGTGACGCTGGCACTGGCAGGGCTTGGAACTACGTTTTTGATTCGCGTGGGTATCCGCTGGGAAAGCCTGCAAAAGCTGTTGGAGGAAGGCGATTACAGCCGGGAAGCCAAGCGCAGGCGGCACGGCCATGGCAGCATAAGCGCTGCTTTCTGGCTTGGAACGGTGTCCATCTATCTGGCCTACAGCTTTATCACCGGCGACTGGCGGCGAAGCTGGATTGTGTGGCCCGTGGCGGGTGTACTCTATGCCGCGCTGGCCGCGGCGCTGTCCGGCAGGCACGGCCGCTGAAGCAGCGTATCCACAACCACGCGCCAGGGAGAATCGCGGGTCAGCCGTTGCGGGCCGGACTTGCCGGGCGCTGGAGCAGCGCCTGCGCCGCCTGCGCCGCCGCGCGCATGGCTGTGGGCAGGGGCAGGGCGCGAAGCTCCTCCCCCGAAACCATGCGACCGCCGCAGGCTTCCAACGCCTGCGGCGAGGGCTCGTCCTCCAGAGAAAAATGCCATAGCTGCATCTCCCATACCCGATGGGTGAAGACATGACGCGCCCGCCCCAAATCCTCCGTGAACCGGCAGGGCAGGCCCGCTTCACGCAACAGGGCTTCGGCGCGCTCCGGGCGCGTTTCGTCCTCCAGCAGACAGAACACGTACAGGCCGCCCAGCATGCGTTCATCCCGCCGAGTCACCAGCACGCGGCGCTTCCATGTCAACAGGCATACGGCTACGTCCACCCGCTTGGGAGGGCGCTTTTTTTCGTGCACAGGCAAAAGTGCCGCGTCGCCCTCGCGCGCCGCATCGCAAAGCCCGCGCCATGGGCAGTCGTCACAGTCGGCTTCGCCCGGGTGGCACAGCGTGGCGCCCAGCTCCATCAAAGCCTGATTGTAATCGCCGGGACGGTCCGCGGGAATATCGGCCGCCACCAGATCGCGAATGCGGCGCTGAACAACCGGTCGGCCCACATCCTCACGTATGCCGTAAAAGCGTGAGGCCACGCGGTACACGTTGCCGTCCACCGCCGGTATACGCAGCCCGAAGGCGATGCTGCCGATCGCGCCCGCTGTATAGGGACCTACGCCCGGAAGGGACAGCAGCCCCTCGTAGCTTGCGGGAAAAGCGCCGCCATGCACGCTCATAATGACCTGCGCCGCCTTTTGCAGATTGCGCGCCCGGCTGTAATAGCCCAGGCCCTCCCAGACCTTGAGCACCTGCTCCTGAGGGGCGTGTGCCAGGTCTGCAACGGTGGGAAAGAGGGCCAAAAATCGATTGTAATAGGATTTTACTGTCTCCGTGCGGGTTTGCTGCAGCATGATCTCCGAAAGCCAGATGCGGTAGGGGTCGCAGGTGCGGCGCCACGGAAGATCGCGCCGTACGGCATCGTACCAGGCCAACAGCGGCTCACAGGCGGGCATACCATCCTCTCCTTTCGCTTGCCTTGCTATTGTACCACAGGGCCGTTCTTGCGCATGAATTGAATTTAAGAGAAAATAAAAGAAATAGAAAGATATAAAAAGATAATTCGAGAAATTAAATAATAATACAATAATGGAAGCCGTTTTTTCATCTGAACAGCCGAAAAGCAGGAAAGCAGCGGCTTGCCACTTGACAGGAAATAACGTATAGTAAGGACTGTTGTTAGCACTCGTTTAACATGAGTGCTAACAAGGTTAAAATTACAATCGAACGGACAGGGAGGATACAGTGATGAACGTTAAGCCTTTGGGCGACCGTGTGGTCATCAAGAACGTTGAGATGGAAGAAACCACCAAGAGCGGCATTTTGCTCACCGGCACCGCTAAGGAAAAGCCCCAGATGGCTGAGGTGCTGGCCGTGGGCCCCGGCGGCATGGTGGACGGCAAGGAAGTCGTCATGAACGTGAAGCCCGGCGATAAGGTGATTTACTCCAAGTATGCCGGCACTGAAGTGAAAATTGACGGTCAGGAGATCATCATCGTGCGTCAGAGCGACATTCTGGCCACCGTGGAATGATCCATTTTTGAGCGACGCAATATAGAGGAGGAACATCATTATGGCAAAGCAGATTAAATACGGCGAGGAAGCCCGCCGCGCGCTGGAAAAAGGCGTTAACGCTCTGGCGGATACGGTGAAGATCACCCTTGGCCCCAAGGGCCGTAACGTGGTGCTGGACAAGAAGTTCGGCGCGCCCCTCATCACCAACGATGGCGTGACCATCGCCAAGGAAATCGAGCTGGAAGACCCCTTTGAGAACATGGGCGCCCAGCTGGTGAAGGAAGTTTCCACCAAGACCAACGACGTGGCTGGCGACGGCACCACCACCGCCACTTTGCTGGCTCAGGCCATCATCCGTGAGGGCCTGCGCAACCTGGCCGCGGGCGCCAATCCCATGGTGCTCAAGCGCGGCATCGAGGCGGGCGTGAGCGCCGCCGTGGACGCTCTGGCCAAGCTGAGCCAGCCCATCACGGGCAAGCAGTCCATCGCGCAGGTGGCCAGCATCTCCGCCGGTGACGATACCATCGGCAAGCTGATTTCCGAGGCCATGGAAACCGTGGGCAACGACGGCGTAATCACCGTTGAGGAAAGCAAGACCATGCGCACCGAAATGACCACCGTGGAAGGCATGCAGTTTGACCGCGGTTACCTGTCGCCTTATTTCGTCACCAATCCGGAAAAAATGAACTGCGAGTTCGACAATCCGTATATTCTGCTCTATGACAAGAAGCTGAGCAACCTGCAGGCGATGATACCGGTTCTGGAAGCCGTCGTTCAGTCTTCCCGCCCGCTGTTGATCATTGCCGAAGACATTGAAGGTGAAGCGCTGGCCACTCTGGTCGTCAACCGCATCCGCGGCGGCCTCAAGGTTTGCGCGGTCAAGGCGCCGGGCTTCGGCGACCGCCGCAAGGCCATGCTGGAAGATATTGCGATTTTGACCGGCGGTCAGGTCATTTCCGAAGACCTCGGCATGAAGCTGGAAAACGTTACCCTGGCAGACCTCGGCACCTGCAAGAAGGTTGAAGTTACCAAGGACGAAACCACCGTTATCGACGGTGACGGACAGAAGGACCTGATCAAGGCCCGTGCCGATCAGATCCGCAAACAGATTGAGGAAACCTCGTCTGACTATGACCGCGAAAAGCTGCAGGAACGCCTCGCCAAGCTGGTGGGCGGCGTCGCCGTGATTCATGTCGGTGCGGCTACCGAAACCGAAATGAAGGAAAAGAAAGACCGCGTAGAAGACGCCCTCAACGCGACCCGCGCGGCCGTTGAAGAAGGCATCATCCCCGGCGGCGGCACCGCGTTCGTCCGCACCATCAAGGTCCTCGACGACATCAAGCCCGCCGACGA
>OJRC01000035.1_pt1 | contig 110837 bp, 111 predicted proteins | sample 1599081 | NCBI WGS metagenome assembly OJRC01 (sample SAMN03922519, study PRJEB24848) | human gut metagenome | isolation source: stool sample | host: Homo sapiens | place: Germany | collected 2010-02 | reverse complement strand
ACCGGGATGTGCCGGTGCTGATGACGAACTTTCCCACCATCCTGAACCGCCTGACCGGGATGTTCTCCGAGGACAGGGCCGACTTTATCGCCAGCTTTGACGAGTACGACCTGCTTATCATTGACGATTTGGGTGTGGAGCGCAGTACCGAGTATGCGATGGAGCAGATGTTTTTCGTCATTGACAGCCGCTACCGCAGCCGCAGGCCCATGATAATCACCACCAACCTGAAGCTGGCCGAACTCAAGAACCCACCCGACCTGGCCCACGCCCGTATCTATGACCGTATCCTGGAACGGTGCGCCCCGATCCTCTTTGCCGGGAAGAACTTCCGGGAGGAAAACGCCGGGGCCACCAAGCAGGCGGCGAAAGACATTGTAAACCGTAAGCATGAGTAATTTTTTGCCGGACGGAGCAGCCCCGCCCGGAGAAAGGAGCGCCATGAGCGAAGAAACCCGCACCATGCAGACCGCAGACACCACCCCGGCCAGAGCGCCGGAGGACGCCCCCGCGCTGGTAAAGAAAATCGGCAAGACCACCTACAAGGTGCGCGTCCATTTCAGCGAGACCAGCACCGAAACCATGAGCGACAAAATCAAGCGTATGCTCAAAAACGAGATACAGCAGATGTGACCGGCTGATAAAGCCAGCCGCCTTGTGTTAAACTGATGATGGTACACACCAAAACTTTTAGCCAAGGAGGACATGAAAATGCTGTACGAAGAAATGGAAAAGAAAGAGATTGAGAGGGTTTACGCGGTGTTTGCCGACTACATCCGGGAAAGCCTTTATCTGGAATGGTTCTGGTCTGACAAGCTGGGCTATCTGCTCCTGAAAATCGGCGCGGAGAAACGGTATATTGCGGAGAATGTAATCATCTATACCGCCGAGCAGCTTGCCCGGATACTGTTTTCCGAAGTGTCGATGGATGTGTTGCAGATGACCGGCAACGACCACACCGAACAGACCGCTGATCCTCTGGAACTGGCCGAGATAAAGCGGCGCTGGAACCCCTTCCTTGAACGGCTGCCGGAATACCAGACCGTTTGCGAAAAAATCCTTGCCGGGGAAAAGTAACCCCACCCGCCTGAGTGTCAGGAGCATGAAAGTGCTTCTGGCACTTTTTTTGTGGCATTTTTGTGAATTTGATTAAAAAGTCCTTGACAACTCGTTTCGGGTGTGACGGGCAAGGGTGTCCAAAATGGTGACCAACGGGTCAGACTGGATAGGGGGACCCTCCTGAAACAGAGGATTGGCCTGTATCGGATGGATATAGCGTGTAACAGGTGTTTCCTTTGGCGGGGGAGGAGAAGAAGGCTGTTGGGACAGCGGTGTGTTCATGTTTTTTCTGACGGGGAAATTGGATCTTTGACGCATAAAAATATCCTCCTTGTCTGAAATTTGTTTGCCGGCGGTCTGGCAAAGCGGATTGCTTTTCCGCCAGGCCGCCGGCGGCAGCTCAGGAGTCACCGCGGTATTTGCGTCTGGTGGCAATACCGCCGCGGATATGACGTTCAGCCTTGTTTTCGTCCAGAATTTCCTTGACTTTCAGATACAGGCCTCGGTTGTAAAGGGGGAGACGCTCCTGTATATCTTTATGTACAGTGCTTTTGCTGATACCGAATTTTTTTGCGGCATCGCGCACGGTGGTACGGTTCTCGATGATATACGTGGCCAGTTCACAGGCCCGCTCTTCAATATTACCCTTCAAGACCCAACACACTCCCTATCCCGATATGCTCCATATATATGCGGCTGTCAGCGGCACAATACCTGAGATATGGAGGAAATGCTGCAAGATCCCAAAAAAATATGGACAAATTAACCAATTTATTGCCGGACACCTTAAACTTGAAAAAAACACTCGCTTTCTGAGAAAAAATATGCAATAATAGATAGGATCGCCATTATGTATACAATGTATACAATGTGAACGGATATAGAAAGGAGCATGATGTTTCATTATGCGAAAGAAAAGTGATCTGCAACGTGTTATGTTAGTGCTTTTGGGGGCACTGGTCATGGCGTTGAACATAAAGATCTTTGTGCGTGCAGGGGATATGTTCCCGGGGGGATTCACCGGTTTGACATTGCTGATCCAGAGGACGGCAGCCCGCTATTTCCAGATCGCTCTGCCGTATACGCTGATCAACCTGCTGCTCAATGCCTTCCCGGCTGCCATCAGCTTCAAATATATCGGCAAACGGTTTACGCTGTATTCGGGACTGATGATCGTAGCCACCAGTGTACTTACCGACCTTTTGCCCAGTCTGGAGGTTACTTCTGATCCGCTGCTGATCAGCGTCTTTGGCGGGATCATCAATGGCTGTGCCATCAGTCTGTGCCTGTCGGCCAGCGCTACCAGCGGTGGAACAGATTTCATCGCCATATACTTTTCTGAGAAGAAGGGTATAGATACCTGGAACTATGTTCTGGCAGGGAATGTAGCTATGCTGGTTGTAGCAGGACTCCTGTTTGGCTGGGAGAAGTCCCTCTATTCCATCATCTTCCAGTTTGTCAGTACCCAGGTCCTGCACGCCCTGTACAAACGGTATCAGAAGCAGACGCTGCTGATCATCACCGATCATCCGGACGAGGTATATAGGATCATCCGGGATAATACCCATCATGATGCCACTCATTTTATGGGTATTGGATGTTATGAGGGGAAAGAGAAGCATATGCTGTACTCTGTGATCTCTGCGGAGGAGACCAGCAGAACGATTGAGGGGATTCGTGAAGTGGACCCCAAGGCATTTATCAACTGCATCGGTACAGAACACATTACCGGCCGCTTTTACAGTTCTCCCCACGATTGATCTGCCAAGGCAGACCTCTTCCGACGATCAAAAAAATATAAGCCGCTCAGATCAGGGTAGATCTGAGCGGCTTGTTGCTTTTATATATGGATTTGGCTGTGGGTGTTACACTTTATGTTTGGCAGCGTGGGCCTTGAAGGCCTCAAAGGTCTCATTGCTGATGACATGTTCGATCCGGCAGGCGTCTTCTGCGGCTACCTCCGGGCTTACGCCCAGAGCCATCAGCCAATCAGAGAAAAGGGTATGCCGTTCATATATTTTTTCAGCAATCTCCAGTCCCTTGTCCAGCAGGGTGATGTATCCCTCCTTATCCACGTCAATATAGCCGTTAAGACGCAAATTTTTCATGGCAACACTGACGCTGGGCTTGGAGAAAGAGAGCTCACTGGCAATATCAATAGAACGGACCTGCCCCTGACGCTTTTTCAAGATCAGGATTGTTTCCAGGTAGTTCTCAGCAGATTCGTGGATTTTCATAGTATTGTTCCGCCTCTCAGGAAATCAGAAGTCAAATGGGAGTAAGGATTGTCACCAGCATACCACAGCTGATTTTTTTCCGCAAGAGTTTGTGCCGGGGGGACTTCAGCGCTGATCTGTGTCGTAGCAGGCCCTGCTTCCGCCGATAAACTTGGGGCGAGTCCTGGCGCACAATAAAAGCGCTTGTCCGATGTGATCCAGACTCAGACGTACCGGAACGGCAACATCCCGCAGATGCATACCGATCAGGGTGCCGCCGATGTCCATACCGGCGTGGGCCCGGATATGCTCCACAGCCACCGGGGCCTGGAAGTTGTCCCAGGCAGTTGTGGCGAAGGAACCTCCGGCCTTGGGCTGGGGGTGGACGTTTACCGGCTCATAGCCGTACTGGCGGGCACAGGCTGCCTCGATGATCAGCGCACGGTTCAGATGCTCGCAGCACTGGGCGGCCAGGAAGATCCCCTGTTCCTGCAGAAGGGGAAAGATCCCGCGGAAAGCGGCCTGAGCAGTCTCCAGGCTGGAGGCGTGACCAATGCGGCCTCCCAGGATCTCGGAGGAGGAGCAGCCAACGACGAAAATATCTCCCGGATGGAGTTTGGCCGCTTCCAACAGCTCCGCAGCGGCTTGATGGGCTTGCTGTTCAATGGTGGATAGATCAAGCTGAGTCATGACAAAAACCTCCAGTCAGATATTGGATGGGGAGGGAAGGGGGCGATCAGGCTGTTTCAATTCCCGCCATACGACTACCAGCATGGTGGTGTAGCAGGCCACGCCGCCGATGACGTTGGATACCGGTTCCGAGGCGAAAACGCCGTAAGCACCCATCCCCCACAGATTGGGAAGCAGGAGCATTAAAGGAATCACCAGAATGACTTTGCGCAGCAGGGAGAAAAAGACCGCATGCCGGGCTTTTCCCAGTGCAACAAAGGTGTTTTGACCGATCATCTGGAAATTCATGAATACAAAGGTGGCATAGTAGATCCGCAGGGTTTTCACGCCTACCTCCAGCAGAGCAGGATCGTCATTGAAAAGAAGGATCCAGAACTGGGGCAGCAGCATCACCAGCAGCCATACCACGATGTTGTAGAGAAGGCCGGTCCAGGTGATAAAAAGGATGCATTTTCTGACACGGCTGTACTGTCCCGCGCCATAATTGTATCCGATCACCGGCTGTGCGCCCTGGGTGAGGCCTTGGAGAGGCTGGAAGATGATTTCCCGCACAGACGTGATGGCGGTCATAGCGGCCACATAGAGATCGCCCATGGCAGGGCCTTCGGCGGCGCCATAGGACTGCAGCAGGGAATTGCCCAGGGCCTGTACCAAACTGTTGGTGATGGAGAAGGTAAAGCCGGTGAGGCCCAAGGAAAAGATACGTTTCAGAATGGGGATATCCAGGACCATGTTCTTACGGTCAAGCTGAAGGATCACTTTTTTACCCCGCAGGAATACCAGGACCCATATAGCGGAGCAGGTTTGGGCGATGACCGTAGCCAATGCGGCGCCCTGCACCCCCATGCCCAGCAGGAAAATAAAGATAGGGTCCAGGATCAGGTTAATGACGGCGCCCAGCAGTACTGTCATCATTCCTGTAGAGCCAAATCCCTGGGAGTTGATAAACGGATTCATGCCCAGAGATATCATCACCGGAATGGTGCCTGCCAGGTAGATCAGCAGATAGCTCTTGGCGTGAGGGACAGTCTCCGGGCTGCCGCCTACCAGGTAAAGAAAGGGCTCGTGAAAGGCATAAAAAAAGACGGTCAGCGCAACGCCCAGCAGGAGCAGCAGAGAGAAAGCGCAGCCCATGATCCGGCGTGCCCGCTGAATATCTCCCCGGCCCCGGGCGATGGAGCAAAGAGGAGCACCGCCGGTGCCGCAGAGATTGGCGAAGGCGGTGATGATATAGGTCACCGGCATAACAAGGCCGATACCGGTAAAAGCGTCCCGGCCTATCCCTTCGATGTGCCCGATAAAAGCCCGGTCCACTACATTGTACAGGACCACTGTCAACTGAGCCACTGTCAGCGGAATAGCAAGGCTCAGGATATTTTTGGCAATTCCGCCCTCTGTAAAATCATTTTTGCGTCGCTGTGTGGTGTCCATTCTGTTCGGCTCTTTTCTCCCTTTTTTTATAATTGTAACGCATTTTCTAAGAAATGCAAGGGGATAAACAAGATGGGCCGGTGGAAGAGCTTCCCACCGGCCCTGGATCTATTTTGTGTTACGATCAGACCCGCCGCCAGGAAGCGCCGTCCTTGGTGTCGGTGACCTCGATCCCCATGGCTTTCAGTTCATCACGGATGCGATCCGCCTCGGCGAAGTTTTTCGCCTTCTTGGCCTGAGCCCGCTGGAGAACCAGCGCGTCAATGGCGGGATCACCTTCTCCGGTGATGACGATGCCGCCGTCGGAGGCGGCGCTGGCCTTGGCTTTCGCGTCGGCTTCCCGTTTGGCTTCCGCCTTTGCCAGCAGATCCAGGCTCAGTACCCGGTCAAAGTCGGCCAGCAGGGCCAGCTTGGTCTCGTCGTTGGCCTTTACCTTCAGGGCATCATACAGGGCAGTGATCCCCAGGGAGGTGTTCAGGTCGTTGCCCATGGCCTTGCGGAATTTCTCCTTCTGCTCGTCAAATACAGCCTGATCCACACTTCCGTTGCCGGGGGTCAGGGCGGCGATTTTGGCAATGAGCTTCTGGTAGGCGCCCTGGGCGTTGTCCAGGTTCTCCCAGGAGAACACCAGGCTCTTACGGTAGTGGCTCTGGAGGCAGAAGAAGCGATAGCTCAGGGGATCATAGCCCTTCTCCTCCAGCAGGGACACGGTGAGAAACTCACCCTTGGATTTGCTCATTTTACCGGAGGAGGTGTTCAGGTGGAGTACGTGCATCCAGTATTTGCACCACTTGTGGCCCAGGTAGGCTTCGCTCTGGGCGATCTCATTGGTGTGGTGGGGGAAGGCGTTGTCGATGCCGCCGCAGTGGATGTCCAGGTCGTCCCCCAGGTGTTTCATGGAGATACCGGAGCACTCGATGTGCCAGCCGGGATAGCCCACGCCCCAGGGAGAATCCCACTTGAGGGCCTGATCCTCAAATTTGGACTGGGTGAACCAGAGGACAAAGTCATTTTTGTTGCGCTTGTTGGTGTCCTCCTCCACGCCCTCCCGGACGCCTACCGCCAGATCCTCGGCGTCATGGTCGTTGAAGATATAATACCGCTCCAGTTTGCTGGTGTCGAAATAGACGTTGCCGCCGGCCTGATAGGCATAACCCTTGTCCAGCAGAGTGGAGATGATCTTGATATACTCATTGATGCAGCTGGTGGCAGGCTCCACCACGTCGGGGCGCTTGATGTTCAGCTTGCGGCAGTCATCAAAGAAGGCGTCGGTGTAGAATTTTGCGATGTCCATGACGCTCTTGTGTTCCCGCTTGGCACCTTTGAGCATCTTGTCCTCACCGGTGTCGCCGTCAGAGCTGAGGTGTCCCACGTCAGTGATGTTCATGACCCGCTTGACGTTATAGCCCTCATAGCGCAGGAATTTCTCCAGCACATCCTCCATGATGTAGGAGCGCAGATTGCCGATATGGGCGAAGTGATAGACCGTGGGGCCGCAGGTGTACATCTTCACGATGTCCGGGTGATTGGGAATAAATTCCTCTTTCTTGTGGGTGGCAGAGTTGTATAGATACATGGATATTTCTCCTTTATCCGTATTTTTCGTTATTCATGGGGCGTCAGAGAGCTCATCGGGGTCCCGGGAGAAGGAATATGGCTTTTGGGAGCAGGGGCCTGCATAAAATTCCTCAGGCTTGCTCCGTTGCTTCTTTCAGCCGTTTTTCCAGTTCTTCCACCCGGCGGGTCAATTCCTCCAGACGCTTGAGGGTGGGGTTTTCCACGCTGGTCTGATCCACTTCGTCCACATAGCGGTGTACCTTTTCTCCGTTGACCCGGACGATCTGGGCGGGAACGCCTACGGCGGTAGCCCCCTCCGGGACATCCTGCAGGACCACTGCGCCGGCGGCAATGCGGACGTTGTCGTGGATGGTGATGGGGCCCAGGATCTTGGCGCCGGCCCCCACCAGCAGGTTGTTGCCCAGGGTAGGATGGCGCTTGCCGGTATCCTTGCCGGTACCTCCCAGGGTCACGCCCTGGTAGAGGAGGATGTCGTCCCCCAGCTCTGCGGTTTCTCCGATGACGATGCCGGTGCCGTGGTCGATGACCAGGCGGCGGCCGATGGTGGCGCCGGGGTGGATCTCGATGCCCGTCCAGAAGCGGCTCCACTGGGAGACACATCGGGCCAGAAAGCGCAGCTTCCGACAGTAGAGCCAATGGGCGATACGGTGATAGATGATGGCGTGGACGCCGGCATACAGCAGGAAGATCTCCAGCTTGCTTCTGGCGGCAGGGTCTCGTTTTTGATATGCGGTCAGTGTTTCCAATAACATAAGAAAAGATCCTTTTTGGATAGGATTCCATGTGAGCGGCAGAAAAGGGGAAAATAAAAAACGCCCGCCCCGTCCCGTTGGACGGAGAGGCGCAGTGCGCGGTTCCACTCTCCTGTTTCGCTCGTAAGGCCAGTATCGCGGCCAAAACGGAGGGCATTACCCCTCCCGCTCCCGGACGCACGTTCTCCGCGCCTCCCGGAGGGCCGTTTGCAGCCGGTGGCGGCCCCTCTCTGTCCTTTTGGCGCAGGTACTCTTTCCGATCATTGCGGTTATGCTTTTATTATATTATCAGTGCAGAGGAGAGGTGTCAAGGTAATTTCATCAATGTTTCCGGCGTTTTTATTGCGATGGGACAGGCGGTATGCTACAATGAAACCAATATTGATCTGCGGCGGAGGACGATGATATGGACCGAAAGCTTCTGGAGGAGCAGATGAGTACGCTGCCCATTGTGCAGTACGAGTTCTTTGACACCGACGAGCTGGTGTTTACCGACCGGGTCCGGACGGTATGCGAGATGGAATGTCCTCAATATGGAAAGAGCTGGGCCTGCCCGCCGGGGGTAGGGACAGTGGAGGAGTGCCGGGCACGGTGTCTTGCCTATCCCCATGGCCTGCTGGTGGTGACCATGACGGAGGTGGAGGATATTGCCGACATTGACGCCACTCTGGCCACCCGGGAGGAGCATGAGGAGATCACCCGGAAGGTCCACCACATGATGCTGGACCAGGGAGCAGAGGTATATGTCCTCTCCACGGAGTCCTGCGCCATCTGTGAGCACTGCAGTTATCCGGATGCTCCCTGCCGCCATCCGGAGCGGATGTACCCCTGTGTGGAGAGCCATGGTATCCTGGTTACCGACCTGGGGGAGCACTACGGCCTGCCTTTCCAGGCGGGGGGAAATATTGTCACCTGGTTCAGCCTCCTGCTGTACCGGTGAACGAGAAAAGAGAAAAGGCTCCAGACACCATATCGGTGTCCGGAGCCTTTTTATATTGCAGGTGCGGGTCAGGCTGCCGCCTCACCCTGGGAGATATGATAGAGGAAGAATACGCCGTCCGGGGCCCGGTACAGACCGGAGAGACCCTCCCGGAGCTGCCAGCTGAGCCCCTCGTAGCAGATGGGGATCACCGGCGCATCATTGAGGAGAATGGCCTCGGCATCATGGAGGTAGGCGTCGCGGGCTTCGGGAGAAACCGCAGCGGCGGCAGACTTCATAAGAATGTCGAAAGCGTCGCTGTCATAACCGGAAGGATTGCCATTGGTGCTGTAGAAATCGCCCAGCAGTGCCTTGGCGTCATTATAAGCGGCGGTAAAATCCTGGGCAGCCATCTGGAAGGAGGCCACAGGTTCAGCGTCCGCAGAGGCATCTTCGCTTTCCGCAGGAGTAAGCATGGCGTCATATTCCTCCTGGGTCACAGCCTTGGGGGTAACCGTGATCCCCAGCTGCTGACGCCACATGTCGGACAGTGCGTCCGCAATGGCTTTGCCATTTTCAGAGGCTACATAGATGTATTCGACAGCAGGGAAGCCTGTCCCGTTGGGATAGCCTGCCTGGGCCAGAAGGCTGCGGGCCTGGGCGCAATCGTCTTCGTAGTCGCTGTCGGTGGTGACGGTGACTTTCTCCAGACTGTGGGTGCGGAAATCCCAGAAGGTGTCCGGTTCTTCGACCTCATTGTCTGTGTTGGAGACAGCTTCTTCGGTATCCTCCTCCGCGGGGGCAGCCTGTCCGTAGTCAGTGATGCCGTAAGGAAGAATACCGGAGGCAGCCCGCAGGGTCAGATCGCCCACTGCTTCTGTGATGGCCTGGGTATCGATGGCCAACCGGAGAGCCAGCCGCACGTTACTGTCGGTAAAGGGAGCAGCTTTGGTGTTGAGCAGTACGCCGTAAGTAGCGGTAACGGGATCAGGCAGCCAGCTGCCGCTGTCAGAGAGGCTCTGGAGGATATCATCAGGCAATCCTTCCACAAGATCCGTCTCGCCATTGGTAAAGGCCTCGTAGTCAGATTCCACATCGGAAGCGGTGACGAAATTCAGGGTATCCGGTCCCACAGCAGCGCTGTCGTAGTAGGTTTCACTTTTTTCCAGGGTCACCAGATCATCGCTGAGGAGGGAGAGGGTGTAGGCACCGTTGGTGATAGTGGCTTTGGCGTCCGTTCCCCACTTAGTATCGTCCAGCAGGTCCTGCCGGACCGGCATGGTGTACGCACTGGCGCAGATCTCTTCCAGGAAGTAGGCGCAGCTGCCGGTGAGCGTGACTACCAGAGTCTGGTCATCGGGGGCGGATACTTGCAGCAGGGAGGAATCGCCGGTCTCCTGAACTTTACTGTATCCGGCGATGTCCTTCAGCAATGCCCGGTGGGGCAGATCGTTGGCGGGGTCCGCCAGCCGCTGCCAGGCGGTGACAAAATCCCCGGCGGTGACAGCCTGGCCATCGGACCACTGTATGCCGCTGCGGAGGGTAAAGGTGTATGTAGCGTTGCCGGCGTAATCCGTCTCCACCTCGTAGCTCTCTGCCTGGCCAGGAGCCAGGACGGCATGGCCGCTGCCGTCATCCTCCCAGCGCATGAGGTTTTCAAAGAGATGGAAGAGGATGGTCTCACTGCCGGAGGCGGTGCTGCGGGCGGGGTCCAGGGTATCCTGGGCCTCAGTGGCGCACACTGTGACCGTAAACGATGCAGCTTCTTCCTGCTGCGGGTCAGAATCTTCCGGCTGGCTGCCGCAGGCAGAGAGGAGCAGTGCCAGGATCAGTACCAGCGGCAGGGAGCGGAAGAAGTATTTCTTGTATTTGCTGTATGTTTGCATGGATAGGTCTCCTTTTTTGAGGAGGGCCGGCGGTTATTTGCTTTTCTCGGGAACCAGCTGGCCCTTGTCATCGAAGGCAACGGGATGGATCTCGTTGCGGGTATGCTTGGCAATGTCGTTCAGACGCACCAGACCGGGATAGTCGGATACCAGGGTGTAAGCCACGCCGTGACGCTTGGCCCGGCCGGTACGGCCGATGCGGTGGACATAGTACTCGTTCTCATCGGGCACGTCATAGTTGAATACGGCATCCACATCGTCCACGTCAATGCCCCGGGCAGCCACGTCGGTGGATACAAATACCCGCAGCTCGCCCCGGCGGAACCGGGCCATAACTTTTTCCCGTTTCTCCTGGGGGATGTCGCCGTGGATACATTGGGCATCCACGCCCCGCATCTGGAGGAGCTTGGTGACACGTTCTGTGTTGCCCTTGGTGTTGCAGAAGATCATCACCCGGTCATAGTTCTCCAGATCCAGGATCTTCTTGACGGTGTCCACCTTCTCGTTCATGCTCACTTCCAGGCGGTACTGAAGGATATCCGGTTTATTTTCCTCATCGGCCCGGACGGTGATCTCCACCGGGTCGCGCTGATACACCCAGGCAATGTCCATGACCTCCCGGCTGATGGTGGCGGAGAAGAGGCCCAGGTTCTTCCGGTTTTTCATCACATCCAGCAGATGGGTCACCTCATGGATGAAGCCCATATCCAGCATCCGGTCCGCCTCATCCAGTACGACGGTCTGGACCTGATCGATGCGGACGGTCTGCCGTTTCATATGGTCGCCCAGACGGCCGGGGGTGGCTACTACGATCTGGGGCTTTTTCTTCAGCGCGTCGATCTGCTTGCCGATGGGCTGTCCGCCATAGAGGCAGACCATCCGGATACCGGGCTTGAACTGTGCCAGATCCCGCATCTCCGAGGTGATCTGCATGGCCAGTTCCCGGGTGGGGGCCAGGATCACTGCCTGGACCTGTTCCGATTCGGCGTCGATATGTTCGATGATAGGGATACCGAAAGCAAAGGTCTTGCCGGTGCCGGTAGGCGCCTTGGCAGTGACATCCTGCCAATCCATCATGGGAGGGATGCAGCCTGCTTGAATGGGGGTTGATATCTCGTACCCCTTTTTCTCCAGCGCACGCATGAGTTCCGGGGACAGGCCCAGGGAATCAAAACGCACGCCCTGTGTGATTTCCATAATACTATTCCTCACAGTTGTGTCATATTTTATGGTTTGTATAGATTAACCAACATAGTGTAACATAAAAAGCCCCCTGCCGCAAGTATAGCAGGGGGAATTTGCAGAAAGTTCATGATTTTTTCATGATTTGCGGGCCTAAGGCAGGGAGAAAAGTATGCACAGCGGTGGTCGCCGGATAAAAATTTCCGCCGGCCCTTTTCAAGGCCGGCGGAAGAAAAAATTACTTCTTGTAGGGGACGTGCCAAATGGTGTCGGCGTAATCAGCGATGGAACGGTCGGCGGCAAAGATGCCGGAGCGGGCAATGTTGTGCAGGCTCATCCGGTTCCAGGTCTCACGATCGGCATAGGTTTCCACCATGCGGCGCTCAGCGGCACAGTAGGAGGCGAAATCTGCCAGAAGCATATACTCGTCGGCGGGAGAACCGCTGCCGAAGAGGAGCCGCTCCACCAGGTCGTCGTAGCGGATACCGTCCTTGAAGCCGTTGCTGATCTGATCCAGCACACGGTGCAGGGCGGGGTCGCGGCTGTAGAGGCGGTAGGGGTTGTAGCCGCTGTCCCGCATCTCCTTGACCTCCTCGGTCTTCAGTCCGAAGAGGAACATGTTTTCGTCACCCAGAACTTCGTGCATTTCCACGTTGGCGCCGTCCAAGGTACCTACGGTCAGCGCGCCGTTCATCATGAACTTCATATTGCCGGTGCCGCTGGCTTCTTTGCCGGCAGTGGAGATCTGCTGGCTGACCTCGCTGGCGGGCATCAGCACCTCCGCCATGGATACCCGGTAGTTCTCCAGGAAGAACACCTGCAGCCTATCCTTGCAGACGGGGTCGCTGTTGATCTGGTTGGCCATGGAGTTAATGAGGCGGATGATCCGCTTGGCCACGGCGTAACCGGGAGCAGCCTTGGCGCCGAAGAGGAAGGTATGGGGCCGCATCTCCATATTGGGATTATCCTTGAGCTGGAGGTAGAGGTGGATAATATGCATGGCGTTGAGGAGCTGCCGCTTGTACTCGTGGAGCCGTTTGACCTGAACGTCGAAAATGGCGTCGGTGTTGACGATAAGCCCCTGCTCCTTCTTGGCCCACTTGGCAAAGGCCAGCTTGTTGGCGTGCTTGATCTGCTCCAGGCGGATCAGTACCTCCTTGTCGTCGGCATAGGCGTCCAGCTTAGGCAGAGCGGTACCGGGGTGCAGCAGGTACTCGTCGCCGCCGGCCAGATCGTGGATCAGGCTGTCCAGACCGGGGTTGATCTCCGCCAGCCACCGGCGGTGGTCAATGCCATTGGTGACATTCTTGAATTTTTCGGGCTCCATGCCGTAGGCGTCCTTGAATACGTCGTGGCGGAGAATATCGCTGTGGAGGGCGCTGACGCCGTTGACAGCCATGCATCCGGCGATGCAGAGGTTGGCCATACGGACCTCGCCGTCCCAGATAACGGCCATATTCTTGGTCTTGGCCTCATCGTGGTAGAAATTCTCCACCTTGGTCTGCCAGCGGTGGGCGATCTCACAGATGATCTGCCAGATCCGGGGCAGCAGGGACTGCATCAGGGACTGGGGCCAGCGCTCCAGGGCCTCTGCCAGCACGGTGTGGTTGGTGTAGGCCACAGAGTGGACGGTGATGTTCCAGGCAGTATCCCAATCGAGGCCCGCGTCGTCCATCAGAATGCGCATCAGCTCGGGAATGACCAGAGCGGGGTGGGTGTCGTTGATCTGGATGACATTCTTCTCATGGAAGTTGGTAAGGGTGCCGTAGGCCTGGATATGCTTGCGGACGATGGACTGTACCGTGGCAGAGACAAAGAAGTACTGCTGCTTGAGGCGCAGGCTCTTGCCCTCGTAGTGGTTGTCCTCGGGGTAGAGGACCTTGGCGATGACCTCGGCCATGGCCTTCTCCTCGCTGGCTTTCAGGTACTCACCACGGCTGAACAGGCTCATGTCGATGGGCGTGGGGCTCTTGGCGTCCCAGAGGCGCAGGGTGTTGGTGTGGCGGGTGTCATAGCCGGCGATAGTCATATCGCAGGGAATGGCCAGCACACGGGTGTAGCCCTCGTTGACGATATGCAGATGGTCATCGGCCCAGAATTCACGGAGCGTGCCGCCGAAATGGACCTCCTCGATCTCATCGGGGCGGGGGATCAGCCAGGCGTCGCCCTGCTCCTTCCAGGTGTCGGGCAGCTCTACCTGCTGGCCATCCACGATCTTCTGGCGGAAGATACCCAGCTCATAGCAGATGGAGTAGCCGCAGGCAGGGATCTCCAAGGTGGTCAGGCTGTCCAGATAGCAGGCAGCCAGACGGCCCAGACCGCCGTTGCCCAGGCCCGCATCGGGCTCCATATCGAAGATGTTGGCGCTCTTGAAGCCCAGGTCCTCAATGGCCTCCCGCAGGGGCTGGAGCATGCCCAGATTGTAGGCGTTCTTCATCAGGCTCCGCCCCATCAGGAACTCCAGGGACATATAGTGGACCTGCCGCAGCTGTTCCTTGCGCACTTGAGAGCGAGTCTCCACGGCGTGGACGCTCATGCGGTCCCGCAGCACCATGGCGCAGGCCTTCATGATATTTTCCTCCGTGGCTTCCTCAACGGTGCAGCCAAAGTTCACATGCAGCTTATCCAGGATAGCTTGCTTCAAGTACTCCTTGGTGAATTTTTCCATAGGGCACAATCCTCGTTTCATGCAAAAGTAAGGCGGGGTGTATCGGACGATACCCCCCGCCTGAATATCAGGTCAGCTGCTCAGGAGCAGATGGACCGATAGATCTCATTATAGGCCTCCGCGCTGCGTGTCCAGCTGAAATCCTCCGTCATGCCGGCATGCTGCAGCTTATGGAAGGCGGTGGGGTTGTTATAGTAGAGGTCCACCGCCTGCCGGATGACATAGAGCATATCGCCGCTGTTGTAATCGGCGAACGTAAAGCCGTTGCCGGCTCCGCACCAGGACTCGTAGGGATGGACGGTATCCTTCAGGCCGCCGGTCTCCCGGACGATAGGCAGGGTACCATAGCGCATGGCGATCATCTGGGCCAGGCCGCAGGGCTCGCTCTTGGAGGGCATCAGCAGCAGGTCGGCACCGGAGTAGATAGCCATGGCAAGAGGCTCGTTGTAACCGCGATAGAGGGCCATGCGGCCGGGATACCAACCGAGCTTCTGCTCAAAGAACTGCTCGTAGTTCCAGTCGCCGCTGCCCAGGACCACAAACTGGCAATTGAGGTCCATGATCTGATCAAACACACGGCAGATAAGATCCAGTCCCTTGTGGCTGACCAGGCGGCTGACGATGGCGATGATGGGGACGTTGGGGTCCACATTCAGGTTCAGCTGCTTTTGGAGCTGTTCCTTGTCGGCGGCCTTGCCGGAGAGATCCGCTGCGGTGTAGTTGGCATAGATACTCTTGTCGGTAGAGGGATCATAGCGCTCCATATCGATGCCGTTGAGGACACCGTGAAGCTTTCCGGCGTTGAGCTGCATGACGCTCTCCATGCCGTGGGCATAGTAGGCATAGCGCAGCTCCTGGGCATAGGTGGGGCTGACGGCGGTGATGGCGTCGCAGGTCATCAGCGCGCCCTTGAGGAGGTTCACATCTCCATCCATGGCGATGGTACCATCGGCAAACCAGCCCGGGGCCAGGCCGAAGAGATCCTCCAGGGTCTCCTTGCCATAGCGGCCCTGGTACTCGATATTATGGACAGTGAACACGGTCTTGATCCTGCGGACTTCGCTCCAGCGGACACATTCATCCTTCAGATAGATGGGGACCAGGGCGGTCTGCCAGTCGTTGCAGTGGATGATGTCCGGCATAAAGGCCATGGCGGGCATCAGGGCGATGATGGCCCGGGAGAAGAAGCCGAAGCGCTCTCCGTCGTCATAGTGGCCATAGAGGGTATCCCGCTTGAAGTAATACTCGTTGTCCACAAAATACCAGATCACGCCGTCGCGATCCAGGCGGAACAGGCCGCAGTAGAGGCGGCGCCAGCCCAGAGGCACCTCGATATGGCAGACAAAGGACATCTGCTCCTTCCATCTGTCGGCTACGCGCTGATAGAGGGGCAGGATCACCGCCACCTCATTTCCCGCTTTGGCCAGGGCCTGGGGCAGGCTGCCGGCCACATCGGCCAAGCCGCCGGTTTTACAAAAAGGAACAGCCTCAGAGGCGGCAAACAGGATTTTCATGAGGAAAGCCTCCTTTGCAATTGATGAGTATAGCCTTAAATTGTAAAAAAGTAAAGGCGATTTGTGGAAAAACTACCGCATATGCCCGAAAATTGTGAATTTGGATAAAAGGCCGGGGACAGTGCGGCGACCCTTTTTACACCTTGCTGTTCTTGGCGATGGCCAGGGGATACTGGTCATGGCCCATAAGGGTGCGGGATTCCATGATCTCCACATTCTTGTCGGCCACCACATAGTGGAGGACAGCGTCGCGGCCTACGGCAACATCCTGCATCAGTACGCAGTTTTTCACCTCGGCGCCCCGGGCCACGGATACGCCCCGGAAGAGGATGGAGTTCTCCACGGTGCCCTCGATGGTGCAGCCGTCGGCCACCAGGCAGTTGCAGCAGGAGCCGTCGGGATCGATGTAGGTGGAGGCGTCGTTGCGCTCCTTGGTGTGGACAGGCCGCTGGGGATGGAACACTTCACGGCGGATGGCGGGGTCCAGCAGCTCCACGCTGCGGTCATAGTACTCCTTCACGCTGTGGATCTGAGCGGCATAGCCGTCCCAGACATAGCTCTGGATGTGCAGGCTGTCGGCCTTGCCCTGGAGAACGGCGCTGCGGAAGTTGAACTGATTGTGGCTGATGCACTCGTCCACCAGCTCCAGCAGCAGCTTCTTGGACAGGATATAGATCTCCAGAGAGCGGTAGCAGCCCTCGGGGTTGCGTATGGAGTACAGGGTCTCGGTCACCCGGCCGTCACTGTTGAGCCGGAAGTAGTTGCTGTCCTCGGTGTCCACATCCAGATTGCTGGTGCATACGGCGGTGATGTCGGCGCCGGAGGCCAGATGGGCCTGATAGACATCCTGGAGGGGGATGTTGATGATCAGGTCGCTGTTGGCCATCACCACATGGCTCTGGCGGATGCCCTGAAGATAGGAGCGTACACCGGCCAGGGCTTCCATCCGGCCCCGGAACTCCCGGATAAAGCCGGACTGCTCATAGGCAAAGGGGGGCAGGAGCCGGAGACCGCCGTACTTGCGGCTGAGATCCCAGTCCTTGCCGGAGCCCAGATGGTCCAGAAGGCTCTGATAACGGCCATGGAGGACGATGCCCACGTCGGTGATCCCGGCGTTGACCATACTGCTGAGGATGAAGTCAATGATGCGGTAACGCCCCGCAAAGGGAACAGAAGCGGGAGTACGGTTAGCGGTCAGCTCCCGTAAATTATTATGCTTTTCGTAAGAAAAGATGATTCCGTGCAGGCCTTTCATCTGCGCACCTCCTTGTGATCGCGGTTGAGCATGGTATTGGGGGCGACGATCTCGCCCTCGCCGATGACGGTGCCGGGGCCAAGGACGGTGATGCCCCAGGTGGCGGGATCGCAGGACTCAGGATCGCCGCCGATCTTGGCGCCGCAGTCGACCTGGCAGTTCTCGCCCACGATAGCGTAGCGGATCACAGCACCCTTTTTGACGGTAACGCCGGGCATGAGGACGGAGTACTGGACCTCAGCGCCGTCCTCGATGCGTACGCCGTGGGAGAGGACGGAGTTCTTCACGGTACCATCTACCTCACAGCCCTGGGTGACGACGCTGTGCTCCACCAGGGCGGATTTGCCGATGAAGGCGGGGGGCTCGGACGGCAGGCGGGCATAGATGGGCCAGCTGCTCTCCAGCAGGTCCAGATCGCCGCGGGACAGCATATCCATGTTGGCGTCCCAGAGGCTCTCCAGAGTGCCCACGTCCTTCCAGTAGCCGTCGAAGCGGTAGGCGATCATTTTCTCGCCGGCATTGAGCATGTTGGGAATGATGTTCTTGCCGAAGTCATTGCTGGAGTTGGGGTCCTTCTCATCGTTGATGAGGTATTCCCGCAGCTTCTTCCAGGAGAACACATAGATACCCATGGAAGCCAGGTTGCTCTTGGGTTCCTTGGGCTTCTCCTGGAACTCCACGATATTGTCCTCGCTGTCCACGGCCATGATGCCAAAGCGGGAGGCCTCATCCCAGGGCACTTCCAGCACGGAGATGGTGCAGGCGGCGCCGGCGGCCTTGTGGGCTTCCACCATCTTGGTGTAATTCATCTTGTAGATATGGTCGCCGGACAGGATCACCACGTAGTCCGGGTCGTACATATCCACGAAGCCAATGTTCTGATAAATGGCGTTGGCGGTACCCTTGTACCAGCTGCCCCGCTCACCCTCCTGCATGTAGGGGGGCAGGATATGTACGCCGCCGTCCAGGCGGTCCAGATCCCAGGGCTGACCGGAACCGATATAGCTGTTGAGTTCCAGAGGCTTATACTGGGTCAGCACGCCCACGGTGTCGATGCCGGCGTTGGTGCAGTTGGACAGGGGGAAATCGATGATGCGGTATTTACCGCCAAAGGGTACGGCGGGCTTGGCCACATTGCTGGTGAGCACATACAGCCGACTGCCCTGCCCTCCGGCCAGGAGCATTGCGATACATTCTTTTTTCATCGGTGTCTCATCCTCTCTCAGTCATTATTCAAACGCGTATCATTCGGACGCGGAAGGGGATTTTTTCTTGGAGGATGCCCGCTTGGCAGGCGCATCCGTCTTTTTGGCCGCTTTCGTGGAAGCCTTTTTCGCGGAGGAAGCCTTCGTTGTACCGGCGGCCTTTTTCCGCTGGGGCTTGGGCCGGAGTTTCCCCTGGCCCACCATGAACACAGCGCCCAGGGGCGGGATCTTGATGGATACCGAGGATTCCTTGCCGTGGGAGGGTTCCCAGGTGACTTTGCAGGGGGTGCTGTTCTTTACGCCGGTGCCGCCGTAGGCGGTCTCGTCGCTGTTGAACACCTCCACAAATTCCGCCACCGGCGGGCAGCCGAAGCGGTAGTCCTCATAGGTGTTGGGGCTGAAGTTGATGGCGCACAGGAGCTGATTGTCGTCCTTGTCCTTGCGGAGGAAGACCACCACATTGTTGTGGTTGTCATCAGGTACCAGCCACTCAAAGCCCTGCCATTCAAAGTCGATCTCCCACAGGGGCCGCTGCTCCTGATAGAAGTGGTTGATGTCCTTGATGTACTGATAGAGCTGGTGGTTGTCCTCATTGTCGAGAAGCTGCCAGTCCAGGCTCTTGGAGGAGTTCCACTCCGCCTCGGTGCCCAGTTCCACGCCCATGAAGCTCAGCTTCTTGCCGGGATGGGCCAGGGTGTAGGCGTAAAAGCCACGTACGCCGGCAAATTTCTGTTTGCGGTCGCCGGGCATTTTTCCAAAGACAGAGCCCTTCATGTGGACCACTTCGTCGTGGCTGAGAGGAAGGATATAATTCTCCGAGAAAGCGTAGAACATGGAGAAGGTGATATCCTTGTGGTTGCCCTGGCGGAACCAGGGGTCCATCTTCAGATAGTGGCACATGTCGTTCATCCAGCCCATGTTCCACTTGAGGTTAAAGCCCAGGCCGCCCACGTCGGAGGGACGGGTGACCAGGGGCCAGGCGGTGGATTCCTCCGCCACCATCAGAGCGTCGGGGTTAACGGTAAAGGCGGTCTTGTTGAGCTCCTGGAGGAAGGCGATGGCCTCCAGGTTTTCCTTGCCGCCGTGGATGTTGGGGGCCCACTGGCCGTCGGGGCGGTCGTAGTCCAGATACAGCATGGAGGCCACCGCGTCCACCCGGATGCCGTCGATATGGTACTCCTTGAACCAGAAAGCGGCGGAGGAGAGGAGGAAGCTCTTTACCTCCGGACGGGCATAGTCGAATACCCGGGTGCCCCAGGAGTGGTGCTCGCTCTTGCGCTTGTCCTCATATTCATAGCAGCAGGAGCCGTCGAACTCATACAGGCCGTGTTCATCCTTGCAGAAGTGGGCGGGGACCCAGTCCAGGATGATGCCGATGCCGGCCTTATGCATGTAGTCTACAAAGTACATGAAATCCTGGGGGGTGCCGTAGCGGGAGGTAGGGGCGAAATAGCCGGTGCACTGATAGCCCCAGCTGTCATCCAGGGGGTATTCCGTAATGGGCAGCAGCTCGATGAAGTTGAAGCCCAGTTCCTTGACGTAAGGAGCCAGCTGATGGGCCAGATCCCGGTAGTCGATGAAATCGCCGTTGTCCCGCTGGCGCCAGGAGCCCAGATGGACCTCGTAGATGTTCAGGGGGGCGTGATAGACGGGGTGCTCGTGGCGGTAAGTCAGCCACTGCTGGTCGCCCCACTGGTAGCCGTCGATGGTGTAGAGCTTGCTGGAGGTGCCGGGGCGGGTCTCCGCATGGAAGGCGTAGGGATCCGCTTTATAGCGCAGCTTTCCGTCCTGGCCGGTGACTGCAAACTTATAGGTGTCGTAGGTCTGGCAGCCGGGGACAAATGCCTCCCAGATCCCATCGGTGATTTTATGCATGGGGTGGGCCTCAGTATCCCAGAAATTGAAATCACCCACTACGGATACAGCTTTTGCCCGCGGCGCCCAGACGCGAAACATATAGCCGGAAACTCCGTCGTGGGTGGTAGCATGTGCGCCCATATACTCGTAAGCGCTTATGGCCGTTCCCTCGTGGAAGAGGTAGGTATTCAGTTGGTCAGCATCTCTGTAGGGCATAGCAATCCTCCGTAGTATTGGCCGCGGGAAAGAAAAACCATACGACCATGTTGGGAATATTATACTCTAATTTTTCACCTATCGTCAAGGCAACACCTGTCAGTTTCTCCACGGCAAAAGCCACAAAAAAACCAAGTAATTAACGGTGTTTTTGCCAAAAACAGAGGCAATATTTTGGATTTGTATGGTTATTTTCTCCATATTCAACAAATTTGTCCAGTTTGTGACAGGACATATCCTTGACAGTCTGCAAAAAGGGGAGGTATACTTAATTTAGATATATATCTAAATAAGAAAGGCGGTGCGCCGTGGGCTTTCAGGATACATTCCGGGCGCTGGCGGACCCTACCCGTCGGGAGATCCTTCGGATCCTGCGGGATGGGGCCAAGAGCGCGGGAGAGATCGGCTCCCATTTTTCCATGACTGGCGCCACCATGTCCCACCATTTGGCTGTATTGCGGCAGGCGGGACTGGTGACGGATGAAAAGCGGGGAAAGAATATTTACTACGAGCTGAATCTGTCGGTGCTGGATGAGATCACCGGATGGATCGCAGGATTGAAGGGGGGAGAGGACGATGCGCAGTAAACGGAACATCGCATTTTTGTGGGTGCTGGCAGTGCTGCCGGCGGTAATGGTGGCGGCGGTGTATGGCCGCCTGCCCCGGCAGGTGCCTATCCAGTGGGGCTTTGACGGTGTGGTCAATACCTGGGGAGACAAGAGTGTCTATTGGATCATTGCCCTGGTATGCCTGCTGATGGCAGCTATGTTCCAATTCCTTCCTTTTGTGGACCCCAAACGCCGCAGTTATACTGTTTTTCAAAAGTATTATGACGGTTTTGCCCTGTTAATGGAGCTGTTTATGGTACTGCTTACAGCCGTAACCCTTGTGGAGAGCCTCCATCCGGGTACAGTATCCATTGGCCGGGTGGTAACAGTGGCGTTTTCTGTGCTGCTTGTATTTCTGGGCAATATGATGGGCAAGATCAAGCACAACTACTTTATGGGGATCAAGACCCCCTGGACCCTGGCGGACCCGGATGTATGGAACCGGACCCACCGATTCACCGGGCGGCTGTGGTTCCTGGTTGGGGTGGTGACCATTCCCTGTGCCCTGGCGCTGCCGGAGGGGGTTTTCGGAGCCGTATTCGGCGTCGGGATCGTACTCTCCACCGGAGCGGGAATCTTGATGAGTTACATCTGGTATCGCGGCCGCCACGGAAAAGAGCCTGAGACGGACGCCCATGATTAACAGATTATGAATTTTTTTGTCGGGGTGTTTACTTTCACGGAGTGAAGTGTTAAAATACGGACACGATCAAGACCATGGAGGTATGACAATGGCACGGATTGCGAAAAAAGAGAAAAGCGATGGGCTGTATCAGGCGATTCTGACGCTGAAAACAGAGGAGGAAGTGTATAACTTTTTCCAGGACCTCTGTACCATAACAGAGCTGCGGGCCATGGAGCAGCGCTTTGATGTGGCGGTCCTTCTCCATGAAGGCATGATCTATAACGACATTCTGGAACGTACCGGTGCCTCCAGTGCTACCATCAGCCGGGTCAATCGCTCTCTGGCCTTCGGCCACGGCGGATACCAGGCGTTTTTTGACCACCGTGAGGCGGAAGAAAAAGAGGAGGCGGAAGCGTGAGCGCCTATGAAGCTCTTGCCGGTGTGTATGACCGGCTGACGGAGGACGTAGGCTACGAGCACCGGGCGGATTATCTGGAGAAATTGTTCAAAAAGAGCCGTATCCCTGTGCATACAGTGCTGGACTTGGCCTGCGGTACCGGTTCTATGACGGAGATATTGATGGGGCGGGGCTACGAGATGATCGCAGCCGACGCCAGTCCCGATATGCTGGCCGCTGCCCGGGAAAAGACAGAGGGCAAGGAGGGCATCCCGCCGGTGTATCTGAACCAGTCCATGCCGGAGCTGGATCTGTACGGCACGGTGGATGCAGCGGTGTGCTGCCTGGACAGTCTGAACTATCTGACAAGCCCCCGGGATGTACAGCGGACCTTCCAGCGGCTGCACCTGTTCATTGCCCCCGGCGGCCTGTTGGTTTTCGACATTCTCAGCCCCTCCGGCCTTGCGGAGCTGGACGGCCAGGTGTTCCTGGACGAGCGGGAGGATGTGTACTGCGTGTGGCGGGCGGAGTATGAAAAGCGCAGCCACATCTGCACCTATTGGATGGATATTTTCACCCAGCGGCCGGACGGCGCCTGGGAGCGTGACATAGAGGAGCACCGGGAACGTGCCTATGAGGTGGAGCAGCTGCGCACCTGGCTGATGGAGGCGGGCTTTACCCATGTCCTTACCTACGGCGATTGCCGTATGAGCGCACCCAAGGAGGGGGCGCGGCGCATTTACTTTACAGCCATCCGCGGAAAGAATGATACGCGGTCCTCTGCGGATGGGACCCAGGAGGAAGGAAAATAAAAAATGGATAAATTGGTACGTGCAATCACATCTGACGGCATGGTCCAGGCGGTGGCGGTGTCTACCCGTGACCTGACTGAGCGGGCCCGTCAGATTCATACGACCCTGCCTGTGGCAACGGCGGCCCTGGGCCGGACCCTGGCGGCGGCCTCCATGATGGGCAATGCCCTGAAGGAGGAGGATGCCAGCCTCACGCTGCAGATCAAAGGCGGCGGACCGCTGGGTACTATCCTGGCGGTGTCCGACGCTGCGGGAAATGTCCGGGGGTATGTCCAGCAGCCCCATGTGGATCTCCCCCTCCGGCCCGACGGCAAGCTGGATGTAGGCGCTGCTGTGGGCAGTGAGGGTACCCTTACGGTCATTAAGGATCTGTGCATGAAGGAGCCCTATGTGGGCAGTGTGCAGCTGCTGGGCGGTGAGATCGCCGAGGATCTGGCGGCGTATTTCGTAGAGAGTGAGCAGATTCCTACCGCCTGTGCTCTGGGAGTACTGGTGGACCGGGACCAGAGCGTGAAGGCTGCCGGCGGCTATATCGTACAGCTGCTGCCCGGCGCGGGAGAGGATGTCATCACCAAGGTGGAGGGCGGCGTTTTGGCCGCTGGGCCGGTGACGACCCTGCTGGATAAGAACGACGACCCGGAAGCTCTGCTGCGGACGGTCCTCTCGGACTTTGAGGTGGAGATCCTGGAGACCTCGCCTATCGAGTACCGCTGCTACTGCAGCCGGGAGCGGGTGGAGCGGGCTCTCATCAGCCTGGGGGCGGATGAGCTGGAGAAGACCCTCCAGGAGCAGGGGGGCTGCGAGCTTACCTGCCAGTTCTGCGACAAGGTGCACCAGTTTACCGCCCAGGAGCTTCAGGCCCTCATCGACGGGATCAAGGCTGCCAAGAAGCAGTGAGAGCACCGGGGCGCTGCCCCTGGACCCCGCTCACTTTTTGAAAAAAGTGAGGCAAAAACTTTTGCCTGCAAAACGCTGTTTTGCAGGAGGGTGATAAATGAAGGATAAATTGTTCAGTCCCGGCGGCATGCTGGCTATTGGATGCCTGATGGGGATTTTGTCCAAGTTCAGCGATGTGGGTTCCCATATGGGACATCTCCAGATCATCCTTTCAGAGATGACCTCGCAGATGTCTCTGTGGATTCTCATCGGTGTGGTCATCAGCCTCTTCAGCAGGAGCCGGAAGCTGGCCATGGTCAATATATTTCTCTTCTGTATGGGGATGCTGGCGGCTTACTACGTCACGGCGGAGGTGACCCATGCCGTATACGGCTGGAGCTTCATCAAGGGCTGGGCGGTGTTCGCCTGCTTCTCCCCTGTCATGGCGTACCTGGTGACGCTGACCAAGAGGAAGGGCTTTTTGCCTTTTCTCATCAAGATCGGTGTCCTGGTTGTCTATGCAGGAGTGGACCTGCTGCTGTTCGAAGGTCCTCAGATCTTTGATATCGTCCTCCTGCTGCCCTTGCTGTACTTGCTTTTTGTAAAAAAGTACGCCAGCTAATGTGTCAATAATAAAAAAATCGGCGGTGTGCTGCCCTTGTGGGGTGCATACCGCCGATTTTTACTTATCGCATGCCAAAGAACCCATAAGCGAAACAAAGTTTCGCGCGAAAGTTCTTTTTGATTCTTTTTCTTTCAAGAAAAAGAATGTATGCTGGCCGGTGTTACCGGATAATGATGGAATCCCGCTCGGGGCCTACGGAGACGTAGGTGATATGGCAACCGATCTGCTGCTCCACATACTCCACGTATTTGCGGGCAGCCTCGGGGAGGTCCTCCCACTTGCGGACACCGGAGATGTCGCACTTCCAGCCCTCCATATACTCCATGACGGGCTTGGCGTCGGGGAGCACAGCGGGGAAGGGGAAGTAATCGATCTGCTGACCGTTCAGCTCATAGTGGGCGCAGACGGGGATCTTGTCCATGTAGCTGAGGACATCCATCTTGGTCAGGGCAATATCGGTAGCGCCCTGGCACTGTACGCCGTAGCGGGTGGCTACGATGTCGATGGGGCCCACACGGCGGGGCCGTCCGGTCTTGGCGCCGTACTCGCCGCCAGCCTCGCGGAGCTTCTCCGCCTCCTCACCGAACCACTCGCAGGTGAAGGGGCCCTCGCCCACGCAGGAGGAGTAGGCCTTCACCACGCCTACGATCTTTTCGATCCGGGCGCAGGGCAGGCCGGAGCCTACAGGGGCGTATGCGGCAATGGCGTTGGAGGAAGTGGTGTAGGGGTAGATGCCGTAGTCCAGATCCCGCAGGGAGCCCAGCTGAGCCTCGAAAAGGATGCTCTTGCCTGCTGCCTGGGCCTCACGGAGGAAGGCACCGGTGTCGCAGATGAAGGGCTTGATCTTCTCGCCGTAGTCCGCCACCCAGGCCCGCAGGTCGTCCATGGTGTAGGGCTTGGCGCCGTAGACCTTCTCCAGGGTCAGGTTCTTCCACTCCAGGATACCCTCCAGGTGCTCCCAAAGCTTGTCGGGATAGAGAAGCTCGCCGGCCATGACGGTCTTTTTCTGATACTTATCGGAGTAGAAGGGAGCGATGCCCTGCTTGGTAGAGCCGTATTTCTTGTCGGCCAGCCGGGCTTCCTCCAGGCCATCCAGATCCCGGTGCCAAGGCAGCAGCAGGGAGGCCCGGTCGCTGATCTTCAGATTCTCCGGGGTGATGGGGACGCCTTTGCTCGTCACATCCTGCATCTCGGTCCACAGGCTCTCGCAGTCCAGAGCTACGCCGTTGCCCAGGATGTTGACCACGCCCTTGCGGAAAATGCCGGAGGGCAGCAGATGCAGGGCAAACTTACCCAGCTCGTTGACTACGGTGTGTCCGGCGTTGCCGCCGCCCTGGTAGCGCACCACCACGTCGTATTCGCTGGTGAGGAGGTCCACCATCCGGCCCTTGCCCTCGTCGCCCCAGTTAATGCCCACGATTGCAGTTAACATGTTTTTGTCCCCCAAATATCGTAAACTTCAGATGCTATATACAGATAGCAGCGCGAACATAAAAATGCCCACACCTTTTTTTATTTTACCACATCTGTTAGATAAAAACAATGACGAATTTTAAGGAATATAGAAGAGGTTCTCGGGCCTTAGAGACGGAGATTTTGTTGCAAAGTGCCAGATAGCATGTTACAATCGGGCAAACCAGGGAGAAATGAGGGGAAAAGGAATGGATTACATGATTGTCAAGCTGCGCGATATGCCGTCTGTAAAGGAACAGGCAGCGCAGTGGTTTCATGAAAAGTGGGGAGTCCCTCTGGAGGCATACAGGGAGAGCATGGAGGATTGTCTTGCCGGCAGGTCAGCGGTGCCCCAGTGGTATATCGCTATGGAAGGGGAGAGAGTGATCGGCGGTCTTGGTGTCATAGAGAATGATTTCCATGACCGGAAGGATCTCACTCCCAACGTGTGTGCTGTCTATGTAGAACCGGACAAGCGGTGCCAGGGAGTAGCAGGAGCGCTTTTGCAGTGTGCATGTTCCGATATGAAAAAACTGGGGATTCCGGTTTTGTACTTGGTGACGGATCATACGGCGTTTTATGAGCGGTATGGCTGGGAATTTTTCTGTATGGTACAGGGAGATGAGGAACCGGATATGACGAGGATGTACATCCACAGGGAATGAGATGCCTGTTGTGGTACGCAAAGGCTGGATGTTTTTGAGCTGTGTCTGGGAGAATACCCAGAATACACAAAAAACCGGTCGGTACGCATAGTCCGTACCGACCGGTTTTCTGTTTTACTCAATACTGATAATATAGTAATACACGGGCTGTCCGCCGGGGAGGACGGACAGTTCCACGCCGGGACAGCTGTGAGAGAAGATCTCCTCCGCCTTTGCGGCCTGCTCCTCGGTGACGTCCTCACCGTAGAACACGGTGACGAACTCAGCACTGCGGTCCGCTGCGGCCTGGGCCAGCTTCTCCAGCAGGACAGAGATGTCCTTGTCGGTGCCGAAGAGCTTGCCGTCCATCAGGGAGAGGTAGTCGCCCTCGTTGATGGCGAAGCCGTCAAAGTCACTGTTGCGGGCGGCGTAGGTGATCTGGGCGGTGGCCACATTGGTGATAGAGGCGGACATGGTGTCCAGCAGCTCCTGGGGCTCCAGCTCCAGATCCACATTCATCATGGCGGTAATACCCTGGGGGATGGTAGCGGTGGGGACCACCACCACTTCCTTGGGGGTCAGCCCCACGCACTGCTGGGCGGCCATGATGATATTCTTGTTGTTGGGGAAGACAAAGACCACCTCGGCGGGCACTTTGTTGATCTCCTTGAGGATGCTCTCAGTGGAGGGGTTCATGGTCTGACCGCCGGAGATGATGCCGTCGGCGCCCAGATCCCGGAACACATTGGCCAGGCCTTCTCCGGCACAGACAGAGAGGAATCCGTAGCGCTTCTCCGGCGCGGCCACGCTGTCGCCCTGGGACTCCTGCTGGGGCTCATCCTCCTCCAGGTCGTCCACGCTCTGGGCCTTGCGTCCGGCCATCACATCCTCATACTGGGTACGCATGTTTTCAATCTTGGCCAGTTCCAGGGTACCGTACTTCTGGGCCTCGGTAAGGGCGCTGCCGGGAATATTGGTGTGGACGTGGACCTTGAAGGCGGTGTCGTCCTCACCGATGACCAGGCTGTCGCCGATGCTGTCCAGATAGGCCCGCAGGTGGCCCAGATTTACGTCGGGGGTGTTTTTGCGCACGATGAATACGGTGTCGAAGGCGAAGGTGATCTCCTGATCGGAAAAGACCTGGAAATCGGCTTTCTCTTCTTTGGCGCTGTCACTGTCAGGGATCTCGGGCATGTCCTCGCCCCGCAGGGAAGCCAGCATACCTTCCAGGATCACCAGATAGCCCTTGCCGCCGGCGTCTACAACACCGGCCTTTTTCAGCACAGGGTTCATATCTGTGGTCTGAGCCAGCGCATCATAGCCCTCCCGGATCGCCTCTTCCAGGACATAGTCCACATCGCTGTTTTCGCTGGCAGCCTCGACTGCCCGCTTGGAGGCCAGACGGGAGACTGTGAGAACAGTACCCTCGGCGGGCTTCATCACCGCGCCGTAGGCGGCGGCCACGCCCTCCTGCATAGCGGCAGCCAGCAGGGCTCCGTCGGCGGTCTTATGACCCTTCAGACCCTTGCTGAGTCCACGGAACAGGAGGGAGAGGATCACGCCGGAGTTGCCCCGGGCGCCCCGGAGGAGCGCGCCGGCAGTGGTGGCAGCGGCCTGCTCCACGGATGCGTCGTCCTTCTTTTTCAGCTCCGTGGCTGCGGTGCCGATGGTAAGGCTCATGTTGGTGCCGGTGTCGCCGTCGGGCACGGGGAAGACATTGAGGTCGTTGATCTGCTGCTTCTGCAGAGTGATGGCTGCTGCACCGTGCAGCACCATCTGCTTGAACTGGATTCCGTCGATTGTCTGGATCATGGCGCGTTATACCCCCTTGGAATTGGAAACAACAGAGTCAACGCAGACATCCACGCTCTTGACGGGGATCCCGGTGTACTTGCTGACCTTATACTGCACCTCGCTCATAATGGAGCGGCAGGCGGCGGTGATGTTGATGCCGTGTTCCACGATGATGTGGAGCCGGATAGACACAGTGTTGTCCTCATTATATATGACCTGGACGCCTTTGCTCATGGCTTCCTTGCGCAGGAGGTGGACCAGACCGTCAGTCATGGAGCGGAACGCCATGCCCTTAACGCCGAAGCAGTTGGTGGCGGCGTTGCCGGTGATGTTGGTGAATACGGCGTCGCTGATACTGATCTCGCCTTTGTTGGTTTGTAATTTTATCATGGAAGACATCCTTTCAGCGAAAATGATCGTTTCGGACTTGCTTTGAATTGCGGTTTACTATTATATACTATTTCTTTGTGGATAACAAGCACAAAAGTAGTAAAACCCGGAAAACGCATATAAAGTATAGATTCTGACAAAAAGCTTCCGGGGAGCTATTGAAAAAAATACAGGTTTGACATATGATATAGTAAGGAAAATCCACCTGTGGATGGATGGGAGGCAGTGGGCTGTGCTGAAAAAAGGACCGCTGAATGTGTTGCTCTGCTATGTGCTGTGGGGTGCCCTTCCCCTGTTCTGGGGGTATTTGGGGGAACTTTCACCGCTGTGCGTGCTGGGCTATCGTATTTTGTTCAGTCTGGTGTTTATCAGCTTGTATCTGTTCTGTTCCAAGCGGTGGGGGGAGGCGCTGCAGACCCTCCGCAGCCGGAGTGAGATGATCTGGCTCACCGCATCCGGACTGGTGATCGCCGTCAACTGGGGTTCCTTTATTTGGGCGGTGAACAGCGGACATGTGCTGGACAGCAGTTTGGCCTACTACATGTATCCTATTTTGTCTATTTTGATCGGTGCGCTGTTTTTCCGCGAACGGCTGGGCATACTGCAGTGGGTGGCTGTAGGCCTGATGCTGGCAGGTGTGGTGGTGACCTCGGTGCGCTATGGGGCTTTCCCGTGGCTGGCGCTGATCATTGGCGGGAGCTTTGTGCTCTATGGTGTCATCAAGCGGAAAGTGACCTGCGACGGGGCGGTGTCCCTGCTGGTGGAGAGCCTGGTGACGCTGCCGCTGGCTTTGGTGCTGATCATCCTTGCGGAACGGGGAGGACAGGGCGCTTTGAATGCGCTCCATGGTTGGCAGTGGCTGCTGCTGCCGGCGGCAGGAGTGGTGACCGCTATGCCGCTGGTGTTCTTTTCCCGGGGCATCCGGGAGACGCCCTATACTCTGGCGGGGGTGCTGATGCTGGTCAATCCCACCATGCAGCTGCTGGTAGGGGTGTTTTGTATGGGTGAGGAATTTACCGATACCCATGCCATCTTATTTGCTTTTGTGTGGACGGGGCTGGCCTTGTTTGTGCTGGGAAATTTTCTGGCCAGCCGCCGCGCCGGAAAAGAGAAACAGTAAGGAGATGCCATATGCGTGTGATCACAGGCTCCGCCCGGGGCCGTCGGCTCAGAGAGCTGGAGGGGCAGGAGACCCGCCCCACCACGGACCGGGTAAAAGAGAGCATGTTCAATATTTTGCAGTTTGATGTGGAGGACAGCCGGGTGCTGGACCTGTTTGCAGGTACCGGCCAGCTGGGGATCGAGGCGCTCAGCCGCGGAGCGGCGTCGGCGGTGTTCGTGGAGCAGCGCCGGGACGCTGTGGCGCTGATCCGGGAGAACCTGAAGCTGACGGGGCTTTCCGAGCGGGCCCGGGTAGTCAATGGGGAGGCGCTGGCCTATCTGGCCTCTGCCGGAGAAAAATTCGACCTGATTTTCCTGGATCCTCCCTATGCCGCCAAACTCTGGAAACCGGTCCTGGAAGCCGTTTCACGGTTTGACATTTTGTCGGATCATGGTATAATGATCTGCGAATCTCCTCAGGATGAGGAACTGCCGGATGCTGTTGGGGCCTGCCGGCTCCACAGGGCTTACCGCTATGGACGGATCAAGCTCACCACCTATCATCGGGAGGAGGAGCTTTCGGAATGAAGATCGCGGTATGTCCGGGCAGCTTTGACCCTATTACGGTAGGGCATCTGGACCTGGTGGAGCGGGGAGCCGCTCTGTTTGACCAGGTGATTTTGTGCGTGATGGTCAATGGGGAAAAACACCCCATGTTCACGGCGGAGGAGCGATTGGAGATGGCGCAGGCTGCCCTGGCCCACATCCCCAACGCCACGGCGGAGACATGGGACGGCCTCCTGGCGGATTTTGTCCGGGAGCGGGGGGCCTGTGCCCTGATCAAGGGCGTGCGCAACGGCATTGATTTTGAGTGGGAGTATCAGATGGCGCAGATCAATCGTGGACTCCTGCCCCAGTTGGATACGCTGCTTCTGCCCGCCCGGGCGGAGCACCTTCATATCAGTTCTACTATGGTGCGGGATATGATCCGTTACCACCAGAAATTAGATCAGTGTATGCCGGCCGCGGCGGCGGCCGTTCTCCAAAGGATCAGGGAAGGGAAGGTACAATAAAGATGGCGAACGATGTTCAATATTTGATTGATATGCTCTATGAGATGATCGACGGGGCCAAGGGAGTTCTGATGTCCCCGGACAAGTGCATCATCGTCCGCGAGGATGCGCTGGATCTGCTGGACGAGCTCAAGGGCCAGCTTCCGCTGGAATTGAAGAAGGCCCAGGACCTGATCCGTGCCCGGGATGAATTTGTGGAGAGCGCCAAGAAAGAGGCGGAAAAGGTCCGCCGTCAGGCAGATCTGGATGCCAAGACCATTGTGGGAGAGAGTGAGATCACCCGGGCTGCCCGGGAGAAGGCCCATGAGATCCTGCGCCGGGCGGAGGAGCGCTCCAAGAATATGGTCAATGTGACCAATGAGTATACCGAGGACGCTTTGCGCCGCACCGAGGATGCGATTCAGATGGCTTTGGATGAGATTCGGGAATCCAGGGCCCGGTTCCGTGCGGTATCCAATGAACAGCTCCAGGCCCAGAGAGCCAAGCTGGAGGCCCAGAACAGCGAAAGCGACAAAAATTAACAGTAAATTTCGTAACATTAAACGAAAATTAATTGCAAATATTTTACAACTTTCGAGTAAAAACTACATATAGTTGATGATATGAGGGGTTGGCACAAGATGTTGTGCCAACCCCTTTTGCTTTGCTTTTGTTGAAATAGAACATGTGTTTTAAATTCGAAAAACGTTGACTTTTCCTGGAAAAACCCTGTATTTGCCAGTACAAAGATTGAAAATTTGTCCTTGCAATTCAGACCGGCATGCCGTATACTTGTTTTTGTAGTGGTGGAAAGTGGGGGATAGTAGGGGATAATCCCATAAAACTCCCGTACCTGCGGCTCTGGAGGCCTGATGCGGCCGGAAGGGGCCAAAGGACATATCCGCCTGATTTTCGTCTCCTGGACGGTAAAAAAGGCAGGTGAAGCCCGGTGATCGGACAGTATCAGCACAATATCGACGCCAAGGGCCGCCTCTTTATTCCTGCCAAATACCGGGAAGAACTGGGAGACGCTTTTTATGTCACCATCGGCCTGGATGGCTGCCTGTCGGTGTACTCTGACGCCAAGTGGGCAGATCTGACAGAAAAGTTTGATGCCCTGCCCATCTCCAAGGCGCGGAGCATGCGGGTGCTCTTCGCCAATGCTGCCAAGTGTGAGCCGGATGCCCAGGGACGCATCCTGATCCCCGCCAAGCTGCGGGAATATGCGGCGCTGGACAAGGAGGTCATTATCAACGGAGCCTCCAAGTGTCTGGAGCTGTGGAATCCGGAGCGCTGGGCGCCGATTGAGGAGGCGGGGCTTGATCCCAACCAGCTGGCTGCCGCCATGGAGGAACTGGGTTTCTGATATGGAAAAAGACTATGGACATAAGCCGGTGCTGCTGGAGGAGTGCCTCACAGCGCTGGATATCAAACCGGAAGGTGTGTACCTGGACGGCACTCTGGGCCGGGCAGGTCACTCCCTGGAGATCCTCCGCCGCCTGAAAGGCGGACGGCTCATCGGTATTGACCGGGATATGACCGCCATTGAGGCGGCCCGGGAGCGGCTGGCGGAGTTTGGTGACCGTGTGACGCTGGTCCACGGCAATTTCAGTGATTTAGGAGAGATCTTGTCCTCCCTCCATGTGGATAAGGTGGACGGGATGCTCTTTGATCTGGGTGTGTCATCGCCTCAGTTGGACGAGGCCCAGCGGGGCTTCAGCTATATGCATGACGCACCTTTGGACATGCGGATGGATACTTCCGCTGCGCTGGACGCCCGGCAGGTGGTAAATACCTGGAGCGGTGATGAGCTGCGGCGGATCTTGTATGAATACGGCGAGGAGCGCTATGCGCCTCAGATCGCCCGGGCCATCGTCCGGAAACGGGAAGAGCGGCCCATTGAGACCACAGGGGAGCTGGTAGAGATCATCCGTTCTGCCATGCCGGCCTCCGCACTGCGGGAAAAACAGCATCCCGCCAAGCGGAGCTTTCAGGCGATCCGTATTGCCGTCAACGGAGAATTGGAGGCATTGCCTCCCATGCTTCGCTCTGCGGCGGAAGGGCTCAAGCCCGGCGGACGTTTGGCGGTGATCACCTTCCACAGCCTGGAGGACCGCATCGTCAAGCAGACCATGCGGGAACTGGCCACCGGCTGTATCTGTCCGCCGGAGTTTCCGGTATGTGTATGCGGCAGGAAACCCAAAATGGAGCTCATCACCCGAAAACCGATTGTTTCCGGCGCTGAGGAGCTGGAAGAGAATCCCAGAGCCCGCAGTGCAAAGCTCCGTGTGGCAGAGCGCACGAATTATTAAAGCCACAAAAAGCATCGACCATTGGAGAGGGATAAGCTCGCAGGAGGGAGACCTGCGGGGAAGGAGGAAAAGTTGTCATGGCTGCCAGCGTGAGGAAAGTAAGGCGAAAATATTATAACACCCCTGGTGCTATCAACGGCAATCTGGCCCGTGAGCTCAGCAGTTACGAACTGGAACGGAAGCTGGAGCACAGCGGACAGCTGGCACCCGATGAATACTATATCCGCCATAAGGAGAGCCGGTCGGATGTCCTGGCCCGTCAGCGGGCCAAGGCGAAAGCCGCAGTCCGTCCTGCCCAGAAGGTATCTCCCATGGCGGTGATAGGGTTTTCCGCTGTAGCGGTGATGACGCTGGCGCTGCTGCTCTGCTATATCCGCATCAATGCTATCTCCAGTAATATTGTGGATATGAAGGATCAGATCAGCAAGCTGGAAGTGGAGCAGGTATCCCTTCTTACCCGCTATGAGCAGGCTTTTGATCTGACTACGGTGAAAGAAGCGGCCCAGGCTGCTGGTATGAGCCAGCCCGATGACAGCCAGATCTACTATATCGATCTGCCGGGCGAGGATCAGGTAGTATCCTATGGAAACCAGGAAACCAGCGTGCTCAGCCGGTTTTTTGCGGCCATCGGACGAAACATTTACGCAGCGGTGGAATATTTCAGCTGACAGGCGATATACATTCAGTGGTGAAAAAACCGCCCCGGACGTGTCCGCCGGGACCCCGGAGCAGCGGCAAAACACTGAACCATACTGCTGAAAGAAGCAGGGACTATTGATAGACCGGGGAGTAAGAGGGAGGCCCTCTTACTCCCTGCTTGCTCATTAGGGATATCCTGATGAGATGGAGCGCAAGGCAAAGACCAAGGCATACAGATAAGGAGGCACTTATGGCAAAACAACCCAAGAGACAACCGGACGCTGCCCGCCGCGCCAAGCTTACCATCCAGCGCAGAACGCTGTATCTGCTGATGGTTTTCGGCGTATGCTCCTTTTTGGCTCTGTTTGCCAAGGCGTATGATCTGACCATCAATCGCCACGAGGAGATGCAGTCCCGCGCTTCCAGCCAGCAGACGCAGAGTACTACCATTTCTGCCTCCCGGGGGACGATCTATGACCGCAATGGGGAGACGCTGGCTATTTCCGCAACAGCAGACACGATTTTCCTGGACCCCAAGATGATCCAGGAGCGGGCCGATGAGCTGGATGAGGAGCGGGCAAAGGCCCTGGCGGAAGGTGTGGAGGACGGAGAAAGCCTTCCCATCACCGGAGAGGAGTATAAGGACCTTATTGCCACCGAGCTGTCCCGAATCCTGGAGATAGAGGAGCAGGATATTCGGGATAAAATGGAAAAGACCTGGTCCCAGTATGAGATCCTGAAAAAACGTGTGGATAAAGAGGTCGGAGATCAGGTCCGGTCTTTTATTACCGATAATGTTACCGGGAAGAACATTCAGGGCATCCACCTGCTCAGCGATGCCAAGCGCTACTATCCTCACGGTTCCCTGGCGTCCCATGTCCTGGGATTCCTCAACGCGGATAATGTAGGGATTTATGGCCTGGAAGCGGTTTATGAGGAGGAATTGGAGGGAACTACCGGCCTGGTGGTCACAGCCAAGGACGGCAACAACCAGGAGATCATGTTCCAATATGAGCAGTACTACGACGCCAAAGATGGCAATAGCCTTCAGCTGACCATTGACAGTACCATTCAGTCTTATCTGGAGAGCGGCCTGGAGGATATGGTGGCCCGTTTTGACGCTGCCAACGGCGCTACCGGCATCGTGATGGACCCCAATTCCGGTGCCATTCTGGCTATGGCATCTACACCCAACTACGATGCCAATGACCCTTGGACGATCTATAGTTCCCGGCTCCAGGCCCAGATGGAGGAAGAACTCAACGGCGGAGATGACGACGAGGAATCCGAGGAGGCTGCGGAGGAAACTGCCGGGACAGCAGATGAGACTGCGGAAGAAGAATCAGAACAGGAAGAGGAGCAGCCGCTTACGGAGGCGTCCAACGAGGCCTATAACAAACTGCTGGGAGAGTATCAGCTTCTGCAGTGGCGTAACAAAGCGGTCAATGATACCTATGAGCCGGGTTCTACTTATAAGATCCTGACGCTGTCCATGGCGCTGGAGGAGGGGACTGTCAACCTTAACAGTACGTTCAACTGTACCGGTTCCCTCAAGGTGGACGGCTGGTCCATCGGCTGTTCCAGAAAATCGGGCCATGGTACACAGACGCTGACAGAGGCCGTGGGAAACTCCTGCAACCCTGCCTTCATCAATATCGGCTTTTCCGTGGGAACAGAAAAGTATTATGAGTATATGGAAGCCTTCGGACTGTTTGACAAGACCGGAGTGGATCTCCAGGGTGATGCCGTCGGTGTTCACGCAGATCCCGATGCATTTTCTCAGCTGGACCTGGCTACCTATTCCTTTGGCCAGAACTTTACCGTCACGCCGCTCCAGATGATCACCGCCCAGGCGGCCTGCATCAACGGCGGCTATCTGTATACACCCTACCTGGTGGAGAAGGAGCTGGACAGCGACGGCAACGTAGTCTCCCAGCATGACGCTACCCCGGTCCGTCAGGTCATCAGCGAGGAGACCTCCTCCACGGTCCGGGAGATCCTGGAGTACGTGGTGGCTGAAGGTACCGGAAAGAACGGCCAGGTGGCGGGCTACCGCATTGGCGGTAAGACCGGTACCGCTGATAAAGGCCAGACCGGCGACGTCGTAGTGTCCTTCCTGTGCTTTGCCCCGGCGGACGATCCCCAGGTCATTATGCTGCTGACTATGGATACGCCTTCCCGTACCACCGGGACCTATGTGTCCGGCGGCAACATGGTGGCGCCCACGGCGTCCTCCATCATGTCCAATATCCTGCCCCACCTGGGAATTGCTCCCCAGTATACAGAGGATGAGATCGGTTCTGCCGACGCTACTGTGCCTTATGTGGTGGGGATGACCGAGGAGGAGGCTGCTGCCAAGCTCTCGTCCTATGGTTTTTCCAATTATCGTACGGTGGGCGATGGTGATACCGTGACGGACCAGACGCCTTTGGGCGGTGCTATCGTGCCTGCTGACGCGGAGATCATCCTCTATATGGGGGCAAAGAAATCCACAGATCTCTGTACTGTGCCCAATGTGGTGGGAATGTCTGCGTCCAACGCCAATAAGGCCCTGACCAATGCGGGATTGATCATCAAGACCACCGGCGCCAGCGGAAGCGGCGCCCGGGTCATCAGTCAGTCTGTAGAGGAAGGTGCCCAGGTGGCGGCCGGAACGGTCGTTACGGTACAAATGGGCCAGACAGGAAATACAGCGGATTGATCCGACAGCAGGATTTGCAAGGTTTTCCGACACTGGATGGGGTTTACAATGGTATGGGACCGACTATACTTGACCTGTTGCCCTGCCGGAAATATGCCGCAGGAGAATGACGAAAGAGTAGGTTGCATATGATGAAGCTATCACAGCTGCTGCGGGGAATCCAGGTACGGGAGAGCAGCGCCGATATGGAGATGGAGATCTCCGGCGTCAGCTACGATTCCCGGAAAACAGCCCCGGGGGATCTGTTCGTGGCCATGGCCGGCTACGAGACGGATGGCCACAAATTTATTCCCATGGCCCGGGAGAAGGGCGCGGTATGTGTCCTCTGCCAGGAAAAGCCCCAGAGGGAGGGCCCCTATGTGCTGGTGGAGGACAGCCGGCTGGCTCTGGCCCAGGTGGGGCAGAACTGGTATGGTGATCCGGCAGCTTCTATGAAAATGATCGGCGTCACCGGTACCAACGGGAAAACGACGACCACCTACCTTTTGAAAGATATTCTGGAGCAGGCGGCGGGGGCCAAGGTGGGCCTGATCGGGACCAACCAGAATATGATCGGCAGCGAGGTGCTGCCGACAGAGCGTACCACTCCGGAGTCCTTTGAGCTCCAGGGCCTGCTCCGCCGTATGGCGGATGGGGGCTGCACCCACGTGGTGATGGAGGTATCCTCCCATGCCCTGTACCTCAAGCGGGTGGAGGGGATCCACTTTGCTGTGGGGATCTTCACCAATCTTACCCAGGACCATCTGGATTTCCACAAGACCATGGAAAACTACTGCGATGCCAAGGCGATGCTCTTTACCCGCTGTGATGTGGGCGTGTACAACAGGGATGACCCCTGGGCCCAGCGCCTGATGGACGGAGCCACCTGCCGCCGTGTGTCCATCGGAGAACATGAGGCGGATCTGGCGGCCCGGAATATCCAGCTGGATGCGGAGGGCGTCAGCTTCGATGCGGTGACAGCGGAGGAGACCGTTCCCGTCCATGTGGGCATCCCCGGTGGATTTATGGTGTACAATACCCTTGGCGTTCTGGCTGCGGCTCAGGCTCTGGGGGTGTCCTTGGGGGACAGTGCCCATATCCTGCTCCACAGCGCCCATGTAAAGGGCCGTGTGGAGGTGGTGCCCACGCCCGGCGACTACACCATGCTGATCGACTATGCTCATACCCCTGATGCGCTGGAAAACGTGCTCACCTCCGCCCGGGGCTTTGCCAAGGGCAGAGTAGTGGCGCTGTTTGGCTGCGGCGGTGACCGGGATCGGACCAAGCGCCCGAAGATGGGCCGTATTGCGGCAAAGCTGGCGGATTTCGTCATTGTGACCTCCGACAATCCCAGAACAGAGGACCCGGAGGCCATCATTGAGGAGATATTGACAGGAATGGCAGACACCAATACGCCATATGCTGTAGTGCCCAACCGGGTGGAGGCCATCCATTATGCCATGGATCATGCCCGGAGCGGGGATGTGATCATCCTGGCAGGAAAGGGCCACGAGACCTATCAGATCATCGGCCATGAGAAGCGCCATCTGGATGAGCGCGAAGTGGTGGCCGACTATATCCATGCGCTTCAACAAAAGGAGAGAACCTGACGCTGTCAGGACAGAGGGAGAGTTACCATGAATATGATCATTGCATGTGTCCTCAGCTTTGCGGTCACGGGACTGCTGGGCTGGAAAGTGATTTTGCCGGCTCTGCGGCGGCTGAAGGCCGGCCAGGAGATCCGGGAGGTGGGGCCCAAGTGGCACTCCACCAAGGCGGGTACTCCCACCATGGGAGGACTCATGTTCATTATCGGCATTGCGGTGTCCATTCTGATCGTGGGCTGGCCGGGTATGATGGCCGGGGACCTGTCCCATATCTACGTATTTTTGTTTGCTGCTGTATTTGGCTGTATCGGGTTCCTGGATGACTTTGAAAAGGTAAAGCTCCACCGGAACCTGGGCCTTACCGCCATCCAGAAATTTGTGCTGCAGCTGGCGGCAGCCATTGCCTTCCTCTGCCTGATGCGCTATGAGGGGCTTTTGTCCCCGGAACTGTACGTTCCGTTCCTCCACATCAGTATTGCGCTGAGCTGGCCTCTCTATATGGTGTTCTCCGCTTTTGTGATCGTAGGAGCGGTGAATGCGGTGAATATCACCGACGGCCTGGACGGCCTTGCCACCTCTGTGACTATCCCGGTGGCTCTGTTCTTTGCGTCGGTGGCCACCTGGTGGGGCTATACTCAGCTGGGGATTTTTTCCGGCGCCATGCTGGGAGGTCTGCTGGCCTTCCTGCTGTTCAACGCCCATCCTGCAAAGACCTTTATGGGTGACACCGGCTCCCTGTTTTTAGGCGGTGCGGTGGCGGGTCTTGCCTTTGCATTTGATATGCCTTTGGTCTTGATTTTTGTAGGCATTGTCTATATCATTGAAACGCTGTCCGATATTCTGCAGGTGACCTACTTCAAGCTCACCCACGGAAAGCGGATATTCAAGATGGCCCCGATCCACCACCATTTTGAGATGTGTGGCTGGAGCGAGGTAAAGATCGTCACAGTGTTTACCGCTGTGTCCATTCTGTTCTGTGCTCTGGCGCTCTTTGGCGTGATGGATCGTCCTGCACCCTGAGCGAGGACGCCTTGACAGAAAGAACAGGAAAGGGGGGCTCACATGACCCGGGAGCAGCAAAGGGAATATAAACGGCAGAAGATCCGGGAACAGCGCCGTCGGGAGCGGGAGGCCTGGGAGGCCGCCCGGGGCCCTATGGATCTGCCCTTTCTGCTGTTGACGCTGGTGCTGCTGGTCATTGGCCTCATCATGCTTCTCTCCGCCAGTTTCCCCTCTGCACAAGCATCCAAGTCCTGTAACTATGATCCGCTGTACTATTTCAAGCGGCAGGGTGCCTTTGCCCTGTTGGGACTGTTTGCCATGTTTTGGGTGTCCAAGATCAACTATCAGCGTTTCCGCGGCCTTGCCCGGATCGCCATTGTTGCTTCCATTGTGCTCCTTGTCCTGGTAACGATCCCTGGTATCGGTATCTGGCGTAACGGTGCCCGGCGGTGGCTGGGCATCCCTGGTACATCCTTCCAGTTCCAGCCTTCAGAGCTTGCCAAGCTGGGCATTATCGTCTACTTCTCCGCCTCCATTGCCAAAAAGAGGGAGAAGATGCTGACCTTTAAGAAGGGAATATTGCCTTACGGCGTGCTGCTGATGGTCATCGCCGTACTCATGGCCCTGGAGCCCCACGCCTCCGGCATGGTGCTGCTGGTAGGTATCGGTGCGGTGCTGATGGTAGTGGGCGGCATTGATTGGCGCTGGGTGGCGGCTGGCCTTACAGCAGGAGCTGCCGGCGGCTATCTGATGCTGTTCACCGACCTGATGGAGAAGATCGGTTATAACTCCGACCGGATTACCACCTGGCGGGATGCCTTCTGGGACGCACAGGACAAGAGCTTCCAGATGGCCCAGAGCCTGATCGCCATCGGTTCCGGCGGCCTTCTGGGGCTGGGCCTTGGCAAGGGCCGTCAGAAATTCATGTTCCTGCCGGAGGAGCATAACGACTTCATTTTCGCTATTGTCTGCGAGGAGCTGGGCCTGGTGGGGGCCACCCTCATCATGATCCTTTTTGCCCTCCTCATCATCCGCGGCTACTGGCTGGCTATCCACGCAAAGGACCGCTTCGGCAGTCTTCTTATCGTGGGTGTCACCACCCAGATCGCCCTGCAAACCTTCCTGAACATTGCGGTGGTGACGGGCCTGATCCCGGCCACCGGTATTTCCCTGCCGTTCTTCAGCTACGGCGGTACGGCGCTTGCCATCCAGCTGGTGGAGGTAGGCGTGGTGCTCTCTGTATCCCGTCAGATCCCGGCGCCCAAAAGCGGCTGATCAGCGGGATACGGTTTCGCGCCAAAAGTTCCTTTGACACGTTTCTTTCAAGAAAAGTATGATTCCGATTGCTGAGAGGGGAGGCGCTGCGGGGTGCGCGTGATTTTTACCTGCGGCGGGACCGCAGGACATGTGAACCCGGCGCTGGCTCTGGCGGGACTGATCCGTCAGCGGCGGCCGGACAGTGAAATTTTATTTGTAGGTGCCTATCGGGGCATCGAGCGTCAGCTCATTGAGGGAGCAGGCTGGCCCTTCCGCGCAGTGGAGATCTCCAGTTTCCATCGCTCCCTGAAGCCAAAGGAGATCCGTCACAACCTCATCTCCCTGCGAAACCTGGTCCGCTCCCCTGGAGAGGCCCGGAGCCTTCTCAAGGAGTTTCCCGCCGATCTGGTGGTGGGTACCGGCGGCTATGCCAGCTACCCGGTGATCCGTGCGGCGGCAAAGCAGGGGATCCCCACGGCGATCCATGAATCCAATGCCATTCCCGGTCTCACTACCCGCCTGTTGGAGCCCCATGCGGACCTGATCATGGTGGGGTTTGAGGAGTGCCGGAAAAACTACCGCCATCCGGAAAAAGTCCTGGTTACCAGCACCCCGGTCCGGGGGGACTTTTTCGTCTATACCAAAAAAGAAGCCAAGCAGAAATTGAACATGGATGATGGCCGGCCTCTGATCGTCTCCTTCTGGGGCAGTCTGGGGGCTTCGGAGATGAACTGGCAGACCGCCCAATTCCTGTCACAGGAGGCGGCGGAGGGCTGTCCCTTCCACCATGTCCACGCTGCCGGTGTGGTGGGAAGCCGTCAGATGGCGGCGTATCTGACTGGCGCCGGTGTTGATCTGAGCAAGACGCCGGACTTGGAGGTCCGGGAGTATATCCATGATATGGGGACCCTGATGCGGGCGGCAGATCTGGTGATCTGCCGGGCAGGGGCCAGTACCATCAGCGAGCTGACGGCGCTGGGCGTGCCTGCCATCATCGTCCCATCTCCCAATGTAACGCACAACCACCAGGAACATAACGCCCGAGTGCTCTCCGATGCCGGTGGGGCTGTGCTGGTCCTGGAGAAGGACAGCAGCGGACAGCTGCTGTATGATACGGCAAAAGCGATCCTGGAGGATGACCAGCGGCGGGCAGAGATGTCTGCGGCCATGGCATCTCTGGGCATCATCGATGCGGCCGAGAGGATCTATGACGCTGTCATGTCCCTGTGCCGCAGCGGGGGAAAGTAGCACCTGCCGCCCCTTCGCATACTATGGATTAGTTTGCAAATTCATAAGCGGAGGGGTCGATATGAAGCATATAGTTATCCAGGGCTGCCGCAGGCTGGAGGGCACCCTGGCGGTCCAGGGGGCGAAAAACAGCGTTTTGCCGGTGCTGGCCGCCACGATTCTGCACCCGGGTGTCACCGTATTGCGGGGATGCCCCCGTCTCAGCGATGTAGAAGCCAGTATTCGTATCCTGCGGCACTTGGGATGTCAGGCGGACTGGCAGGGAGAGGAACTGGTGGTGGACACGTCCTCTATGTGCCGCGGGGACATACCGGATCACCTGATGCGGGAGATGCGCTCCTCCGTGATTTTTCTGGGGGCCATTCTGGCCCGGCTGGGCCGGGCGGAAATGTCTTATCCCGGCGGTTGTGAGCTGGGGCCCCGGCCCATTGACCTGCATCTGAGCGCACTGCGGAAGCTGGGGGCATCGGTGGAGGAAAAGGGCGGCCACCTGTGCTGTGAAGCGGGGAAGATGGAGGGCTGCGAGGTGGCGCTGAGCCTGCCCAGTGTAGGCGCCACGGAAAACGCCATACTGGCGGCTTGCGGCACCCAGGGAGAGACAGTGATTGTCAACGCCGCCCGGGAGCCGGAGATCGTGGATCTCCAGACATTCCTTCGTTCCATGGGCTGTGGAGTGCGGGGAGCTGGCAGCTCCACCATCTGCGTAACAGGGCGGCGGTCCACCCATGACAGTATACATACCGTCATGCCAGACCGGATCGTGGCAGCCACTTATCTGTCCGCGGTAGCTGCTGCCGGCGGCGAGGTGGAGCTGACCCATGTGGACTATCGCCATCTCTCCACTGTTACCGCTGCGCTCCACGAAGCGGGCTGCCGGGTAATGGGTGGTGACGGTCGGATCTTTCTTCGCAGCAGCGGGGATCTGCAGGCCGTCAGTGCTGTGCGGACAGCTCCTTATCCCGGGTTTCCTACCGACGCCCAGGCCATTTTGATGGCGGCGCTGCTGAGGAGCAAAGGGACGACTGTATTTGTGGAAAATATGTTTGATAACCGCTACCGGCATGTAGACGAGCTCTGCCGCATGGGAGCGGATATCAGTGTGGAGGGCCGTGTGGCGGTGGTGACCGGCGTCCCGCGGCTGTCCGGAGCAACTGTACGGGCTACCGACCTGCGGGGCGGGGCGGCCCTGTTGGTAGCCGGGCTTATTGCCGAGGGCGAGACAAGTATTGAGGATATCCATCACATCTGCCGGGGATATGAGGACCCTGTTCGGGATCTCTCCCTTTTGGGAGCAGACATCCGTCTGGAAGAGAGATAGACAGAGAGGAGTGAGAGCCGTGGCGCGCAAACACAGAAGACGCCGCCGACGCAGGGGGAGCCTGGGGCCCCTTCTGCGGGTATTGTCCGTACTGCTGATGGCGGTAGCCATTGTTGCGGCTCTCACTCTCTTTTTCAAGGTGAATCAGGTATCTGTCAGCGGAAATGAACGCTATTCCGCCCAGGAGATCATAGAGGTCTCCGGCGTGGAACAGGGGGACAACCTGATTTTAATGGATAAGTACCGTATCGCGGAAAAGCTGTATACAAAATTGCCGTATATCACGGAAGTACGTATCAACCGGCAATTTCCCGATACGCTGTTGGTGGAAGTTGTAGAGACCAAGGCAGTGGCGGTCATTAAGGGAGGCAGCAGCAATTGGCTGATGGACAGCAATGGAAAGCTGCTGGAAGTGATCGGCAGTGCTGCCACCAAGCAGTATCTGTCGCTGGAGGGACTGTCGGCGGTGGACCCTGCCATCAGCGGGAAACTGAAGCTGAGTGAGGAGAGTCCCATCAGTACGGACAGGCTTCTGGAGCTGCTGTCTGAACTGGCACAGCGGGATATGTTGGGAAAAGTTTCCAAGCTGGATGCCTCTGATCCGGATCAGCTGGTGTTTTCCTATGATGACAGATTTCAAGTAGAGATGCTTTATGATGCGGACTTTGACTTCAAACTCAACTGCCTCCAGGCGGCAGTGGCCCAGCTGGAGCCCAATGAGAGCGGTACGATCCGCATGACGCTGAAGGACGATAATGAGGTGCGTTTCATCCCGGATCAATGATGATGGGAGCAGGATATATTTGCCAACTCCGTTTCTTCCCAAAATTTCAAAAAAACCGGGAATCCGCTATTGACCTGTCGGAGAAAAAAGCATACAATAATAAAAAGATTTAGCACTTTATCTGGGGGTAAATTACCCCGGTGATATACAGCCGATACAATTTGTGGTAGGAGGATCCCACTATGGCATTCGAACTGGTAACCGCTCCCGACAATGTAGTCAAGATCAAGGTCATCGGCATTGGCGGCGGCGGCAACAATGTAGTCAACCGCATGGTGCGCTCTGGTGTAGGCGGTGTGGACTATGTGGCAGTGAATACGGACAAGCAGGCGCTGAATATTTCCAGCGCTGGATATAAGATCCAGATTGGCGAGAAGCTGACCCATGGCCAGGGTGCCGGTTCTGATCCCGAGGTGGGACGCAAGTCCGCTGAGGAGAGCCGCAGCCAGATCACCAAGGCTTTGGAGGACACTGATATGGTGTTCATTACCGCCGGTATGGGCGGCGGTACTGGTACCGGAGCAGCGCCTATTGTGGCGGAGACTGCCAAGGAGCAGGGGATTCTTACCGTCGGTGTAGTCACAAAGCCTTTTGGGTTTGAAGGCCGCCGCCGGATGATGCAGGCTGAGAAGGGAATTGAAGAGCTGCGGGGCAAGGTGGATTCCCTGGTCATCATCCCCAACGAGCGCCTCAAGCATGCTACCGATCAGAAGATCACCTTTGCCAATGCATTTGAGATCGCTGATGATGTGCTGCGTCAGGCAGTGCAGTCCATTTCCGACCTGATCCGGGAGACCGGCTTCATTAACCTGGACTTTGCCGACGTGACCGCCATCATGAAGGATGCTGGTCTTGCCCACATGGGCGTAGGCCGTGCTGCCGGCAAGGGCAAGGCGGAGGAAGCTGCCAAGATGGCTATTTCCAGCCCCCTGCTGGAGACCTCCATCAACGGTGCCCGTGGTATCCTCATCAACGTCACCGGTTCCATGGATATCGGTTTGGAGGAAGTGGAGCAGGCGGCTTCTCTGGTCCAGGCTGCCGTACATCCCGACGCTGTCACCATCTTCGGTGCCACCTTTGATGATACGCTGGACGATGAGATCCGTGTTACTGTTATTGCGACCGGTTTCGATGAGAGCAACAAGAAGGCGGAAGAAGGTACAGCCAGTGCAGCTGCGGCTGCGGGCGGCGCCAAGAGCCTTTTTGAAAGCACTGTCCTGAAGCTGGATGAGAACGGCGAGGAGAAGAAGGAGCCGGAAGACGATCCCTTCAACGACATCCTCAAGATTTTTGAGCGGTAAGGCGAAAGCTGCTGTCTGCGCAATTTTCTGAAAAAAAAGACAAACACCACAGACTTTGGTCTGTGGTGTTTCTTTTTTTGCCTGAACGCGGAAGTTTCCGCAAAAACCCATGACAAAGCCGCCTGATTTTAGAAATTGTTTTGTCGATTATTTTGAAGAATTTGACGCAAAGTAATCCTGCTGCCGGCAAAATGCGGCGGCAAAATTTTTGAAAGGGGTGGTGAAATGGATGAATGGACAGAAAAAGAAGCTGGGCAGGGGAAAAGCTTTTTTTCTCAGCAGTTTGCTTTGCGCAGCGTCGCTGCTGGGACTCCAGACACCGGCTATGGCATCGGACAGTGGGGTGCGTATGCTGGTTCCGGTAGGCCACACCATTGGCATTAAATTGTTTTCTGAGGGCGTAGTGGTGGTAGGCCTGGCGGAGGTAGAGACCACAGGCGGCCTTTCCGCGCCCGGTGCGGCCTGCGGCCTGCAGGTAGGAGATGTGATCGAAGAAGCCAACGGCAGTGCGGTGGAGAGCAGTGAACAGTTTGCAGAAATACTGCAATGCGGCGGCACGGTGGAACTGGGCGTAAGCCGTGACGGCGCGGATCTGACTTTGGCGGCAGAGCCGGCATTGGGCCCTGACGGCACGTACCGTCTGGGAGCGTGGATCCGGGACAGTATGGCAGGGATCGGTACGGTGACATTTTACGATCCTGAGACGGGTGCCTTTGGCGCTCTGGGACATGGGATCACTGACAGCGATACCGGCCTTCTGATGCCTCTGGCGGATGGGTCTGTTATGGATGCGGCTGTGAAAGCAGTAAAACGGGGTGAAGCGGGAGATCCGGGAGAACTTCGCGGCAGCTTCAATCTGGCGGAGGATATGGGTATCCTCTGCGCCAATACAGAACGGGGGGTCTTTGGCGTTTTGGAGCAGTGCGATTTTCCTTTGGGTGAAGCGATCCCCGTGGCGTCTCCCGGACAGGCCCATACCGGCAAGGCTACCATCCTGTCCAATATCAGTGGGGATCAGGTGGAATCCTTTGATGTGGAACTCATTCGGGTCGTAGAAGGAACAGAGACGCAGAATCTGCTGATCCGGGTGACTGATGGGGATCTCATTGCCCGTACCGGCGGTATCGTTCAGGGCATGTCTGGAAGCCCCATTATTCAGGATGGATGCCTTATCGGTGCGGTGACCCATGTGATGATCGATGATCCTACCAAAGGGTATGGCATTTTGATCGAAAATATGCTGGAGCAGGCGGAAAACGCAGAAGTGATGATGGGATAAGCATCCCAAGGCCCCGCAAAGGGTAAAAAGTCAGGGACAGTGCAAGACGACTTGGCACTGTCCCTGTTTTTTATGGAAGGATATATTTAAATGGTAAATTACTGCTTTATTCTCTGGATGATGCGGGTCAGGAACAATGAAAAGCGGGAAAACTGCCGGTAAAAAATGAGCTGTATGGCCAGCAGCAGCCCGCCGTAGAGGATCAGCAGGAAGAGAATATTGGGCATATGAGAGCTGAGGTGGACCAAGGGCGTGCCGATGCCTCCGGCGGTGTAGCAGTAATCCCAGCCATAGATCCGGTTGAGGAGCAGACATATGCTGACCAGGATAGTCACCGGGACAAAGCACAAGAGCCTATCCTGCTGCTGAGGGCGGTAGTAGCCGCTGGACCACATGGCGGTGGGAACAAGGATCATCATGATATGGTAGAGAAGGCTCCGCACAGGGACAAAGCTGAGGAACGGATACTGATTGAGATATACGTTGAACACCAGCCCAAATACACCGCACATCAGGCCAAGGGTGCAGACAGCAGCGCAAGCCATCTGCCGGAAGGTGTCATGCCGGGCAAACATCGCCGGAGGGAGAAGGAGCCAGAAGAGAGAGCACAGGTACAGGGGAAGTGTGGTGGCAGGGTTCAGGACGCCGAAGTGCCGCAGTTCCCACAGCCAATAGATGGGGTCAAAGAAGAGCATCAGTACAGCGCAGGATTTCAGTATACGGACCACTGTGCTGTATGGAAGGAGCCGGGTTCCTTTGTAAACACCCGCTGTGAGCAGGGCAGTAACAAATAAGACAAGCAAGTGAGGGATCTGAAACATGGAGAGATGCCTCCTTTTGAACAGAATAGGTGGGTGATGGCTTTATCATACGACATAAACCGGTTACTTTCCGCCTAAATAACCTTAAGATTTATAAAGAAAGCCCTTTTTTGCGGAGAAAAAGATAAGGACTGTTTGACGGAAAAAGGGAATCCGCCTATAATGATCCTACGAGAAAATGAGGAACTCTGATCAGTTACCTGGGATAAGGAGGGCGGAAATGAAACCGGTTATTTTAATTGCGGAAGATGACAGAGATATCCGGGATCTCCTGCGGCTATATTTGGAGGGGGAAGGATATCGGGTTCTGGAGGCAGAAAATGGGGCACAGGCATTGATCCTGGCCAGAGAGCAGACGCCGGACATGGCTATTTTGGATGTGATGATGCCGGAAATGAACGGTTTTGAGCTGACCCGGGCTCTGCGTCGCTACAGTGAGATCCCCATCCTGATCCTCTCCGCCCGCAGCCAGGATAATGATAAGATTCTGGGCCTCAATCTGGGAGCGGACGACTATATTGCCAAACCCTTCAATCCGGTGGAGATCGTGGCGCGGGTGAAGGCTCAGCTGCGCCGTGCACTCCGCACCGGCAGCGATGTGCTGACAGTAGGGGATCTGACGCTGGATACAGCCAGCTTCCAGCTGACAAAGGGAGGAAAGCAGATCCTGCTTACTCCCATGGAGTATAAGATCCTGGCTCTCCTCATGCGCTCTCCCGGCCGGATCTTTACGAAAGTGCAGCTCTATGAGGGGGCGGTAGGTCCCTATTTTGAGGGGGATGACAACACCATGATGGTCCACATCTCCAAACTCCGGGAGAAGATCGAGGATGATCCCAAGCTGCCAAGACATATCATCACAGTGAGAGGACTGGGGTATAAACTTGAAAAATAAGAAGTTTTCAGGCAGCTTGTTCAGCCTCCTGGCCAGGAATTATTTGCTCTTTACCCTGACACTGCTGATCATGGCGGGAGCGGTATTCTGTCTGTGGGACTGGAGGCTGTCCCAGCTGTTTCAGTCGGTAGATTGGGATGGGCTGCTGGCGGATGAGCGGCTGTCTGCAGGGGATTATGAGGGCCTATGCAGCTACCTTGGCGGAAACAATGGCGATTTTGCGGTGTGCAATGAGGATGGAATCGTGGTGTATGCCTCAGGGCCGGGCTTTGCGCCGCTGTATACCCAGGGAGAGCTGGAGTGTATGTGGCCGTATGGAGACCTTTTCACCATTGACGCCTATGAAGAGCCGAAGGAAGGCGGTCCTCTCCGCTATCTGCTGATCCGCCGTTCCTACAAGCCGGATGGAGATTTGGAAATGATGGATATCCTGGCGCTGGACGAGGCGTATCAGGTGGTGTTCGGCGGCTTCGGTGATGGAAGGACTGAGTACACCCGTCAGGAATATCAGTTCCTCTCCGGCGGTATGAAGGAACTCTATTACCGTGCACCCTTTACGGCGGAGGATGGCAGCGCCATGCTGCTTATCATCCGGGATGTGCGGGTCAGTGAGGAGGACTATGCCCGCCGTTATCAGGATACCTGGCGGGTATGGCTGCTGTGCATCCCGCTGTATCTGACGGCGGCCGGCGTGTTTATCTGGTGGCTCAGCCGGAAGATCGGGCGGCCCCTGCGCCGCCTCAATGACGCAGTGGTCTCACAGGCCCAGGGAAAGCTGGTCAAGGTGGGGAACTGCGGCGGTACCCGGGAGATCCGCCGGATCGGGGAGAGTTTTGACCGTTTTTCAGAGCAGCTGGCAGAGAGTGAACGGGAGCGCCGCCTGCTGGATGAGGGACGTCAGAAACTGATCGCTGACATTTCCCACGATCTGAAAACGCCTATCACAGTCATTGCGGGATATATTGATGCCATATGTGACGGTAAGGTGCCGCCGGAGGAGCTTCAGCGATATCTGCGGGCTATTCAGGGAAAAGCGGAGGCGCTGACAGAGCTGGTCAATGCCTTCCACGAGTACAGCAAGGTGGGGCACCCGGAATTTACCATCCATCCCCGGCGGACAGACCTGTGTGAGTTTGCCCGGGAATATCTGGCGGGAAAGTACGATGAAATTGACCTGGCGGGGTTCGTGCTGGAAATATCCATTCCGGAGCACCCTGTCTGGTGTCTGTTGGATGAGCTGCAGTTCCGCCGGGTCCTGGACAATCTGGTGGCCAATTCTCTGCGCCATAACCGGCTGGGGACAGTGCTGTATGTGGACCTGGCTGTTGACGGCGGAAGTGCGGTGATGCGGGTAGCAGACAATGGCAGCGGGATCCCCAAGGATCGGGCAGAGCGGATCTTTGAGCCCTTTGTGGTGGGCAGTGACGCCCGTTCCGGTAAGGGCAGTGGGCTGGGCCTGGCTATCACCAGGCGCATTGTGGAGCTCCACGGAGGGACGATTTCCCTTACTGCCCATCCTGACCCGGGCAGAAGTACAGAATTTGTGGTGCGGCTGCCTCTGGCGACTTGACATGTGGAAGGCGAAATGACTTTCCCGTATACTGTTTATATAGCTGCAGGCGGAGAACGCCCCGGACCCATCAGGTCCGGGGCGTTTTTGCTTTTGCTTTAGAAATCTTAATTTACCATACAGGGGGAATGAAGGAAAGGGCGGTATGATAGCGTCCAGAAAGGGGGCGGGAACAATGACCGACCTGCGAAGCCGTCCTGTGATCGAAGTCAGAAATATCCGCAAGGAGTACCCCATAGGAGATGAAACGGTGGTAGCTCTCAAGCGAATCAATCTTAATGTGATGCGGGGAGAGCTGTGCTGCATTTTCGGCACTTCCGGTTCCGGGAAAAGTACGCTGCTCAATCAGCTGGCGGGCATGGAAAAGCCCACCCGGGGAGAAGTGCGGATCGGCGGTGTCCCTATTTCCCGGCTCAGTGAGAACCAGCTGGCCTCGTTCCGCCAGCGCCATCTGGGATTTGTGTTCCAGTCCTATAATCTGCTGCCCAACCTGACGGCCACAGAGAACGTGGCTATGCCTCTGCTGTTCCGGGGAGTCCCGCGGGAGGAGCGGGAGGCGGCGGCCCGGAAACTCTTGTGTCGGGTAGGATTATCTCACCGCCTGGACCACTTTCCCCGCCAGATGTCCGGCGGCCAGCAGCAGCGGGCAGGCATTGCCCGGGCATTTATTGCCCGGCCGGATGTGGTGTTTGCCGACGAGCCCACCGGGAACCTGGATTCCAAGACCACAGTGGAGATCATGGAGATGATCTGTACCTTTGCCCGGGATTACCATCAGACCATTATTCTGGTCACTCACGATCCGGAAATGGCCGCCTATGCGGACCGGATCGTTACGCTGATCGACGGAGAGATCGTCAGCAACCAAGTCAACAAAAAGGAGTGTACATAAGATGAAGGATAGAGCCATCAAGAGAATTGTTTCCCTGCTGGCAGCTGTTTTGCTTTTGACGGCGGTCTTTCCCACCGCTGCTCTGGCGGAAGGCAGCAGCCTCTATGTCACCGGCTATACGGTGACAGATGCCTACGGGTATCCTCTGGGCAGTGTTACCAAGGGCACCACAGTCAATATCACCGTATCCCTCAAGGATGTAGGCGCCGATCCGGGTGATCCCGGAACACTGGATATCGTCAAGCTGGACGACAGCTTTACCGGCGGCTGGCAGTCTGTGGTACAGACCTCAGCACCGGGTATGCCTCTCACCTATGATGTTCAGCTGACGAATTTACAGTACAAGGGCGTGGGACAGAGCCTGAAGCTCCAGATCGGTACGGCAGGCAAGCCGGAGTCCTATCAGAGCGTGGAGCTGACCATCACGGAGGCGGTAGTCTATGAGGCCCCCCAGGTACAGCCCCCACCGGCCCCGGAACCGGCTCCTGCGCCTGTGGTGCTGATTTCCCAGCGGGAGCTGCCTGCTCCGCTGGCGGCGGGGCAGGAGACAGAGATCCAGGTGTCCTTTTACAATATGAGCAACATTGCCCTGACCACCCCGGTGGCAGTATTCACTCCCTCTGACGGTTTGATGATCTCCGGCGGATCGTCCTCTTTGCCGCTGAATGATATCGGCGGAGGTCAGGAGAGCATGGTGCGCCTGCGGGTCAGCGCCACCAAAAATGCTTCCGCCGCCAATCAATCCATTGGCGTGGAGCTGAAATTCAATTACTTCAATAATGTGGCCCTGACCCAGGGTACCGCCACTGAGCGGCTGACCATTCCGGTACAGCCCCGGGAGAGCGTGCCCCAACCGGTGGTCATGGTGAGCCGCTCCCCTATGAGCAAGCCTCTCTCCGCCAATGAGACGGCGGACATCACCATTAGTTTTCAGAATACCAGTACGACACAGCTGGTGTCCCCGGTGGTGTCGGTGGCGGCCTCTGACAGCCTGACCATACTCAATGATACATCCACCTTCCTGCTCAAGGACATTGGTCCGGGCGGCAGCCAGAGCGTGACAGTCAAGGTCCGCGCCGCCAAAGAGATCGCCTCCTCCAGCCAGTTCCTCAGTACGGAGCTGAAGTACTCCTATGATAACGGGGAGGCCCTCACCCAGGCTACCGCCTCTGACCGGGTCAATATTTCCGCCAATCCCACGTCCACAAGTACAGGGGCCGCCCGCACGGATGCCCCGGTGCCCAATGTGGTGGTGCGCAAGTTCACCTATGGGGACAGCTCTGTGGCGGCGGGAAGCAAGTTCACCCTGGGCGTCACCTTTGAAAATACCGGTACCCTGAAAATTGAAAACGTGGTAGCTCTGGTGGATGGCGGTGAGAGCTTCACTATGGACGGCGGTACCAACACCTTTTACTATAAGTCCCTGGCTGCCGGCGGCAACCAGAGCATGGAGCTGCCTATGCGAGCGGTGTCCAACGGCAAGAGCGGCGCGCAGAGCGTATCCCTGAGTTTCAAGTATGAGTATGTGGACGGTGGGAAGCGGTCCCAGGCCAGCGCGGATATCAAGCTCTCCATCCCGGTCTATCAGCCGGACCGTTTCCAGATCAACGCGCCGGTGGTGCCGGAGACCGCCACTGTGGGCGAGGAGGCGGAGATCTCCCTGGCCTATGTGAACAAGGGCAAGGATGATATCGCCAACGTGGAGGCCACGGTGGAGGGCGACGGTGTGGAGACCCCCGCCCGGACCCAGTACCTGGGGAATATCACCGCCGGCAGCAGCGGCAACATCGGCTTTGCCCTGGCGCCCACCTCTGCCGGCGAGGTGGAGGTCACGCTGAAGATCAGCTATGAAAATGCTGACCAGCAGATCCAGACCCGGCTGTTTCCCATCACCCTGCGGGCGGAGGAGCCGGTGCCTGTGGACGACTTCATGGATGAGGGGATCGAAGAGGATAGCCAGCAGGCCATTCCCTGGCCCTGGCTGGCCGGCGGCGGAGCTGCGGTCATTCTGGTGGCAGGAGTTGGTACGGCGATCCTTCTGAAGCGGCGCAAAAACGCCGCGTTGGCCGCCCAGGACAGCTGGGACGACTGGGACGAGCCGGTGGATACCGGGGATGTCCGGGAGACAGGGGGGCGTGAGCCGTGAGAAAGAAGGATCTGCTGCGGATCTGCCTGCAAAACCTGATGCGCCGGAAGTCCCGGACCTTTCTCACCGTGCTGGGTGTTCTGATCGGCTGCTGTTCCATTGTCATTATGGTGTCCCTGGGAATCGGCATGCGGGAGTCCCAGGAGCGTACCCTGGCCCAGATGGGGGATTTGACCATCATAACGGTCAATGCCCCACAGGGAGGACGGGGAAAAGTCAAGCTGGATGATGCGCTGGTCAAGCGGCTGCGGGCACTGTCCGGGGTGGAAGCTGTCACTCCCAAGCAGACCCTGGAGGTGGAGTCTATCCGTCTGATGACTGGAACCGGAAACCGCTATGTGGCGGAATGGACCACGGTAGTGGGCCTCGATGTGGATGCCATGGAAAAGATGGGCTACCGGCTGACAGCAGGCGACACCGCCAAACGGAGCGGCGAGGTCATTGTCGGACAAAATATTGCCTATGAGTTCAAGGATACTATGCGCCCGGAGGGCCGTAATACAGTGGATCGCTGGAGCGGTACCTGGGATGACAAGGGCAATCTGACCAATGTACCGGACCCTTATTTTGATCCCATGAGCGGAAAGATCACCATGGAGATCATGACACAGGCAGGCAAGGTCACAGAGGTGGTCTCTCCTGTGGGAATGGTCAAGGAGGATTATTCCAAGGGGTCAGAGACCTCCGACGGGATCATCATGAGCCTTCAGAACCTGCGCAAACTGCTGGACAAGGTACAGGGCAGCCGGAAAAAGCAGGTGCCCTATGACTCCGTGCTGGTAAAGGTAGGAAATATCTCCCAGGTGGCCGAGGTGGAGAAAGAGATCAAGACCATGGGCTATAACACGGAGTCTATGGAGAGCATCCGTAAGCCTATGGAGAAGGAGGCCCGGCAGAAACAGATGATGCTGGGCGGCCTGGGAGCCATCTCCCTGTTTGTGGCGGCTCTGGGCATCACCAATACCATGATCATGTCCATCTCCGAGCGGACCCGGGAAATCGGTATTATGAAGGCGCTGGGCTGCTATGTCAGTGACATCCGGGTGATGTTCCTGGCAGAGGCGGGGGCTATCGGCCTCATCGGCGGTGTGATCGGCTGTATCATCAGTTTTGCGGCATCTGTGATCATCAACCTGGTGTCCCTGGGGGGATTCTCGCCGGAGAATCTGGCGGGGGCTGTACTGGGGGGCGAAGAGGTGAGCCGTGTATCGGTGATCCCGGTGTGGCTGCTGCTGTTCGCCGTGGTGTTCTCCGTTTTTATCGGCCTGGGTTCCGGATATTACCCCGCCAATAAGGCGGTACAGATCCCGGCGCTGGAGGCTATCAAAAGCGAATAACCAGTTTGGTAGGAGCCAAAAAAAGTCCATGGTTAGGCCGTTTCTGTGCGCTAACCATGGACTTGCTTTATAGGGGAAAATAATACGTTGCGTTACAGGATCAAAAGCTCCTTGGGGGCGTTGGTAATGTCCAGACAGCCATCTTCGGTGATGACGACCACATCCTCGATCCGCACTCCGAAGCGGCCGGGGAGGTAGATGCCCGGCTCAGCAGACAGGACAGTTCCGGCGGGGAGAAATTCTTCACTGTTGGAACCGGCGCCGGGCAGCTCATGGAGCTCCACGCCCAGTCCGTGGCCAAAGCCGTGGCCGAAATATGCGCCATAACCGGCGTCGGCGATGACTTTTGCACCGGCCTCGTGGATAACCTTTCCCGCCACGCCGGGCCGCACAGCGGCAATACCGGCCAGCTGGGCCTTCAGTACCGTGTGATAGACACGGTCCATTTCTTCGGTAACATGACCCAGGGCGACAGTGCGGGTCATATCAGAGCAGTAGCCGTGATATACACACCCGAAATCCATGGTGAGGAATTCACCCTCTCCCACCGGCCGCTCAGTGGGGACGCCGTGGGGCATACTGCTGTTGGGACCGCCGACCACAATGGGGTCGAAGGACATCTTTTCCGCTCCTGCGGACAGCATGCGGTACTGCAGGAAGGCGGCGATCTCCTGTTCTGTGCGGCCGATGCGGATAAAGTCCAGCACTTCCTCCAAAGCTTTTTCCGCGATGCGCTGGGCGGCGATCAGAGTCTGGATCTCCTCCTGGTCCTTGACGGTACGCAGCTTGGTCAGAAGGGCGGAGGCAGGGACCAGTTCACAATCCAGCGTTTTCTGCCAGAACTGGAACTCCTTTACTGTCGTCCGCTCCTCCTCAAAGCCGAGGTGCTGGATGCCTTGCTGACGGATGATCTCCTTGGCCAGGAAGATGGCGGGCTTTACCCGGGTACACTCCTCCAGAACGGCGTCAGAAATCGCTTTTCCGGCTGCTTCAATGTATCTGCTGTCGGTAAAGAAGTAGGAGCCGTCCTTGGTGACAAGGGCCATGCCGTCGGAGGCGGGGAAGCCGGTCACATACTGACGGTTGGGTTCACTGGTAACCAGCATGGCGTCCAGCCCGTACTGCTCCAGCACAGCGGCAACTTGATGAAATCTGCTCATTTCCATATATCCTTTCTGTAATGAATTTGCGAATGGTTTAATATGCCAGAGACATTCCCACGCACTGGGGTACCGGCAGAACACCGCAGCGCTCACCGATGGTGCCGTCGGCATGGAGGGAGAAGCAGGAGATCTCATCGGATTTCCGGTTGGCGGCCAACAGGAAATGTCCGCCGGGGACCAGCAGGAGATCCCAGGGCTCCCGGCCCAGGGAGGATGCGTGCTGAATAAGGACAGGATGGCCATCGCCTACATGGAATACAGCAATGGCTCCGGCTCCGCGGATAGAAACATAGAGAGTCTGCTCATCCTCGCTCAGCCGGATGGCGGCGGTGTCGCCTTTTCCGGTGAAGTCCGGCGGCAGGATGGGAAGCGTCGCTTCCAGTGTAAAGGAAAGCCCGTCTACCCGGTAGTAAAAGAGCTCGTTGGAGGTTTCGCTTACCAGGTAGAAACGGCGATGGTCCCGGGTAAAAACACCGTGGCGAGGGCCGGTCCCCTGGGGGAACTGCAGCGTCCCTACCGCCTGGAAGTGGTTTGTTCTGTCAAAGATGTGGATCTGATCCAGGCACAGGCAGGGGACAAGCATCCACTGATCGTGGAATATGACCTGATGACAGCCAGATTTCTCACCCATGAAAAGACGGTGGGCCAGGTGCAGGCGGCGGTCCTCCACTGTGTAAACAAGGACATGGCCGTCGTGATAATTGGTGGAGTATAGAACGCCTTCATGCCATGTAAGGAAGCAGGCGGTGGTATGTTCATTCAGCTGGGTGTCCAAAAGACGGGCATCTCCGCTGGCAGTGTCCAGCAGGGCCAGACCGGCAGCACCCTCCGCTTCGGTCACAGTGGCCAGAAGCCCGTTGGACCAGGCGGTATATTTGGTGTTGGTCTGGGGGTAGATCAGCTCCGGCTGATCCAGAGCGCCGGACTGATCGTCCAGACGGAAACGGAACGTTCCGGGGGTGTTTGGGGATGCGTAGGTTCCCACATATCCAGTAATGTAAGCCATAACAGCTCTCCTTGTTGTGTTGAGATGAAAAGTGGAGCTTCACAGGGAAGAGTAACGCCTCCCGGCAAAGCGGGAGGCGTTCTGGTGTCAGATGACAGGATGGAGGGGCTGTCCGTCCCGCTCCCGCCACATGGCTCCCAGAGCGACATAGTCGATGGAGCCGGTGTCGATATATTGGAAGAGCAGGGCCTTCATCCGCTGGCCCCAGGTATCCCGGATAGCGTCCACAACGCCCCAGTAAGACTCCGCCAGCTCCAGCAGGCGGCAGCCGGACAGCAGCTGGATAAGAGCCTCGTCCTCTGCGGTCTTGGGCAGGCAGGGTCCTCCCGCTTCCTGGTAACCCTCCAGGAAAGCGGCCTCCGCCTTCCCAAAGGTCTCCTGATCATAGAAGTTGAAGAGGAAGAAGCGGAAACCATAGAATTCCAGGGCAGCGGGAGCGGCCTGGGCGGACTCCAGGTCAAAATAACCGCTGGGAATTCCGTTTTCATCCACGAAGTAGTTGCGGCCGTGCATGTCGGTAAAGACCATGACAGAACGGGTAGCGGCGGCAGACAGGTGGGGTCGAAGGGATTCAAAGCGGCCGCGGAAGAAGTCCATCAGGAAACTGGACTCCTCCTTGGAGAAAGCGCCCTTCTTGGCACCGCGCTCGATCCGCATTTTGGTTACTCCCATGAAGCGGTCGGCAAAGTTGTCGCAGCCAGGTTCGATCTCATTGGGACCGATAATATCGCCGAAGGAGGGGAAACGGATATTTTTATGGAGCTTTCCGAAATCCCGGCCCAGTGCCCGCAGGCTGGCGAGATAGGGCTCCAGGCGGTATCCCTGGGTCTCCTGCCACTCGGTAAAGGAGATCCCCGGAGATTTTTCCAGAAGGATAAACCGTCCTAAGGGTGAATCGTGGGTACCGTATACCTCTGGCACAGGCAGGCCACCCTTCTCGCGGGCCAGGGAGAGCAGATAGGACTCCCGGTCCAGAGACAGCCGGCCGCCAAAGAGCGTATCCAGGTTGGCAGCTGTAAGGCCAAGTTCGGTTTTACGGACCTTGGCAAATTTACAGATAGCGTGTTTACCGTTTTCCAGTGTTACATCAAATACATAATGGTTTGAGCCCTCCTGGATAGCGGAGAGGGAAACGGCAGGATAACCGGCATCCCGGAGGACAGAGAGAACCGCGGTGAGATCCATTTTTAGATTACCCCTTTCGGATCATTTGGCCAAGCCGCATGACGGACGTTATTGCAGATAGCGGTAGATGGTGGCTTCGGAGCAGCCCAGCTGCTTGGCCACCTCACTGATGGAGCCTTTTACCAGGAAAACGCCACGGTTATCCAGTTCGTGGACGATTTGCTGGCGCTCTGTAGCAGTGAGCCGGTCAGCTGAAACACCGAAATCACCCAGAAATTCTTCGATTACTGCATGGATGATGTCACCCACCATAATAGTGACGCCCTCATAGCGGCTGAAGAGTTCCGGTTGAGCAGATGGCTGCCGTTTCTGCAGAAAGCCTGCCGAGTATGGCGCCTCGCCATTGATCAGCGTGTCAATAATATCTCTGGCTTGCAGCATATTTTCCACCCGAATGTTAATGGTGAGGAAACCAGCCAGCGAGCCGTCTTCGTTGCGTAAGAAAAGTGTGGATGCGCGCAAGCGTTCGCGGGAAGGCAGAAGTGCGCGATAATTTGTAACAGAATCTCTGGTTTTATAGATTTCCTCCTCAATAAAGGAGCGTTCCATATCCCCCAGAGGGTTACCAGGATTGACGCGGTCTGTGATCGGGTGTTCAGCGTAGAGGATGTGCTCGGTATCACACAGAAGAATTTCTGCATCCGGGCCGAAAGCTTCCCTTAAGAAGGGCAGGAGTTCAGCGGTCTTTTTAAAGTCATACACAGGGCACGTCCTCCTTTTAGATAAAAAATCTGCGCGGACAACACACGAATTTCCCAATAAATGAATTATACCATAGAAAATTTATGGCGTAAATAAGAAGTGCATCACTGTCGGCATACAGCAATGCCGCACATCAAAGAAATGGTCTCTCATGTGCGGCATATGCTTTAAGCCTTACAGCAGCTCAAAGCCGGCCGTAAAGTGACGCAGGGATACGATGGGACCCTCATATACCAGCTTCATGCCGCGATAGGTGTCGCGCTTCTCGTAGATACGGCCCAGGGCGTCGGCGATGACCCGCAGATGATCGCTGGTGTATACCCGGCGATTGATGCAGATGCGCATGGTCTCCAGGGAGGGGAAGATATCCTCTCCGGTGACGGGGTCTTTGGAGCCGAAGGCACAGGCACCGATCTCAACAGCCCGGACGCCGGCCTCCTCATAGAGGGCGCAGACCAGACGCTGGCTGGGGAACTCACACTGAGGAATATGGGGGAAGAAGCGGCGGCCGTCCACATATACGCCGTGGCCGCCGGTGGGCTGGATGATGGGGATGCCCCGCTCGATCAGCAGGTCGCCCAGGAACTTGACCTGACCTACCCGATACTCCAGGTAGGAGTCTTCGCAGGCTTCCTGCAGGCCTACAGCCAGAGCTTCCATATCACGGCCGGACATACCGCCGTAAGTGATGAAGCCCTCGTGATGAATGGCCATCTGGTTGGCCTGGTGATAGACATCCAGATTCCGGGTGACAAACAGACCACCAATGTTTACGAGACCGTCCTTTTTGGAGCTCATAGTGGCGGTTTCGCAGTAGGAGAACATCTCGCGGGTGATCTCCTTGATCTCTTTATTCTGATAGCCAGGCTCCCGCTGCTTGATGAACCAGGCATTTTCCGCCAGACGGGCGGAGTCGATGACCACGGGGATGTTGTATTTGTGAGCCAGGGCAGAGACCTCGCGGATGTTCTGCATGGACACAGGCTGACCGCCGTTATTGTTGCAGGTGACAGTGATGATGACCACGCAGACGTTCTCAGCGCCCTTCTCATCAATGAGCTGCTGCATCTTGTTCAGATCGATGTTGCCTTTGAAGGGGAGCGGATCGGAAGCAGCGTCAAAGCCCTCATCAATGCACAGGTCCACCGGAATGGCGCCCATGACCTCGGCGTTGCCGCGGAAGGTGTCAAAGTGCATATTGCCGATGGCATATTTGCCCTTTTTGGCGTAGATGTTGGCCATGATGTAGTCGGCGGCCCGTCCCTGGTGGGTGGGCTGCACGTAGGGCATACCAAAGACATCCTGAACAGAGGCTTCCAGCCGGTAAAAGCTCTCAGCGCCGGCATAGGACTCATCGCCCAGGAACATGGCGCTCCACTGGTTCTGGCTCATGGCGCTGGTACCACTGTCGGTGATACAGTCGATGTAGACGTCACGGGCTCTGAGTCGGAAGGCATTGTACTGAGCCTCTTTCAGGTACTGCTGCCGCTCTTCCTTGGTGGTTTTGCGGATGGGCTCAACCATTTTGATTCTAAAAGGCTCGGGAATGTATTCCATTTGTTTTCCTCCATTTCTTTTTATTATAGGTAAAGTCCTTGCAGCCGGTTGCCTGCTACGGTGGCTGACTATGAATGATTCAATTTTATCAGCACAATAATAAATTGTCAACATAAATAAAAAAATATTATTGCGCTAAAAATTTATTGACATATGCGAGAGGAGATGGTATTCTTAAACAAAAGCGCGGGAAACAATTCGTGCCTGGTCAGGGAAAATCACTAAGGCACAAAAGCAACATTGAGGGTTCGGAGAAAAAGTAAAGAAACAGGGGGAATGAATATTATGCTCCGATATACAGTAAAGAGATTCCTATCCATGCTGTTGACCCTATTCCTGGTAGCCACCGCGACGTTTTTCTTGATGCACGCCATACCCGGGCAGCCCTTTGAGATCTCCCGGGAAACACCGGATAGCGTCAGGGAAGCGCTGGAAAAGGAGTACGGACTGGATAAGCCGGTGTGGCAGCAGTATCTGACCTATATGGGCAATCTGCTCCATGGTAACTTTGGTACATCCATGAAGTACAAGGGGCAGACCGTGGCTGGCGACGTGGCTACCGGTATGCCGGTATCCGCCATCGTCGGCTTCGGCGGTGTGCTGGTGGGCTGCATCATCGGTTCTATCCTGGGATCGATAGCGGCACTAAAAAATAAAGGCGCAGTAGACTACATAGTTATCATATTAGCAATTTTAGGTGTTTCGGTGCCAAACTTCGTCTTTGGTTCCCTGATCCAGCGCTATTTCGCGGTGGAGTGGGGCCTCTTCCCCATCCAGGGCTGGCGGGGCTGGACCTATGCGGTGCTGCCCATTGCCGCAGCCGCATTCACCAACATCGCTTTCTATGCCCGTATGCTGCGTACCAGTATGCTGGATACCATGGGACAGGATTACATCTATACGGCCAAGAGCAAGGGCCTGACCCAGGGCGAGATCGTTCGCAAGCACATGCTGCGTAACTCCTTCCTGCCTCTGGTTACCTCTCTGGGCCCCATGTGCGCCGGTGTGCTGACAGGTAACTTCGTCATTGAGAAGATCTTCAACATCCCTGGCATCGGACAGTCTATGATCCTGGCCATCCAGAACTCCGACTACACCATGATCATGGGTCTGACCATTATCTTTTCCTTTATTTCTATTATCTGCTACTTTATTGTGGACATCGTTTACGGTCTGGTGGATCCCCGGATCCGCATCGCCAAGTAAGGAGGGGGGGAGCACAATGAAAGAGTTTACTGAAGCTGTGGCCATTGATCCGGCTGAGCTGTCTGACGAACTGTTTGTCAAGGATGACTCCGCCTATGTGGATGCGGACCGGATGACCCGTCCCTCTCTGAGCTATTGGAGTGACGCATGGCGGCGCTTCCGGAGCAACAAGGTGGCCATGGTCTCCGCTGTGATCCTGACCATCATTATCCTGATGGCTATTCTGCAGCCCATGTTCAGCCCTTATGATTATGATACGCAGGACCTGTTCTCCATCAACCAGGGACCCAGCGCCGAGCACATTTTCGGTACGGATAACCTGGGCCGCGATATCTTTACCCGCTGCTGGGAAGGTGCCCGTGTCAGCCTTGCCATCGCCTTCGTGGTGGCTGTCCTGAACGGTACCATCGGCATCCTCTACGGCGGTATCGCCGGATACTTCGGTGGTCTGGCAGATAACCTGATGATGCGCTTTTGCGAATTGATCGCCTCCATCCCCCAGATGCTGTGGGTGGTGCTGCTGATCCTCATTATGAAGCCCGGCGTTCTGCCGATCATCATTGCCATTGCCGTTACCGGCTGGATCGGCATGGCCCGGTTGTTCCGCGGCCAGGTGTTCCAGCTCAAGGAATCTGAATTCGTCATGGCCAGCCGCACCATGGGTGCAGGCAGCATCTGGGTCATTTTGAAGCACCTGCTGCCCAATGCCATGAGCCCCATCATCATCAGCATGGCCAACGCCATCCCCGGCGCTATCTTCTCTGAGGCCTTCCTCAGCTATATCGGTCTGGGTATTCCTCTGCCGATGGCAAGCTGGGGCTCCCTGGCCAGCGACGGCGCCAATATGCTGCTGTCTTATCCCTATCAGCTTTTCTTCCCCGCACTGCTGATCTGCATCACCATGCTCTGCTTTAACCTGATGGGCGACGGCCTGCGGGACGCGCTGGATCCCAGAATGAGACAGTAAGGAGGGGACGATCATGGGAGAAAAGAACAATAACGTCCTGCTGGACGTAAGAGACCTCACCTTTTCCTTCAAGACCTACGCCGGTGAGGTGCAGGCGGTCCGAGGTGTCAGCTTTACCCTGGAGCGTGGCAAGAGCCTGGGTCTGGTGGGTGAGTCCGGCTGCGGTAAATCCGTGACGGCCAAGTCCATCATCCGGCTGAATCCCGACAAGCCTAAGGGAATGTATAAAAAGGGCCAGATCCTCTTTGACGGCCGGGACCTGATGACCGCTTCCGAGCGGGAGATGGAGAAGGTTCGGGCCCAGGAGATCCGTATGATCTTCCAGGACCCCATGACCAGCCTCAACCCCACCATGACCATCGGCAAGCAGATCATGGAGGGCGTTCTCAAGTGCGGCGGCAAGTCCAAAGCAGAAGCGAAGAAGATCGTGCTGGATACGCTGGCTCTGGCCGGTATCCCCAGCCCGGAGGACCGCTTCAAGCAGTACCCCCACGAGTTTTCCGGCGGTATGCGCCAGCGTGCCATGATCGCTCTGGCTATGGCGGTGAATCCCAAGCTGCTTATCGCCGATGAGCCCACTACCGCTCTGGACGTGACGATCCAGGCCCAGATCCTGGACCTGATCAAGGATATCCAGAAGAAATACGACACTTCCATCATCATGATCACCCACGACCTGGGCGTGGTAGCCAACATCGCGGATAATATCGCGGTCATGTACGCAGGTAAGATCATGGAGTACGGTGCGGCGGAGGACATATTTGAGCATCCGGCCCACCCCTATACCTGGGGCGTTCTGCAGTCCATTCCCCCGGAGGACACCAGCGACCGCAAGCCGCTGCATCCCATCCTGGGTACGCCTCCGGACCTGTTCAATCCGCCTGCGGGCTGCCCGTTTGCGGCCCGCTGCCCCCACGCCATGAAGGTATGCAATCAGCTGTATCCGCCCACCTGTGCTCAGGAGGGTGAGGGGCATTACGCTTCCTGCTGGCTTTACCACAAAAAGGCGATGCCGGCCGTCAACCCGATTACCGGACAGGAGGTCGTCAGAAATGGATAAGGATATTATTCTCCAAACAGAAAATCTAAAGAAGTATTTCCGTATCCGCCGGGGCCAGGAGGTCAAGGCAGTAGACGGTGTTTCCATCCAGGTAGAACGGGGCAAGACCCTGGGCCTGGTAGGTGAATCCGGCTGCGGCAAGAGTACTCTGGGCCGTACCCTCATCCGGATCTACGATCCTACCGACGGTAAGATCCTCCTCAACGGCAAGGATATTACCGGCAAGAGCACCCGGGCGTTCCGCCAGGAGCTGGCCCGGAGCATCCAGATGATCTTCCAGGACCCCTATGCCTGCCTCAATCCCCGTATGACGGTCAGCGATCTGATCGCCGAGGGATGGGATCTGAACCGGGCCATCCACCTCTCAGCGGCGGAGCGCAAGGAGAAAGTGCTGGAGCTGCTGCGGATCGTGGGCCTCAATGAGGAGCACGCCAACCGCTTCCCCCACGAGTTTTCCGGCGGCCAGCGTCAGCGTATCGGTATCGCCCGCGCCCTCTCCATGGAGCCGGAACTGATCATCTGCGACGAGCCTATTTCCGCTCTGGATGTATCCATCCAGGCACAGGTGATGAACCTGCTGCTGAACCTTCAGGGTGAGAAGGGGCTTTCCTACATCTTCATTGCCCACGATCTGTCCATGGTGCGTTATATCTCCGATACCGTGGCGGTCATGTACCTGGGCAGCCTGATGGAGTATGCCTCCAACCGGGAGCTCTATGAGCATCCCCAGCATCCCTACACAAAGGCGCTCTTCTCTGCCATCCCTGTGGCCAACCCCCGTCAGGAGAAGCAGCGTCAGCGTATCGAGCTCAAGGGTGAGATCCCCAGCCCCATCCATGCGCCTAAGGGCTGCAAGTTCTGCACCCGCTGCGCTTACGCCAAGCCCATCTGCTCCGAGCAGGCCCCTGCACTCAAGGAGTGCGCTCCCGGCCACATGGTAGCCTGCCATGCGGTAAATGGTTGATCCTGCGGGAAACCGCTGATCATAAGCAAAGAATAAAAACTTTAGGAGGAAACGTATGAAAGCGAATTTTAAGAAGCTTCTGTCCCTTGCACTTGCGCTGATCATGATCCTCGCACTGGTGGCCTGCGGTGGTGACCCCGCAAACAACACCACCACCAACAACAACACTGGTAATCAGACTGATGATACCGACAGCGGAGAGGAGAAGCTGGCTGCTGAGCAGGTGTTCGGCTTTTTCCTGAACAATGAGCCTGAGAATCTTGATCCTTGGGTCAACAACAACGGTGAGGCCAGCCAGATCATTGCTGCTGTCCATGAGCCCATGCTCCGCCGTGACAGCGAGGGCGGTTGGATCCCCGGCTTGATGACCGACTATCAGACCAATGAGGATCATACGGTACATACCCTGACCCTGCGTGAGGGTGCCAAGTGGTCCGATGGTACTGACATCACGGTAGAGGATATCGTGTACAGCTACCAGCGTGCCCTGGACCCCGAGCTGGGTTCCGCCATTGCTTACCGCTATTTCCCCATCCTCAACGCCGAAGCCTTCTATAAGGGCGAAGTGGGCGCTGATGAGCTGGGTGTAAAGGCTGTGGACGACAAGACCATTGAGATCACCACTGCTGAGCCCTGCGATTTCTTTGTGGATATGATGACCTCTGCCGGCTTTGCTCCTATCCAGAAGGCTGCCGGTGAGAAGTACGGCGACCTCTACGGTACCGATGTGGACAAGGTCGTCTCCTCTGGTCCCTTTGTTCTGACTGAGTGGACCCACAAAAACTCCATGGTTCTCGAGAAGAACGAGAACTACTGGGATGCTGAGAACGTAAAGCTGGAGCGGGTGGATGTTACCATCACCGCTGATACCAACACCCTGACCGGTATGTACCAGAGCGGCGAGCTGGGTGTCATGCGTGTGAGCAACGACATGCTGGATGTCTATGCTGGCGAGAATATTGTCACCAACAGCCGCATGAAGGTTACCTTCATTGAGTTCAACCCCAACAACGAGTTCCTGTCCAACAAGAATATCCGTGAAGCTTTCTCCATCGCCTTCAACCGTACTCTGATGGCTGAGCAGATCATGGGCAACGGCGATCTGGCTGCTTATGGTCTGGTGCCTCCGGGAGTTCTGGGCCTGGATGGCGGCGACTTCCGTGAGCAGGCCGGCAATGTGGTGACCGATGCCAACGATCCTGCTGAGATCGAGCATGCTCAGGAACTGCTCCAGACCGGACTTGATGAGCTGGGCAAGACCGTGGAGGATCTGCAGAACGGCTTCTCCATCCAGTGCCTGTCCGGTGGTCAGACCCAGGCTCAGGCCATTCAGAACATGTGGAAGACCAACCTGGGCGTGGAGATGCCCGTCAGCGTTCTGGATATGAACGTGCTGCTGCCCATGCTGATGGAAGGTACCTTTGACTGCGTAATCGGCGGCGGTCAGGATTCCGACTACCGCGATCCTCAGGGCTTCATGCAGTTCATCTATGATGAAGGCAAGTGGGACAACGAGGAGTTCCGTTCCCTGGTTGAGCTGGCTCACACCCAGGTGGGCAATGAGCGTATCCAGACCTGGATGGACATCGAGAAGATGGTCCTGGAGAACTTCATCTACATCCCTCAGCTCTACGCTGAGAACAACTGGGCGGTCGCACAGAACGTCCGCGGTGTGGAGATCTATAACTACGGTTATGAGATCGACTTCAAGAACGTATACATCGTCGAGTAAATATTGATGCTTGTGATGGCGGGCGGGGCAGATGCAAGTCTGCGCCCACCCGCCATCCTGTGGTGAGAAAAAGGAGGAAGATAGATGACGGCGTTGATCGACGGTCCCGTCGGCAGCAGACTGCTGCGGTTTGTACTGCCTATACTGGCCGGCAATATCCTTCAGCAGCTGTACAATTCCATCGACGCCATGATCATCGGCAGGTTTGTTGGGGAAAACGCCCTGGGGGCGATCGGCGTAAGCCAACCCATCATCAATGTCGTGCTGGCACTGGTAATCGGCCTGGGAATCGGTGAGGAGATCCTGCTGGGACAGTACATAGGCCGAAGGGATAAAACAGGAGTCAAGCAGGTATTTGATACGCTTTTTACAGCCATCATGCTGCTCTCTGTGGTGGTAGCGGTCATGGGCTTTTTTGGTACGCCGCTGCTGCTGAAAATGATCCGTACACAGCCGGAGCAGATGGAGGATGCCGTTGCGTATCTGCGCATTATTTTCCTGGGTATCCCTGGAATCGCAGGCTATAATACCATGTCCGGTGCGATCCGTGCCTCGGGAAACTCCAAGGCACCCCTTGTCTTTCTCCTGATCTGTACCATAATCAATGCTGGTTTGGATCTGTGGACGGTGCAGGGCCTGGGTATGGGTGTGGAAGGCGCAGCTGTTGCCACTGTGGTGGCGCAGGTCATATCCTTTGTGATGTGCGTCGTGTATGTGAATCGGTATTACCCCATTATCCGTTACGATGTCCGGAACCTGAACCTGTCTGCAAAAATGCTGCGCCGCGGCGCCTACTGCGCCATTCCTGCCTCGATCCAGCAGTGTGCAGTGAGTGTGGGCATGCTGCTGCTCCAGGTGGTCGTCAATAACCTGGGTTCCAGCGCAGTTACTGCCTACACCATCGGCAGCCGGATCGACTCCTTTGCCTCCGCGCCCATCACCAATATCGGGCAGGCCCTTGGTATTTTTACCAGCCAGAACCTGGGCGCCGGAAAGCCGGAGCGGGTAAAGGAAGCAAAAAAGTATTCCATGATCTGGGCTTTCTGCGTAGGCGGCGTCCTGCTGATCCTGTTGTGGGGCTTTGGCACTGATATGGCCCGCTTTTTCGGCGCGGAGGGCGAGACCGCCACGATGGCGGCCCGGTATGTTCAGATCCTGAGCCTGGGATATTTTATCGCCGGATATTTTACCGTGGTGGAAGGCCTGATCCGTGGTACGGGCAATACGCTGGTACCTATGGCCGGTACGATCTCCGGCTATTGGCTGATCCGTCTGCCTGCTGCTATTCTGCTGAGTGCCCCGCTGGGATATATCGGCGTTTGGCTGTCTGTTCCCATAGGATGGATCTTTGAATTCTTTCTCATTTTGTGGTACTATCATTCGAAGCGGTTCCAGGGGTCTCTGAGCGCCTGGACCCGGGGAGAGGAGGCGGCTTATGAGTAGCAATTCCTGGCTGGAGATGACAAGCCATCTCCAGCGCAGCTGGCTGGGAGAGGACCCCATTCTGGTCCAGCGGCTGAAGGAGACGGACGGCAGCTTGGAGGAAACGGAACAAGTGCTGTCCACATATGCGGCGGAAAACGCCGGCCGCATCGCGGCGGCGGATGTCCGGGCACTGACGGTATTTGGCGAAGAAAACCCCTGGGAGGCAGTTTTGCGCCAGGCCAATGGTCGGGAGTGGTCCTGGCTGGAGCAGTACGGACTTCCTGTCAGTGAAGAGGAGCGGCAGCTGGCCCGGTTTCTCTACAGCTACCCGCCTCAGCGGTGTGAAGAGATCGGCGAGCACATTGTGGAAGCGCTGCTCCACGGTTTTATCAGCCAGAGCCGGGACCGCCGGGACAGGCGGCTGGTGCGGCTGAATTACTGCGTGGGGCAGGAGGCGCTGGCCCAGGCGGTGCTGGCTTCTCTGGAAAAGCGGGGACTGCGGGCCATTGTCCAGCAGCCTCAGTGTCTGGCCTGGTCCGGTTCCTATGCCATGGCCCACAGCGCCGATCGGGCCGCATGCCTGAGTGAGGAGACATTCGCCGCGCTGCAGGCGGCCTATGAGACGGCCTTTGCAGACCGTGCCACAGAGCTTCTGGATACCTGCGGTATGATCGGCATCGGCCAGTTCGGGGAAGCGGCCGGTGTACCGGAACCTGCCAAAGATGCTTATGTTCCCAGCGCTGACCGCCGCAGACGGCTGATGGCGCTGGAAAATGCCAAGCGGGAGCTGGAAGCCCGGTATCTGGCCCCATCTGACCTCTCTTTCTGTAAGGTAGCTTTCCCCAATCTGCTGGTTGGGGACAATTTCCCGGCGGTGTTTGATGCTTTTTACCAGCTCAACACCATGGATTCCCAGCGCTATGAGCTGATCCAGCAGACGTTGATCGACGCGCTGGACTGCTGTGAACGGGTGGAACTGACAGGCGCTGCGGGCAATCAGACGAAGCTGACGGTGCGTCTGGCTCCGCTGAAGGACCCGAATAAAGATACCAATTTTCTCAACTGCGGCGGGGATCTGAATATTCCCCACGGGGAGCTGTTTACCACCCCCCGCCTTCAGGGTACGGAGGGTACCCTCCATGTCCACGAGATTTATCTCAAGGGCGTTTATTTTGAAGATTTGATTTTGACATTTCAGGATGGCATGATCACAGCGTATGGCTGCGGCGGCTGCGGCAGCCAGGAGGCAGGCTGTGCTTATGTAAAGGAGCATCTGCTCCAAGGCCGTGACACCCTGCCTATGGGTGAGTTTGCCATCGGCACCAATACCCTGGCCTACGCCATTGCCCGGGACATGGATCTGGTGCCCCGGATGCCCATCCTCCTGGCGGAGAAGATGGGACCCCATATTGCTATAGGAGACCCCTGTTTTGCCCGGGGAGAGGACGCACCGGTGTATAACCTGTACGACCACAAGGAGATGACTGCCCGGGAGAACGAGCGCACTGCCCGTCGGAATGAGGGCGGTGAAGTATATACCAATATTCATACGGATATTACGCTGGCCTTCGACGAGCTGGAGCGGCTGGAGGGTGTGCGGGCAGACGGCGCCCGTACGGCCATTCTGGAGAAGGGCCGCTTTGTGCTGCCGGGGACGGAAGCGCTGAATGAACCACTGACGAGGAGGAAAACGCGATGAGCAAGGTATACTATACCGGCAAGAAGATGTTTGATGGCAAAAAGACTGTAGATAACTTTGCCATGCTGGTAGAGGATGGAAAGATTCTGGCTGCCGGTCCTCAGGCGGAAGTCGCCTGCCCCGACGATGCCCGCCGGGAGGAACTGAGCGGCTGGGTAACGCCGGGTATTCTGGACTGCCATGTCCATCTGGTGGGTTCGGATATGTCCGACAGTGACGAGCTGAAGCCCCGTGAGGCGGCCCGCCTGATCTGCGAGGGCCTGCGCAATGCCAACCTGCTGTTGTCGGCGGGCGTGGTGGCCTGCCGGGATCTGGGCAGTATCTTCGGCTATTCTCTGGGTATCCGGGATGCCATTGACCAGGGCCTTGTTCCCGGCCCCAAGGTTTTGACTACCGGCCTCTCCATTTCTGTTACTGCGGGACATGGCGGCAATATCGCCATTGCCTGCGATGGACCCCAGGAGGTCACTAAGGGTGTCCGGACAGTGATCCGGGACAGCGCTGATGTGGTGAAGATCATGGCCTCCGGCGGTGTCAATTCCCCCGGTCCGGAGCCCGGCCCCTGTGAGCTGACAGAGGAGGAGTTTGCCGCTGGTGTGGAAGCTGCCCACGGTATGGGCCGCAAGGTTGCCATCCACGCCCATGGCAATACCGCTATCCGTCGGGGCGTCTGGGCCGGTGTGGACTCCGTGGAACACGGCGTGTTTATGACGGAGGATATCATGGATGAGATGGTCCGTCGGGGGACCTACATTGTCCCCACCCTCTCCGCTCCCTACTATGCGGTGGAGGAGGGCCTGCGGGTAGACCCGGGCAACCCGGATCACCTGCGCAGCAAGTCCGTGATCCAGCGCCACCGGGATATGCTCCGTAAGTGTGCCGAAAAGGGCGTGAATATTGCCTTCGGTACCGATGCTGGCAATACCTATGATCCCTATGACAAGGCCTATTTTGAGCTGGTGCTGATGGTGGAGGCAGGTCTTACGCCGCTGCAGGCCTTTACTGCCGCCACCGTAGGTTCCGCTGATCTTATGGGCCTTTCCGACAGCCTGGGCACTCTGGAGGCTGGGAAGAACGCCTCCTTCATCTGCTGGCTGGCCGGAGATCCTCTGGCGGATATCCACGCCGTCACCGGTGAAAAGCAGGTCTATCTCAACGGCAAGCAGGTCACAGCGTTCTGCTGATAAAAGAAGGAGGAGAGAGACATGGAACAGTTTCGTTTTTATCAGCCCACCCGGATCCACTTCGGGGCGGGATGCCTCAATCAGGTGGGCAGTATCGTAGGAAAATACGGCAAGAAGTGCATGCTGGTCACCACCACCAATACAGAGGATGTGCTGCGTCCCCTGTATGATCGGGTGAAGGCTCTGCTTTCTGAGGCCGGGATCCAGGTGGTCCATTTTGATAAGGTAGTTCCCAACCCCACCATCAGCGGCATTGAGGAAGCCATTGCCCTGGTTCATCAGGAGAAGGTGGAAGTAGTGCTGGCGGTGGGCGGCGGCAGCTCCATTGATACCGCCAAATCCATCACCCTTTTCAACGGCGCGGGTAAGGTGGACTGGCCCAAGGTGTTTTCCACCTATACGGATCCCTTTGCTGAGTATGAGTCTCCCTCTCCTGAGGTTCTGCCCCTGGTGGCGGTGCCCACTACTGCCGGTACCGGCAGCGAACTGACCCAGGCGATGGTCATCTCCGATCCCGAGCACAACGACAAGGAGTGCATCTTCCACGACAAGGCCTTTGCCAAAGAGGCCATTATCGATCCTGAGCTGATGCGTACGCTGCCTCCCCGGATGACCGCCATCACCGGCTTTGACGCCTTTACCCACTCCTTTGAGAGCTATCTCAGGGATTGCGCTTCTCCCTATACCCGGACCATCGGTATGAAGGCCATGTCCCTGATCATTGAGACGCTGCCCAAGCTGGTGAAGGACACCGGCAACATGGAGCTGCGGGAGAAGATGGCCCAGGCGGCTATGTTCTCCGGGATTTCCCTGGGGAACGCAGCGGCTACGCTGCCCCACCCCATCAGTGAGATCGTAGGCGGCGTGGCGCCCCGGCTGGCCCATGGCCAGTGCCTGGCTACCCTGTATCCCCAGTATCTGCGCTGGCAGTGCACCCAGGCGGTGGAAAAGTGCGCAGCGGTAGCACGCCTGTTTGACCCCGCTTTGTCAGACTTGTCTGACAAAGAAGCGGCAGACAAGCTGCCGCTTCTCATGAAAGAGTTCCTGCAGTCCGTAGGCCTTTATTACAGCTTCTCTCAGCTGGGCCTGACGGAGGAGGAGCTGAAGCTGGCAGAAGCCAGTCCCATCTTTAACTTCCTGCCCTTTGCACCGAAAGAGGTCATGGTGGGGATCCTCCATGACAGCTATGAATTCTAAGGGAGGTGCCCTATGATCCAGTTTAAGGATGTACCTTACCTGCGGCCTGATATGGACGCCATGGAGAAGGAGATGCGGGCCGGCATTGCCGCACTGGAGGCAGCCGGCACCTTCCCGGAGGCTTACTATGCCCTCCTCTCCCTGGAGGCCCCCCGCCGTAAATTCATGACCCTGGCTACCCTGGTAGAGGCCCACAATACCATGGACACCAATGATGAATTCTGGGCCGGGGAGCAGGCTTGGTTCGACCAGATCCGGCCCCGGTGGGACGCGCTGTGCGTGGATCTGGGCAAGGCCCTCAACGCCACCCCCTTCCGCCAGGAGTTTGAAAAGCACCTGGGTACAGAAATCTTCCGCCAGGCGGAGACCACAGGCCGGGCTTTTTCCACGGCCATCACTGCCGAGCTGGAAGAGGAGAGCGTCCTCTCCGCTCAGTACTCCAAGATCAGCGGCAACCTCTCTGTGGAGCTGGACGGCAAGCGCTATACCATGGGAGAGCTGTCCAAGCTTCAGAAGCCCGGTGATCGGGATGACCGGGAGAAGTTCGGCCAGCTGCGCCAGAAAGCCTTTGAGGAGAAGAGCGAGGAACTGGACAAGCTCTACGACGATCTGGTCCATGTCCGGGACAAGATGGCGAAGAAGCTGGGCTTCCAGAGCTACACCGACATGGGCTACTGCCGCCAGGGCCGTACCGGCTATCAGCGTGAGCAGGTGGCGGCTTTCCGCCGGGAGATCGAGGAGAGCATCACCCCGGTGGTGACGGCCCTCTTTGAAAAGCAGCGCCAGAAGCTGGGCTATGAGGAACTTTGGGACTTCGACGAGGACGTCAGCTTTGCCGGAGACGGCCCCCAGCTGAAGGAGGGGGAGGTCCAGGAGCTGTTTGACGACATCTTCGGGGAACTGTCCCCGGAGAGCCGGGTGTACTACCAGGATCTGCGCCGCTGTGCCTTCTATGATCTGGGGGACCGGAAGGGCAAGATCCGGGGGGCCTATTCCAACTATGTGCCTCTGTACGAGATGCCCTTTATCTTTGAGACCTTCGATCGGAGTCCCGGCGCGGTAAAGACCTTCGCCCACGAGTGCGGCCACGGCCTTCACTCCTATCTCAAGCGGGGAGAGCCCTTTGTGGAGAGTGGTACCGCCACCTCCGATATCTGCGAGATCCACTCCATGGCCATGGAGTTTTTCGTCTGGCCTTACCTGAATAAACTTTACAGCCCCGAGGACGTGAAGAAGTACCAGTTCTTCCACATGAAAAACGCGCTGTCCTTCCTGCCTTACGGTGCGGCGGTGGACGAGTTCCAGACGGAGGTCTATGATCATCCGGAGATGACGCCTGACCAGCGCCTGGCGCTGTGGCGTGATCTGGAGCGGCGGTATCTGCCCTGGCGGAAGTACAAGCATGAGGGATTCCTCTCCCAGGGCCGTACATGGCAGCGCCAGACCCACATCTATAAGTGGCCCTTCTACTATATCGACTATGTTCTGGCCCAGGTCTGTGCCCTCCAGTACCATTTCATGGATGAGGCGGACCACGAGAAGGCCTGGGACAGCTATCTGCGTCTGCTGCGTTGCAGCGGCTTCCAGTCCTTTGATGAGACCCTGGCCCTGGCGGGACTGGAATCTCCCTTTGCTCCCGGTGTGGTGGCTAAAGTGGGGAAGCAGGCCATGGAATTTTTAGAGAAGAACGGGTGATAACATGAAAGAGCTTCTCATTACAAACGGTAAGATCCTGACCATGGGGCCTCAGGGCACGGTAGAGAACGGTCAGGTGCTGATCCGGGACGGCAAGATCGCCGCGGTGGGCTGTGGCCTGGACGCGGGAGATGCCCAGGTACTGGACGCCCGGGGCGGCTATGTACTGCCCGGCCTCATTGATGCCCACTGCCATGTCGGTATCTATGAGACGGCCATCGGCTTCCCCGGAGACGACGGCAACGAGACCTCCGACCCGGTCACGCCCCAGATCCGGGCGATTGACGGCATTTATCCGCTGGACCCGGAGTACGGTGTGGCGGTCCGGGGCGGTGTAACGACAGTGGCTACCGGCCCGGGCAGCTCCAACCCCATTGCCGGACAGTTCGTCGCTATGAAGACCTGGGGCAACACCATGGAAAAGATGGTGCTGAAAGCGCCTCTGGCCATGAAGATGGCCTTCGGCGAGAACCCCAAAAACTCCTTTGGCCGTGCCAATCGTCAGCCGGTGACCCGTATGGCCACCTCCTCCCTGATTCGGGAGTCGCTGTACCGGGCCAAGGAGTATGCGGATAAAAAGGACCGCGCCCAGGGTGACCCGGCAAAAATGCCTGCTTTTGACCTGAAGCTGGAGGCGCTGGAACTGGTGGTCCGCCGCCAGATCCCCATCAAGGCCCACTGCCACCGGGCAGATGATATCATGACCGCCATCCGGATCGCCAAAGAGCTGGATGTGGCCATCACGCTGGATCACTGTACCGAGGGCTACCTCATTGCCGACGATATCGCTGCCAGCGGCTGTCCCGCTATCCTTGGGCCTCTGGGTGGATTCCCCCAGAAGCCGGAGGTGGCGCTGCAGAGCCTGGAGGCGGCAGCGATCCTCCACAAAGCCGGTGTCAAGGTGGCCGTTATGACCGACCTGCCCGCCAACCATCTGTGGTATCTGCCCATTGCGGTAGGTATGTGTGTGGGCGCGGGCCTGGACGAAATGGAAGGCTTCCGTACCATTACCAGCAACGCTGCAGAGATCCTGGGCCTGGACGATCGTCTGGGTACCCTGGAGCCCGGCAAGGATGCCGATGTGGCCATCTTTGACGGTGATCCCCTCCGGGATCTGTGGTGCCACTGTGCCGCCACGGTTATTGACGGCCAGATCCGTTACAACCGGTATGAGGAATCCCACAAATAACCATACAATATATAAATTTGGAGGTATACCGCTATGAAACACATTAAAATTGCTGCAGGCCTGGCCCATGTGAACTACGGTAACATTGCCGGTGCGGTGAAAGCCGCTGCCGATGCCGGCGCGGATTACATCCACTCCGATGCCGCCGACATGTATGACCTGAAGAATATGCAGCTCATGGGCGGTCATCAGATCATTGAGGGCATCCGTCCCGTCACCGACAAGCCCATCGAGTGCCATTTCTACACCCGTGAGTGCGACCGCCTGTTCATTGAGAAGATCGCGGCTGCGGGCTGCAATATGCTGATCCTCCCCGCTGAGCACTTTATCGGCGCGCCTCTGGCCTACATCATGAACTACTGCCATGAGTTCAACATGAAGATCGGTCTGACCCTGGGCTGCTACACCCCGCTGTGCTTTGTGGACGAGTCCATCTACGACATCGACCGTCTGCAGATCGTGATCCACGGCGTCAGCAAGACCGACGGTAAGGACAACTGGGATTGGCGCCGCAGCTCCATCGACCTCATCAAGCGGGCCCGGGCGGAGATCAACGAGAAGAACCCCTCCTGTGAGCTGGCAGTGGACGGCGGTCTGCGCTGGAACAACATGGAGCCTGTGGTGGAGTGCAACCCCGACGTGGTGATCCTCTCCTCCGCCATCTTCAAGGAGCCCGATGGCATTGCCGCCGGTGTACAGAAGTGCCGCAAGGCCCTGGATGACGCCGCTGCCAAGTTCGGCCTGGAGGGCTGATTCCCCCAATGCAGTTTCAGACCCTTGCATAATATAAGACCAGAGGCGCCGGCGATTTTATCGCCGGCGCCTCTGGTCTTATTTGCAGCCTGTCACCGTTTGCTGCTCAGCAGGCAGCGCTCAGGCCTGGTCCTCCTCATACCGGGGCAGGTCCACCACTATGGGCTCGTGTCCGGTGTAAGGGAGGAATACATTCAGTACATCGCTGGTGTGCAGCTTCAGGGTTCCGGTGCTCTTGCAGGGGTGGCAGGAGAAGAACTCGTTCTCCTTTGTCTCCCGGTCCATGACCAGCTGTACCTTGTGGTCCTTATCAAAAAGAAGGGAGAGGATGGAGGCGGAGCCAGGGGGCGTCCGCAGCAGTTCCTCCATAGCCTCCGCTGAGGCGAAGCTCAGCCGGGCAGAGCCGATCTGGTGGGACAGATCCTTGGTGTGAAAGGGCTTGTCACTGGGCATAGTGAGAAGGTAATACTGGGTTTTCTGCCGGTTGCAGAGAACCAGATTCTTGCACACATCCACGCCCAGGACGGCGCTGACCGCCTTGCAGTCCTCCATGGTGTTGGCGTACTCATGCTCTACCCGCTCAAAGGGAATGTGCATTTCCTCCAGTGCGGCAAAAACCGCCTTCTGCTCCTCGGCAAGATCCTGGGTCGGTGCGGTGGTGTAGATGGGAGAAACTGTCATACTGTGCCTCTTTCTTTCTGTCGTGGCAGTGGTTATTTGTTCTGTATCAGGGCTTCGCCAGCGGTATAGATATCACCGGCGCCCACGGTAAGGATCAGATCACCGGGCTGAGCCAGCTTTTTCAGCTGGGCAGTGACGTCCTGCAGGGTGGGGCAGAAGATGGAACCGGGGATCTCCGCTGCCAGGTCGGCGGAAGAGATGCCGATGGTGTTTGTCTCTCTGGCGGCAAAGATCTCCGCCAGGACGACTTGGTCCACTGTGCGCAGCTCTCGGACAAAATCGTCAAAGAGAGCCTTGGTGCGGCTGTAAGTGTGGGGCTGGAAGGCGCAGATCACCCGCTGATATCCCATACTTCTGGCGGCCGTCAGCAGGGCGTGGAGCTCGCCGGGATGATGGGCATAGTCGTCGTAGATCTTGGCGCCGTTGTACTCTCCTTTGTACTCAAAGCGGCGTCCCGCACCGGAAAAGGCCTCCAGACCTGCCTTTACCGCATCACCGGGGATACCCAGAACATAGGCGGCAGCAGCAGCGGCCAGAGCGTTAAGGACGTTGTGCCGCCCGGCGGTGTGCAGAGAGAGGGAGGTATACAGCTTCCCATCAATGACGATGTCAAAGGAGGGGAGCCCGTGGTTCCAGGTGAGGTTTTCGCCCCGGCAGTCGGCCGGATGATCCAGACCAAAGGTAAAGAGGGGCAGGCCCTTAAGGGCGTCCATGGCGTTGGCATCGTCAGCATTGGCGACGATTTTTCCATCCGCCGGGACCAGCTGGGCAAAGCGGCGGAAGGAGTGCTTGATGTCGTCCAGATCTTTGAAAAAGTCCAGGTGGTCGGCGTCGATATTCAGTACCACCGCCACAGTGGGGAAGAAGTAGAGAAAACTGTTGCAGTACTCGCAGGACTCCAGGATAATGGTGTCCCCTTTGCCCACCCGGTAACCGCTGTGGAGCATAGGGAGAGTTCCGCCGATCATCACCGTGGGGTCCGCCTGAGCGGCCATGAAGATATGGGTGGTCATAGCGGTGGTGGTGGTTTTCCCGTGGGTACCGGCAATGCAGATGGCGTTTTCATACCGCTGCATGATGGCCCCCCAGGCCTCCGCCCGCTCAAAAACGGGGATGCCCTTCTGATGGGCAGCGGCGATCTCCGGGTTGTCATCATGGATGGCGGCGGTGCGGATCAGAAATTCCGCCCCCTCGATGTCCTGGGCGGTGTGGCCCACAGCCACAGAGATCCCCAGGCTCCGCAGATGTTCCACTATAGGGCTGTCTCTCATATCGCTGCCCTGGACCACAAGGCCCATGCCATGGAGAACTTCCGCCAGGGGGCACATGGAGACGCCGCCGATACCGGAGAGGTGTACCCGGCGGCCGGGTGTGATGAAATGTTGGATTTTTGTGTCAACATGGGTCATGGAACAGGTTCCTTCCCGAACGGCATGATGCCGGTATTTGCCTTTTTCGCAGAATTGTATTATACTATATCCACCTTTTTAATGCAATAAGGAATTCCTTTTCCTAGTATGGCTGCTTTCTATAGAGCATTATACGCCAAAGAGGAAGGAAATGAACACCGGATCACAGGTTCCTGGTTTTCCCAGGAGGCGGACCGCCTTTCAGACAGGAGGCGGACATGTCCGGGGAATACCATGATGGATGAGGTGATGCCGGTGGGGAAGATACCGGAAAATGTACAACGTGTGATGGCCCGGCTGGAAACGGCGGGGTGGGAGGCCTGGTGCGTAGGCGGCGGCGTGCGGGACATGCTGCTGGGACGGGAACCGGGGGACTGGGATGTAACGACCAGTGCGACACCGGAGACTGTCATGGCCATCTTTGGTTCAGAGGCCCTGCCCACCGGCCTCAAGCATGGTACTGTCACAGTAGGAGGCGGCCACGGGGTGGAGGTCACGACCTTCCGCCGGGATGGGGACTACCTGGACAACCGCCATCCGGACCATGTGGAGTTTACCTCCTCTCTGGAGGAGGACCTCTCCCGCCGGGACTACACGGTAAACGCCATCGCCATGGATCTCCGGGGTGAGCTTCGGGACCCCTTCGGGGGACGGGAGGACCTGGCCGCCGGAGTGCTGCGGGCAGTGGGAGATCCGGAACAGCGGTTCCGGGAGGATGCCCTGCGGATCATGCGGGGTCTCCGCTTTGCCGCCAAGCTGGGGTTTGCCATTGAGGCGGAGACTGCTGCCGCCATGGACCGCTGCCGGTATTTGCTGGAAAACATTGCTCCGGAGCGGCTCCATGTGGAGATGACGGGCCTTCTCTGCGGCCCCTGGGCGGCAGAGGTGCTGCTCACTTATCCACGGATTCTGGAAGTGTTTTTGCCGGAGATCGCCCCCTGTGTGGGCTTCGACCAGCACAGTCCCTACCACTGCTACGACGTGTGGGAGCATACCGCCCGGTCTGTAGCGGCGGTGCCTGCCCAGCCGGTGCTCCGCTGGGCCATGCTGCTCCATGACCTGGGTAAGCCGGAGACCTTCTCCCTGGGAGAGGACGGTCGGGGCCACTTCTACGGCCACTGGCGGGAGAGCGTAAAAAAGGCGGAGGCCGTCATGGACCGGCTGCGCTTTGACAACCACAGTAAAAAGACCATCCTCACTCTGGTAGAGCGCCACGACTGCGAGCTGGCTTTCAGTGAGCGGTCTGTGCGGCGGAATCTGGCCCGGTATGGGGAGGAGACGCTGCGTCTGCTGCTGGCAGTGAAGCGGGGGGACAACCTGGCCCAGGCCCCGGCTTACCGGGACCGGCAGCAGCTCATTGACCAGTGGGAGTCTCTGCTGAACCTGGTCATTGCCCAGGGCAGCTGTTTTTCTCTGGGGCAGCTGGCGGTCCGTGGCGGCGATCTCACCGCCATGGGCTATCGGGGCCCCGCAGTAGGGGAGATGCTGCGGCAGCTGCTGGAGCAGGTCATTGAGGAGGAGCTTCCCAATGACCGGGAGATTTTACTGACATACGCAAGGGAGAAACTGGGATAATGCTGTATATTGGCGCACACCTGTCCTCAGCGAGAGGATTTGAGAAGATGGGAAAGACGGCGTTGGCCATAGGAGCCAATACCTTCCAGTGCTTTGTCCGCAATCCCCGGGGGGCCCGGGCCAAGGCAGCGGACCCGGTGGATCTGGAGCGGCTGCGGACTCTGATGGCGGAAAATGGCTTCGGCCCCATTGTGGCCCATGCCCCCTACATTATGAACCCCTGTTCCCGGGATGACGGCATCCGCCGTCTGGCGGAGAAGATGATGCGGGAGGACCTGGCTCTTATGGAGTACTTGCCGGGCAACTGCTACAATTTCCATCCCGGCAGCCATGTGGGCCAGGGGCTGGAGGAGGGCTGCCGCCTCATTGCCGGGATGCTCAATCGTGTCCTCACACCGGAGCAGCAGACCATGGTGCTGTTGGAGACCATGGCGGGAAAGGGCAGCGAGATCGGCGGCAGGTTTGAGGAGCTGCGGCAGATTCTCGACCAGGTGGAGCGGCCGGAAAAGGTGGGGGTCTGCATGGATACCTGCCATATATCTGACGGAGGCTATGATATCATTGAGAATCTGGACGCTGTGCTGGAGGAGTTTGACCGTGTGGTGGGACTTTCCCGTCTGCACGCTGTCCATATCAACGACAGCATGAATCCTCCAGGCTCCCGGAAGGACCGGCATGCCTGCATCGGGGAAGGTACCCTGGGTACAGAAACGATCCTCCATTTCCTTACCCACCCAGCTCTGAAAGGACTGCCCTTTCTTCTGGAGACCCCTACCGATGATGTGGGCCACGGGGAGGAGATCGCTCTGCTGCGCTCCCTGGCGGAAAAGATGGAATAAAAGGAGGAGGCCGGCGGGGATTTCCCCACCGGCCTCCTTGTTATTCGGTGATAGACAGCAGCTCTTCAAGGGCCCGGATCTCGTAATCGATCCGCAGGCCTTCCGGCCGGGGAAGCCCACGGGGATTGAACCAGCAGCAGGGGAGCCCTGCATTGTTGGCCCCCTGGATGTCGCTGGAGAGGGAGTCGCCGATGACCAGAGAGTTTCCAGCGTTCAGGCCGGGAACGGCCGCAAACACATAGTCAAAGTAGGCGCGGCTGGGCTTGCCGCAGCCGATCTCCTCGGAGATGAACACCCCCTGGAAAAGAGGGGCGATAGGGGAGCGGGCAAACCGCTCTCTCTGTACGGAGGCTACCGCGTTGGTGAGGATGTACATCTGGTGGTTTTTGGCCAACTGGCGGCACAGTTCCAGGGCACCGGGCAGCAGGATGGCGCCCTCTCCCAGAGATTTGAGGTGGGCGATATTGAGCGCTTCCGGGTCGGCTGTTTCACCGGTAATGGCCAGATACCGGCGAAAGCGCTCTACCAGGAGAAATTCCTTGGTGCAGTGCCCCAGATCGAACTCGTGCCAGAGCTGGGCGTTGCACTGGTGATAGAGCTGATAGCCCTCCTCGGAGAAGGCCAGACCAAAGTCACGGCACAGCTGGAGATGGGCATTGCGCTCTGCGGCATCAAAGTCAAAAAGGGTATTGTCTGCATCAAAAAGCAGGTATTCATAGGGCATAAGCAGTTCACCTCAGAAGGATTTGAGACAGAATAACACATTTTTTCCCGTTGTGCAACAGGGGGTGGCGAGGAAGAAGTGATGAATGTTTGCATATTTTCACTTGCAAATATGGGAATTACAGGTATAATGGAAGTACGATCTCAGGATCGATCCTGACGGAATGAGGTGAACCATATGGACAAGGAGACAACAAAGAAAAAGCTGATTTTAGCGGTTCTGCAGGGAGATGACTATGCGGATACTGTGGACGAGCTGAATCGAGGCGGCTTTTTTGCCACTGTCCTGAGCTCCACCGGCGGCTTTCTGAAAAAGAAGAGCATGACGCTGATGATCGGTGTGGAGGAGGCCCGGCTGCAGGGTGCCCTGGATATCCTCAAGCAGTGCGCCGGACGCCGGCAGCAGATGACCTATTCAGATTTGTCCATGTCCGCCGGCGGGCCCAATCCTGCCATCCCGGTAATGCCGGTGCAGATGAGCGTAGGCGGTGTGGTAGTATTTGTTGCAGATCTGGACGACATCCAGAAATATTGATGGCTCTGAGAGAATAAAGAGCATCGGTGGAACCGGCCGCCGCGGGAGGAATCCCGCGGCGGCCGGTTCCTCTTTTTGTCCCGGCGCATACACTGGTGCAGAGGAGGGATGGGTATGGAGCGGCGTATTGCCGTGATCGGCGGAGATCTGCGCCAGGTCTACTTGACGCAGATGTTCCTGGACGAAGGACAGGATGTGGTGACCTGGGGCTTGGAAAAGGGCGGCGGGCAGAGGCCCGTGCCGCTGCACATGGCGCTGGAGGCTGATATTCTGGTGCTGCCGCTGCCGGTGTGCCGGGCGGGAGGTATGAACCTGCCGCTGACGGATACCGTATTGGACCCGGAGCAGCTGTGGCCCAGACTCCGGTACGACCAGCTGGTGCTGGGTGGTATGACGGGAGAGCTGGCGCCCCGGCTCATGGCGGACTTTGGACTGACAGTCATTGACTACTATGCCCGGGAGGAACTCCAGGTGGCCAATGCTGTGCCTACTGCCGAGGGCGCTATCCAGCGGGCCATGGAGGCAACCGACGGTACCCTGCATGGCAGCCGGTGTCTGGTACTGGGCTTTGGCCGGGTAGGAAAACTGCTGGCTTACCGCCTGAGGAACCTGGGCGCCCAGGTGACGGTGGCGGCCCGGAAATACCGTGACCTTGCCTGGATCGATGCTCTGGACTTTTGCAGTCTGCCCATTGGTGAGCTGTCGGGACACCTGGGGGAATTTGACCTGATCTTCAATACTGTGCCTGCCCTCCTGCTGGATGCGCCCCGTCTGACGGAGACAAAGGAGAACTGTCTGCTGATGGAACTGGCGTCTGCCCCCGGAGGGATCGAGGAAGGGGCAGCCCAGCGCCTGGGCCGGAGACTGATCCGGGCGCCGGGGTTGCCTGGGATCGTAGCGCCCCGGGCCGCTGCCAGAGCTATCCGCGAGAGCATCCGGCACATATTGGAGGAACGAGGTGAACCCATGTGAAAGACATACGCGTAGGCTTTGCCATGTGCGGCTCCTTTTGTACCCACCGGCAGGTGCTCTCGGAGCTGGAGAAGCTGTGCGGTACGTATACTTCGGTGATCCCTATCCTGTCGGAGAACTGCTGCCGGACGGATACCCGTTTCGGCACGGCGGCGGATCTGGCAGCGGAGGTAAAGCGCCTGACAGGGAAGGCCCCTATGGACAGTGTGGCGGCGGCGGAGCCCATCGGGCCCAGGAAATTGCTGGATGTACTGGTGATTGCTCCCTGCACCGGCAATACCCTGGCAAAGCTGGCAAACGGCATCACCGATACCGCCGTCACAATGGCGGCCAAGGCCCATCTCCGCAACGGCCGGCCGGTGGTCATCGCCATGGCTACCAACGACGGTCTCAGCGCGGCGGCCCGGAATATCGGGGAACTGCTGACCCGAAAGAACTACTATTTCGTCCCCTTCGGTCAGGACGACCCGGAGAAGAAGCCCTGCTCCCTGATGGCGGATTTCTCCCGGATCGGGGAGACTGTGGATGCGGCCCTGGAAGGGCGTCAGATTCAGCCGATCCTGCTTTGAGCAAGAGACAGCCCCGGTGGCGGCATTATGCCGCCACCGGGGCTGAAGCTTATCGCAAGGTGTTTTGCGGCCTTTTTGGCGGGAAACTGTCACCGGACTGTTACGATTTTTTGCCATAGCCATGGTAAGATAAAATAATCAGGAGGAGGAAAAGGAGGGATGTGCCGTGAAAAAACATACCAACAGGAGCTGGCAGGAACGGCTGGAAACATGGAGAGCTAAGGCATGGTATGAGAAGCTGTTCACCGTCCTCATGTACCTGCCCCTGGCCATGGCGCTGATAGCGCTGCCCTTCCTGCCGGAGCGGATTCCCGCCCATTTTGACGCCGCAGGACTGGTGACCCGGCGGGGCAGCCGGTTTGAGGTGTTGATCCTGCCGCCCTGTGTGATTTTATTTGGCTTCTTTCTGCGGTTTATGGCAAACATTACCGGGGATCTGGAGGGGAAGAACTGGAAGAAGATCAGCCTGCTGATCGGGTGTGCCGGGCTACTGGTTTTCAATGTCCTGATGATCTTTATCCTGTATACATCCTTTGGCCAGGTGGAGGATATTTCCCACCTGTTCCCGTGGAGCTGATAGAAGCTGTCTGCAGACAGAGAACAGGGCCTGCCCGGTGGATTCCGGACAGGCCCTGTTTGGATTTTCCGCTGTTATTCCGGTCATATTTCCCTCAGCGGCCCAACAGCGTATTTACGATCTCACCCAGACTGTACCAGAAGCTGACGATCCGGCCCTCGCTGATGGTGAGAGGCAGGTCCGCTTCCCCCTCGCAGGTGACCCGGTAGTAGCGGGCAGAGGTGAGATTCTCAAAGACGCAGGTATTGTCACTGCCATCCACATGGCCGTAAAGAATGGGAGCGCTGTCATTTCCTACATCCCACAGCAGGATCTCCCCGGAAAATCCGCTGCCCTCCGCAACGGTGACGGCGATCCGGGTAGAGTTGGTGAACAGGATGTACTCTCCCGCCTCTCCAGCGGTGGTCTTCAGTTCCCCGGCAGTCAGATTGTAGACGCCCTCCTCCACGGGAAAGACGGTGGGATTGGCCTGGAGGCGCATAGAGTGAATGGCCAGCAGGCACAGGGCCAGAAAACAAGCCACAACGACACAGGCCAGCGTGGCCAGTACCGCCGTCCGCAGGCGGCGGCGCTGTATTTTCCGGGCACAGGCAGCAAGGGGATTGGCGCTTGCCATTTCCTCTACGGGAGCAGGAGGGGTGTCCTGCCCCATCCGTTTGAGCTTTTCCCGGCAGGCGGGGCAGGTGCGCAGATGCTCCTCCAGAAGAGCGCGGCTGTCCGGGGAACATACGCCGTCCACATACAGGGGCAGCAGATCATCGGCAATGCGGCAGTTCATGTTCATATCTGGTCCTCCATTTTCTCCAGCAGCTTGTTTTTGGCCCGGTAAAAGGTCACCTTGGCCCAGGACTCCGTTTTTCCGCAGATATCTCCGATCTCCCGGAAGCTCAGCTCCCCCAGGACCCGCAGCATGAACACCTCGCGGTAGGGCTCGCTGAGGGCGTGGAGGTGCCGGTGGAGCCGGAGGGCCTGCTCCTTGTCGGACAGGGCCTCCAGCAGGTGCTCCTCTGCTGCCGGGATGTCTGTCAGGCTCTCCGGGGGAACTGTCCGCCGCCGGCGCTTTTGTTCCTTGTACAGGGCGTGTTTGGCAATCTGGCACAGCCAGGTCTCCGGCTTGCAGTCTCCCCGGAATTTTCCCATGTGCAGGTAGGCCTGATAGAAGGTCTCCGACGTCAGCTCCTGGGCCAGGTCGTCGTCTCCGCACAGAGACAGGAGATAGCGGTAGACCACGGGGGTGAAATTTTGGAATATCTGCTGGAAATCGTCCATCGTCCATCACCTCGTTCTGCTTGTTAGAGCCGTCAGGAGCCGAAAAGATACAAGGAAATTTACGGAAAGAAAAACTCCCTCAATAAGGAACCCCTTGGGGGACCCGGAGGAGGGCGAAAGCCCTTCGGGAGCTCCAAGGGGTGTGGAAGGTGTAAGAAATACTGCCGGTCAGGACAGAGTGAAGGTGCCGTTCTCCTCCCAGAAGGTGGCGCTGTAGTAGGCGGCCATAGCCTGGATCAGGTAATCTGTATCCTTCACCCCTGCCGTCTCAAAGCAGGAGTGCATGGCCAGCTGAGGCAGGCCGATGTCCACCGTGTTCATGGACACATGGGCATTGGCGATGTTGCCCAGGGTGCCGCCGCCGGCCAGATCGGAGCGGTTGAAGAACTGCTGTACCGGTACACCGGCCTTGCGGCACAGGGCGGCAAACACCGCCTGAGCAGCGCCGTCGGTGGCGTAGCGGGAGCCGTGCTTGATGACCAGACCGTTGTTCATGGCCGGACGGTGGGTGGGGTCGGCGTACTCCGGATGGTTGGGGTGGACGGCGTGGGCATTGTCCGCGGATACCAGGAAGCTGTTGGCCACGGCGGTAGCCCGATCCCGACCCAGGGCGGCGCAGATCCGATCCACCAGGTCGCTGAGGAAGGTGCTGTCGGCGCCCTGCTTGGTGCGGCTGCCCACCTCCTCGTTGTCCAGAAGGGCGAATACCGGTACGCTGTCGCTGTCTGCAGCGGTCAGGAAGCCCTGGAAGCAGCCATAGGCGCACTGGAGGTCGTCCAGTCGGGGAGAGGAGATGAATTCATTCTCCATGCCCCAGATCAGGCCCTTCTGCCGGGGGGCCAGTACCAGGTCCCAGCCCAGAATGTCGGCCGGGGCACAGGCTGCTGCCTGGGCCACCGCCGCTTTGAAGGCGCCCTTGCTCTTGCCCAGGCCCAGCAGAGGCACCATGTCGCATTTGAGGTCGTACTTATAGCCGTTGTTGGCCTCCCGGTTCATGTGGATAGCCACATTGGGGATCATCAGCAGGTCACGATCCACATAGACCAGTCGGGTCTCGATGGTATCGCCCTTTTGGACCAGTGCCCGGCCGGCCACTGTCAGGGGACGGTCCAGCCAGGGGGCGCAGAGCATGCCGCCATAGCCCTCGGTGTTCAGCCGGAGGTAGCCGTCAGGACCCTCCATCTCCGCATTCTCCTTTACCCGGAAGGTAGGGGCGTCGCTGTGGCTGGCGGAGAAGAGAAAACCGGTGAAATCCGCTCTGGGGATGCGGAAGGCCAGCAGGGAGGAGCCATTACGGGTGACAAAATACTTCCCGCCGGGAGCCAGATGCCAGGGACTGCTCTCCGAGAGACGGGTATAGCCGGCGGCGGACAGGGTTTTGGCCAAGGTGTCCACGGCGTGGAAGGGACTGGGACTTTGATCAATAAAGGTGAGCAGGTCGTTCATATCGATCTCCTATCTGCAATTAATAGAACCAAAGGAAGGCGTGGTGAACGGTATCCTTTCCCTGGCCGCTGCGGATCTCCACCTGATGACGGCCATCGTCGGTGACCTGGTAGAGGCAGGTGATGGGGGTCCCCAGGAGGATCTGCTTGCGGTAGACGATCTCCAGGGTGGCAGGGAGGTGTTCAAACACTTCCTGAGGCAGTGCCTCCACGGCGTAGTCCAAATAGTGGAGGTTGTTGACATGGTGGTTGGTGTCAATGTCCCGGCGGCCCACCACGGTGGAAAAGCTCTCCGCCGCTGTATCGCTGCTTCTTCCATTGGAGCGGAGATTTTCAGAGAACATAGCCTGGGGGTCCAGGGTGTAGGCGGAGCGTATCGTTTCTGTCACCCGGGTGACGTGACCGGTGTGGACATTGACCAAGCACCACCGGGAGGTGGCTTTGGCAATCAGCTTGTCCCCGGACAAGAGGCGGAAGTCACGGTCGGAGAAGAAGCCCTCCATAGTCCGGGGCCAGGTCTCGGCGGTGAGGGGAGTGTGCCAGAGGGGACGCTCCAGCAGCTGAATTCGCCACCCGGTGAGGATCCAGCATACGCCGGTCTCTTCGGCGTTCAGAAGGCCGTATCCACAGTTCTGGGAATCCACAGCGGCGGCCTCCTGGAGCAGACGCAGAACACCCTTGTGGGAGAGCCGTCCATCCAGCCCTACGTCGGCATAGGTTACACTGCATGGGTACATGAAATGAGAAATAGGGATCACTTCCTTGACAATCATATTGCTGTTATTTTACCCCACCCATGTTTTTCTGTCAAATCCGTCCCAATAATATGCAAATAAAAAGGAGTAATTTCTGAATTTTTCTTGACCTTCCCCGTGGGGTAGAGTATATAGTAGGAGAAAGAGAAGCTCCAGGAGGCGCTGACCCTGCCTCTGTTTGTGCTGCGGTTGGCGGTACCGGCCGCCGCCATTATGGGTATCGCACTGGTGCAGAGAATACGGAAAATGGAGAAAGGAGAGGCTGAGGATGCAAAACGGTACTGAGAAAAAGCGGAAAGGTCTGGCGGCCGCTATTGCCGCGCTGGTGATGGTGGTCATCTTGGGCCTGGTATTGCTGTCCCTTCTGACTGCGCTGGAGGAGACAGCGGTATTCGGTATCCATCTGGCCACGGCTTTCCTGGTGGTCTATGCCTTGGTAGTCCTGGCCATGATCCTGGGAGTGATCGCTGCACTGCGTCAGCGCCTGCGGGAGCTGAAAGGCGGCGAGGAGGAGGAAGCAAAAAAGTATTGATTCCCCCATGGTGGAGAAGGAAAAGTAGCTTTCCGCCGGTGGATGATAAGAAGTCTGCGTGAAATAACAAAATAGGAGGAAGAAGTATGCTGCTGCTGAATATCGACTATGTACCGGGCAAGGAGATCGAGCCCCTTGGAATGGTGAAGGGCACCGTGGTCCAGTCCAAGAACATCGGCCGGGACTTTATGGCCGGTATGAAGACATTGGTGGGCGGCGAGATCGTGGGCTATACCGAGATGCTGGTAGAGGCCCGGCAGATCGCCACCAAGCGGATGGTGGACGAGGCGGAGGCTCTGGGAGCGGACGCGGTGATCAATATCCGCTTTGGCTCTGCGGCTGTGATGCAGGGGGCCGCCGAGGTCATTGCCTACGGAACAGCGGTAAAGCTGCACTGATAGTCACATCAGAACCGAATCAAAGAAAGAAACTCCCCGCTGCCGGTTGGCAGCGGGGAGCTTTTTATATCAGGACAGGAAAAATCAGATGCTCTTGTCCTCCACGTACAGCTCGCGGACAGCGTTGGGGTCGGCGGGCTTTGCGGCGGGAGCCGCAGCGGCGGCAGGAGCAGCAGCGGGAGCGTCGTGGGGACCATCCCGCCAGGCCAGGAACTTGGGAGCCACCTGGGGGAACAGGGCCAGGCTCAGGACATCCTCTTCGCTCTTGGCCAGATCCTTGAACTCGGCCTTGTACTTCTCCAGCTCGGGCTCCAGCAGATCAGCGGGACGGCAGGTGATCACGTCCTCAGGCTTGATGCCGGCCTTGGCACGGACTTCCTCGTTGACCTTTCCGGGCAGAGCGCCGTACTCGCCCTTCAGGACGGCACGGGACTCCTTGGTGAAGGTCTTGTAGCGCTCGCCCATGATGATGTTCATCACGGCCTGGGTACCCACGATCTGAGAGGAGGGAGTAACCAGAGGAGGATAACCAAAGTCCTCGCGGACCCGGGGGATCTCCGCCAGCACGTCGTAGTACTTGTCCTCCTTGCCGGCCTGCTTGAGCTGGCTGATCAGGTTGGACAGCATGCCGCCGGGGACCTGGTAGAGCAGGGTGTTGGTGTCCACGTTCAGCACCTTGGGGTCCAGGGCGCCGGTATCCTTGAGACGCTTGGCAACCTTGCGGAAGTGGACAGCAGCGTCGCTCATCTTGTTGAGGTCCAGACCGGTATCCCGGGCGGAACCCTTCAGGGTAGCTACCAGGGACTCGGTGGCGGGCTGGGAGGTACCGTTGGCCAGGGGGCTCAGAGCGGTATCCACGATGTCCACGCCGGCGTAGGCAGCCATGAGGTACACCATGTCGCCGGTACCGGTGGTGTTGTGGGTGTGGAGATGGATGGGCATCTTGACGCTCTCCTTAAGCCGCTTGACCAGGGAGTAGGCGTCCAGAGGCAGCAGGAGGTTGGCCATATCCTTGATGCACAGGGTGTCGGCACCCATCTGCTCCAGCTCCTTGGCCAGCTTCACGAAGTAGTCCTCGTTGTGGATGGGGGAGATGGTGTAGCTGAGGGTGGCCTCTACGATGCCGCCGTACTTCTTGGTGGACTTGATGGCCTGCTCCAGGTTACGCACATCGTTAAGGGCGTCGAAGATACGGATGATATCGATGCCGTTCTCAATGCTCTTGCGGCAGAAGGCATCCACCACGTCATCGGCGTAGTGCTTATAACCCAGAATGTTCTGGCCGCGGAAAAGCATCTGCAGCTTGGTGTTGGGCAGAGCCTTGCGCAGCTTGCGCAGACGATCCCAGGGGTCCTCGTTGAGGAAGCGCATGCACACATCGAAGGTGGCGCCGCCCCAGCACTCCAGGGAGTAGTAGCCGATAGAATCCAGAATCTCGCAGGCGGGGAGCATGTCGTCGATGGTCATGCGGGTAGCCGCCTGGGACTGGTGAGCATCACGGAGAATGGTGTCCGTGATGAGCAAAGGCTTGTTGGACAGGAATTCCATTTTTTCCATAGCAGAATCCTCCTTAGGATTAACCGAACAGCGCCATCAGCACACCGGCGGCGATGGCGGAACCGATAACACCGGCCACGTTGGGGCCCATAGCGTGCATCAGCAGGAAGTTGCCGGGGTTGGCCTTCTGGCCCTCCACCTGGGAGACACGGGCGGCCATAGGCACGGCGGACACGCCGGCAGAGCCGATGAGGGGATTGATCTTCTCCTTCAGGAAGAGGTTCATGATCTTGGCCAGCAGGACGCCGCCGGCGGTACCGAAGCCGAAGGCTACCACGCCCATGCACATGATGGCGATAGTCTGCAGGGACAGGAAGGTGGTAGCGGTAGCGGTGGCGCCCACGGAGATGCCCAGGAAGATGGTGACGATGTTCATCAGCTCATTGGAAGCGGTCTTGGTCAGACGCTCCACCACGCCGCACTCCTTGAACAGGTTACCCAGCATGAGGCAGGCGATCAGGGGACCGGCGGAGGGGACCAGCAGGGCCACGAAAATGGTGACCACTACGGGGAACACGATCTTCTCGCGCTTGGACACCTCACGGAGAGGCCGCATGACGATCTCACGCTCAGCCTTGGTGGTGAGCAGACGCATAATGGGGGGCTGGATCACCGGCACCAGGGCCATGTAGCTGTAGGCAGCCACGGCGATAGGCCCAAGGAGGTGGGGAGCCAGACGGCTGGTGACGAAGATAGCGGTGGGGCCGTCAGCGCCGCCGATAATGCCGATGGAAGAGGCTTCCAGCTCATCAAACAGACCGGACAGGCGGCAGCCAACGAAGGTAATGAAGATGCCCAGCTGAGCGGCAGCACCCAGCAGCAGGCTCTTGGGGTTGGCGATCAGGGGACCAAAGTCCGTCATAGCGCCCACGCCCATGAAGATGAGGCAGGGGTAGATGCCCAGCTTTACGCCCAGATAGAGGACGTCGATCAGACCGACAGAAATACTCTGTCCCACGGTTACCGTATTGCGGACGGCTTCGGAGACACCCATGGCCTCCAGCTCAGCCAGGAACTCAGCGGTAACAGGGGCGCCGCCGAAGATCTCCCAGTTGACATGGCCGCCAGCGAAGAGGATCTCGTGGTACATCTCTGCGCCGGGCAGGTTGGTGATCAGCATACCAAAGGAAATGGGGACAAGCAGCAGGGGCTCGAACTTCTTCACGATCGCCAGATACATGAGGGCAAAGGAAATGACCATCATGATGAGGACCTTCCAGTCCCCGGTGGCGATGCGATAGAAGCCGGTATCCTGAATAAAATTCATGATAGCTTCCATATGTTATTCCTCCCAGTGACCCGGCCTTAGCCGATCACGCACAGCAGGGAGCCGGACTCCACAGCAGCACCCTTGGTGACGCTGACAGAGGCCACAGTACCGTCACAGGGGGCCATGATCTCGTTCTCCATCTTCATGGCCTCCAGGATGAAGAGCACATCACCCTTCTTCACAGCGGAGCCGTTCTGGACGTTGACGGACAGGATGGTGCCGGGCATGGGGGCGCTGACCTTCTCACCGCCAGCGGGAGCGGCGGCAACAGGAGCAGCGGGGGCAGCAGCAGGAGCGGCAGGAGCAGCAGCGGGAGCGCCGTCCATGACTTCCAGGGTGATCTCATACACTGTGCCGTTTACATTGACCTTGTACTTTTTCATAACAAATTTCCTCTCCTAATCCTAATAATTTAAATATTTTTTACAGACAGAATACGGATACCGGCGAGATCAGTTCCCATATCTTCCGCGATAGCGGCAGAGATGGCGGCGATCAACGCCTGACGATTGGGGATCACATCGGCGGCCGGTGCGGCGGGGACTGCGGGAGCAGCGGGAGCTGCCGGCGTCTTCTTTCCCAGTTTGGTGCAGATAACACTCATAAGGGAACTGAGGACGATGATGCAGATCAGGCCGAAGAAGACGGTCCCAATACCCATGGCAACTACAAACGTGTTCGGCATTGTGGTTCTTTCCTCCTTCTATTCAATGCGCGGGGACAGCGAAACTGTGCCCGCGGTATGCAAGTGAAAATGTTAACAAATATCACTTGCGCAAAGATACCTAAATTATAGCAAAGGAGGGGGAAAAATTCAATATACTTTCCCATGTTTCCCGCAAATTTTCGGAATTGTCCAGTATTTCTTTTTGTTCTTCCCCGTGTTATGATGAAAAAAACCACATGGGGGGCGGACAATGCGATACAGAAATGTTTGTGAGGGGCGGTTCTTGCTGCGGCCCAACCGGTTTATTGCCCACGTAGAGGTGGATGGCCGGGTAGAGATCTGTCATGTGAAAAATACCGGACGATGCCGGGAATTGCTGATCCCCGGCGCCACGGTATATCTGGAACGGGCAGAGAACCCGGCCAGAAAAACAGGGTATGATCTGATCGCCGTCCGTAAGGGAGAGCTGCTGATCAATATGGATGCCCAGGCGCCCAACAAGGTGTTTGGAGAATGGGCTGCGGAGGGGATGTTCCTGCCGGGGGTAACGGCTGTACGTCCGGAATTTACCTGGGAAGATTCCCGCTTTGATTTCCGCCTGGAGACGGAAGAGGGCGTTCACTTTGTGGAGGTCAAAGGGGTAACATTGGAGGAAAACGGAGAAGTCCGTTTTCCGGATGCCCCTACGGAGCGGGGGAGCAAACATCTCCGGGGGCTTCTGCGGGCGGTGGAGCAGGGGTACGGAGCTACCGCCTGCTTTGTGATCCAGATGAAGGGACCAACCGTGTTCCGGCCCAATGACCGGACGGACCCTGCCTTTGGGGAGGCCCTGCGCCGGGCTGCGGCAGGCGGTGTACAGGTATTGGCTGTGGACTGCCGGGTGGAGCCGGATTCTCTGAGGATAGATGGTGTTGTACCTGTGGATCTGAGCTGAGAGACCGACTGCGGAAAGGCGTTCTATGACAAAGCAGCCGCCGGGCGTCAGGGGAATAACCTGACGCCCGGCGGCTGCTTGCCTATCTGTGATTCAGTCCGGGTCCACCATGCGGTAGCCCACACCGATTTCTGTAAAAATGTACTTGGGTTCCGCCGGATTTTTTTCGATTTTGCGGCGGATATTGGCCATATTGACCCGAAGGATCTGGTTATCGCTTTTGGCCTTTGGCCCCCAGAGCTGACGGATGATGAAGTCGTAGGTCAGCACTCTGCCGGCGTATTTGCCCAGCAGGGATACCAGCTTGTATTCGTTCTGGGTCAGGTGGACGTTTTCACCGTCCACCAGGACCTGATGCTTGTCGTAGTCGATGATCAGTCCCATGGCCTTGAACTGGCCGGACTGGGCGATGTCGCCGTTGGGCAGGTGGGTGCGGGTGTGGCGGATCGCAGTGCGGATCCGGGCCAGCAGCTCTGAAGTGCCAAAGGGCTTGACGATGTAATCATCGGCCCCGGCATCCAGGGCTTCTACTTTGTCGCGCTCATGGTTCCGGGCAGATACCACGATGATAGGACAGGTGGACCACTCCCGGACAAATTTCAGGATACTGCTGCCGTCCATATCGGGAAGGCCCAGATCCAGCAGGATCAGATCCGGGCAGTGAGAGGTGATCATGGTGATGGCCTCGCTGCCGGTATGGGCGATCATGGTGTCGTAGTCGTTAGCGGACAGAACCGTGGCGATAAAAGCGCTGATACTGGTTTCATCCTCGATAATAAGGATCTTATCCTTGATTTTCATTGTCAGAATCCTCCGTGCATTGGTTTTCCAGGGGAAGAGAGAAGCAGAACATAGCGCCTCCATCGGGGGCGTTGGCGGCGGACATGGTCCCGCCGTGAGCCTTTACAATGGAGCGGCAGACCGAGAGCCCAATTCCCATGTTCCGTCGGTTGTCCGAAGTGTGGGACTGCCCGTGGATCGTGGGGGAAAAGATGTGGGGAAGAAGGTCGGGGGCAATGCCGGAACCATTGTCGCAGACGGTAAATATGGCGTCATCTCCGTGGCGGTCAGCGGTAAGATGGATACAGGTACTGTTCCCGTGATAGGCGGCATTTTCCAGCAGGTTCATCAGGACCTGCTCGATCAGGATCGCGTCCATGGGGACAAAGAGAGGATCATCGGGGGCGGTGAGTGACAGCCGGATATCGGGAAAACGCTGCTGGAATTTGGCAGCTACGCTGCCCAGTACCTCCTCCGCGGCCTCCAGTTCTTTGTTGATACGGGCTTCGGCATCCCCCATACGGGTGATGGACAGCAGATTTTCCACCATACGGATCAGCCACTGTGCTTCGTTTCGGACGTTGCGCAGAAGGGAGATCCTCTGCTGCGGAGTGAGCACCGCGTCGTTCTCCAGAATGGCGGAAGCGGACCCCATAATGGAGGTCAAGGGCGTGCGCAGGTCATGGGATACAGCCCGAAGAAGGTTGGCCCGCATAGCCTCCCGCTCACTTTCTGCCCGCAGCTGTTCCTGCCGTTTGATCTGAGTGGTCAGAGTGCTGATGATAACAGACACAGACAGCATCGTCAGAAAGGTCAGGGGATATCCGGAGATGGTAAAGTTGAACTCCCAGTAGGGGTAGGTAAAAATATAATTGACGCAGATGACACTGAAAAAAGAGGCGGCAACCCCGTAGATAAAGCCGCTGGTAAGCCGGGCAGTCAACGCCACCATAAGCACAAAGATCATGGATACGAAGCCGCCGGAGGGGTCCACCAGCATCAGCAGCCAGCTGAGGAGGATGCCTAGGGACAGGAGCCCTGCGGTGATCAGCCAGTCCTTCAGCACATGACGGAAGGTGCTTTTTGTCGATGATGATGACAGGAACAGAGCGACCACCTCCTCTTTCGTTTTGCATCTGACCACAGTTAAAACATTATTACTATACCATAAAAACTCGTTAAGATACTGTTAAGTTCTTAACGGCAAAAGAAAACAGCGCAGCTGCTCTCCGGAGATGGAGAAACCTGCCGCGCTGTTTTATCAAAGAAAGATTGTCAGGAGAGCTTCTTGAAGGAGAGGATACGGATAGCAGAGACATCAGTACCCAGTTCCTCAGCCAGAGCCGCGGAAACAGCGGCGATAAGCTCCTGACGGTTAGGGATGGTGTTCGCTGCGGGAGCGGGGGCCGGCGCAGGCTGTGCAGCCGGTGCGGAATCTTTTTTGGAGCGTACGATCTTGCCCATGATCATGGTAAGCACGATCAGGCAGATCAGTCCAAAAAAAGTGACGCCCATACCCATGAGGCAGACGAACGCATTAGAAACTTCAGGCATGTTTGGTTGACCTCCCATATGTATCTAATGATATCATATAGGGGTGTCGCCGCCTGTGCAAGATGGAGGGAAAGGCTCTTGACATTTTTTTAACACAACGTTTTGCCATCTTAACAGAAGCCTTAGCGGCAAAGAGCAAAGAGAAAGCCCCTGCGCCAGAGGCGCAGGGGCTTTATGTGCCAGAGATCAGCAGCCGCAGTTATCGTTGCAGCAGCAGTTGTTGCTGTTGTTGTTGCAGCCGCAGCAGCTGTTGTAGCAGCCGCAGCAGCAATTATTGCCGCTGTTGCAGCAGCAACTATTGCTGCTATTGCCACAGCCGCTGTTACCGCAGCAGCAGAACAGGATGATCAGGATAATGATCCAAGAACCACCGAAGCCATTGTTATTCCACATATTCATATACCTCCTGTGAGATGCGAGGCTGGGAAAGGCCTCAGTTCATCATATGCAGGAGGGCCCCAGTGGTGTCAGCGCAAGCGGGGAGAATTCACTTGAATACGGGCTGTGTCCAGCTGGTATTGACTGAACAGCCCGGCCGATTGCAGTTTCTGGGCCAGCGTCTGCTGGCTGCCGTTGACCATCATGTCCAGGGTATAGTAGGAGACATAGGCCACCTGTGCCCGGAGAAACGGCTCACTGGCCAGCATCTGGTACTCGCCCTGGGTGAGAGCGCCCAGCTGCAGAGCACGGGAGAGAGAGGTAGTGTAGTCGTCTACACCGGCGGTACTGTAGCCCAGAGCACGAAGCAGAAATTCCTCGTACTCGGCAGAGGTGATGGTCTGTGCGGAGCCGAACAGGGTGGGGCTTACGCCATTGGTATAGCCCTTTTGGTAGGCCCAGGCTACGTAGCGATCCACCCAGCTGGGTACATCCGTATAGGGGTGAGTGTACTGGCAGGCGAGGGCATCGTCCTCCTCTCCCAGGATACGGATAAACATGACCAGGCTCTCAGCCCGGGTAGGAGCCAGATGGAGGTCAAAGCCCTCACCCATACCGGAGCCGGTGCCCCGGAACAGATCCAGGTCACGAAGAGCCCGTGCGATGGCGAAGTAATCGGGATTGGTCTCCGATGTAGAGAGGGCGTAAGGGCCCTGATAGGAGAGAATGGCTGTGGGAGAAGTGGCTGTAAAGCGGGCCAGGGAGGATTCTGCCACGATGTAACGGTGATTGGCTGTCAGGATCGTTCCGGAAGAAACTTCCGAACCGGCGGTGGCATCCACCACTGCGCCTTCCAGGATGGTAAGCTGTATGTCTCCTGCCAGCGGCAGCACGGTGAGGCCGGTATCTCCGGAAAGGGTGTCGCCCTCATTGAGCATGGCTTCCTGATAGGAGAGGGCGGTATTGAGCCCGGAGGCGGCCAGGATATCCGCCTTCATGCCGCTTATCTGCTGGTCCATCTCTTCGCGTACACCCGTATCCGCCTGATCCAGCTTTTGGGAGATCTGGGTGTCCGCGGAGGAGGTGAATATGTTTTGCAGGTACGACAGGGAAATCAGCGGATCGCCGGCGTCGCCGCCTGCGGCAAACGCCGCCGTCAGACACAGTGCCAGGGCAAGGAGCAGCGCTGCGGCGGTAAAGATCTTTTTCATGTGGTCTCCTTTGTGGTCGTCAGCTCTGTCAGCGGTCGGTGATCCGGTAGCTGAGGGTCAGCAGACTGTCGGCGAAATGAACGTCTTCGAAACGGACATTGTCAGTGCTGCTGGTAAGTTCTACATTGGTAAAGTTCCAGAATCCCCGCACGCCCAGCGCGATCAGATGATCTGCGGTGGATTGGGCAACGCACTGGGGAACAGTCAGTACCGCTACGTCGGGTTTTTTCTGGGCGATATACTGGTCCAATTCAGCCATATCCAGTACGGGCACGCCGGCTACCTCTGTGCCGATCAGCTGAGGCGAGACGTCAAAGGCGGCTTCCAGAGTAAAGCCGATATCGCTGAAACGGAAATTCTGCATCAGCGCATGGCCCAGGTTACCGACGCCTACGACGATGATCCGATGGTGGTTGTCCACGCCCAGGATGTGGCCGATCTCTGCGCGCAGTTCCTCTACATTATAACCATATCCCTGCTGCCCGAATTCGCCGAAACAGCTGAGATCCTGGCGGATCTGGGAAGCAGTGATGCCCATTTTGGCACCCAGAGAACTGGATGAGATGCGCACGACGCCCTTTGTATGCAGGTCATCCAGATAGCGGTAGTAACGGGGAAGACGCCGAATGACGGCGTCCGACACATTTTGTTTCTTCATGAGTGGTGCGGCCTCCATAACAGGATATGTACATATTTATCATCTTACTACATTGTCAATAAGTTGTCAATTAACTTGTTGCCTTTTTTAACAATCTTTTGTGAAAAAAATTCTTTACAAATAACGAAAAGTCTGCTACACTATATTGGCGTTGAAAAACAGAATATGCGCCCGTAGCTCAGTTGGATAGAGTGACAGACTCCGACTCTGTAGGCCACTGGTTCGAATCCAGCCGGGCGTACCAGGAAAAAGCGGTTTGCTGCAGGCAAACCGCTTTTTCCTTTTGAGCTGCTTCTGAGGAGAAAATTTTCAGCGCTGCATATGGAAAATGAGAAAGAGAGAGGCGCGGCATTGTGCCGCGCCTCTCTCTTGCATTTGTGCTGAGATACGGGGAGAAAACCAGGCTGTTACGCCGGTTCCTCGGCAAAATTACCGGTGTAAAGCTGATAATACTTGCCTTTCTTTTCAATCAGATCGTCATGGGTGCCACGTTCGATGATGCGGCCCTGCTCCAGGACCATGATGCAGTCCGCGTTGCGGACGGTGGACAGCCGGTGGGCGATGACGAAGGTGGTGCGCCCACTCATCAGAGCGTCCATACCGTCCTGGACCAGTTTTTCCGTACGGGTATCGATAGAGGAAGTGGCCTCATCCAGGATCAGTACCGGGGGATCTGCCACTGCCGCCCGGGCGATGGCCAGCAGCTGGCGCTGGCCCTGGGAGAGGTTGGCACCGTCGCCGGTGAGCATGGTGTTGTAGCCGTCAGGCAGGCGGCGGATAAAGCCGTCGGCGTTGGCCAGCTGGGCGGCGGCCATACACTCCTCGTCGCTGGCATTCAGGTTGCCGTAGCGGATGTTCTCCATCACTGTGCCGGTAAAGAGGTGGGTATCCTGGAGCACGATGCCCAGAGAGCGGCGCAGGTCCGGCTTCTTGATCTTGTTGATGTTGATGCCGTCATAGCGGATCTTGCCGTCAGCGATGTCATAAAAGCGGTTGATGAGGTTGGTGATAGTGGTCTTGCCGGCACCGGTAGCGCCTACGAAAGCGATCTTCTGGCCGGGCTTTGCCCAGAGACTGATGTTGTGGAGCACCAGCTTGTCGGGGTCATAGCCGAAGTCTACATCGTCAAAAACCACGCCGCCTTCCAGCTTGGTGTAGGTGACCGTGCCGTCAGCCTTGTGGGGATGCCGCCAGGCCCATACGTTGGTGCGCTCCTTGGACTCGGTCAGTTGGCCATCGCGGCTCTCTTTGGCGTTGACCAGCTCCACATAGCCATCGTCCTTTTCCGGCTCCTGGTCCATAAGGTCGAATACCCGCTGGGCACCGGCGGCGGCGTTGACGATAAAGTTCACCTGCTGGCTTACCTGGGTAATGGGCTGGGTGAAGCTCTTGTTTAAGCTCACAAAGGTGATGACGGTACCTAAGGTGACTCCGGCCAGGCCGTTGATGGCCAGGATAGCGCCTACGATAGCCATCAGAGCGTAGCTCAGCCAACCGATGTTGGCGTTGATAGGCATAAGCAGGTTGCCATAGCGGTTGGCCATGTTGGCGCTCTGGTGCAGGGCGTCGTTTACTTTGTGGAAGTCAGCAATAGCCGCATCCTCATGGCAGAATACCTTAACTACCTTTTGGCCATCCAGCATCTCCTCGATGAAGCCGTCCACAGCACCCAGATCCTGCTGCTGCCGGATATAGTATTTTGCGGACAGACGGGAGAAGTTCTTGGTCACCAGCAGCATTACCGCTGCGGTAATGAGGGAAATGATGGTCAGGAAGGGGTTGAGAAGCAGCATGGTGATAAGGGTAGCCACCATGGTTATGCTGGAGTTGATGATCTGAGGGATACTCTGGCTCAAAAGCTGACGGAGGGTGTCCACGTCGTTGGTATATACCGACATGATGTCGCCGTGGGCGTGGGTGTCGAAATATTTGATGGGCAGCGCCTCCATCTTGCGAAACAGATCGTCACGGAGGCGGCGCATGGTACCCTGGCTGATATTGACCATGATGCGGTTATAGGAGAAAGCCGCTACCACGCCCAGGGCCAGCAGACATACCAGACGGACCAGCGCCTGGGCCAGGCCGCTGAAATCTGTAGAATGACTGGCGATCATGGGGGTGATGTAGTCGTCCACCAGAGTCTGGGGGAAGGTGGCGCCGATGACTGTGGCCACAGAGGAGACCAGAATACAGAGGATCACCAGAATAAAGGCCCAGCGATAATAGTGCAGCATATAGGAGACGACCCGGCGCAGTACGGCAGTAGGGGCGACTCTCTTACTATTTTGATTCATACAGGAAACCCCTCCTTTCACGCGGGCTGGTCAAAGTCGCCGCCGCCTTTGACCTGGGATTCATAGATCTCCTGGTAAATGGCGTTGCTCTTGACCAGATTCTCATGGGTGTCAAAGCCGTCGATGCGGCCGTTGTCCAGTACCAGGATACGGTCAGCGTGCTCCACGCTGGAGATACGCTGGGCAATAATGATCTTGGTGGTTCCGGGGATCTCCCGTGCAAAGGCGGCACGGATCTTGGCGTCTGTGGCGGTGTCAACGGCGGAGGTGGAATCGTCCAGGATCAGGATCTTGGGCTTTTTCAGCAGGGCCCGGGCGATACACAGCCGCTGCTTCTGACCGCCGGAAACGTTGGAGCCGCCCCGCTCGATACGGGTGTTGTAGCCGTCGGGCAGCCGCTCGATGAACTCGTCGGCACAGGCGGCCTTGCAGGCCTCAATACAGGCCTCGTCAGTGGCGTCAGGATCGCCCCAGCGCAGGTTCTCCAGGATGGTGCCGGAGAAAAGGGTGTTCTTCTGGAGCACCACGGAGACCTGATTGCGCAGGACCTCCACGTCGAGACAATAGTGTTGCTACAAAGAGGAACCTTGTAGAAATCCTTAGATTTAGGCACTTTTCCCGCCATGTGGTGTTTGACGCAGAGGGTGATAAATTCCGCAATAAGCGTATTGAGGACTATATCACGGTTTCGGTAGTTATTGATATGGAGTGTGGGAACACAAAAAACTAAATAGTTGACTGAAAAGGACATCGTGCAAGCGGTGTCCTTTTCTTTTAGGCGAAACCGCAGATTTTGAAACAGTCTGCGACTTTTTTATGCCCTTATGTTACGCAGTAGGGGCGGAAAAAGCCTTGATACAAGCGGCTTTGCGGGCGCGTTTCTCACGCGGTAAGGGCTTTATCCCTAAACCCTCAAAATCGCTGTTCTACTGCGTAACAAATCCACAGCAAAGGAGTGATGAAGCTATGGCAGTTTTCCGCGTGGAGAAAAGCAGGGGCTACACCGTAATGAGCAACCACCACCTACGCAACAAGGAGCTTTCCTTAAAGGCAAAGGGGCTTTTGTCGCAGATGTTGTCCTTGCCGGAAGATTGGGACTACACCCTTGCGGGACTGTCCCATATCAACCGGGAAAGTATCGACGCGATCCGCACCGCCGTATGGGAGCTTGAAAAAGCCGGATATATCACAAGGCGGCAGGGACGCGACGAAAAAGGTAAAATGGCGGCAATCGAGTACACCATTTACGAGCAGCCGCAGCCCCCGTCATTGGAAAACCCGATATTGGAAAATCCAACAACGGATAAGCCGGTATTGGAAAATCCGACAACGGAAAACCCGACGTCGGATAATCCAACGCAAATAAATAAAGAAGAACAAAGGACTGACTTACCAAAAAAAGAAAAATCAAATGCGGATTTATCAAATACCCATTCCATTCCTATCCTTTCCCCTAACCCCTCTCCTTTGGGGGACGACGCGGCAGAGCCGCAGGAACGGAAGCGAAAGGAAGCGGCAGCACAGAGCGCATTTGAGATTTACGAGGAAATCATCAAGGAGAATATCAGCTACGACATTCTCAAACAGGATATGCCCTATGATTATGACAGGTTAGATGAAATCGTCGATCTCATGCTGGAAACAGTCTGCACCCGGAGAAAGACAATCCGTATTGCCGGGGACGACTACCCGGCGGAGCTTGTCAAGGCAAAGTTTATGAAGCTGGACAGCGAGCATATCCGTTTTGTCCTGGACTGTATGCGGGAGAATACAACCAAAATCCGCAACATCAAGCAGTATTTACGGGCGGTGCTGTTCAATGCCCCGTCCACTATCGGCAACTATTACACTTCCCTTGTCGCTCACGATATGGCGAGCGGCGCACTTACGCCGAGAAAGCCGAAGTTTGGCGACCCGGACTATTACTCATGCAACGAGGGCGAAAGCCTGTAAATCCAAAGGAGGACGCTTTATGAAACAGGGAGCTTTGATTTTTGATGAAACCGCCGACCGTTACGACATTCGCTTTGACCTTGCCGACTACTACGGCGGCTTGCATTGCGGCGAGTGCATGGAGGTGTTCGCGGGCGGCAAATGGAAGCCGACCCGCATTGAGTACGGGGAGAATTGGTATCTTGTGGGTATCCGCGCCGAGGACTTGAACGGTCTGCGGGTGCGGATTTAAGCGGGGCGACGTGAAAAACGGACGCCCTGTTTTTATGCCGCAAAGCGGCGTACCACCCTAAAAATCATCGAAAGGAGGACGGTAAATGCAAGATGAAGTAAACGAGAAAGTTGTTGCCCTATCCATTAAGACCTCAAAGCTGACCGCCGAAGTGCTGCAAAAAGCCATGAAAGCGGTTTTAGCCAAAGGCAAGCAGCAACTTTCCAAAGCCCCGCATGGGAAAATCACTATGCGGCAGCTTATGAAACCGGGCGAAAAGGTAACGAATATTGAGATCACCGACGCGAATATCAAAGCCTTTGACGCTATCGCAAAGAAAAACGGGCTGGATTATAACGTCAAGCGGATAGAGAACGGCAAGCCGCCGACCTACCTTGTTTCCTTTCGGGGCAAGGATATTGACGTGATGACCGAAGCATTTAGGGAGTTTTCCGCAAAGAAGCTCTCACGGGAGCAAAAGCCCTCTATCCTCAAAGCGTTAGCGTCCTTTAAGGAAGCGGCAAAGCAGCTCAACGCAAACCGCCAAAAGACAAAACACAAGGATAGGGGGATTGAGCTATGAAGCCGGAAATCAAGAAACTGCTTATCCTCAACGCCCCGTATCTGCTCTTTGTGTATCTCTTTGATAAAGTCGGACAGGCGGTGCGCCTTGCCCCCGGCGCGGATATGAGCGCAAAGCTCCTGTCTATCGGGGACGGTTTTTCCGCCGCTTTTTCAAATGCCTTTCCGAGTGTTCACCCCGCCGACCTGTTGATCGGGCTTGCGGGCGCGGTAATTGTCCGGCTTGCCGTCTACATCAAGGGCAAGAACGCGAAGAAATACCGCAAAGGCATTGAATACGGCTCTGCGCGTTGGGGCAAAGCCGAAGATATAAAGCCCTACATCGACCCGGTTTTTCAAAACAATGTGCTGCTTACGCAGACGGAACGGCTGACGATGAACAGCCGCCCGAAGCAGCCGAAGTACGCAAGGAATAAAAATATCCTTGTGATCGGCGGCTCCGGCTCCGGCAAGACAAGGTTTTTTGTGAAGCCGAACCTCATGCAAATGCACTCAAGCTATGTTGTTACCGACCCGAAAGGCACCGTCTTAATCGAGTGCGGAAAGCTCTTGCAGCGCGGCGGTTACAAGATAAAAGTGCTGAATACGATAAACTTCAAGAAATCCATGCGATATAACCCCTTTGTGTATATCCGCAGCGAGAAAGACATTTTGAAGCTGGTAAATACCATTATCGCTAACACCAAAGGCGACGGGGAAAAATCCGGCGAGGATTTTTGGGTGAAATCGGAACGGCTCTTTTACTGCGCTCTGATTGGCTATATCTACTACGAAGCCCCGGAAGCGGAAAAGAACTTTACGACGCTGCTTGAAATGATAAACGCCAGCGAAGCCCGCGAGGACGACCCGGAGTTTCAAAGCCCGGTTGACCTCATGTTTGAACGGCTGGAAGAAAAAGACCCGGAACATTTCGCTGTCCGGCAGTATAAGAAATTCCTGCTTTCGGCGGGCAAAACACGTTCCTCAATCCTCATTTCCTGCGGGGCGCGGCTTGCCCCCTTTGACATACGGGAACTGCGGGAACTCATGGAAACCGACGAAATGGAGCTTGACACGCTGGGCGACCGCAAAACGGCGTTGTTCGTTATCATTTCCGACACCGACGACACCTTTAATTTTGTCGTATCAATCCTTTACACGCAGCTTTTCAATCTCCTTTGCGACAAGGCAGATGATGTGTACGGCGGGCGGCTGCCCGTCCATGTGCGCTGTCTGTTAGACGAGTTTGCGAACATCGGACAAATCCCGAAGTTTGAAAAGCTGATCGCCACCATACGAAGCCGGGAAATTTCCGCTTCTATCATTCTGCAAAGTCAATCGCAGTTAAAGGCAATTTACAAAGATAACGCCGATACCATAGTCGGCAACTGCGACACCACGCTTTTCCTCGGCGGCAAGGAGAAAACGACCCTCAAAGAAATATCGGAAATCTTGGGAAAAGAAACGATTGACAGCTTCAATACCTCGGAAACACGCGGGCGGGAGCTGTCCCACGGGCTGAACTTCCAAAAGCTCGGCAAGGAGCTTATGACGCAGGACGAAATCGCCGTCATGGACGGCGGGAAATGTATCTTGCAGCTACGGGGTGTGCGCCCGTTCTTTTCCGACAAGTACGATATAACGCAGCACCCGAACTACAAATACCTCTCCGACTATGACAAGAAAAACGCCTTTGACATGGAAAAGCATTTGCGACGCCGCCCTGCAATCGTCAAGCCGGACGAAGTATTTGACTACTACGCCATAGACGCCGCCGACCTGTAAGGCGGCGCAGAAAGGAGGTTTTTATCAGACGCAAAAATCCCTGTCCCTATTGGGGACGCGCCCCTACCTGTAAACAGCATATCCCTTTCCCTTGCGGTAGCCGAAAAGACTACCGCTATTTTTTTACCCGAAATCTAACACAAACAATTTTTTACCGCCGCAAAACGCGGCAGAAAGTGAGGTTATATGGAATTTTTTAATCAGGCAGTTACCGTTTTGCAGACCCTCGTTATCGCGCTCGGTGCCGGACTTGGTATCTGGGGCGTAATCAACTTGCTTGAGGGCTACGGAAATGATAATCCGGGCGCAAAAAGCCAGGGCATGAAGCAGCTTATGGCTAATTAGATGTAACAAAAGCTAAGAAAGGAAAAGCACAATCCAGACGGAACCGGCGGTGCGGTCAAGAAATATTGTGGAAACACAAGATTTCTGCTATAATGGGTGCAGAACACTTGACGATGGAAAGAGAGGCGTGAGCCTATGCACATAAGCTATCAGCCATTATGGAACACCTTGAAAGAGCGTGGCATGAGAAAAGAGGATTTGCGTCTTGCCGCCGGTCTGACAACCAACATGATTGCCAACATGGGTAAGGGCGAGCATATCAGTATGAAAACGCTGCTGCGTATCTGCGAAGCCCTAAATTGTGGCATTTTAGATGTGATTAAATTGGAGCAGAATGAAAATAACCAAATCTAAGAATAAAACAAATCGGAATTTGGAGATATGATTATGTATGAAATTAGCGAAGCGTTCCATAAGCAATATGCGGATATGTATGATAAATTTGTAAGAATTTACTTGAAAGATGGTTCTATGCGTATTGGCTTATTCAACGATGAATTTTATGAGGATATCTCTATTTTAGTTAGTTGCGAAGTGATTAAAATTACGGATATTGAAAAAATGGAATTATTTGAAGAACAACCGTGAAGTTATGGAGGTAACAGCTTATGAAATGGTATAATGACATGACTGAACAAGAAAAACGAAGTTTTCAAAAAGTAATTGCTGTATGTGTAATAGGTGCAATTTTAATTCTACTTATTCCTATGGTTTGGCATTTTATTTTATAAGTAAGAGATAAATCCCAGTTTGTAGAGATACTACGATGATAAAATAGTTTCATCCCCAAAACTAATGCCGTTGCAGGAACACCCGTTTCCACAACGGCATTGTTTATTTCCACGGTCTGCGCCGGAAGTTGATCCCGGAATTTTTAATCAGCGGCGATCTTTTGAACAGCCTTTTCAGGGTTGTTCTTTCTTCGTCTGTGAGCCGCTTGTATTTTAGCTGGAATGCCTTGCAGAAGATTTCCAGAAATTCCTGCACTCTGTCGCCGGTGGATTGCATGGCCTTTCGGACTTCCTTTATCAGTTCATCGGCAGGCGTGGTATCCGGCGCACTCTCCATGTCATTCTCATGGGCTTTGCGTATATCGTGAAGGATTGCGTCCCATGTTTTGTGTGTCACATGGCAGAAAAAATCTTCTTCCTCTATCTGACCGGCTTCCAGAATTTTCAGGGAACGGTCTGCGGCAGCTTCGGGATGTTCTTCCAGTATCATTGCCCGCACAGCGGCCAGCGCACTGTTGATGTCATGGAACCGCATGGTGGCCATTCCATCCACATAGATTTCTGCGTCAGCCATCAGCTCCGCAAATTTTTCGTGGGACATCATCTCGCACAGCAGCCGGGTATTGATCCGTCCGCTTTTCAGAAGTGCCACGGCTTCATCGGTCAAATGCAGTTCAGACAGCGGGGTGTTGATCTGTTCCCGGTTTTCTGTCCGGCAGAACAGATAGTCAATGGACACCTCATAAAAGTCTGCCAGTGTGATAAGGTTGCCGTGATTGATTTCCTTATTTCGGTTTTCTTCATTTTCATAGCTGGCTAAAGCAGATTTTGAAATGCCGGTCTTTTCCGCCAGTTCTTCCAGTTTCAAGCCTTTCTCCACCCGTAAATCTTTCAAGCGCTCCTGCAAGGAAACATGGTCTTTCATTGGTTTGCCACTCCCTTCCCATGTAGTTTTCGAGCATATATAATCATTATACCATACCGTTCCGAAATCGTGGAAATTTTCGATTTTGGGGCGGTATTCCTACTTTCTGGACATACGGGAAAGGGTTCAAAAATGAGCTATGATTAAGTCAGTTCATCGATGGATTATTCCAATCGAATGACCGGCCTGATGGGATATGCTCCCCGGCGATGTAGCGCAACGACCTGCGGCAAGGAGTTGGAGGAACCTTGACCGCAGCGAGCGTACCAACGGGAACGAAACGCTGCTGTGAGATTCAGGGGCAGGAACGACATCAGGGAAACCCGGCAGAACTGACACCAAAACGCTACCCAAACATGACAAAACGGCGGGGCGTAGTCTGCCCTGTCCGTGATACTATGGGGCTTTTTAGGGCGGCTCTATGGCCGTATTTTCCTTGAAAATCGCCCCGAAACATGACACCAGAAACCGCTATCCGCCCATCTCTACCGTTACGGCTGAAATGGGCGGATTTTCTATGATAGGAGGCACCATGCCGAGAATGAGCAAGAAACGGAAGTTGGAGCTGTCCTTCTTCCTCAATGACCGGGGGCGTGTGGCCTACAACGACCTGTGCCGGAAGTGTCAGCATGAGTGCAAGCAGAGCTTCCGGGCTGTCGTGATCGACTGCCCCCATTACCTGTCCAAACGAGCCAAGCGAAAGGAGAAAACCGACTAAATGGAATTTGAATTTATGACCACAGACACCGTTCTGCCGCCCTGTATGCCACTTCCCACCGCCATGCTGCGGTTGCCGATCAGCAGCACCGCAAAGGTCATGTATGCCCGCCTGCTGGACGCCACCCTTGCGGAAGGTGCGGAGGATACCAACGGGATACTGTTTGTCCGTTTCCCCATTGTGGAACTGGCGGCGGCCTTGTCCCGCAGCACTGTGACCGTCAAGCGTTCCCTGAAAGAATTGGAGGAGGTCGGACTGATCCTGCGGGTGCGCCGGGGTGTGGGAGAACCGAACCACATTTACACGCTGCTACCCAAGAAGGAGAGCTGCCGTGATGAATGAAAAGCTGGAAAAGCTCAACCGGGAGCTTGCCAAAGGCGAAGCCAGACTGCGGCGGGCGCAGCACGAAGAAAAGATACTGAAACACCAGATAAAACAGCTTACTCGGAAGGAACGGACGCACCGGCTCTGTACCAGAGGGGCTATGCTGGATAGTTTCCTGATAAGGCCGGAAGTGCTGACGGACGATGATGTGATGGACATTCTGAAACAAGCATTTTCCCAAACTGGCATGAAAGAAACTGTTGAAAAAAGCGTGAAACGGAGGGTAGCCGGGGAATCCCTTACGGAGTAAGGGCGCAACTATACACCGGTCGAGCCGGTGCGTTGCGCCCTGCCGGGGGCTTCCTGCGGAAAGCGGATGATTTCCAGCACACTTGCGGCTGCTTCCAATCATCATAGGGGACGCTATGCTTCCCCTGCGCTGGCTGCGCCAGCTACCCCTTTGTGGACTTGCTGTCCGGGAACACCTTGCCCTGCAAGCTGTTTCCGTTCAGCAAGTTTACAAAATCATCCTATACTTACCCAGTTGGATAAAGTATAATGAAAACAATGACAAACTGGAATTTGATATATTTGCCTATTGTTTGAGGAGGAATAAAATGATCACGCAGAAACCAACTCCAGAAATGCTGGCTGAATGGAAAAACACATTTGAGCAGTACAAACCTTTACTTCAACCTAACAGAAAAAGTGGCACTGACCTTTTGGAATACTTGCAAAGCAACTATTCTTTAACAGAGATAACAGATAAAAAGGTGCTGACGGTTATTTCTGAAAATGTTTCCCAGAATAAGATTTATGCAGAAAAACTGCCTGCCGGCCAATTACCATTACCGAAAGCTTTTTACCTTGAGAATATTGGAAACGGACATAAGTTTTATCTTTCCAAAAATAAGGATCACCCGGATTTGTGGGGCGGTGAAGTAACAAAAATCTTTGTCGGTTTGGATTTGTGCAGTGGTTTTTATTTGGTAGAGGGAAGCACAATGCTTTGGGATGAGCTTTGTGCATTTCAAGGTGTCGATGAAAAGGATTTAGAAAACTATGTTGTTGTTGCAGATTATATTCGTGCCTTGAAACGCTTTGGAAAACTGGATAATGCAATCTCACATGCGGAATAGTAGCAGTTACAGTCCTATTTATAGGACTAACAGCCCCACTATGTAAATTGAATACCTGCCGCCCACCGGCGGCACTACCGAGCAGGAAATCAGAAACGGTTTCCTGCTTTTCTTTTGCCAGGTGGCAAATCACCACCCCATCCAATCAACCACAGGAAGGAGGAATCCGCTATGCCATGTCCCCACCATGATGTAAAAATCGTCCAGCGCAGCAACCGCCAGTCTGCCGTAGCCGCCGCAGCTTACCAGAGCGGCGAACGGCTGTTTTCCGAGTATGACCAGAAGCAGAAATACTATGCCGAGAAACGGGGGATCGTCCACACAGAAATCATGCTGCCGCCCCACGCCCCGCGGTCATACGCAGACCGCAACACCTTGTGGAACGCTGCCGAAGCCGTAGAAAAACAATGGAACTCCCAGCTTGCCCGCAGGATCGTACTTGCCATACCGAGGGAAATTCCCCCGGAGCAGCACGCCGACCTGATCCGGGACTATTGCCGGGAGTTTTTTGTTTCCAAAGGCATGATTGCGGATTTTGCCATCCATGATAAGGGGGATGGGAATCCCCACGCCCACATCCTGCTGACCATGCGGGCAATGGACGAAACAGGCAAATGGCTTCCCAAGAGCCGGAAGGTCTATGACCTTGACGAGAACGGCGAGCGTATCCGGCTCCCGTCTGGGAACTGGAAAAGCCACAAGGAGGACACCGTGGACTGGAACGACCAGAAATACGGCGAGATATGGCGGCAGGGCTGGGCGGCTGTCGCCAACCGCTATCTGGAAGCCAATGACCGCCCGGAACGCCTTGACCTTCGTTCCTATGAACGGCAGGGGCTTGATAAAATCCCCACCGTCCACATGGGGCCAGCGGTCAGCCAGATGGAGAAACGAGGGATACAGACCAACATTGGCAACCTGAACCGGGACATTACCGCCGCCAACCGACTCATGCAGTCTATCCGTCAGATGGTGCGGCACCTGAAAGGCTGGATCGCAGACCTGAAGGAGAAAAAGGCCGCCCTGCTGGAAGCCTTGCAGGAAGCGAAGGAACCCACCCTGCCGGAGCTGCTGGGCAAATATCTGGATTTGCGCCGGGAGGAGCGCACCGGCTGGACGAGCAAAGGCCAGCTCAAAGGCACTGTAAATGACTTCAACAAGGTTATGGACGCTATCCGCTATCTGCGGGAAAAGGAGCTGTCCACCGTGGAGAGTTTGGACGCCTATCTGGATACCGTCAGCGGGCAGGCCGTTTCCATCCGGGCAGAGATGAAGCCGAAAGAAAAGCGCATGAAGGAGATCGACACCCTGCTTTCCCATATCGCCAACTTTGAAGCCCACAAGCCGGTTCATGCGGAATATGCCACCATCCGGTTTAAGAAGCCAAAGGAACAGTTTGCCGCCGCCCATCGGGACGAGCTGGACGCCTACAATGCCGCTGTCCGCTATTTCAAGGTGCATTTGGAGGGAACCAAGTACAGCACCAAAAAGCTGAATGAGGAACGGACGCAGCTTGCCGGAGAAGTGGCCGAGTACAGGGAACGCTTGTCGGCGGTGCAGGAGGATGTGAAGATTCTCCGGGATGTGCGTCACTGGCTCAATCAGGTGCTTCCGTCCGAGCAGTACCGCCAGACCGCCGAGCCGGGCAAGAAACCGTCCATCCAGCAGGCAGTCAAAGGCCGGGCACAGCGTATCCGGGAGGAACAGGCCGAGAAACGCCAGCAGCCCCGCACAGAGAAAAAACAGGATATGGAACTTTAACAGGCGCTTGCCATTTTCTTTTCGAGAATGACAGGCGCTTTTCTTATTTTCAGGAGGATTTAGTTGAATGTATTTGAAGCTGTCAAGCAGTCTGTTACCACCCGGCAGGCTGCCGAGCATTTCGGAATCCGGGTGGGACGGAACGGGATGTGCGTCTGCCCCTTCCATGCCGACAAAAACCCAAGCATGAAGGTTGACCGGCGCTTTCACTGCTTCGGCTGTCAGGCAGACGGGGATGTGATTGACTTTGTTTCCCGTCTGGAAGCTGTCAGCCCCAAGGAAGCCGCCCTCATGCTGGCACAGGCGTTTTCCATCCCCTATGAGGACAAAGAGCCGCCCCACAGGAGCCAGAGGAAGCCCCGGCAGGAAACCTCGGAACAGCGGTTCCGCCGGATGGAGCGTTACTGTTTCCGGGTACTGTGCGATTATCGAAACCTGCTGTGCCGCTGGAAACGGGACTATGCCCCAAAGACGCCGGATGAGGATTTCCACCCTTTGTTTGTGGAAGCCCTGCAAAAGCAGGACTATGTGGACTATCTGCTGGATGTGCTGCTCTCCCCGGACATGGAGGAACGGGCAGCCCTTATCATTGACTGTGGAAAGGAAGTGAGCAATCTTGAAAGACGAATGGCAGAGCTTACCGCCGGAGATACGGCAAGCCGCAGAACAGACCATGCAAGAAGCACCGCCGCCCCGGAGCGTTGAGGAAGTCAAAGCTATGCTGGAAAGCACCGAGAAAGGCGGCGTCCGCAACAGTATCCGCAACTGCCTGACCGTCTTTCAGAATGACCCGCTGCTTTCCGGGGCAATCGCAAAAAATCTGCTGACCGAGCGAACCGACATCATCAAGCCCATCGGCTACCACCGTACCGGCACCGCCATCACGGACACGGACATGAATTATCTGCTCCTGTATCTGGAAGAAACCTATGGGCTGACCAGCGAAAAGAAGATTGCAGCCGCCATCGGGATCATTGCCAACGAAAATGGCTATCACCCCATCCGGGACTACCTAAACGGCCTTTCATGGGATGGAACCGAGCGTATCCGTACCTGTCTGCACCACTTTTTAGGAGCCGACAGCGACCAGTACACCTATGAAGCCCTGAGGCTGTTCCTGCTGGGAGCCATCCACCGGGCATTTTATCCCGGCTGCAAGTTTGAGGTCATGCTCTGTCTGGTGGGCGGTCAGGGTGCCGGAAAATCCACCTTTTTCCGGCTGCTGGCCGTGAAAGACGAGTGGTTTTCCGATGACCTTCGCAAGCTGGACGATGACAATGTGTACCGCAAGCTGCAAGGCCACTGGATTATTGAGATGTCGGAGATGATCGCCACTGCAAACGCCAAGAGCATTGAGGAAATCAAGTCCTTTTTGAGCCGACAGAAGGAGGTCTATAAAATCCCATACGAAACCCACCCGGAGGACAGGCTGCGGCAATGCGTGTTCGGCGGCACTTCCAATGCCCTGGACTTCCTGCCCCTTGACCGTTCCGGCAACCGGCGCTTTCTGCCGGTCATGGTGTACCCGGAACAGGCGGAAGTTCACATTCTGGACGATGAAGCCGCTTCCAGAGCCTACATCGAGCAGCTATGGGCGGAAGCCATGACCATTTACCGCAGCGGGGATTTTAAGCTGTCTTTCAGCCCCGAAATGGTGCGCTATCTCAAAGAACACCAGCGGGATTTCATGCCGGAGGACACCAAGGCCGGGATGATCCAAGCCTACCTTGACCGCTACACCGGCAGCATGGTGTGTTCCAAGCAGCTTTTCCGGGAAGCCCTGAACCACCCCTTTGATGAGCCGAAGCAATGGGAAATCCGGGAGGTCAACGACATTATGAACCATTGTGTCACAGGCTGGCACTACTTTTCCAATCCCCGGATGTTCCCGGAATACGGCAGGCAGAAGGGCTGGGAACGTGAAGCCCCGGCAACGGATACCAGCAACGGAGCCAAAAAAATCCCGGAAGGATTTGTGGAGGTCACAGAGCAGATGGAGCTTCCTTTCTGAAAATCCCACCCCGTTGCCGACTTTATTGCACTCCCGTTGCCGGGCTGGTTGCCGGGAAAAACCCCATAACTGCGGGCTTTTTTCCTATCAGCAACCAAAGCAACAGAAAAATAAAAGAAAATATAAATTGTAACCAAACCGCCAGACAGAGATGGTTTTGAGGTTTTTTGAAGCCCGTTGCCGGACTTCGTTGCCGACCTTCTCCTTGTCTGGCT